>Ga0209080_1000092_pt1 | contig 66545 bp, 64 predicted proteins | sample JNZ110809AmetaG_FD_184123 | JGI IMG/M metagenome (GOLD analysis project Ga0209080, IMG submission 184123) | Hot spring microbial communities from Jinze hot spring, China to study Microbial Dark Matter (Phase II) - JNZ 110809A (SPAdes) (version 3) ...
CCTGTAGGTTTTACATGGTATGCTAGGAAGCTTGTTAATGCTCCTGATCCTACACCAGATTCTATAATCCTACAGCCTGGACCTATATCTGCGTAGACTATTATGAAACCTATATCCTTTGGGTATAGTATCTGTGTAGGTCTCTCATACTTCTCTACATGATCCCATAGTGAGGGTCTGAATACATGGAATTCGACCCCTATACTACTCCTAACGACTATACCTTCTGGTCTACCTATAATCTGGTTTAACTCTATGAAGCCCTTATGTGTATGAAAACGTTTACCCTCCTCTAGTTTAACGATATACTTCCTCCTTCTATCTAGGTATAGTAGGGCGTACTCCCCCGCGCAGAATATTCTCCCCATACTGTTAGAGCCATATACATGTAGGAGTTAAAAGGTTTATTTGGATGTATATTACCTGATTTAGGAATGTATAAAAATTGTGGTTTTTATATCTTATTATGTTTAATGTTAACTATACTATATCTTCGAATCTTATTCTTCTACTCAATTTACCTTTAACTCTAATCGACGGTTTAGGTATAGCTTCCTTCTCTATCTCTTCTAGACTTAGGCTACTCCCACTTTTTATAGTTAACCCGCAGCTCCCATCGTTAAGCATCTTCCGTTTCTCGCAGAATGCGTAGTTACATTTATATCCTATACATGGGTCTCCGGATATGGTACACCATGCTATGCCACTACGTTGTTTAAATGCTTTTTGACGGCATCTGAAGAATTCGCATCTAGTATCGCATAGCCTACCTTTAGGCAAGGCTTAACCCCAGGTATTCGATGATCTAATTCGATATCTACTAGGATTTAAACTTTGCAGTTGTTGAAGATTAGGCTTAGCCTCTATGCTTGGAGAAACCTTATTAGTATATAGCCTACAGTTGTAGGGTGGGGTTGAACGGCGATACTGAGGTTAGGTATGTGAGGCAGAGTGAGGTTGTAGGTAAGAAGGTTATCGAGCAGCGTGGATATATAGTAGGCGAGGTTAAGGATATATCGTTTAGATTACTGGATGATCGTGTAGAGCTAGCTCTAACCATAAGGTATGGAGATACTGAGAGGGATATACCTTGGAGCCAGGTTAAATCTATAGGTGATGTGGTATTGTTGAAGGTTGATTATGAGCCGCCAGCTAAAGCTAAACCTGAGGTTACCGCTCCCCCACTCATAGCTAAACCGCAACCGGCTCCTATAACCCCTAAGATCTGCCCTAACTGCGGCTACCCGAACGATCCTAAGAATAGGTTTTGTATAAAGTGTGGTACTAAGCTTCCAGAGTAGTGGAGGTCTATGCTATGTCTGCGAAGATTATACTAGTGGTATGCGATGGATTAGGGGATAGACCTATAAAGGATATAGGTTTCAGAACACCTTTAGAAGCTTCGAGGAAGCCTTCTATGGATTTCATAGCTGCTAACGGTGTATGCGGTATTATGGATCCTATAGCTCCAGGTGTTAGACCTGGAAGTGCACCAGCTCATCTAGCTATATTCGGTTATAATCCATATGAATATTATAAGGGTAGAGGGGTGTTCGAAGCTCTAGGTATAGGTATAGATGTTAAACCTGGGGATCTTACGTTTAGGGTGAATCTTGCTACCGTAGATGATAATCTGATGGTTATAGATAGGAGGGCTGGGAGGATTGGGGGTGATGATTCGCGTATACTGTTCCAGCTGTTAGATGAGGAGTTGAGGATACCTGGTGTTGAGCTACGTTTCTATCCAGGTGTCGAGCATAGAGGTGTGCTTGTAATTCGCGGTGAGGGTTTATCTTGGTTAGTATCGGATACCGATCCTGAGAGGGATGGCGCTCCTATACTAGTATGTAAACCTCTAGATGGGAGTGTAGAAGCTAAACGAACGGCTGAGCTTGTAAACCGTATATCTATGGATGCATACCGGATACTCTCTAAAGCTGAGGTGAATAGGAGGAGGTTTTCTGAGGGGAAGCTTCAAGCTAACGCTCTCCTCATCAGGGGTGCTAGCTTCTATGAGCCTATACCTAGGGTTACCGAGAGATATGGCTTAAAGGCTTGCTGTATTGCTGGAGGCCCGCTCTATAAGGGTGTAGCTAGGTATGTAGGTATGGATGTAATCGATGTGAAGGGTGCTACAGGTACTTATGAGAGTGATTTTAAAGCTAAAGTCGATGCCTGTGTTAAGGCTTTGGAAAGCTATGATCTAATATACCTCCACTTTAAAGCTACAGATCTAGCTGGTGAGGATGGGAATTATAGGAGGAAGATAGAGTTAATAGAGCGTATAGATGATGCTCTCTACATGATTATAGATAAGGTAGAGGATTATGTTATAGCGTTAACAGCAGATCATTCTACACCTTGTAGTATAAGGACTCATTCAGCAGATCCTGTACCTATAGCTATAGCTGGTCCTGATGTACGTGTGGATGATATAGGTAGGTTTGAAGAGAGGGTGTGTAGTAAAGGTGGTCTCGGTAGGATTAGAGGTCTAGATCTTATGCCGATCCTACTAGATATAGTGAATCTAACGCATAAGTATGGAGCCTAGATTCAGCTAGTAGATGCTCGTATCCCTCTAGGAAGCTTCATGATAGTATCTATATGATCCCTCCACCTCAATTGCTCCCTAAATCTTCTATGCGGTTTGAATATCGTAGCGATATCTTTTAGAGGATCTCCTAATAATCCTATTCTATCCGGGTTTATCTCACCATAACCCCATAGCGATAGGATGTATAGGTAGCCTATATCGTATACATCGAACCCCATAGCGTATGCTACTATCGAATCTAGCGATATAGGGTTTGTAGAAGCGAAGTATACACCCCACTTTTTAGGTCTACCGTTTACAGGCCCATCCCCCTCCATAGCTTCAAATCCATCTACTACTGCTAAATGAGGTGTAACGTATGTAGCGATCTTAGCGATGTTATAGTTTATCTGCCAGTAGCCTTGATGTATAAGGTGGCGGCTCTCCCTCTTGATAGAGCCTACGACTATATTCTTTATAGTTAAAGTTACTACGACTACATCGTGTGTTTTAGGTCTTACAGCGGAGACTCTGAAATCTGCATCCATTACGAGTTTAGATATAGGTATGGTGAACGATCTCCCCATACTATCTACCACCTCTACCTCATCGAATCCGTATTCATCTAAATCGCATAACTCTACACCATAGGTATCCTTCAACATCTCATACCCGAATCTCTTGATAGCTTCTCTAAAACTACCTATAGTAGGTGTTTCAGCTACTAAAACCTCCTTCGCGTTCGTTAAGCTTAGTAGAAGCTTCACTATCTCTTCGACACATTCTACAGGTGTTGCTGATAGATAGCTATATGCGCTTACGAAGTTAGGTTTAATCAATATTCTAGGTCTACCATATAGGCTAGCTAGGATATCATCCTCTATCAAACCTAAAGCCTTCGCTAACCCTCTCCTCCTATCTTCAAGATCTTTAACTACGGCTACTCTACTCATACGTATACACCAATAGGGGGTCTCGGCTAATATCTATATCCTTCTAACACTGCATTTGATCTTCTTCAGTATTGTTTCAGCATCATTCGCATCCTTAACTTTAAGAGTGTATAGATACCTCTTGGTTCTAAGCTTTAATTTAACAGATCCATCCCTATGGTTAGTCTTAACTAAACAGTATTCAGCTTTCTCAGATAACTTAACAAACTCCTCTACGTCTGATACCTCTCTAGGCATATCCTCCTTCACTCTGGAATAGAGCTTAGATATAAATATAAAATATACTTCGAACCCTGGGATAGTTTAGCCTACAAATTATCAAGCAAAGCCTTTATATAGAGATTCTAGACTCCCTCCTACGGAGAGGAGGCTCTATGCCTATAAGAGACCCTGTTAAACGAGAGATAGCTATGAGGAAGAGGCTATACGTAAAGATCTGTAGGGAGTGTGGTGTTAGGAATAGTCCTAACGCTGAGAAGTGTAGGAACTGTAAATCCTATAATCTTAGATGGAAGCATAGGGAGCCAGCTATTAAGAGATAGGATCTCCTAGATCATAATCATGGGTCGAGATGTTTATCAAACTCTGATTAACTGAGTGAAAGTATTTAAAGTGAAGAGTTGGTCTATATTATCGATGCGGGCCGGTGGTCCAGCCTGGTTAAGACGCCGCGTTCACACCGCGGAGATCCCCGGTTCGAATCCGGGCCGGCCCATAGGCTAGTTATACTCTACACCTCCTCTAAATATGTCTTTATGGAAAAAGGTTATCTTCGCTCTATACGATATTTAAGTTGCTAGCAGCTGTGTCTCCTGAGAGTATCGAATTAGTAGGGTTTAGTTGGCATCGTATATCATGCTCCATACCTGAGGATTGGGTTATAAAGGTTGAGGGGGGTAATTCTAAGCGTGGCTATCTTAGGTTTGATGATTATAAGCCTAGGTTAGAGGTTAGATGGGAGGGGTTTAAGAAGAGTAAGACACCCGATCCTAGGAGGATTCTTAAGGATCTGGAATCTAAGGGTAGGAAGGAGGATCCGGATTTCAAAGTAGCTAGTAGAGGTGAGGGTAGGATTAATGGGCATTTAGCATCGTATATCTACTACCGCGGTGGTAGGGAGGGTTTCATATACGTGTTTAACTGTGATAGAAGTATGCGTAGCTTTATATTGAGATTCCACTTCGATAGAGAGGAGTATGATAGGGTTAAGGCTATCTCTGAGAGAGTTTTATCAAACTTTGATTGCCACCCCGGGGATAGCACCCTATCTTGGAGGATCTTCGATATAGAGTTGAAGATACCTGTAGATTTCGAACTCGTAGATAGGAGATTCTATCCTGCCGATATATACCTGCTATTCGAATCTAGGTATGGCTATATAGGGTTTGAGAGGGTTGGGTTAGCTAGTAGGGTTTTGAAGAAGGAGAAGCTGGAGGATTGGGTTAGGGAGAAGTATCGTAGATTTCTAGGTAAGACTTTAAAAGGTCTTATATGGAGGAAGCCTATGCAGGTGGATGTATTCGGTCATGAAGGATACCTCTACCCTCTCTCATTTAGAAGGGGTTTATTAAAGAAGCCTATGGATGGTTATACCTATGTATGGATCTGCGATATGATGGATAGATTGTACGCATTCTCTATCCTTAAGGAGAAGGGTTTAGGAGAGGCTATCGAAAAGGTTATGAATGAAGTCTTCGAGAATTTAAGATGTCATTGAAGGTGGTTAAGCTATGTCTCCGAATATCTTCGCTAAGCTTTTCAGGAGGAGGCGCAGGGAGAGTAGAGAAGCTCCTACAAGAGAGGATTTTATGAAGCTGATACCTGTACGTAACCCTATAGTAGAGTGGGGTGAGTATGCGGATGGGGGTGTGTATATAGTTGTTAGGAAGGGTGGGGGTGTTAAGAAGGAGAAGAGGTTAAACCTAGATGATATAGGTTCATTCATATGGTTGAATATGGATGGGAGGAATAGTGTGGAGGATATATTATCTAGGATATGTTCTAAATATAAGCTAGCTAAGGTGGAAGCTGAAACACCCCTCCTCCTATTTCTAAGGAGGCTAGCTGAGAGGAAGCTTATAGCCTTCCTACCTAGAGAAGCTATATCTATAGGTGAGAAGAGGCGTGGAAGAAGGTCTAGTAGCGAGGGCTAAACGTTGGATTTGCGGTAGGGGTGTATGGAGTTTTAAAGTACTATTCAAGCCGTATGACGTGTATGATGAGGTATTCGAAGACCCAGATTATCTATGGGTACTCCTCCTATTCGTACTAACTGGTTTATCTGCTGGTTTATCGTATGTACTACTCCAAGCTACGAAGATCATATACTATGATGTAGAGGTTGGTGAAAGCTTCACCTTCGTAGATATCTACGGCTGGCCTATGACTACGCTGATGAACTTCATATCCAATACTGTGAGCCTCGGTATAAACTTCCTGATCACAGCCGTTATTCTATACTTATCATCATGGCTTCTAGGTGGTGAGAGAAGCTTCCCTGGAACTATACTATGTGTAGGCTTCTCGTTTACAGCATACATAATATCATCTCTACTCCAGGTCATCCTCCTACCCTTTGTACCTGATGTAACTTATAGGATAACATCTAGGATAGAGGTTCTAACACTACTATCATCTATACAAGCTGTGAAGCATCAGATAGCTGTATGGAATAGTTTAGATAGGTTGAACGTTATAGCTGATGAGGTATGGAGAAATTCCATCATAGTTCAGGCATCGAATATACTATTCTACGCCTTCCCCATATGGGTTATAACGGTTTCAGGTATAGGTGTCGGTAAGCTTGCAGAACTCGATAGAGGACGTACACTCATAATGCAGGGTATAACAGTACTCGCTTGGATGCTAATATATGTAACGATACCTAGGATTATCGGCTAGGATAGCACTCATCATGATGATATCGATAATACTATAAGATCTGTTTCAGCCGAGGATGTTGTATTCTCTCCCTTAAACTTATATGTGAAGGATAACTTCATATAGACTCTAACCTGTACTCCAGTTTCTATATCGTACCATCTAACTACGCTTCCACGAATACAGGTATTATCTATAGTAGCGTTAGCTACTATACACTCCCATACCCTATTAGAAGCGTTTACACGATCCGTACGCGTTATCCTATATTGGATCCCCTCTATCTCTACTACATCTCCTACATTCGGTGGAGGATAGATCCATAGGAAGAATCTACTTGGATCCACATCCTCCCCATTTATAGATAGGATCCTACCTGTATCTACCGATACACTGAATACTCTCGATATAGATGTTCTTAAACTAGTCGATTCGATAGTAGATTCTAGGATAATGTTATTTGCATCGATACTCCTTACATACCACTTCACAGTGGCTTCCAATACCCCCTCGCCGATACCTAATCTTCCATAATATACTATAGTAGCACCTGGTTTAAGCCATAGCGGATATGCTATCTCCTCAGATCTACCGAAGCTAGTAAGTATGATGAGAGATATAGACATTAATATGATCGTAAAGACTATACCCCTACTCTTCAACCCTATCCTGATACCTCCTACTCATTTAGAATAAAAGGTTTAATAGTGTGGAGTATAGATAGAAAGCCCTGTGAGGAAGTATAGGACGCTAAGCTTAGCTACGATAACTATAGTCGTAGTTTATTCTCTCATACTTTTATCGCTTCTGAAACAGTTAAACGTATTTGATAATCCTATAAGCTATCCTATACTATTCGTAGCTATTCTGATTAACATTCTATCTCTAGCTATACCCTTCGTTATAGTGTCTATAGCTTTGTATGGAGTAGTAGGTTTCAGATGGATGGTGCTTGTATACCTAATAACCCTACCATCGATATGTTTACCGGTATTCAAATTAACTATGGATTATTCTCTATCCCTAGATATAGAGTATAGCTATGTATTATCTAAAGCTGGCTTAAACATCCTATCCATCAGGTTTATAGATGGGGTACTCATGCTTACAGCTCTCCTAGTTGCTTCTATAGTAGTGCTCAGCGATCCAAGGATACATGTAGGTATGGGTAGGGATGGTAGGAGGCATATCTATACTAGAAGTAAACTTCTTCCTATCATATGGATATTCACAGGTAGTAGGGATAGTTTAGTAGGTGTTTCATACGATCACAGATTCATTCTTAAACCCTCGATGATAGGTGTGGATGAGGTTGAATTCAATGATAAAATACGTCTAATACCTTACGGTGCTCTATGGATGGTGGTGAAGTTTATAGCTGCTTTCATAATCGTAATAAGATTTGGTATCGAATTAGCAGTCAAGCTAGACCTTATAATATACTCTATAAATAGGTATGGCTTAAACCTCTATGGAGCAATATCTAGGATAATATCGATCCTATCTGAGAGGATAGCCCCCACATATGTGACACCAGTAGATTATCCTATAAGCGAAGCGTTGAATCTAGAAATCTATAACATACTCTATACCCTCACTTACATATTAGTAGCTATATGGGTTATAAGATTAATTCTAGCATCTATAGGCGATATAGCGTCTATAATGATATCTAGGCATCTAGGTCTACCATCTTCATCATCGGTGATCAGAGTTCTCGCTAACATACTATTCATACTATCATCGTCGCTAGTAGTAGTCTTCTTGAAAGCTCCGATGAGTGTTTTCGATGCTTCTACACCATACCATACATTAACGATACTCCTAGCTTCTACGATACTCCTATGTCTGGCTATAATTTTCAAACTATCGGTTTACAGTAAGCGTATCTACTATACAGTTTATAGGATACACCGTAGGTTGATTCATGAATACGATTTACGCACTATAATATCCATAGCTATGGTTATCGTATGTATAGTATCACCGAGTATATATGCTAAGTTAGCTATCGAAACTCAGATGCAAGGTAAAGCCTACGAATATCTCTGGATCCCATCATACCTCCCTACTATAAGATTTACAAAATGGGCTTATGCTGTAGATAATATCGAAATAGTCGGTGTAAATTCTATATCGATAAACGATACTCGTATACTTGAGAGAACTAGGATATTCACAGCTGAAGCAGCTAGACTCAATCTTAGGCCGTACGTAGGTGTTAACTGGATGTCTATAGATGAGGCTATCATAGATATAGTATACTTGAACGGGAAGGAGTATTGGGTAGCAGTACTAACACCCATTAGACCCCCATACGCTGGGGATGTAGATGTATGGAGAGCTAACCATCTCATACTAACACATTCAGAAAAGATCCTAGCTCTAGACTCTACTTCTGCAGAGATAGTAGATGTTAAAGATCTACTAAACTTAACGATACATCCTACGTTATACTATGGCGAGGGAGGATTATGGAAGGAGGTTGATGAAGTATATATAGGCGTCTCAGGCTTCCAAGAAATACATCTACCAGGGTATACCGGGCCACCTGGATATGATGGTCCACCAGATTACATATATAGAGGATTGTGGCGTTTTTGGAAATTCTTCTGGGAGTTTAGATGGGATTTCGCTCAAGGCATCTACGGAGATGTAAAAGCTCTGGTAGATAGAGATTGTAGGAAGAGAATATCTAAACTGCTACTACCCAATCTATATACGACTGATAGTGGATATGTAGTATTCGGTGAGGATGGTAACGTATACCTACTATATTGGTTATGGGTTTCATGGCCCCCTCCCCACGATTACCTAGATTGGCCATCCCACGAGTATAAGGGTATACAGAGGCTGATAGGTTTCGTACTAGTCGACCTTCATAGCGGGGTTATGGATGGCTATCTCCTCGAAGAATATAGAAGCGACTATATAACAGAGTATTATAGAGCGAAGTATAACATATGGTCCAAGCCTATACCGGAGTGGATTAAGAAACAATTAAAGTATCCTGAAGAGCTACTAGAATCGCAGATAGATTGCTACAACTGGTATTTCCAAGAAGATTTCTCTAAATGGCAGAGTAACCAATTCTACGATTTCACTAGAACTCAAACCGGAGCATTATTCGAAGATGTAAGATACATAACCATACGCTTTAAGGGTGAGGAGACATGGTGTGCTGTAAGACTTGTAGAATGGTATAGGAGTCCATCAAGGAATCTAGCAGGTATGTATATAGCTCCATCAGGACATATGCTTGGAAACATATATTTCCTAAGTCTTGAGGATAGGACTGTTATAGGTCCATGGACAGCTCTATCTGTTGTAAGTAATAGCCCAGATGTTAAGAGGGAGCTTACACTCCATCCAAACTGGAGGTATAGTAATATACTATTATACGTAATGGAACGTAACCTCGTATATATCATTCCATTCTATGGTGAGGAGCGGGATCTAGTATTACCAGCTATGGTTGTAGCGGTAGATGCTGAGAAGCAGGAGATCGGCTCCTACGTTATATCTAATCCGAAGAATCCCGGTGAGGTACGTATAGCAGGATTGAAGGCTTTAGAGAATATGGGGCACGGCAGATATACTCTCGGAAGAGAGGAGAAGATAGCCGAGCTAAAGAAGATCCTAAGAGATCTAGGATTAACGATAATCGAAGCTGAAGCCTTATACCCTCATGTAAAGGTTAGAGTAGAGAATGTAAAGTGTAGCGGATCTGAAGATCTAGCATATATAAGACAGGTTATACAAGCTCTAATCTTAGAACTCGATTATCAAGGTAAACGTGTATATATCTGGTTCGACGGTAACTGGGTTAATATAGGTTTTATGATAAAATTCTCAGAAATAATCGAGCTATACTATATATCGATAGAAGTATAATCTAGATAGAATACTTATTTTCAGGCTTTATGTATAGACCGTTAAAATTAGCAGTGGTGGAGGATAGGGATCATATACATCGAAACCTGAGAATACTATTCGTAAAATCTATACTATCATCCCTAGTGGATGGTATGGTTGCCCCATTCATAACAGTATATCCTATACTACTAGGCGCTAACCCGAGTGATATGGGTCTAATAAGATCTACGACGAATTTTACACAATCCATCCTTCAAACCTTCTGGGGTAGGCTTAGTGATAGCATAGGTAGGAGGGTACCGATAATATTCTTTGGTAGTATAATCATAGCTTTAACATGGATACTAATAGCATATACCGATAGCGTAGGTGTATACCTAGTCTTGATAGTAATACAGACTTTAGCTGCATCAGCTGTTGCACCAGTATGGACAGCACTTATAGGTGATAATACTACATCGATCGATAGAGCTAGAGTCGTAGCACATATAAGGCTTTGGAGTCTTGCAGGATCGATAATAACCGCGGCATTATCTGGATGGATATCGTCGACGATCACTGCATCCGGAAAAGACGTTTATAAGATACCTCTCCTAACCGCAGGCTCCATAGGTATAGTATCAAGCTTGATAATTCTATATGTTAAGGAAGATAGGAGAACCAGGGTGAAGATTAAGAAGCCTATACTCAATCTATACGATTTAAAATCTCTTAAGAAAGATGGAGTTTTCTACGAATTCTGTAAAGTGAATGCTATAGCATCGTTCGCGTTATCGATAGCCTGGCCTATATTCCCTATAACATTACAGAGTATACTAAAGCTTCCGCCTGCTATGCTAACTATCCTCAGTATATCCCAGGGTCTATCCTCGCTTCTGATTCAGAGGTATGTGGATAGGGTTATAAACAGATATAGCTGTGAACGAGTAATCACACTCTATCGCTCGGCGCTCATAATCGTTCCTACATCATACCTATTCGCAGAGATTACAGGTCAGCTATCGATACTTATAGCTAATAACATAGTTTTAGGCTTAATATCTGCTCTAGGTGAAACAGCATATACTACATACCTATTAGGAATAGTAAACGAATTTGAACGTGGAGAAAGGATAGCGATCTACAATGTATTCGTAGGTATAACGACAACCGTAGGTTCATTCATAGGCGGTTATATCGCTAACATCATAGAAGGATATATAGGATTGATATGGGCTACTAGAATCGTATATATCATATCGATAGTAGGTAGGATAGCTACAGCTCTAATGGTCTGGAGGACTATAGGTCGTAGAGGAGTATAGTATACTATCCTAATAGGCCTCAGGATATCGAATTTTTAAATCTCTCCGCTTCATTGTATATCTATAAGGATGTGGTTCAATTGAAGATACTAGTAGCATTCGATGGCTCTCCTACAAGTTTGAAAGCATACAAAATGATTCTAGAACTTATCAAGAAACTTAGCGAACCATCTGAAATTCATTTACTCTACGTTACAGATACCCCTATGATAAAACCGTTTAGGATTCACCACGATATAACTGTAGGTGTAGGTACTCCTGCTACTATAAGTTTCATACCGCATGAATCTATAGGTAGGGAAGAGCTTAGAAGAATACACGAGATTATGGAAGATGCCCTAGCTGAAGCAGAAGCTTACGGAGTATCCGTAGATTTCGTAGTTAAGAAGGGGAAGCCTGAAGAAGAGATACTTAGAGAAGCTGAGAAGGGTTATGATCTACTCGTAATAGGCGGTAGGGATAAACCTGTATCAATACCAGGTTTAGGTCATATAGCTGAAGCTATAGTAAGAAAAGCAAAGTGTCCGGTTCTCGTAGTTAGGTAGGTGCACCATTCAAAATGATCTAAGCCCGATCTTGAAGCATAATTCTTATATTCGAAAGCTCACGGATAGAAAATGCCTAGAATATGATATCTAGAGAGGATATAAATAGTATACTCGAAAGATACGATACTAGAAATATATGTATAGGTGTTCTCGGAAGTCATTCAGCCTTAGAAGTATGTCGTGGAGCTAAGGATGAAGGGTTTAAGACCATAGTAGTATGTGAGAAAGGCCGGGAGAAAACCTATACAAAGTACTTCAGATCAAGGAAAATCTACGAGTATAATGTCGGTATAGTAGACGATTTCATAGTTCTCGATAAATTTAGAGAAATAGTATCACGTAATGTACAGGAAGAATTAATACGTAGAAATACAGTATTTATACCTCATAGATCTTTATGCGTTTATGTAGGCTATAAAGCGTTGGAAGATGAATTCTACATACCCGTATTCGGTAATAGATTTCTACTTAAGATCGAGGAAAGAGATGTAGAGCGTGGGCAATACTATCTACTCGAGAAAGCAGGCATACCCACACCTAAGATATTTAAGGATCCATCCGATATAGATAGGTTGGTCATAGTTAAAGCATCCGAAGCATTCAGAAGTTTTGAAAGAGCCTTCTTCCTAGCGTCATCTCCTAAGGATTATGAAGAAAAAGCTTCAAGACTATTGAAGAGCGGGTTGGTAACAGAAGCTAGCCTCCATAGAGCTAGGATAGAAGAGTTCGTAGTAGGAGCATACTTCAACTTCAACTTCTTCTACTCTCCTCTAACAGATGAGGTTGAACTTATAGGTGTAGATATGCGTAGACAGAGTAATCTCGATGGCATAATAAGAATACCTGCACCTGAGCAATTAGAGGTGCTCAAGTATGTTGAAGTTAAGAATATAGAAGTTGGTCATATCGCTTGTACAGTTAGAGAATCCCTGCTAGAAAGAGCTTTTGAATTAGCCGAAAAGTTTGTAGATATAGCGAGAAGAGAATATCCTCCAGGGATTATAGGTCCGTTTGCTCTTCAAAGCGTAGTTACACCAGGCCCTCCGAGAGAGGATATAGTAGTCTATGATGTAAGCGTTAGAGTACCTGGATCACCTGGAGTGAAATATACGCCGTATACTGAGGATTTATGGGGTTTCTCTATGAGTGTAGGAAGAAGGATAGCTCTAGAGATTAAGGAAGCTATAAAACAAGATAGATTAGGTGAAGTAGTTACATGATATCCATGGCGGATATATCTACCATACTATCTAGGTATGATGAGAACGATATTAAGATAGCAACGGTATGTAGCCACTCAGCTCTTCAGATATTCCATGGAGCTAGGATGGAAGGCTTCGCTACTATAGGTATAAGTACAGCTAGGAACCGTCCATACTATGAGAGTTTCCCTATTGCTAAACCGGACATATTTATAGAGATCGACGATTACAAGGATATCCTGAACAAGGATATCCAGGAGAAGCTTATGAAGGAGAATGCTATAATCATACCACACGGCTCTTTCGTAGAGTATATCGGAGCTGATAATATACTCGAATACCTATTAGTACCGATGTTTGGTAATAGGTTAACCTTGCTATGGGAGGGTGATCGTAGAAGACAGAGGAGATGGTTTGATGAAGCTGGTATACCTACACCTAAAGTATACGATTCGCCGTTCGAAGTCGATCGTAGAGTTATAGTTAAATTACATGGAGCTAAAGGTGGATCAAGATACTTTACAGCTTCTAATAGATACGATCTCGAATCAAAGCTTCAAAAATTAGGGTATAGAGAAGGATACGTTATCGAAGAATATATAGCTGGAGTTAGATATTATCCACACTTTTTCCTAAGCCCATTAGGAAGACCTAACATACCTGGAATAGGTTATGGAAGTTTAGAACTTCTAGGTATAGATCGTAGATTAGAGGTTATAGATGAGGTATACAGAGGTTGGCCCGACGTTATCGAAGACTACCTAGATTTCACTGTTACAGGTAATCAACCTGTAGTATTAAGAGAGAAGCTCCTAATCGATCTACTAGAGATAGCTGTAAGGCTGGTTTCAACTTCGAGAAAGCTATTCCATCCGGGGCTCGTAGGCCCATTCTGTATAGAAACCATATACAACCCGAAGAGAGGGTTTATAGTATTCGAAGTATCTGCTCGAATAGTGGCGGGAACAAACCTCTATACATCAGGATCACCGTACTCAGTATTCTATTATAACGAACCAATGTCGACTGGAAGAAGGATAGCTAGGGAAATAAAAAAAGCTATTAAAGAAGATAAACTAGAAACCATAATATACTAATCACCTAGAATTCACATCATTCGAATAAACCTAAATCCTCCCTCAATTCCTCGCCATAAATACCTGGTGAAATGCAGAGTAGCTAAGCTTAATCTAAAATGCACAGTTCAGAAATGACTCATCAATCAGCTTCTAAAATGTTGAAGAATCTCGTGGGCGAGCCCCTATCGATACTCCAGTATACGATGCGTAGAAGTAGCTATAAGCCTGTGCCGAAGATACTTCAGAAGCCCCTCATCCGGAGGCTAGAACTACTGGACAATATCTACGAAGCACTAATTCTCGATCAGCTAGAGGGAATATAGAGATAGCCTAAGATGAATCGAAGATGAACCATTACATCCACCGATGAATTAGAGAAGATAGAAGCCGTATATATCGATGCATATATCTCACCTCCTCCATCTAGACCAGCAATTTCACCACTCTTTCCATCGAAATCAAGAGAAATAAATCCTAACGAGATTTCCGACGAATTCAGAGGAGGATAAGAGTAGTAAAGCTCAAGGATTAAATATTGGATCTATTATGTATCGATACTTAGTCCGAGGTTCGGAAACGATATATCAAGCATGCTTAAGTCGGTTTTCTTCAACCTCGCCGTCTCTGATAGGGTTAGAGAAGTCCTTAAGATGGGGCTCCTCAGATTCAGATTCCATAAACAAGTTTCTCAAATAATTTACGGAAGAGTTAATCCAGATGGAGATAGGTACACTCTCAAAGCTTAAATCTGAGAATAGCATGGAATACTCACGAACTCGGAGCGGGGGTAGCCAAGCCTGGTCTAAGGCGCAGGGCTCAGAACCCTGTGGGGTAGCCCTTCGTGGGTTCAAATCCCACCCCCCGCACCAAAAGTATTTGAAAACTGATAGCGCTGCCTTACATCTCCCATTAGGTAACAACTACTATCTGCTTTTCAGGTATACTTGTTACATCTCCAATAGCATACACTCCTAAGTAATCCATATTCATGCATGGTCCGCGTCTATCTCTACCAGGTCTTCTCTTCAAAATCGATTATCTCAGAGTTTAACACAGAGAATCTATCTCTATAAGCATACCTCCAGCCGGTAATAGCGCTACTTGCCCCTCTTTTTCTATTCTTACAATATTAACTGTTCTCTCTGATTATCTATATAACTATCATATTTATCCAAACCTCAACATTATCTGATGCTAAAGCTTCTTCAATGTTATCTCTGCTGGCATCGTAAATTGTCTTTTAGATAATATACCTTCCTCCTCCCACTATTTTTGAAAGCGTATCCTTTGAGTAAAATATTGTATCATTTTCAAATATGGGAGGATAATTATCACCTGATAATGAGATACTATTATGGATTAATCTTTAAGACTGATAATCGATATGTTTCGTAGAGGGGTAACCGTTATTATCTATGTGGTGTTCTGTGATGGATGGTATTGTTTATGGATGTATGTTCATTGTTCATTTTTGTTCAAAGAAGATTTAAATAGTTCTTTGTATCACATCTTCAGCTGTTATGAATGGTGATGTGTATGGGTGATCTAGTTTGGTGTTCTAAGAAAGCTTAGACGTAGGGATTATGAACCTGTGAGCTTTAAGAAGCTTCCACGGATGCAACCGTCAGATATCTTCTTTAAGCTTTACGAGGACTACGATTATGTATTCCTCTTTGAGTCCATTGATGGTGATAGGGGTAAATTCTCCTTCATAGGCTTTGAACCAGAGTTAACGTTAACTATTAAGGATGGGGTTGCACGTATTGCTGGAGATTGTCTAAAGGTTGGTGATCCAATGTACGTTATTAAGTCTTTGATTGATTCATATCAGCCCTGTAATGGATACTTTAGATATATCGGTGGAGCGGTTGGATATATCTCTTATGATGCCGTACGTTACTGGGAGAATTTGCCGAATATTTCTATAGATGATCTAGGTTTTCCAGATATCGAGATGGGCGTGTACGATGATGGCATAATTGTCGATCATATGACTGGTGAAGCATTCTACTTCTATAGAGGTAATGATCGGTATAGTGAAATTGTAAAAAGACTTAATAGAGAAGTAGATACAGTTAGCTTATCGTTTTCAACGCCTAGACTAAATATCGAGAGAGATCAGTATAACAGGCTTATCGATAAAGCTAAGGAGTATATTTCCTCAGGAGACGTATTTCAAGTCGTCTTATCTAAAAGATATAGTTCAAACTTTAAGGGTGATTTCCAAAGATTCTATCTAAATTTAAGAATGATAAATCCCTCACCATACATGTATTTTCTCAAAATGGGAAATCGCTTCATAATAGGCTCAAGCCCGGAAACTCTCGTTAGAGTAGAAGATCGTTTAATCGAATCCTACCCTATAGCTGGAACAAGACCCATAACTGGTGATCCAGAAGTAGATCGTATCTTAGAGAATGAACTGCTTAAAGATCCAAAGGAGGTGTCTGAGCACATAATGCTTTTAGATCTTGCTAGAAATGATCTAAGTAAAGTTTCAATATTTGGTAGCGTAAAAGTTGCAGAATTTATGAAAATTTATAGATACAGTCATGTACAGCATATGGTTTCTAAGGTTATTGGGAAACTTAGAGAAGATTGTGATCGCTTCGACGTATTTAAAGCAATCTTTCCAGCTGGTACAGTATCTGGTGCACCAAAGGTTAGAGCTATGGAGGTTATTGAGGAGCTTGAATATACTCGCAGGGGGCCCTACGCTGGTGCTGTAGGATACTTCTCGTATAATGGTAATATGGACTTTGCGATAACTATACGCACTTTATTCGCTAAGGATAACAGGTTGCATATACAGGTCGGCAGCGGTATAGTTGCTGACTCCACGGCTGAGGGAGAATGGTTTGAAACAGAGTTTAAAGCTAAAGCCCTAATGAAGGCTCTGGAGATGTCTGATCATTAGTTAGAAGGGGGTTTAGATGAAGGTTCTTATAATAGACAATTATGATTCATTCGTATATATTCTAGCCCATTATGTTGGCGAGCTAGGCTACGAACCATTAGTGCGGAGAATTAACAAGATAACTTTGAAGGAGGTAATGGGGCTTAACCCAGATAGGATAATTATTTCTTCTGGACCAGAAAAACCGACTGATAGAAGGTATTTTGGAGTATGTCCAGAGATTCTGTTGAACTTGAGTATTAAGGTGCCAACTTTAGGTATAGGTATGGGTCATCAAGGAATAGTATGTGTCTTCGGCGGAAGGACTATTCCGGCTAAGAGGATTATGCATGGGAAAGTAAGTCTAATACTGCATGATGGAAGAGGGATTTTCAAAAATGTGGAAAACCCATTTAGGGCTGCAAGATACAACTCACTTGTCTGCGATGAATCTTCCTTGCCACCATGTTTCGAGATTACCGCGAGATCCATTGAGGATGGCGAGATTATGGGAGTTAGGCACAGGGCCTATCCGATAGAAGGGATACAGTTCCATCCAGAATCCATACTGACTAACGAGGGTAGGAAGATTATTGGAAATTTTCTAAAATGGGTGAAGGAGCTATGATAGTTGACGCTTTAAAGAAGGTTGTTGAAGGTCAGAATCTAACATATCAAGAAGCATGTGAAGTAGTGAGGGATATAATGAGCGGTAATGCCACACCAGCTCAGATAGCAGCTATCCTAACTGCTTTGAGGATGAAAGGTGAAACTGTGGAGGAGATAACAGCCTTTGCTTCAGTTATGAGGGAATTCTGCAATGCTATCAGGCCAAGCATTAAGGGGCGGATAATAGATACATGTGGAACAGGTGGAGATAAGATAAGGACTTTCAATGTAAGTACTTTAGCAGCATTCGTCGCTGCTGGTGCCGGGGTACCTGTAGCTAAGCATGGAAATAGATCCGTGACTAGTAAGATGGGAAGCGCTGACCTTCTAGAGCGCCTTGGATTAAACCTGAATGTCGAGCCAGAGATTGTTGAAAGGGCTATAGAGGATCTAGGTATAGGTTTCATATTCGCGCCAAAATTCCATCCTGCGATGAAGTATGCTGCTGGACCTCGTAGGGAGATCGGTATAAGAACAATCTTCAATATCCTCGGGCCTCTAACAAATCCGGCTGGGGTTAAAGCGCAGCTCCTAGGTGTCTTCGATAAAGCTTGGCTTAAACCTATTGTGCTTGTGTTGAAGAAGCTTGGCTCTGAGGAGGTTATGGTGGTTCATGGAGTTGATGGGCTTGATGAGATATCGATTATTGGTAGAACATCCATAGCTTGGCTAAAGTATGATAGTGTAGAGTTTCTTGAAGTCACTCCTAAAGACTTTGGTATGAAGCCTGCTGAATTGCTTGACATAGTTGTATATAACCCTGAAGAGTATGTCGAGGACTCGTTTAGACTACTATACTGTAGCCCTGACATCGATGATCCGAAGCTCAGGATGGTCCTCATAAATTCATCAGCAGCACTGATCATTGGAGGTAAGGCTGATGACTTTAAACATGGTGTAGATCTTGCGTTTGAGTCTATCGAGAGCGGGTCTGCGTATAAGAAGCTTAGAGAGTTGATTAAGAGATATGGCGGTGACTTCTCGAGACTTGAGGAGCTTGAGAAGAAGTATGGGTGACTTCCTCGATCTTCTAGCAGAAGCAGCCGTAGAGAATATAGAAAGCGGATATTATAATGTCAGCTCCGTAACCAAGCTTATCCAACGTCCTAGAAAAAGTCTGAAGGAAGCTATACTAAGTTGTAGGAGGGCTGCTATAATATCGGAGATTAAGTTTTCATCTCCATCATCCGGGTTTTTGAGAACTGATAGAGATGTTGAGGGTATAGCTAGGGATATGGTTGAAGCGGGGGTTGTAGGAATATCTATCTTAACTGAGCCGAGATATTTCTCGGGTTCGCTTGAAACCTTAGCTAAGGTCAGTTCACTAGTTAATGTTCCCATACTCATGAAGGATATAATCCTAAGCAGATGCCAGATAGATGCTGCATACATTTTAGGCGCTGACGCAGTTCTCCTAATAATGGGGCTCTTTAAACGGGGATACTGCGAGATAGATATTGAAAGTATGATAAACTTTTCCCATGAACTAAAGCTTGAAGTTCTACTCGAAGTTCATGATATAGAAGAATTTAGGTCAGCTTTATCGACAGACGCAGATATGATTGGAATAAATAATAGGGATCTTAGATCATTTAAAGTCGACATAAATACGACAAAAAATGTTCTAGAGAAGTTTAGTAGAGTTGAGATAGGAAATAGGCCGATCATTAGTGAGAGTGGTATAAGATCGCCGGATGATGTACGCTTTTTGAAGAGATGTGGTGTAGATGCTTTCCTAGTTGGTACAGCCATTATGTCTGCTGTAGATATCAGAGAATTCGTTGCTAGTTTGGTGAATGCCTATGAGGAAAGTTAGAGTTGAGATACATGAGATAACTAAGCTGGAGGATGTAGGCATCTCGGTTAAGGCTGGGATAGACTTATTCAGTTTCGTTATCTTCAAGTTCCTGAAAGCTGTCTTACTATTTGTCATAGGGGTTATGGTCACAGCTTTCAAAAGCCTTGAACAAATTCTCGAAATTCGCAGGGAATTATTCGAAGATATGGATGAGATCTTTAGAAGAGTACATGTTATAGAAGCTATAGAGGCTGATCCATATACTACTTTGAAAGGTGATACTCTATGTTTCATAGATAGCTTGTCGATGAGTGATCTATATGTAGAGGGGTTGGAGGTATGTTGCATCCTAAGTTGGTTATAATGGCTGACGGTCTAAGGCTTGAGAATGTCGGAAGCACGATATTTGCGGTCGAACTATCTACACTCATTACCTCTAATAGCGTTAAGCTTTATCTCAGAACTAGATATGAAAGTATTCCCTCATTATTAGAGTTAAGAGAGGGTTGAGGAAATGCCTAAGCTAAGCGAGTATCCGATAGATGGGAAGTATGGTAGATTTGGAGGTAGATATGTTCCCGAAACCCTCATAGCGGCTCTCATGGAGCTTGAAGAAGCATATTTATTAGCAAAGGAGGATAAGAGATTTCAGAGGCAATTAAGATATTATCTTTCAGAGTTCGCTGGAAGACCAACACCACTATACTATGCGAAGAACCTAACCAAGAAGCTTGGTGGGGCTAAGATTTACCTAAAACGTGAGGACTTAGCTCATGGTGGTGCACACAAAATAAATAATACTATTGGGCAAACCCTCTTAGCTAAGAGGATGGGTAAAAAGAGGGTGATAGCTGAAACAGGTGCAGGCCAGCATGGTGTTGCTACGGCTATGGCCTGTGCTGCTTTAGGTTTAAGGGCAGAGATATACATGGGTTCTGAGGATATGAAGCGGCAAAGATTGAACGTTTTTAGGATGGAGCTTCTCGGCGCTAAGGTTCATCCAGTTGAATTAGGTTCAAAGACCCTTAAAGATGCGATTAATGAAGCCCTTAGAGATTGGGTTACTAATGTTCAGACAACATACTATCTCATAGGTTCTGTTGTCGGGCCACATCCCTACCCAATGATCGTCCGAGATTTTCAGAGCATTATAGGGCGTGAGATTAGGAAGCAGATCCTAGAGAAGGAGGGTAGGCTACCGGATGTATTAATCGCCTGTGTTGGCGGTGGCAGCAATGCTATAGGCGCGTTTTACCCATTCTTAGACGATCCAGATGTTGAGATGTACGGTGTTGAAGCCGCAGGCGAGGGTATAGAGACTGGAAGGCATGCAGCCTCTCTCTGCGCTGGCTCAGAAGGTATCTTCCATGGTATGAGAACGTATATCTTGCAGGATGATGATGGACAAATAATGACAACACATAGTATATCAGCTGGTCTAGACTATCCCGGTGTTGGTCCTGAACATGCGTTCCTAAAGGAAATAGGGCGTGCTAAGTATGTGGCTGTAACAGATATGGATGCTGTAAACGCCTTCCTTGAGTTATCGAGGAGTGAGGGTATAATACCAGCTTTAGAGCCTTCGCATGCACTGGCTTACGCTATGAAGATTGCACCAAATATGAGTAGAGATGATATAATAGTTGTCACGTTATCTGGGAGAGGAGATAAGGATGTTGAAGTTATTGCAAAATGTCTAGGTGTTAGGATATGAGGCTTATAGAAGAAAAATTTAGGAATTTGAAGAAGCGTAGTGAAGGCGCGTTAATAGGATTTATCATATGTGGGGATCCAACATTAAGCTATACATTAGCGATAGTCCATGCACTAATCGAAGGTGGAATCGATATGCTCGAGCTTGGCATACCGTTTTCAGATCCGATAGTTGATGGACCAGTTATCCAACGTGCTACTTTAAGAGCATTAAAAGCTGGTGTAAGGCCATCTAAGGTTCTAGATTTAGCTAGAAGAATTCATATAATGCATCCAAATATACCGATCATTATATTAACATATTATAACATAATATTCAGGATGGGATTAGAAAATTTCTTTAATAATGTTAGAGAGAATAAAATCGATGGTGTAATCGTCCCAGATATGCCTATCGAGGAGTCCTCGGAGTATAGAGCCGTAGCTGATAGATACGATGTAGCTACCATATTCCTCGCTGCACCATCTACATCGGATGAACGTCTAGAGAAGATAATCGAATACTCTTCAGGTTTCACCTATCTAGTTTCAGTATTCGGCGTTACAGGTGCTAGAGAAAGGCTTAGGAAAGAGAGTATCAATTTTATAAGAAGAGCCTCCTCGATATCCAACGGAAGAATACCCATAGCCGTAGGTTTTGGGATATCTAAGCCATCCCATATTAGAGCCATCATCGATAACGGAGCTGATGGTGCGATAGTTGGAAGTAAAATAATTCAAATTATAGAAGGTAATATTAATAACGATATAGAAATGCTGTCAAAGCTTAAAAAATACGTTAGGATCCTCAAGAAATCAACAATTAATGATAAATAAAAAATTATAACAATGTAAAAATTATAATTACTTATAGTTAAAACGTATAGATAGTAAGTTAGAATATATTTGGAATAATCATCATCAAAGTACAATAAATTTATTATTTTTTGTATTTTTGGATCTTAAACATAAATTCTATTGGTTCTCGTCCTTTTGCTACTATTTTTTCTGGAATTTTTACCTCATATTTTTCATCTTTTAGACAAAGATAAACTTTCTCGAGAGTGTGAAGTCTCATGTTTACGCAGATAGCTTCTTCGTAGGCTGGTATGAATGTCGCATCATTTCTACCCTTCTTCAATCTATGCAATATTCCTATTTCAGTAGCTACGATAAATTTATTCGCTCTAGACGTTAGTGTTCTTGCATACATCTTAGATGTGCTACCGATGAAATCCGCAACTTCCCAAACTTCAGGATCACACTCAGGATGCGCCATAACCTCGGCATCTGGATAAATCTGTTTTAAACGTAAAACCTCTCTCTTACTGAATAATTTATGTACTGGACAGAAGCCATATTGTGGTATCGGTATTATCTTCTTACTAGATTTCATCTGTACATATCTTGCCAAGTTTATATCAGGTCCGAATAGGACTACTTCAGAATCTATTTGATCTACTACTTCAGTTGCGTTAGCCGATGTACATATCGCGTCAGAGTAGGCTTTAGCTTCGGCTAGACTATTTATGTATAGAACGATTTTCGCTTTAGGATACTTACGCCTATACAGCTTCATTAGATCTGCTGGTAGCATTGAAGCCATTGGGCATAAAGCATTGATATCCGGTATGAGAACCTTCTTATCTGGGTTTAGGATCACAGCTGTTTCAGCCATGAAGTTTACACCGCAGAAAACTATCGTTCTGGCATCTGTCTGCATCGCATATAGGGATAATTCTAAGCTATCTCCGACAAAATCCGCGATATCTTGAACTTCTGGACGTTGATAGTTATGAGCTAGTATAATTGCCCTCTTTTCACGCTTTAACTTTTGAATCTTATCTATCAGACTAGATTGGAGACTCATTGTTTCATCCCAAAATCTCTGAAGTAAGTATCTATCGTTCTTAAATTCTTATCGCCAACGTATTGACAAAGGATTACTAGTAGAGCATTCATCGATATAGAGTATGGGCTACAATTCTTTCTCATCAAAAATAAAGTCTACACATTAGTCTACCCCTGTACGTATCTAAGGTAGAGGCTAGCTTAACTAGCAATCTCAACTAATCTTCAACTTGCTTGTAACATTCTACTAGTCAGTTGATGTAAATTATAGCCAGCTGATCATCTGCAATAAACATTGGTTGTTTAAAGCAATAGTTATTAATTATCGTTGATAAAATTCAGAGTAATAAAGTATTATCTGATAGAAATGTAGCTAACATTATTTTAAAGTTTACACATCCACTTCTATTACATAAACTATATATGATATTGTAGATTCACTGATAGTGATAGTTAAAAATTTATTAAGGCCTTCTTTGGATTGAAGAGAGTATTCAGTCGTAGACCCTAGGAGTGGGTGAGAAGATGCTTATTGAACATGAGATTTTAAGATTTAATCAAACTAAAATGGATTTTGAAGTTTTAAAAGATGTTATAGCTGTCGAAGCTATCATAAATTTATACATTAACAATAATCTCTGTGTCACATTCCATTGCCTTCCTTTGCAGATTAAAGAACTTATAATAGGCTATCTATTAACAAATGGTATTATAGATGATATTAGAGATATTTTAGAAATTAGGTTTTCTGAAAAGAATGCATATGTTAAATTATCCGAAGAAAAATTTTTCAATTTCTTTAAAAAACCAACATTAATATCTATATTTTATAGTAGTGAAAGCATTCCGTCACATATATTAGAGGTTATACAAAAAATAAGGTTTAATAAAATTATATTTAGCATTGAAACAATTCTTAAAGCAGTTGATATACTAAATTCTAAATCATCTATTTTTAAAGTTTCGGGTGGGACTCACGCAGCTACCTTGATAGATGAAGAATGTAGAGTAGTGGCATTTGCCGAAGATATAGGTAGACATAACGCTATCGATAAAGCTATCGGTGAAGCTGCGATGAAGAATTTAGATTTTAGTAAACTACTACTTGCATCTACTGGCAGACTTTCTTCAGAAATAGTTATAAAAGCTGTTCAGATGAAAATACCTATTCTAGTCTCGTTATCAGCTCCTACAAGTATGGGTGTAAAGATAGCTGAAACCTTCGGTTTAACTCTTATAGGATTTGCTAGGGAAGGGCGCGTCAACATATACTCCTCACCGGATAGAATAGAAGAGTGGAATCGGCGTCATACAGGATCTATTATATAACTTCAACCTGTTTACAAAGCTTGTCAGAGTTGGTAGCTATAATATAGATATTTCGAAAACGTTATTTTGCGAGAACTGTAACTCGTAATTCTAGTTTTCCTCTATGTCTTTAGATTACGCCTTCAACTTAACTTTTATAATCATAACCTATACCAATCCTCAAAATTTATGCAGCCTCTATATCTAACCTCAGGTACGATATACAGCTTACATTATTTTAAAATGCATTACTTCATGTATTCTGTTAGTAAGGATTTATGGTCTAAACTAGAGTAAGATGTTACTTTTCGTCATGCTTTAGTAGAGGGTTGGCGGGCCCGACGGGATTCGAACCCGTGACCACCGGGTTAAAAGCCCGGCACTCTATCCTGGCTGAGCTACGGGCCCCTTACTAGCCTCTACTAGATCTAAGCTTATCTTTAAGGTTTTCCCCTTTTCAACCCATAAGGTTAGACTTCGATTATAGATTTAGGTTTCCATTCACCTTTAGCCACCTGTGGTCTATATCCTCTAAGTTCTTCTGGGTTAAATGCGATTCGCCTGCCTCTCTCAGCTGACAGGTATGCAGCCATCATTAATTGAACTATCAGTAAACCATCCATCCAATCTTCTCTAGGCTCCTTTCCCTTCAGGAAGCATTCAACCATATGTCTATCTTCATCCTGATACCCATAGGTTACGGCTTCGTTAGGTATAATAGGCATAAGTCCCTGTTCAGCTGCCTGCTTTTCTACAAACTCTTCAGTCGGAGGTATCTTCACATTTCTACTAAAGAATACATTCAACTCTTGTTGTAGGCTATTTATCGTTATAGAATACTCTGGCCCTAAAACTTCGAATGTAAGCCTTAGGCCTGGACCTACGAAGCTCCATGAAGTCCTAGCCTCTGCTAACACTATTACTCCATCATCATCTTCGTACACTACGGTAGTTAGAGCGTAATCTTCTGCAGGAATCTTCTTATAATCTACGTTATACCTCTCCTTTAGCATGGATGTATATGGATCCCTACTCCATTTAAGAGAAGCTATAATTGACTGAACCACTACAGGTTTTAGGGAATTCTTCGGTTTCTCAGGATCTAGTAGTAGGTAGCGATTAGCTTCAAGACTGTGACATGTCATATCTAGAAGTACACCTCCACCCGAAAGAGTAGGATCCCAGAACCATGCTGAATGCGGCCCTCCATGTTCCTCCGCAGCTCTGGATAGATAGGGTCTGCCAGTATATCTAGCTCCATACTTCCATACAGCCTCCTTACCTCTCACTACTGCAGGTGCAAAAACCTGGTTTTCAAGATAGCCATGTAGAAGACCCGCTTTATCTATTAAACGCACCATTTCTTCAGCTTCATCTACATTCCTAGCTAAAGGTTTCTCGCAGCATACGCCAACCAGATCGGTTCTACCTTGAGAAGCCTCCTCGGCTATGATCTTAACAACCTCGAGTCTAGCGAAATTAGGATTAAGTATCCATACGGCGTTTACAGTTCGATCTGAAAGCATCTTTCTTAAATCTGTATAAACCTTAGGCTTGCCTATGCCAAGCTCTTCTATATAGCTAGCTAGCCTTTTAGCACTCCCCTCCCTGATGTTATATACAGCCGTTACTTCAGCCTCTCTAATACCTGTAAGAGCCATTGCATGGAATCTGGCTACGAAGCCTGAACCTATGAATCCTATACCAAGCCTATTCAAATACGACACTCACCCCGAGATATAGTGTTTATGTGTTATGTTTAAAAATATTGAAGTGAAACCCTTATCTATCCTAATATCATAGACCAAATATAGTATGAAGCCTACTGTACTGGTATTCACGCATTCAGCTGGTTTTAGACACTCGTATATTTCGACTGCTGTAGAGGTCCTAACAAAGCTTGGTGAACGTACAGGTCTATTTGATGTGTATGCTACAGAGGATTGTAGAGAGTTATCTGAAGATAAACTTAGAGAATTCAGTTGCTTTGTATTCTTAACGACGGGTGAACCCCCTATCGAAGAATCTTCAAAGAAGACCATTATAGAGCTTATAAAAGGTGGCAGAGGGTTTGTAGGTGTTCATAATGCTGCGGATACATTCTATAATTTCAAAGAGTATGGTGAGATGCTTGGAGGATATTTCCACTCTCATCCATGGACGCAAGAGGTTTATGTGATAGTCGAAGATAACATCCACCCATCGACTAAGCATCTACCTTCTAGGTTTAAAGTAGTGGAGGAAATATACACGTTCAAAGATTGGGATCCTAGTCGTACGCATACACTTATACGTCTTGATAATTCATCTGTAGATCTGAGTAAGGGTACAAGAAGTGATCATTATTATGCTTTAGCATGGTGTCATGGCTATGGTTCCGGGCGGATATTCTACACCGGGTTCGGACATTTCACGAAGCTTTGGCGTGAAAAATGGTTTCAGAAACATCTTTTAGGCGGTATTCTTTGGAGTTTACGTCTAGAAGATCAGTTAGAATAGTCTACGATTATCTATTTTGCTCCTACTCATGATGACATTTCTAGTTCCGCTATGTTAGGCTTAAATAGATTGACGTATTAGACCAATAGTTAGGATATGAAGCCTCTACATACTCTAGCAAATTTAGATGAGATTAAATTACTATTGAAATACGAAGTTTTAGAAAGATTCGAGGAAGGGTTTACGGTAGATGTTGAGGATTACATAAACCGGATATCTGCCGTTACCTCGATCGATATGCTTATGGATATATACTCAGAACTTGGATCATGCAAGCCTAGAAATACGTATAGCTATATAGAGCCATCAGACTGGTCTAGTATACAAGGTGAGAGACAGGGTTTCTTCGAGGAGTATCCTGTACCAATGAATTCTATACGTGATAAGATTCTAGGCGGATGGCTTGGTAGATGTGCTGGTTGTATGTTAGGTAAGCCAATCGAGGGATGGACATATAATCAGATCAAGCATGCTCTATCCAGGATAGGAGAATATCCGTTAAGGGAACCATATATTCCGTTTGAAGCTTTTAACGAAGTTGATGAAAAGAAGCGTCGTAATGTTTTAAAGTTAACTAGAGGAAGCATCGTTATGGTCGAAAGGGATGATGATATCGATTATACAATAATGAATCTCTTAATCTATGAAAGGTATGGATCCAATTTTGATTCAATCGATATAGGTGAGATGTGGCTCCTCCATCTACCATACAAGTCCATATATACTGCTGAAAGGATTGCTTATAGAAACCTAGTTATAGGATTAAAGCCTCCAAACACTGCTACATACCTTAATCCCTATCGTGAATGGATAGGTGCCCAGATAAGAGCGGATTTCTGGGGATACATATCCCCAGGAAGGCCTGAACAAGCTCTAAACTATGCTTTCAAAGATTCTATCCTATCACATACTAAGAACGGTATATATGGCGAGTTATACGTGGCATCCCTAATATCCCTGGCGTTTTACCATGTATCACCGTTCGATTTAATACTTGATGGTTTAAAGAGTATCCCATCTAGGAGTAGGTTATTTGAAGCCTTAAACTTCGTCTTAGATCTGTATCGTAAAGGATTATCATGGTTTGAAGCTATAGAGCAAATACTTACAAGATACAGTAGTTACCATCCCGTCCATACCATAAATAACGCTGCTATAGTTACATCATCGCTTCTATGGGGTGAAGGAGATTTCACTAAAACATTATATTATGCTCTACTATCTGGTTTAGATACTGATTGTAATTGTGCTACCGTAGGATCTATACTAGGTGTTATGCTAGGTAGAAGGGGTATTCCAGAATGTTGGGTTAGACCATTAAACGATAGGGTAGCATCTGCTGTTTCTGGTATAGGTATTACAAGTATATCAGAGTTGGCAGAGAGAACTTTGAAGCTTATCAAGGATTATAGTGGTCAGCATTCGGCAAACTCTTCATAGGAGCTCTCAGATGTCCCCAAATCCTTCATCATCAAAATAAAGTAACATAAACATACATGTATAGTATATTAAGTTTACTATGGCTTCACTTAGTCTTCAGCTTTAAATTTATAGCCCCAATACTCTAGTGCTATCCTTAATTCTTCATGAGTCTTGCTATATTCTTCTAACGTTATTCCATTCATATAGGCTTCTATAGCTTGCATCATAGCTGTAGCTCCGGCTCTGCTACCCATAGGATGTCCATGTATGCCTCCGCCAGCATTGACTTGTATATCTGGTGAGCCTAAGGCTTCAAGATTATCTGGAACTATTGCGGGATGTATACCACCTGAAGCAACTGGTAGTATAGTCTTAAGATGGAACCAGGGTGATCTTAACATATCGTTTATCCTTCTTATAGCTCTTATCCCTCTCCATTCATCTAATATATCTGATGGTCCTCTAGGCTTCTCCATCTTACCGACAGCCGTACCTGTATGTAACTGATCACCGCCAGCTAACCTCACAAGTTTAGCTATAACCATCATATGTATTCCATGTTTAGGATTACGAGTCATAGCTGCATGTAGAGCTCTATGTACATGTATAGGTACCTTTATAGATGGATCCTCTGCTAGAGCTCTCAAAGCAGCATAACCTGTACAGAGTACATCAACCATTACGCAATTTCCGCCATGTTCTAAAACTGTCTCTGCATGCTTAAATAAGCGATTATAGTCTGACGTTATGTCGCACGCGTATAGCACATTTCTTCCTGTCTCAGATTTAACTTTATCTAGGGCATTCATAACATGTGTAATCCTATCTTCTACCGTATTAAACTTCTGACTCGTTAATGTTTCGTCATCTTTGATGAAATCTACTCCTCCCATAGCAGCTTCATATGCAACTTTAGCAAAATCTTTAGCAGTAAGTCCGACCTTAGGCTTTATAATAGTCCCCAAATGTGGTCTAGGCTTCCTATCAGTACCAACTAGTCTACGGACCCCTTCTATACCGAATTTAGGTCCTCTGAAAACTTCTGCATACTCCCTTGGTAGCTCTAGATCTAGGAGTCTGATATTATCTACAGCGCTAATCCCAAATAGGTTACCGGCTATTATGCTTAACATATGAGATATCCCTGCATCCAGATCGAAGAGATCTAATGGGTATGCTACCTTCACTATACCTCCACCTCCTACTTCTATGGTCTCAAAGACTTTAGCTGCATATCGTAGAACATAATCCTGCATAGTGCCCACTCTGGTCCATGTACCTATGCTCTCTTCAGCCGCTACGTAGATGCCTGCATCTTTAAGACTCATCCCTGTTCTAGGTTCTATATAGTATGTACATATCACATTCTCATCGGGATCTACTGCGTCTGGTGACGTTGTGAAGACTTTAACCCAGAAATCCTCTTGGTACCATTCTAAATTTGTCATCATGTCTTCTAGAAAATTATTTGCTTTATGGGTGGTTAATAAATATTCTAGGATGCATTACAATTGAGTAACGTTTATAAGCAAGTATACACTGCTACTAGTTTAGTCTCTGGTACTAGTGATGGAGGTTCAGTTCTCTTGAAAAATAGATCCAAACTTAAGTTCAATATATTCGATCATTTCCTTGTACCTAGACACGAGTTACTCAGTTATATAGATGCTGAGAATGTTCTTAAAAAGTATGGTGTAAAACCTTACCAACTGCCTTTAATAAGAGTTTCAGACCCTGCAGTTATAGCAATAGGTGGTAGACCAGGTGATATAATTAGGGTTAGACGTAAAAGCCCTACAGCAGGGGTTGCCATAGCCTATAGATACGTAACGGAGGGCTGATCATGTCGGCAGATAAACACTCTGAGGATGTATGGCTTTCTTCAGAGGATCTATGGTTCTTAATGAAAGCTTTCTTTCAATCTCGGAAACTTGCAGGTCAGCATCTCGACTCTTATAATGAATTTATTGAACGTGATTTAAATTCCATAGTCGAAAGTATAGGAGGGATCTCGGTTTATGTTAGAGGAATGAGCATACAGTTAAAATTCGGTAAGATTCATATAGGTAGGCCAAAGGTATTTGAAGTCGATGGGTCAGAAACCGAAGTTACACCCATGGATTGTAGACTTCGAAACCTTACTTACGCCGCCCCTCTATACCTTGAAGTAACTCCAATAATAGATGGTCGAGAAGGCAAGATGGAGTTGATATACATAGGAGATCTACCGATTATGCTTAAATCCAGAATATGTCCTCTAAGCCAGATGACCGAAGATGAGCTTATATCTATAGGTGAGGATCCCGAGGATCCAGGAGGGTACTTCATAATAAATGGTTCAGAAAGAATTATAGTCGGTATAGAAGATTTAGCACCTAATCGCATATTAGTAGACTACGACGATAACACAAAGATATATCGAGCAAAAGTGTTCTCCACCATAATAGGCTACAGAACCAAAGTTGAAGTTAAGATGAAAAAGGATGGAACAATAACAGTTTCCATGCCGAGTGTTCCTGTAGAACTGCCTTTCATTGTAGTTATGAAAGCTCTTGGTATAGAGAAAGATAGAGAGATAGCAGAACTTGTATCTTTAGATCCCAATATATATCAGTGGCTTGAACCATCTTTTGATAAAGTGTCAGGCATAGATACACAGGATGATGCCTTAATATATATAGGAAATCGTGTGGCGTTCGCGCAATCTCCTGAGAGACGTAAAAATAGAGCCTTAATGATACTAGATAGAAACTTCCTCCTACACCTAGGTAGAACCCCCGATTCAAGGAGAGTTAAAGCAATATTCCTTGCAGAAATGGTTAGAAGAATCATAGAATTACGTCTAGGTTTAAGAAAGCAGGATGATAAAGATCATTATGCTAATAAACGTATAAGACTTGCAGGTCAACTTCTAGGAGATCTATTCAGAACAGTATTCAGGGATTTAGTTAAGGATATGAGCTATCAACTCGAGAAGCTCTACAGAAAACTAGAGAAAGGTAGAATTATACCTTTAAGATCGATCGTTAGACCTAGCATATTGACTGAACGTATTCAGCATGCTCTAGCTACAGGGAACTGGGGACGTGGGAGAGTTGGTGTAACTCAGCTTTTAGATAGGACAAATTCTATATCAACGTTAAGTCATCTTAGAAGGCTTCAATCGCCACTAAGTCGTACCCAGCCAAATTTCGAAGCTAGAGATCTACATTCTACTCATTGGGGCCGTCTTTGTCCTAACGAAACACCTGAAGGATCCAACTGTGGTTTAGTTAAGAACCTAGCTTTAATGGCAAATATATCCGTTTCAGCTGATGTGGAAGAGGTTAAACAAATTCTAGTTAAGCTCGGATGTATACCGTTCGATGAAGCAGACCGTACCATTAAACTTAATGCTCCCCGTGTGTATATAGATGGTGTTCCATTTGGTTTCACATATAATCCTAAAGAACTAATTAGAGAACTTAAAAAACTTAGAAGAGCTGGAAAGTTAAGTCCAGAGGTCAATGTAGCATATTTTGAAGATGTTAAAGAACTGTACATAAATTGTGATTCAGGAAGATGTAGACGGCCACTTATAGTCGTAGAGAACGGGTATCCTCTACTTACTAGAGAACATATAGAAGCTTTACGGAAGGGTCTAATCACATGGGATGATTTAATCTATACGGGTGTGATAGAATATATAGATGCGGAAGAGGAGGAAAATTGTCTAGTAGCTTTAAGTTACAAGGATATCTCCGAAGAGACGACTCATTTAGAAATAGCTCCATACACGATTTTCGGTGTATGTGCTTCGCTAATACCTTATGCCGAGCATAACCATTCTCCAAGAAATAGTTATGAAGCAGCTATGGCTAAGCAAGCCCTAGGAGTTTATGCCACAAACTATTACTTTAGGGTAGATAGTCGCGGGCATCTACTACACTATCCACAGATACCTATAGTTCAAACTAAACCCATGGAAATTATGGGCTATCATAAGAGGCCTACTGGACAGAATGTCGTAGTAGCGATTATATCGTACTCTGGATATAATATGGAGGACGCTATAATCTTTAATAAATCGTCTATAGATAGGGGTCTGATGAGATCTACATTCTTCAAGACATATGAAGCTGAATGCTACCAGTATATGGGTGGGGAAACTGATAGGTTCGAGGTCCCATCACCAGAGACGAAAGGCTATAAAGGTGAAAGCTATTACATGAAGCTTGAACCTGATGGTCTAACCTACCCTGAGTGTGAACTTTCAACTGGTGATGTTCTTGTAGGTAAAACAAGTCCTCCGAGATTTATGGAGGAATATCGTGAATTAGGCGTCTATGGTCTATCTCGTCGAGATACGTCTCTTTCGCTTAAATCTAGAGGATCCGCTATAGTCGATACAGTAATATTAACTGCGGATGCCCAGGGTAATAGAATAGCCAAAGTTAAAGTTAGAGAGCCTAGAATTCCTGAACTTGGAGATAAATTTGCTTCTAGGCATGGACAGAAAGGTGTGATAGGTGTAGTGTTTAGACAGGAGGATATGCCGTTCACAGAGGATGGTATAGTCCCAGATATCATAATAAACCCGCATGCCATACCTTCTAGGATGACCGTAGGACAACTTATGGAATCTGTAGCCGGTAAGATAGGAGCTATAACTGGCAGATTCGTAGATGGGACGGCTTTCATAAATGATTCTGCAGATAAACTTGATGAAATTCTTAGAAAGCTCGGCTTTAGGTATGGCGGTAGAGAGATAATGTATGATGGGACTACTGGATACAAGTTTGAAGCCGATATATTCATAGGTGTCGTATACTATCAGAAGCTTCATCATATGGTTGCCGATAAGATACATGCAAGGGCCAGAGGGCAGGTGCAAATGCTTACGCGTCAACCTACTGAAGGAAGGGCTAGAGGTGGTGGCTTAAGGTTTGGTGAGATGGAGAGAGATTGCTTGATAGCTCACGGTGCTGCAGCATTACTTAAGGACAGATTGTTAGAGGAATCCGATGCTACAACTATATATGTGTGCAAGAATTGCGGTTTCCTAGGATATTATGATAATAGACGTAGAGAGTATAAGTGTCATATTTGTGGAGATCAGGCTAAGATAGTCCCTATAACCGTAGCTTATGCATTCAAACTTCTACTTCAAGAGCTTATGAGTTTGTGCATAGCTCCTAGGCTTTTGGTAGAGGAGGTGTCGTAGAAGGATGAGTATGGAGGAAATTGTTAGGTGTAGAATCGCAGGTATAAAGTTCGGTATACTATCACCCACCGATATACAAAAGCTTTCCGTCGTAGAGGTGACTACATCAGATACATATGATGAAGATGGTATGCCAATCGCTTCAGGCTTAATGGATGGTAGGATGGGTGTCCTCGAACCTGGACAGCTATGTAAAACTTGTTTCAACCTTGCTTCTAGATGCCCAGGACACTTTGGCTCTATAAAACTGGCAACTCCCGTTATTCATGTAGCTTTCGTGAAACATGTTCACGAACTTCTATCTGTAACTTGTAGGAATTGTGGTCGTCTACTATTACCAGAGGAGGAGATAGCTAGATATGATAAGCTATTGAAGCGTATACTGAGAGAGAGAAAGGAGTATCCTGAGGCTTTAAGAAGGATCATCGTGAAAAAGGCTAGTAAGGTATATGAGTGTCCGCATTGTAAGTCTCCTCAAGTTAAGATAGAGTTTGTTAAGCCAGTGTCTTTCTATGAGGTTACCGAAAGAGGAAGGATATCACTCGATCCTACAACTATACGGAGTAGATTGGAGAGAATACCTGATGACGATTTAAGACTCCTAGGATTTGATCCAGAAGTTGCGCGTCCTGAATGGATGATCATACAGATATTACCAGTTCCTCCTCTCGTAGTTCGTCCATCTATAACATTAGAATCCGGTATACGCTCTGAGGATGATCTTACGCATAAACTAGTTGATATAGTAAGGATAAACGAAAGGATAAAAGAGTGTATAGAGAGCGGGGCTCCTACAGCTATAAGGGAGGAGCTCGCAGATCTCTTACAGTACCATGTGACAACATATTTTGATAATGAAACCCCAGGTATACCTCCTGCTAGACATAGATCTGGCAGACCACTTAGAACTCTAGCTCAAAGATTAAAGGGTAAAGAAGGCAGATTTAGGCTGAATCTCTCTGGTAAGCGTGTAGATTTTTCGGCCAGGACGGTTATCTCACCAGATCCAAACCTAGAAATCGATGAAGTCGGTGTACCTTTAGAGATAGCTATGAAGCTTACTGTACCAGAAAAGGTTACTGCTTGGAATATAGAGGAGATGAAGGAGCTTGTTAAACGTGGGCCATTTAATCATCCTGGTGCTGTCTACGTTATAAGACCTGATGGAAGACGTATAAGACTTGAATTCTCTGATAGGGAGCGTATTGCTGAAGAACTCGATGTAGGCTACATAGTCGAGAGACATCTGAGAGATGGAGATATAGTTCTGTTCAATAGGCAACCATCACTCCATAGAATGTCTATAATGGCTCATAGAGTGAAAGTCCTACCGTACCGTACATTTAGATTGCATTTAGCCGTATGCACGCCTTACAACGCAGATTTTGATGGAGATGAGATGAATCTTCACGTTCCTCAATCTGAGGAAGCCCAAGCTGAAGCTAGAATTCTAGCTCAAGTCCAGACACAGATAATATCCCCTAGATACGGTGCCCCCATAATAGGGGCTACGAGGGATTACCTTACAGCAGGATATCTGTTAACTCGTAGGGAAACTTTACTTACTAAAGATGAGGTTGGGAAGCTCCTAGCTGCTATAGAATATACGGGCGATTTACCGCCGCCTATAGTTAAAGAGCCAGAACCATTATGGAGTGGTAAACAAATATTTAGTCTACTTTTACCTAAAGATTTTAACTATATTGGCAAATCATCCGTATGTAAACATAAACACGCATCCCCAGATGAAGAATGTCCTGATGATGGTATAATAGTCGTTAAAAATGGTGTACTAATAAAGGGGGTTATCGATAAGGGTGCTATAGGTGTAGAGAAACCAGATACGCTACTACATGTTTACGTAAAGAAGTATGGTGGTGAAGCAGGGAGAATATTCATAACTAAGCTGTGTAAGCTCCTGAATACGTTCATTTCGATGAGAGGTTTTTCATATAGTTTAGATGAGCTTATACTGCGTGGAGAAAGCGAAGAACAGATACGTAGAGTATTGGATGAAGCTAATCGCAGGATTATCGAAATAATAAGACAAGCTGAGGAAGGTAAGTTGCTTAAGCTTCCAGGTAAAAGCATGGAAGAGAGTCTAGAAATAATGATAATGGATGAACTAGCTAAGGCTAGGGAGAAATGTGATGAAATAGCTGAATCATCATTCACCATGGAGAATAGAGGTGTTATAATGAGTAGAGTTGGTGCTAGGGGCTCAGCACTTAACATAGGGCATATGTCTGCTTGTCTTGGGCAGCAATCTGTGAGAGGACGTAGGGTTCCTAGAGGATTAAGGGATCGTGCGTTGCCGCACTTCAAACCTAGAGATCCAAACCCAGAAGCGGGAGGCTTCGTTAAATCCTCGTTCCTTAAAGGATTAACTCCTACAGAATTCTTCTTCCATGCAATGGGTGGTAGAGAAGGGTTAGTAGATACAGCCGTAAGAACACAGCAGAGCGGTTATTTACAGAGGAGGCTTATACACGCGTTAGAACTTGTTAGAGTGGAATATGATGGGACCGTACGCGATATATTAGGTGCTATAGTTCAATTTAAATATGGTGAGGATGGTGTCGATCCATCTAAAAGTGATCATGGTAAACCTGTGAATATAACTAGATTATGCAATGAGCTTACACTCAAGGGCATAGGTTTAGGGGAGCCTTCTGCTTCGGAATTCGAGATAGAGCAGCTTATATCTAAGTTCGAGAAAATTTTACCTAAATCCATACTAGATGATATTCGAGATGTATCCATTAAAATTAAAGCATCTAAAACACTCGTAGCTAGAATACTAGAAGAAGCTTATAGAGCATATGAAGATGCACAGGTAGAACCCGGAGAGGCTGTAGGGATAATTGCAGCGCAGTCTATAGGTGAACCTGGCACGCAGATGACTCTTAGAACCTTTCACTGGGCTGGTGTTAAGGAAAGGGATGTAACACTAGGTCTACCTAGATTGATAGAGATTGTGGATGCTCGTAGAACACCGTCTACACCTATCATGACTATAAGGTTAATCGAAGCCTATCGTTACGACCGTGAGAAAGCAGTTAAGATAGCTCAGGAGCTTGTTTATACAACATTTAAGGATATAGTATCGAAATATCTGCTGGACATAGATACTGGTAGTATAGAATTTATACTTAACGTGGATGAGATGAATGCTCGCGGTATATCATACGATTTACTATCAGATAAACTTCAGATGAAAGAAGTGGAATTATCGGTAGTACCTGAACGTGGTGTTGTGATAGCTAGATATAGAGATGGCAGGATAGCTGACGAGCAATCTCTAAGAATACTGGTATCAAAGATACTATCTATTCACGTGAAGGGCGTGAAAGGTATAGCGAGGATTCAGGTAGCTGAGGATAGAGGTGAATGGATTCTACTAGCAGATGGATCTAACCTTGCAGATGTCGTCGAAGTTCATGGAGTTGATCCGTCGAGGACGGAGACTAATAATTTCTTCGAAATTTGTGATGTATTGGGAATAGAAGCGGCTAGAGCTGTTATCATAAATGAGATGATGAATGTATTCCAAGGAATAGGTGGCGGTTTAGATATAGATGTGAGACATGTTATGCTTGTTGCAGATATGATGACTAGAACTGGAAAAATCACGCAGATAGGGCGCCATGGAGTAGCTGGGCAGAAGCCTAGTCCGTTAGCTAAAGCTGCATTTGAGATAACGGTACCAAGTATAGTGGAATCAGCTGTTAGAGGAGCTCTAGATGAGCTCAAAGGTGTAACTGAAAATATAATAGTAGGACAGGTAACTCCAATAGGTACAGGGTTTGTAGATATTTATATGGAGCCTGTGGGAATATCATCTAATGAAAGCTAGGAGGTCGGTGAGCTATCTCCACGGTTGAGATATCTAGGTCGATACTTAACGCAGTAAGAACAGGCAGGGTATATATAGGTAGTAAATCAACGCTTAAATCCGTTATGTTCAGGAGGGTCAGGCTAGTTATTTTAGCTGAGAATACCCCTAAAGATCTAGCCGATAGCATATCATACTATTGTAAACTTGCAGGAATACCCATATACATTTATAAGGGGTCGAGTATAGAACTTGGTAGAGTGTGTGGTAAACCATTCCCGGTATCCGCCTTAGGTATAAGGGATCCAGGGGATAGTAACATACTCGAACTTGTAAGTATGGAACTTGGGTGATAGATTATGCCTGAGATAAGGTTGACCAAGGATGAGATGCAGTATATAACTCTACTCGAGACTATAGCTCAAATTGAATGCCAAGATTGTATAATAGATAGTGAAAGAGGTAGAGTGATATTCATAGTTAAGGAAGGAGATATCGGAAAAGCTGTAGGTAGAAATGGTATTAATGTCAAACGATTATCGCAAATTCTAGGAAAGTCTATAGAGATAGTGGAGTATAGCGATAATCCTATAAAGCTCTTAATGAATGCTTTTATGCCAGCTAAGGTTAAGGAGATTCGTATAGTTGAAAGACCAAGCAAAGGTAAGATCGCTATAGCTATAGTCGAATCGAAGAGTAAAAGCATAGCTATAGGTAAGAACGGAAAGAATATAGATAGGGTTAGAAAGATAGCTAAACGCTACCTCGATATAGATAATGTTGTTATAAGAGAAGCGTAAACATTAACCGTAGGTAAGTTTTTAAGTAAGCGGTTTACGTCCTTTTCTAGGTAAGATAGCTGTTAGGGTTAAGCCATGCCAGGCGAATTTGCAGCTAGGAATCTTAAGAAGAAGAGAAAGAAATTCAGGTGGAGCCTTAGAGAGTATAAGCGTAAGATGCTAGGGTTGGATATTAAAGCCAACCCTCTAGAAGGCGCTCCGATGGCTAGAGGTATAGTTCTTGAGAAAGTTGGTATCGAATCTAAACAACCTAATAGCGCGATAAGGAAATGTGTACGTGTACAGCTTATAAAGAATGGTAAAGTTGTAACAGCCTTTCTCCCGGGCGATGGTGCTTTGAATGTAGTAGATGAGCATGACGAGGTTATAATAGAGAGTATAGGTGGTACTAGAGGTAGATCTATGGGTGATATTCCTGGTGTAAGGTTTAAAGTTACGACGGTTAATGGTGTTCCGCTTAAATTACTAGTTCAAGGTAAAGTTCAAAAGCCTATGAGGTAATCGAGTATGAGCAACATAGACTTCCTGTATAAAGGTATTAAGCTCTTCGGTAAGTGGGAATATACAGGTATAGAGGTAAGGGACCCAAGCTTAAAGAGATACATCTGTCTTGAGCCTGTTATCATACCGTATACAGGCGGTAGGCACGAACATAGAAAGTTTGGTAAAGCAGATGTGCCTATAGTCGAGAGACTTGTAAACCAGCTTATGAGACCTGGCAAGAATGCAGGTAAGAAGATTAAGGCTATAAGGATAGTTAAAAATGCATTTGATTTAATATACCTAAGAACTGGTAGAAACCCCATAGAGGTTCTTGTAAGAGCCCTAGAGAATGCTGCTCCATGCGAAGATGTAACTAAAGTTGTATATGGTGGTATAGTATACTTTAAAGCAGTCGATATATCGCCTATGCGTAGATTAGATCTTGCATTAAGGTGGATAGTGGAAGGTGCTAGGAGAGCTGCTTGGAAGAATCCTAAGACTATAGATGAATGTCTCGCTGATGAGCTTATATTAGCAGCTGAAGGTAGCACTAGATCATATGCTATACAAAGAAGGGACGAGTTGGAGAGAATCGCAGCAGCTTCTAGGTAGGTTTTGAATAGTCTTTACTTTACGATACTTCTACTACGACTTCATTTAAGGTAGAGTTTATAAATAGGCTCCTCTAAGGATATTCAAGAGCAGAGATGAGCTCTAGTAAACCCCATCTCAACTTAGTGGTATGCGGGCATGTTGATCATGGTAAAAGTACTATGATGGGCCACCTATTATACCTAATAGGGGCTGTAGATGAGAAGACTATAAGGGAATATGAGGAGCAAGCTAAAGCTCTAGGTAAAGAGACCTTTAAGTTTGCATGGGTTCTAGATAGACTCAAGGAAGAGAGAGAAAGAGGTTTAACCATAGATTTATGTTATATGAAGTTTGAGACTAGTAAGTACTTCTTCACTTTGATAGATGCCCCTGGTCACAGAGACTTCATAAAGAATATGATAACGGGTGCTAGTCAAGCTGATTGTGCTATACTAGTAGTCTCTGCTAAGCAAGGTGAATATGAAGCTGGTATAGGTCCGCAGGGGCAGACTAGGGAGCATGCATTCCTACTAAAGACTCTCGGTGTAAACCAGCTTCTAGTAGTTATCAATAAGATGGATGATCCATCTGTAAACTGGAGTCAGGCGAGATTCAATGAAGTTAAATCAGGTATAGAACGTCTTCTAAGGCTTGTCGGATACGATGTATCCAAGATACCCATAATACCTGTATCTGCTTGGACTGGCGACAACCTTGTTAAACGTAGCGACAAGATGCCATGGTATAAGGGTCCAACATTATTTGAGGCGTTAGACTACTTTGAAGTTCCGCCAAAACCTATCGATAAGCCTTTAAGGATACCTGTACAGGATGTCTATAGCATATCCGGTGTAGGTACAGTCCCTGTCGGTAGGGTTGAAACAGGAGTACTTAAGGAGGGTGATAGGGTTATATTTGCTCCATCAGGTAAGATAGGTGAGGTGAGATCCATAGAGACACATCATGTAAGGATAAAGGAAGCCTTACCTGGTGATAACATAGGATTCAACGTTAGGGGGTTAAGCCGTACAGATATCCGTAGGGGTGATGTAGCTGGTCCTTTAGATAATCCACCAACAGTTGTAAGTGAATTCATAGGTCAAATAGTCGTCGTGTATCATCCGACTGCTATAGCTGCAGGCTATACACCGGTGTTGCACATACATACTGCTACTGTACCTGTGAAATTTGTGGAGCTTATAGCTAAGATTAACCCAAGAACTGGTGAAGTTATAGAAGATCATCCATCATTCCTTAGAACCGGTGATATTGCTTTAGTAAGGCTTCAGCCGCTTAAACCTGTGGTAGCAGAGCTATACTCAGAATTTCCGCAGTTAGGCAGATTTGCTATAAGAGATATGGGCATGACTATAGCTGCAGGTATAGTGAAAGAAATAACACAGAAGGTCCCCCTCGAGGTCAAGAAGTAGTCCATTTTTTATTTCAGTGAAAAGTTAAAATATTCGCTTAATTCCTTTCTCACTTGGTTAGAAGGCTATGTCACAAGTAGCTTCGATTAAATTGGTATCGACTAATTTAGAAAAACTGGAGGAGGTCTGTAGAGAGATAAAGGAGGTAGCTGAGAAAACAGGTGTGCCTATATCAGGTCCTATACCTCTACCTACTAAGCGTATAAAGATAGTAACTAGGAAAACTCCATGTGGTGAAGGTAGTCATACGTTTGATAGATGGACTTTAAAGATACATAAACGCTTAATAAAGGTGCCTGCCAACGATAGTTTTATGAGAAGGTTCATGAGGATAAGAATACCAGAAGAAGTCCACATAGAGGTGAAGCTTACTCCTCGATGAACGATTATATTAATTACATAGAAACATTCGACTCATCTAATGCTTTTAAGTATACTCAGAACATAATCGTTAGATTGGATCTGAATTTATCGAGAGGTAAGCTTTGTGCTCAAGTAGCACATGCAGCTGTCGAGGCTTCGGAAAATGCTAGAGTCCATAAACCTATATGGTGGGAAGGATGGATGAAGGAGGGGCAAAGGAAGATAGTACTTTACGTAAATACGTTGGAAGAGCTTTTAAGATTGAAATGTGAAGCTGAGAAATTGAATCTGCCAATAGCTTTGATAAAGGATAAAGGGTTAACGGAGCTTCCACCTGAAACAGTAACATGTCTAGCTATAGGGCCCGCTCCGATAGAACTTGTAGATAAAATAACAGGAAAGCTTAAGCTTTTAAAATAAGGGTATCGAATACCCCCTTTAGTATTGGATAGAAACTCTATTAGCAATAACCGTGCTCCTCCTATGGACTGCGTATCTACAAGAAGATGCATCGAATATACAGGCCTCCTAACCGTTTCATTAAGCTTAATAATCGTAGGTTTGGTACCTTTTATACCATTAGCTATAGTTCTACTGATGGATTGATATGAACCTATATCACTAGTAGCACATGTATAATACTACAATTATATGGATATGGAAAACTTGGCGTAACTATGGCATCATCCTTAACAGCTATATAAATTCCTAATTTACTAATAATCTTCGCTTACCTGATTTTGAAGAGGAGAACAACTTATACGTTAATGCTAGGTATGGCATTTATAATCCTTTGCTCTATTCTAGTACCGCTTTTAACGACATATGGAAGAGATGCTAAGGAATAATATTCAGCGGATTTGGCTACACTATCAGGAAATATGGACTAAGCATATGAAATACCTCCACCATAGGGATATTTCAACAATCACTCTATGTCTTCTACTTTCAGCTTCAAAATGCCTTTATACGTATCTGTTTAATCTCTGTAGAAGTCTGGTATGGGTATTGCCCTTAGACATATGTTCTTATTCTACACTTTAACTTAAACTGATGGCTCAGTAATGGTATGTCTCCAACAGACGAAGCCATTATTTGTGATAATATTAGTGAAAAATTATTTAACAAAACTTGAAATGGTAATTATTACACTCTCCAGTGTAATACTAATGTTGTATACTTAAAATCTATTTATCCTTGCTAAGTTTTTCATATACTGCTAGTAGCAGTATGGGTAGTATTATCGTAGCCTCTCCATCGACTACTACATGATCTGCCTCAGGCTTCAATTTACCCCAGCTTATCGCCTCTCTAGGTCTAGCTCCTGAAAGGCTACCATCATATTCGACCGCAGTTGTTACATATATGGCTTTATCTAGCCCGCCTCTAAATTGGCTATACCATATCACTGTATGTTTGCTTATTCCTCCGCCTACTATTAATGCAGCCAGTTTCTCAGCTTCGTATATCTGATCTAGAAGACTACCCATATCGCTCCAGAAATCCAGATCAAACTTCCCTCTTCTAGAATATAGGAATAATTGGAATCCAAAGCATGAATCTAGAACTCCAAGCGAATATAACGGAATCCTACGTAGGTATAACGCTTTAAGTATGGAATTTTCATCATCTATTCTCTTACCTAACTCCCAACACAATTCTCGTACACTCCATCTACATTTAATCTTACTTAACTCATCTAATATCTGTGTTATCTTAGATTCTATAAGTAAACCATAATTCTCCATAGGGATCAGAACATTTCCTAACCTATGTATATTGAGTCTATTCAGAAGGATATCGTCTAGATCGAAGGATCCATGATAGTAATTGCCATAAGCCTTAGCTATATCATGATCTATGGTCCCGCCTGTCGTAACAATACCATCAACGTGACCTCTGCTTATGAAATCAGCTATAACGCCCCTAAGACCTGTAGCTACTATGCAAGCTGGAAATGAAAATAATAGAGTATAGCTATCATCGCTTAATACTTCCGAAAGTATTCTTACAGCTTCAGCTAGATTCTTTGCTGTGAAACCGCCACTATGTTGCATGCATTCTATGAGTTCGCTAATGGGCATATACTCCTTTAAGCGGTAGTCTTTAACGCTTCTACTTAATAGCGTATCTCGCATACTCATTACTCTTAGAGAATAGCTTTATAACCCTTAGATCTATAAGCATTTATGGGTTAAGCGGTATGGATGATGCTAAATTTAAGATTAAGGTTGAGCAAGTTAACAAAGCGTTAAAGATTCCCAAGGAGCTTATCAGCGAGTTGGAGGGGACTAGTAAAACCATGGTGAATAGGATGAAAAAAGAAGCTGTAGATTGCCCAGTATTGAAGCAGAAAGTTTCATTCATACAATGCTTTCTATGTTCAAACTTTCTCAGAAGAGTTAGAGGTATCGTGTACTGTAGAGGTGAGTCTATAGGGGATGATGAACAAATTGGGTAGTAAATCCAGGCCTGTCATTCTAACAGCCATAAATCTGATTCTACTAGCATTCATACTCTATTTTTTATGGCTCTACTTCCTCCCTCGCTTTAAATATTCCGGTATGTATATGGAGATAACAGTTGCGGTTACGATGATATCTATAGCTTTCGGTATAGCTATAGGTATATCCATATATATGGCTTGGAGAGCTTATCGAAAGTCGACTAAAGGGGCTATCGGTGAAGGAGAGATAAGTTTATAAGTCATATTTATGCGTTATCTTTGCATCACAAGTAGGTAGCTGTAAGGGAGAGTATATGCATCATATGCATATAGAGGTGATGGATAGTAATGTCTCTAAATACCCTCGTAGTTAAATTTGGTGGTAAAAGTCTAGCTACACCTGATCGTATAAAGCTAGCAGCATCCAAGGTAGCTGATGCTGTTAAAAAGGGGTATAGGTTAGCGGTGATAGTTTCAGCGATAGGTGATACTACAGATAGATTGCTAGAGCTTTTAGAATCCATATGTGGAAACTGCTGCGATCCTAGAATGAAAGATGAAATCTTATCTATGGGTGAAAGACTTAGCGCTAGAATATTTGTTGCATCACTTAACTCTATAGGTTTAAAAGCTAGACTTTTCGATCCATATGATGACGACTGGCCGATAGTAACCGATGAAAACTTCGGTAACGCATATCCCCTAGATGAGACGATAGATAGGATAAATCTCCATGTTAAACCTTTGCTTGATTCAGGTATCATACCTGTTATACCAGGGTTCATAGGTAGATCTAAAAGCGGGTTTATAACAACTCTTGGAAGGGGTGGAAGTGATACAACCGCTTTTCTCATAGCTAAAGGGATCTCTGCGAATCAAGTTATACTGATAACAGATGTAGATGGTATAATGACGGCAGATCCTAAGATAGTCTCGAATCCTAAACGTATAGATACGATAACAGTGAACGACCTATCTGTATTAGCAGATGTAGGAGCTAAGTTTATTCATAAAAAAGCTTTAGCGTATAAGGATCCATCGATAGATGTTAAAGTATTAAGCTTTAAATCTGAAAGTTTAGAAAGTGAAGGTACTATAATAAAGGGGGGCATAGATAAGGAGTTAAATATAATGCAAGTATACGATAAGCCCGTAGGTTATGTAGCTATTTTATGCGAGGATCTACCCTCCCATATAGATATACTATGCGAAGCCCTATCAATAATAAGTTCTACGGGATATATACTAGGTTTATCCTGTGATAATCGATCGATGATAGTGTACATGCCTGAGGATCACTGTATTCAGGCAGCCGATAAGGTTCATGGATTGATAGATAAGTATGATGGTAGGATTAAAGCTGTAGCCGTACGTAGAGGGCTATCTATGCTAGCTGTTAAAGGCTTTGGTCTTGAAGAATCACCCGGGATCATAACAGGTATATCTCGTCCTTTAAGCGAGAAAAGTATAAATATACATGGTATATACACGGTTTCGTCTACCATATTTGTATTGGTTGACTGGAAGGTTAGAGAGATGGCTCTTTCCATGCTAAAGGAAGCCTTTAGCTGTAAGAGGTGAATGTGAAAGATGTATAGTGTAGCTGTAATAGGAGCCACAGGTGTGGTAGGTCAGCAGTTTCTGGTAGCTCTAGATCGTCATCCATGGTTTAAGGTTGACTGTCTTGCTGCATCACCCAGATCTGCTGGTAAACCATACATAGAAGCTTTGAGAGGACCTGAAGGTGAGGTTAGATGGTTTTGTGATGAGCCTATACCGGAATCGTTTATCGATATGGAGGTTAAAGATTCCTCTACCATAGACCCATCAGATTTTGATATAATATTTACGGCTGTAGAGTCGGATGTAGCTCTGAAGATAGAGCCGGTATACGCTAAGGAGACAGCTGTCGTAAGCACCGCGTCGGCATTCAGATATGAAGAAGATGTACCTATACTAGTACCAGGTATTAATGATAACCACGTGAAACTTATAGAATTGCAGAAGAAACGTAGAGGGTGGAATGGTTTCATAACACCTATACCTAACTGTACGACTACAGGGTTAGTTGTAACCTTGAAACCCCTTCTAGATGAATTCGGCTTAGATAAAGTTATAATGACCTCGATGCAAGCTTTATCTGGTGCTGGTAGATCACCTGGCGTATTAGCGCTAGATATAATAGATAACATTATACCTTACATAAGAGGTGAAGAGTGGAAAGTTGAAGTGGAAAGTAGAAAAATACTGGGCTCGCTAATTAACGATAAGATAAAGCCAGCTGATTTTAAGATTAGCTGCACATGTACGCGTGTATTCGTCAAGGATGGGCATACAGAAGTGGTTTATGCATCGTTAAGACGGAAAGCATCCATAGAAGAGGTTAAAGAGGTATTTACTAGATTTGGTGAATCTGTTTTCAGGAATAAAGATTTACCATCTGCTCCTGAACGTTTTATAATATGTTTTGATGACCCCTTCCGCCCACAGCCTAGATTAGATAGGGATTTATATGGGGGTATGGCTGTAGCAGTAGGACGTATAAGAGAGGACCCAGCTTTAGAGAATGGTGTAAAATATGTATTACTTTCGCATAATACTCGTTTAGGTGCTGCTAAAGGAGCCATCCTTGTAGCTGAACTTCTCGTTAGGGAGGGAGTAGTATGAGGATTCATATGGGTAAGGATAGGAGGTTGAATAGAATATTCAGAAATGATGGTAAGACTGTTATAGTCCCTATGGATCATAGTGTAACTACAGGTCCTGTAGAAGGATTGACGGACATACAGTATACTATAGATAGATTGAAGAATGGTTATGTAGATGCTATCGTTATCCATAAGGGTATAGCCAAGTATGTGGATAATGGCAAGTTAGCGTTGATAATACATCTATCTGGTAGTACGGTGAGAAGCCCCGATCCGAATTGGAAAGTTCAGGTATCCTCTATCGAAGAGGCTATACTACTGGGTGCTGATGCTGTATCTATTCATATAAATCTTGGAGCCGAAAAGGAGCATTATATGCTTAGGAAACTTGGGAGGGTATCTGATCTATGTGATAGGTGGCAGATGCCATTATTAGCTATGATGTATCCTAGAGGTCCTAAAATTGCTTCGGAATATGATGTAGAGGTGGTAGCCCATGCAGCAAGACTCGGGGCAGAGCTGGGTGCAGATGTGGTTAAGACGGTTTATACCGGTGATATGAAGAGTTTCAAGAAGGTTGTTGAAGCATGCCCGGTGCCGGTAGTCTTAGCGGGTGGGCCTAAATCTCCCGATGTTAAATCATTTCTCAAGATGGTAAACGAAGCCATGGAGGCGGGAGCTAGAGGTGTATCCATAGGTAGAAATGTATTTCAATCAAAACCTCCTGATGCTATGGCTTACGCCCTATATAGTATAGTTCATGAAGGAGTCGACTTTGAGGAAGCATATAGACGATATATGGAAATAGCTGGTAGGTGAACTGATAAGTGAAGGAACTTTGGATCCTACTTCCTTCGAATACTAGGATCGAGGATGTAGAGGGTATACTCGCTAAGCTCGGTGAGTTATGTGATGGCGTGATAATAGAATCTAAGTTAGCTATACCTTACAGCCAGGATGGTAGGGGCCTATCTACTAACTCAGGTATATCTCTAGTCCATAGTTTAGAGGATCTAGTTGAAGGTATCTCCGAAGGTAAGAGAATAGCCTACGTATTAGAGCTAGATGCTAATATAGATTTAGAAAATCTATCAAGGACTATCGAGAAAGGATTAAAGCTATTAGAGTTTGTATTAGTTAGGTGTAGAGGTTGGTATGTAATACCTTTAGAAAATATAATTGCGATGCTTAAAGGAAAGGTAAAGATATTAGCCGAAGCATCCAATCTGGATGAAGCTATATTACTATCCAACGTATTAGAATTGGGTGTTGATGGATTGGTCTTGAAGGACCTGGATTATCCATCTATAGTAGCGTTAAAGTCTACGCTTAAGGGTATTGAACATTTAGAGCTTAGGAGGGCTAAGATATCCTCGATTAAATCATTAGGTTTAGGTGCAAGAGTATGTATAGATACCTGTGAGCTTATGAATCCGGGTGAGGGTATGCTTGTAGGTTGTCAATCCAACTTCCTCTTTTTAGTCGAAGCAGAAGTGTGGAAGAATCCATATGTACAACCAAGACCTTTTAGGGTTAACGCTGGACCTGTAGGTCTCTATATATACGTACCGGGTGGTAAGACAAGATATCTTTCAGAACTATCAGCAGGTAGTGATGTTCTGATTGTCGATCGTGATGGTAAGTGTAGACCTGTAAACGTATGTAGGGTTAAGATAGAATGGAGACCTCTAATACTAGTCGAAGCTGTATATGCAGATTATGTAGGTAAGGTTATACTTCAAAATGCTGAGACTATAAGGCTTATAACTCCAGATGGATCTAAATCGGTAGCTGAACTGCAACCTGGATGCGAGGTTCTCGTATACGTAAAACCTGGTGCACGCCATCTTGGTATACTAGTTGATTCTATGCGTGTTATAGAGAGGTGATGAATCATAGTTTGAAACCTAAGATATGTGTACCTATACCTTGTAGGGGTGTAGATGAAGCTCGTTATTTAATCGATGAGGCTTGTAAAGTTGAAGCAGATCTTATGGAATTAAGGTTAGATTATCTTGATGACATAGGTAAGTTTAAGGATGTTATCAACTATGCTGTGAATAGTGGTATACCTGTCATAGCTACTGTCAGAGCCAGATCTCATGGAGGATTCTGGAAATGGGGTGAGAAGTCTAGGATATCTGTATTGGAGGAAGCTGTATACTCTAGTGTAGATTATGTAGATATAGAACGCGATGTTATGGATATAGAGAAGATCGTAGAAAGATTTAAGAGCACAGGAGTTCAGGTTATCGTTTCATATCATGATTTCGATAAGACGCCCGGCTTATATAGTCTTACGTCATTATTCGAATCCATAAGAGGTACTGGATGCGATATATGCAAGATAGCTACTTTCGCTAGAAGTTGGGAAGATAGTTTGCTTCTCTTAACGTTTACCATGAATGTCTCTAAAAAAGGTAGAATCGTCTGCGTTTCTATGGGGCGTTACGGCTTACCTGCACGTATATTAGCTCCACTTTACGGATCAGAGTATACTTATGCATCGCTGAGCTACGAGTATCAAACGGCTCCAGATCAAATACCTATTGATAAACTTAAACAAATATACGTAGCGATAGGGCTATGAGGCTTTCAGGTCGCACCAGTTTATACGGAGTTATAGGTTATCCTATAGAGCATAGCTTAAGTCCTATAATACATAACGCTGCTATAGATGCTTTAGGGATAAATGCTGTTTACGTAGCGTTCCATATAAAGCCTAGTATGCTTAAGGAGGCTGTCCATGGTATGAAAGCACTTGGAATTAAAGGATTTAACGTAACGATGCCCTTTAAAAATGAAATAATCTCTTATCTTGATAAGCTCGACGAAGAAGCTGCGTTGGTAGAGTCTGTGAATACTGTCGTAGAAACTGATGGGGCATTTGTAGGATATACCACAGATGGTATTGGAGCATTTGAAACCTTAAGATCTATCGTAAACAATTTCGATGGGCTCCATATAGTTGTGATAGGAGCTGGTGGAGCTGCTAGAGCTCTAGTATACCGTCTCTCTATGATTCCATGTAGGATAACAATACTTAACAGGACTGTGGAAAAGGCTAAGACTGTTGCTGGTAAATTTTCTTCGCTAACTTCTAATGCTAAAATTACGTATGGCAGTTTATCTGATTCTGATCAAAGGATGATCATACCTAAAGCGGATATAATAGTCAACGCCACTCCTGTAGGTATGACTATACCTGGGTACCCTATTTCTCCATCGCTTATAGATCGTAGTCATGTAGTCTTCGATATGATTTACTGGCCTACCGAAACACAGCTTCTAAGAGAAGCTAGACTTAGAGGGGCGATCACGATTAATGGCTTACCTATGCTAGTGTATCAAGCTGCATACTCGTTCAAGTTATGGTTCGGTATATTTCCACCGCTAGATCTTATGTTCAAAGTAGCAGAGGAGGAGCTTCTAAGGCATGGGTAAAGGCAGAGCAACGACTTTTGCCGCCATATCTATTGTTAACGCTTTAGCTACAGGTCTAGGTGCGGCTTTAAGTATAGATTTACGTCTCGAAGCATGTGTGGAGATAGAATCCGGTGATGGAATTAGCATTGAATTCGAAGGTTTCCAACCGAAAGATACAAAGTTGGTGGAAACGTGTCTTTCAGAGGTAGCTAGCTATGTAGGATTAAGGAATGGATATAAAGCTAAGGTTAAGATAAGATCCGGCATACCTATAGCTAGGGGATTAAAAAGTAGTAGCGCAGCTTCGAATGCTGTCGTGCTTGCAGCTATTGAAGCTCTGGGGTTACGTTTCGCCAACTTTAACGATAAACTAAGAACTGCTCTAGACTTGGCTGTTAATGCATCTATTAAAGCAGGGGTTACGATTACAGGAGCTTTCGATGATGCATCAGCATCTATGCTTGGGGGATTAACCATTACCGATAACCTTACTCGTGATATCATACATAGATCTAAAATTAGGGGTAGGTTGAAGGTAGTATTACATATACCTGAAAGCGAATGCTATACAGCTGAGGTAGATGTAGCACGTTTTAAACGGTTCGAGAATATTTTTAGATCGGCTTGGCGTCTCTCTATAGCTGGATACTGGATGGATGCTATGAATCTTAATGGTCTAGCTGTCTCTCTAGCTTTAGGTTATGATATAGATCCACTGCTAGGTGCTTTAAATGTTGGAGCGTTAGCTGCTTCTCCATCTGGAAAAGGGCCTGCGTTAGCTGCAATTGTGAAAGATGATGATGTAGATAGAGTAGTCGACGTATGGTCTAACCTAGATGGGGAAGTTAGGATTGTCGATATAAACAATAGTTATGTATCCAGTTGTAGAGAGGAGTAGAGTGTATTATGAAGGTTTTATTTGAACCAACCGAGAGATTAGAGGGCTCTATACGTAGCCAGCCGTCGAAATCCTATACGATCAGATATCTTATAGCATCACTACTTTCTAACGGTGATACGATTATAGAGAATCCATCGATATGCGATGATACAATCGTAACAGTTAAGGCATGTAAAAACTTCGGAGCTAGGGTATCGTCAAATGAATACCTATTTAAGATAGCATCTTCAGGTCATCTAGAAACACCTAGTGATATCATAGATTGCGGCGGATCTGCTACAGCTATACGTCTTCTATCCTCTATAGCACCGTTAGCATCAGGGATAACGGTGTTAACAGGTGATGAATCCTTAAGGATGAGACCGATGGCTCCTCTATTAGATGCATTGAGAAGACTTGGTGTAGAGATATACTCTACACGTATGAATGGTCTTCCACCTATAGTCGTATTCGGTGGAGGTATACCTGGTGGATCCACCTGGATTGACGGTAGTATAAGTTCTCAATATGTATCTGGGCTTCTCTTTGCTTTACCTAAAGCGAGGAAAGATTCCTTACTAGAAGTTGTGGGAGAACTCGAATCTAAGGGTTATGTAGATATGACGCTAAACATATTAAGGGATTTTGGAATCAGAATCGATCGTGATGGGTATAGCTATTTCAGAGTTGAAGCTGGACAGGAATATATTACACCTACGATATGTAAAGTTCCAGGCGATTATTCCTCTTCATCTTTTATGATAGTAGCGTGTTCCATTATTCCATCCAAGGTTAGAATATATGGTTTAACTAAGTATGATATACAACCAGATAGATGCATAGTAGATATAGTGGAAGGTTTAGGTGTGAATATTCATTTTGGAGATGATTATGTAGAGGTAGAGGGTAACCGCCCTCTAAATGGATTCGACATAGATATTAGGGATTCGCCTGATCTGGCTCCTCCACTTGCAGCTCTAGCATGTTTTTGTAAGGGTATCTCAAGGATTAAGGGTTGTAGAAGGTTAAGGTTTAAGGAGTCAGATAGATTGAAAGCTATCGTATCAGAACTTATCCGTATAGGTGTTAGAGTCGAAGTAGATGATGATTCGATAATCATCTATGGATCTGGAAGTGTAGATGGAGGATACGCATATTCTTGGAGAGATCATAGAATCGCTATGGCCTTAGCTGTGATAGGTTTAGGTAGTCGTAGAGGAGTTATAGTCGATAACTTTGAATCAGTATCTAAATCTTACCCTAAGTTTTTAGCAGATCTTGAAGCTATAGGAGGAAGGTTCAAGATTGTCGGCTAATAGCTTCGGTAGACGGCTTACACTTACATGCTTCGGTGAGAGTCATGGTATACTGATAGGAGCTGTAATAGACGGTTGTCCGGCTGGATTGAAACTTAGTGAAGATGATATACAAAGGGAGCTTGATAAACGTAAACCTGGTTCCACACCATACTCTACTAGTAGAACTGAGCAGGATATAGCTAAGATCGTCTCTGGCGTTCTGGATGGTTATACAACTGGGGCGCCTATATGCGTAATCGTGAGTAATAGAGATGTAGATTCTAGGCCATACGAGGTTTTTAGAGTTAAACCCAGACCTGGTCATGCGGATTATCCAGCTTACGTAAGATACGGGGGCTTCAACGACTATAGAGGCGGTGGTAGATTCTCAGGTAGAATTACCATATCGTTTGTAATAGCTGGAGCTATAGCTAAAAAGCTTCTCAGAATAATAGGTATAGAAGTTTATGGTCATGTATGCCAGATAGGATGTGTATGTTCTGATAGACTTCCGACCATAGATGAATTACGTAAGGTGTATGAAAACCCTGTTAGATGCGCTATACCTGAATTAATACCAAGTATGGAAGATGTGTTGAAGCACTCGATAGAGGAAGGTGATAGCATAGGTAGTATGGTTGAAGTCTTCGCTTTCAATGTACCTCCGGGTTTAGGCGATCCCATATTTCATGGACTTGATGTAGATATAGCCTCCATGATGTTCGCTATACCAGGTGTTAGAGCTTTAAGTATCGGTCTAGGATTTGAAGCAGCTTCTATGAAGGGGACAGAGTTCATAGACCCTTACGTTATATCGGATGGTAAAGTTTATCTAAAGAGCAATAAATGTGGAGGTGTTCTCGGAGGATTATCTACCGGTAGCCCTATACATGTCCGTGTATCTTTTAAACCCCCATCTACCATAAGGAAGAGGGTTGAAACAATCAACCTTAAAACTATGACAAATGATTATTTAGAAGCATGGGGTAAATATGATCCATGTATAGGTATAAGAGCTCTTCCAGTTGTAGAAGCATGCTTAGCCTTCGTAATAGCAGATCACTGCGTGAATCAAGGATTGATACCGACGGTGATAAAGGATGAATATAGATGAGCTACGTAGAGAAATAGATAAGATAGATAAACGTATAGTAGAGCTTCTAGCTAGAAGGTCTTCTATAGCAAAAGTCATAGGTGAAATTAAGCGTAGAGAGGGGTTACCTGTCATTGACTTAATTAGGGAATGGGAAGTTCTCTCTAATGTTAGGTTAGAATCTTTAAAACTTGGTTTAAACCCTGATACTGTTTTGTCGATATATCGTAGGATTATAGATTTGTGTCGTGCATCTCAAAATGCTCCAAAGGTAGCATTTCTAGGACCTAGAGGTAGCTTCAGCGAGGAGGCTGCTAGAAGATTCTTCCCGTTAGAGGAGTCTATCGAATTTAAAGAATACCCATCTATAAGGGATGTATTTAGAGCAGTCGAAGAAGGGGAGGTAGATTATGGTGTAGTCCCTATCGAGAACTCTATAGAAGGGGGTGTAAACGAGACTTTAGATCTACTATTTGAAACTAAGCTTAAGATATGCGGCGAGCTCGAGCATAGGATACGACTCAACCTTATAGGTAAACCAGGAATTAAGATAGAAGATGTTAAGATACTTGTAAGTCATCCCCAAGCTATAAATCAGTGTAGGAATTTCATAGAAAGAGCTCTTAAAGGTGTGGAGATACGTGAAGCTACGAGTACAAGTCGAGCCGTTAAGATGGCGTTAGAAAGTGAGTACATGGCTGCTATAGGTTCAGAACTTGCAGCTAGATTGTATGGAGGTGAGATAATAGCTAAAGGTATAGAAGATTATCGAGATAATTACACGAGATTCTTTCTCTTAGGGTGGGAAGATTCTCCTAGGATGGATGGGTGTAAAACTTCAATAATATTCTCTACGCATCATAAACCTGGTGCTTTATATAAAGCTCTAAGTGTGTTCGCGGAGAGAGGTATAAATTTGACTAAGATAGAGTCCCGCCCGATTAAGGGTAGACCTTGGGAATATATGTTTTACGTAGATTTCGAAGGTCATAGAGATGATGATGCTTGTAAGGAAGCTATAGAAGATTTAAGGGGGAGAGCGTTATTCGTGAAAATTCTAGGTTCATACAGGAAGGTAACTTAACTGTAGCTGTAGTAGGTTCAGGCGGGATGGGGCGTCTCCTATCCCGGCTACTTAAACCATATGTATCCAGGATTATCTTAGTTAGTAGAGATTTAGATAGAGCTAAGCTTGTAGCTAGACGTATAGGTGTCGATTGGGGTGGGTACGACTCTACAGCGTATGCAGATATATGCATAGTTACTGTTCCGTCTATGTTTGTTGTAGATACGATATCTAAGCTATCCAGCTGGTTGAAGATTGGGTCTATAATTTCAGATATATCTTCTGTGAAAACTTATGTCGTACCAGAAGTCTCTAAGATTCTACCGAAGGGTATAGAGTATGTAAGCCTTCATCCTCTATTTGGTCCATCGGTTAGGAAGATATCGAAGCTTAAGATCGTAGTTATACCTGCTAGATGCTCTAATGAATCCCTTAGCAAATTTGTATCGTTATTAAAGGATACTGGGTTAGAGGTTATACTCTCAACTGTAGATGAGCATGACAAAATGATGTCTATCATACAGTGTATACACCATCTATCCTATATGGCTTTTGCTCTAACGCTGGTAGAATATGCCAAACCAGATGATATAGAGAAATACTCTACAGCGTCACTGAAATATACTTTGAGGATGCTCAGAAGGTTTGGAAGGATATTTGATGTTATAAGGGAGATACAGGAATTAAACCCATATTATGGTGAATGTAGGGTTAGCTTCATAGAGTATGCTAGACGTCTAAGTCTAATGGATGGTAAGACTTGGAGTATACTTAAAGAAGCTTTAGATAAGCTTTCAACTATAAAAACTTGAGATTGAGAGGAAAAGTTTACCTCTACTCTTCTAGGCCTGATAGTTTACGTAGTCTTCTTCCTATAATTTCTATAGGATGGTTCTCTATCTTCGATAGAAGAGCTTTAAGGTTTGGCATACCTGCCTTATACTCTTTAATCCACTCCTCAGCATATCTTCCACTTTTCACGTATTCAATAGCTTTACGCATATTCTCCTTGACATGTTGATCTATGATCCTAGGTCCAACTGTTAAACCACCATGCTTAGCTGTATCTGATACGCTTCTAAGCATCTTCGTAAACCCTCCTTCATATATCAGATCGACTATAAGTTTAGCTTCGTTACACGCTTCAAAATACGCTAACTCTTCTGGATACCCTGCTTCGACTAGTGCTTCAAAACCATTTTTTATAAGCTCTAATATACCTCCCACTAGGACTGTCTGCTCCCCTATAAGGTCGCTTTCAGTTTCATCTTTAAAAGTCGTCTCTATGACGCCAGCTCTAGTGCACCCTAAAGCTTTAGCCATAGCTAGAGCTTTATCCAAAGCAAACCCAGTATAATCTTGGTGTACCGCCACTAGTGCAGGTACACCGAATCCTTTAAGATATAGTTCGCGGACTTTAGGTCCAGGAGCTTTAGGTGCAACCATAATCACATCCACACATCCTGGTGGAATTATCTGCTTGAAGTGTATATTAAATCCGTGAGCAAATCCTAGGGTCTTACCAGGTTTAAGCTTAGCTTCTATATACTTACTATATACTTCAGGCTGAACCATATCTGGTATAAGTATATGTATCACATCTGCTTTTTCGCATGCCTCATCTATTGGATATACATCAAACCCATCGCTAGAAGCTAATTTCCAGGATTCTCCTCCAAATCTAACGCCAACTATAACGTTTAATCCGCTATCCCTAAAGTTTAGTGCTTGTGCTCTTCCTTGGCTCCCATAGCCTATAACAGCTATTAACTCATCTTTAAGCGGTTCTAGCGATACATCCTCATCTCGATATATCTTTAGCATAGAATCATCATCTCAGCTAAGTCTTCTCTCTAGGAATATTTGATACGCTCTAACCAATACGGATTTAGCTGTAGCTAAAACCTCTCTCGGATCCTGTCCTTCCTCTGGTCTAACTTCGAAACTTATGGCTCCTTTATACTCTATATCGTATAGGATTTCTAGTAGCCTAGCTACATCTCTTTCGTCGTTTATAGCTCCAGGTCTATAGAAGCCTGGATGTGTATCAAGAAGCTTTCCATCGATACTTTTAGCACATCCTATATGGATATGTCCTATTAGATCTCGATACTTACTCAACATTTCAGGTTTTTCATCGAGAAGTGGGCCATGACTTAAATCCCATAATAGAGCTACGTTATTATATCTAGCTTTAACCTTCTCTAAAATCTCGGATGCATCAGCCAAGCTTCCTATTAACCTCTTTCTATCCCATTTTGTATCGAAACTCTCCAGTAGTATCGTTACACCATACTTTGATGCATGGGAAGCAAGCTCTACTAGAGTATTAACTAAAGCCTTCTTCGCTTTCTCAACTAGATTACTATCGGGGAATGGTCCCGAGCATAAGGCTAGATATCTTATCCCCCTCTCACCGGCTATTCTAATCTTATTCTTCAAGACTTCGATAGCTTTAATTCTCTCAGATTCATCTAGCGAAGATGGGTTAACCCCCTTAGCAAGAATATCTGGTTGAACACCTATTGAGAAATCGACTCTATATCTATACTTCTCCAGTATCTCCCAATCTTCATCGCTTACGTCGTAGAGTTCTATAAGGTCGAAAAACCTATCATCCAGTATAGACTTTAACTTCTCAGCCACACCTGTATTAGTCCTTTGAAGCTCTGGATATACCATAAATCCAACTATACCGATCTTCCATGGAAACTTTGAAACTAACTCTACATCCTTAGCATAGATCGATGTATAGAACATATACCGCACCCTCCGCTCGAATATATCATCGCCTATAAGATAAAGATATTTTATGTATTTGAGCAGTTATTTCAGGCTCTTTTCACCCCTAGCTAGAGCGGTTATACCTGTCCTTGCTATTTCCTTCACCCCGTATTGCTTCATAAGCTCTATAAACGCGTTTATCTTATTCGATCCTCCGGTAACCTCTATTATCATGCTATCCGGAGCTACATCTATTATCCTACCACGGAATATCTGAGTATAGATTAGTATATCGCTTCTCGCTCTGGAATCGGCTACATGGACTTTGATCAAGAGTAACTCCCTAATCACGCTTTCAGATGGATTAAGTCTAGATATTTTAACTACTTCGATTATTTTCTGCAACTGTTTAATAACCTGCTCTATCGTTGCTTCATCACCTGTTACGGTCATCGTAATCCTAGCTAGACTAGGATTCTCAGTAGAGCCTACAGATATGCTGGATATGTTGAATCCTCTACGCCTTATGAGGTTAGTTATCTTAAATAGGACCCCGGGTTTATGCTCTACTATCGCCGCTATTATATGCTCATTCGTTTCGTTCATGATACTCTTCCCCTCCACATCATATCTCTCAATGATCCTCCAGGAGGTATCATAGGTAGTACATCCTCCTCTGGATCTATAGGTACATCTATCACCGTTGTTACGTCATTCTTCAAAGCTTTAGCGAAAGCTTCCCTAAAGTCATCTATATTTTCGACTTTTACACCCTCTGCACCGTATGCTTCAGCTAGCTTAACGAAATCAGGTATCCTACCTAGATGCACTTGGCTATATCTCCTGTGATAGAATAATCTCTGCCATTGCGCTACCATACCTAATACACCGTTATTTAATATCACGACGGTTACAGGTATATCCTCAACTATCGATGTAGCTAAATCCTGCTCAGTCATAAGGAAGCTTCCGTCGCCAGCTAAATCTACGACAGGTATATCTGGTCTAGCTATCTTTGCTCCTAAGGATGCCGGGAATCCGAACCCCATAGTCCCTAGGCCTCCAGACGTTATATATCCACCAGGCATGAGTACTTGGAAGTGTAGGTATGCCCACATCTGATTTTGTCCAACTTCAGTGACGAGTATCGATTCACGCGGCATCAGCTTGCGCATTTCACGTATGATTCCTGGAGCCGATAATCTTCCACCTTCACACTCAAGGTAGATCCTAGCCGATTCCTTAACCTCATTTACACGCTTAATCCATCCAGTTTTATTTAAGTTAGATTTAGCTACGAAGTTTATTATCTCATCGTACAATGCTTTAAGAGCCCTCCTAGCGTCAGCTACTATAGGTATGTGAGCTCGAATATTCTTGTTGATCTCGGCTGAATCTATATCTATATGTATTATCTTAGCTTCAGGACAGAAGCTATCGAACCTTCCTGTAGTTCTATCAGAGAATCTAACGCCTATAGCTAGTATAACATCTGCTTCGCATATAATCTTATTCGCTACCCCTCCATGCATCCCTACCCCACCTACACATAGTGGATGATCTTCTGGTACGACGCCTTTACCCATAAGCGTCGTACCTATAGGTGCTTGTAGTAGTTCTGCTAAAGCTACAAGCTCCATATAAGCTCCGGATAATCTTACACCTCCCCCAGCTAGAATGAATGGTTTTTCAGCCTCTACTAGTAGCTTAGCTGCCTTCTTAATCTGCAATGGGTGAGGCTCAAGCTTAGGGTTATATCCTAGGAGTTTCACATCTTCAGGAAACTCTATATCTGCCTCCATTTGTTGAACATCCCTGGGTAGATCTATAAGTACAGGTCCAGGTCTACCTGTTGAAGCTATGTAGAAGGCTTCCTTAACAATTCTAGGTATTTCCTTAGCATCTCTAGGTTGGAAGCAATGCTTCGTTATCGGCGTCATTATACCAACTATATCCGCTTCCTGAAATGCATCTCTACCTATCATGATTGTGGGAACCTGCCCTGTGATAGCTACGATAGGAGATGAATCCATGTATGCTGTAGCTACTCCTGTCGTCAGATTGGTTGCACCTGGACCTGAAGTAGCCATGCAGACGCCTACCCTGCCACTAGCTCTAGCATACCCGTCAGCCATGTGAGCTGCACACTGCTCATGCCTAACAAGTATATGTCTTAATTCTGTCTCGTCGTAGAGTGCATCGTAGACTGGTAGTATAGCTCCTCCAGGTAGACCGAATACTACTCTCACTCCCTCCTTCTTCAAAGATTCTATTAGAGCTTTAGCACCAGTCATCCTAACCATCATTAGAACCTCCGAGTAAGAGGTTAACCCCCTCCAATAGAGCTTCTATACTAGCTAGAACGATATCTTCACGAGCACTATGCGATGTAACAGTTCTATCACCTTTACTGAGTACGACTGATACCTCGACTATAGCGTCTGTTCCACCGCTTATAGCTTTAACATCATATTTATCCAATTTTATAGGTTCTAGAAGGTTTAAAGCAGCTTTAGCTGCATTCATAGCAGCGTCTACGGGTCCTACACCTACGGCTGCGGCTTGCACAATCTTATCCTTAAACCTAAGCTTCACCGATGCTGTGGGTGTAATCTTATCGCCTGTAACTACTACTAATTCCTCTAATGCTACAAACCTAGCTCTAGGTATGCCCATAACGTTCTCAGCTATAACTCTTAGATCAACATCTGTAATCTTTCTACCCTTATCACCCATAGCCTTAACTCTACGGAATATTTCCTCAACCTGCTCTGTAGTCGGGTTTAATCCCATATCTTTCAGTATAGCTTCTACCCCATGTCTACCTGCATGTTTACCTGCTACTAGTCTTCTACGTCTACCTACCAGTTCTGGCGGTATAGGTTCGTAGGTCAATGGATTTCTAAGTATGCCGTGTGTATGTATCCCAGATTCATGTGTGAATGCATTATCTCCTACTATAGCTTTATTCGGTTGAACGTAGACGCCGGTAATCCTAGATACAAGCTGTGATACTTCATATATCTTAGCTAGGTTCAGTTTTACATCGTATCCGTATAGTATTTTTAATGCTACCGCTACTTCTTCTAATGCAGCATTTCCAGCTCTCTCACCTAGACCGTTAACAGTTACATGAACCTGTCTAGCACCAGCTTCTACAGCAGCTATACTATTAGCAACAGCTAAACCAAAATCATCATGACAATGTGCACTTATAATTTTCCCTGAGAATTTGTTAGCGATATTCGCGAATAGTTTATACGCCTTATTAGGCGTTAGTATACCGACTGTATCGCATATACACAATCTATCAGCTCCAACCTCGATACCCCTTCTAAAGAATTCTTCTAAGAATGCTATATCGCTTCTACTACCATCCTCAGCCGATAACTCGACTGTTAAACCATAGCTTTTAGCGTATTCAACACACTTTTCAACCATAGATAAGATTTCTTCCCTATATTTACCGAGCTTATACTTGATATGAAGATCGGATGAAGGTATTACTAGATGGATACTTCTACATCCACTCTTAGCTACGCATTCTATATCTGCGAAAACACCTCTACTCATACCGCATACTTCAGCTTTCAACCCTTGATTAGCTATCATCTTAGCCGCTAAAAATTCACCTTCAGATGCAGCCGGAAAACCGACTTCTATGACATCTATGTTAAGTTCGTCTAGAGCTAATGCTATTTTAAGCTTCTCCTCCGGTTTTAACGAAATGCCAGGGGTCTGTTCACCATCCCTAAGTGTGGTATCTAGAAATCTTAAAGTATTCCTAGGCGCCTCCGATAAAATAACACCCCACGATAAACAATCCCCCCAACGGGGAACAAGATAACTTCATAATCCTGGATAAAAATGTTTCGCCTGTATATAGGTAGCAGTCTCTTATAATCTTAGACTTTCAACCTAGTTATACATCCTTAATCGAATCTATGGTTTAGGGAAAACACTTAAATCCCTATTCAGATATGGAAAGATGTATTCAGGTGTAGACGTTATGAGCATGGTATCTATAGAGGATTTCAGTAGGCTCGACTTAAGAATTGGCTATGTTATCGATGCTGAGAGAATTCCTGGAAGAAGTAAGGTAGTAAAACTTAAGGTGGATGTAGGTGGAGGAGAGATCCGTACGATCGTAGCTGGTGGAGGAGAGTACTATACCCCTGAATGGTTTAAGGGTAGGCTTCTCGTTGTACTAGTGAATCTAGAACCTAAAAAGATAGCTGGTGTTGAATCTAAAGGTATGGCTTTAGCCGCTATGACTGATGGTAAGCCTATATGGCTTACAACATTTGAACCAGTTCCACCAGGATCAAAGATACTATAGGTAATCCTTCAACCATTTTTCTTTAGAGCCTTCCACCCAGACTTCACGTATCTAACCCTTACAACTGGATCATCAAACATCCTTCTTACGTTTAAATTCATTGTTTTGAAATAACTGTAATGGTATCTCACATATATGGTTTTCCCAGTTTCAATCCTTCTTAAAACTATTATACATTCCACGATAGGGTCATCCCAACCATCATCTACTTACATATCCCTAATTTTATTCTTAGTGGTAGGTTACCGGTAATATCCTACGGAAACAATCCTATAACCTTTAAGATATTATGTATAGTCGGTATGGTATCGGAAAGCAGATAATACATTACCATTATAATCTAGTGCTGTTACCTAACATAGTTTTCTCTATAGAGAAAGTTTAATTTACGATACTTAGGGCATCTATCCTTAAGAGGTGTTGCTATACTTTGAGTCTTGAAGATGTTGTTCGTGATGCACCTCTAGTAGATGTACATACACATATAGATTTTAGAAGACCTATAGCTTCAGATCCATCGCAAATACTCTTATACCACTATATAGCTACTGAACTTAGATCTGTAGGTGTACCTGTTGAAGAAGTTAAAGCAAAGAGTAGGGATCCTGTAGGAGATCTTATCGAATACTTCAAGCTTATACGAAATACTTCTACGTACTGGTGTCTTAAACAGATACTATCAGATCTATACGACTTAGACTATGATCTAGATACATATAACTGGCCTAAGCTTAGAGAAGCGATAATATCAAAATCCTCAGATCCAAATTGGATTTATAGAGTTTGGGAGAAAGCTAAGATAGATAAGATATTCTTAACGATAAATCCGTTAACGGAGACTAAACCAGAATTCGATAGAAAGATGTATGTAGCTTCTCTTAGACTTGATCCGCTAGTCGGAGGTTTATCTAAGGAATCAATAGATCAACTCGAGAAGGTATCTGGAGGATCGGCATCTACTCTAGGTGAATTCGAGGATCTACTTGCAGATAGATTTAAAGTATTCGATAGATCAGCTGCTACAGCTGCTATATCCTTCCAAAGTTTTGAAACCTATGAGCTAACCCATAGAGCTCTGGCTAATGAAGCATATACCAAACTCTACGTAGGTAAACCATTATCAGGTGCAGAAAGGATTCATTTAAGATCGGTAGCCCTATCCATAATATTGGATCTATGTTATGAGTATAAACTTCCGATACAAATAATGATCGGAGTTGTGAGGGATATACCTGGATCTTCACCTCCAGATCTAGCTATATGTTTCAAGCAAAGGGGTCTCATATCGCTATGTAGATTCTTCGATCAGTATAAGAATGTAGATTTCCACCTTATATCCGCTTATAGATTCCAATCCCACGAGCTTACGGTAATAGCTAAAAACTATCCTAACGTCTATTTAACAGGCTACTGGTGGTACTGTTTCTTCCCTGAAAGCATAATACAGCATATACTTGAACGCTTACAACTTATACCCATGGGTAAAATCTGCGGCTTCTTTAGCGATGCATACGTATTGGAATGGATCTATGGTAAAGCTGCTCTTACACGTAAGATGATAGCAGAGGCCCTAGACTGCATGGTGAAGAGAGGCTTCTATACGAAAGATCTAGCTGAAGAAGTAGCTAGATCCCTACTTTCAGGTAATGCTAAGCGTTTATTCAAGCTATAAAATATTTCTAAATCCTTAGACTTCTATATATTCACCTATGGATAGTACCCTAACCCTATAGCCTCTAGCCTCAGCTTTCTTTCTAAACTCCTCCGGATCAGCTCTTATCTCTGGAAATGTATTGAAGTGCATGGGTATCGTAAGTTTAGGTTTAATTCTCTCTAATGCTTCGATAGCTTCATCTATATCCATAGTATAAGTCCCACCTATAGGTACTAAAGCTAGATCCACATCTACGCTTAACGGCTTTATAGCATCTAGATAGGTATCGCCTAGATGGAGAAGAATGACGCCGCTATACTCTACGAGATATGCTACAGGATACCTACTCTGAGGATGGCTAGCGTTTAAAGCTGTAACCTTTACATCATCTAGGTTTAAGGCTTCGCCAACCCTAATTATTCTTACACCTGGATAACTAACTGATGGCGGCCCGACTACAATCTTTGGTTTAATTCTAGAGAGGAAATCTGTATCTGCATGATCAAAGTGCTCATGTGTAAGAAGTACTATTTCAGGCTTCCCTTCATACCTTGGAGCAAGCCTATTACCTTTAAAATACGGGTCTATTAATACTATCTTTCCATTAGATAGCTCAAAGCATGCATGACTAAGCCATCTAATACGCATAGCCTAGACACCTCAATTATATGGTTGCATAATCTACGTTAAATATTTATCTCGAGCCAGCTTTATAAGATATAATCCCAGTAGGGGGGCCGTAGTCCAGCTAGGTTAGGATACGCGGCTTGGGCCCGCGTGGTCGCCGGTTCAAATCCGGCCGGCCCCACTCCAATAGAGAAATCTCTACAGATTCTTTTGCAGATCGATAGCTTTAAGTAAATCTTAAACAGCTGTCAGTTAAGCACTCGAAGCTGAATAAAATGGGTCTTAAACCGTATTCCTAAAGCCTCTTTACGAAGGATGAAAAACGTTGTACAACTATTATCAGCTTATCTAATATTAATATCACAGATAGATCAATACGTTAATCTGTATAGAGGATAGTGTACTATGACCTTCATAGTCGAATTGATAGATGTTTGGAAGTCTTATAACGGTATTCAAGCACTTAGAGGTTTAAATCTTGAGGTTAGAAAAGGTGAGATCTTCGGGCTTATAGGTCCTAATGGTGCTGGCAAGACGACGACGCTTAAGATAATAGTAGGTCTCTTGAAGATGGATAGAGGTCTCGTGAAAGTTAACGGTGTAGATATATATGAGAAGCCATATGAGTATAAGAAGCTTATAGGGTATGTACCTGAATCTGTTTCTCTACCAGATTATCTAACCGTTGAGGAGTTTCTCATATACTCGGGGAAGATTAGGGGTGTTTCAACTAAGCATATCAGGGAGAGGATCGATCACCTTACTAATCTATTCGAACTCGAAGATAAGAGGAGGTCGTTAATCGTCTCCCTTTCTAAAGGTATGCGTCAAAAGGTTGCTATAGCATCAGCTCTTATACATGACCCGGATCTACTGATTCTTGATGAACCGTTCATAGGTATCGATCCTATGGGGCAGCATTTATTGAAGGAGCTATTTAGCGAGAGAGTTAAGGATGGTAAAACTGTTTTCATATCAACTCATATGCTCGATACAGCTGAGAGGCTTTGCGATAGGGTTGCTATAATCTATAAAGGGCAGAATGTAGCTTCTGGTGATCTAAAGATTCTCAAACAATTATCAAGAACAGGTGAGAATGCGACTTTAGAAGAAGTATTCCTCAAATTGATAGAAGAAGCGGAAGTGAAGTCTACCAGAGATGAGATGTTGAAGAGGGGGAGGCTATGAGGATCCATGTTATTCTAAACCTGTACATCTTCAAAGTTAAGATGCTACTCGGTACTCTTAAAGCATCGAAGGCTAGTATAGCTCTCTTAATCTTCTACACGTTTGGTCTCCTTCCAGGCTTATTCGGTCTATCCCTCACTTTATCCAATGCTGTTAGAGAGACTGTGGATATAAACCCATGCATAGAGCAATTATCTTCAATAGCTAGTCTACTCATGGTCTTCGCAATCTCCCTAGCATTAAGAGGCTACACTGTATTCGAATACGAACAAAATATCATCCTTACCTCTCCTATAAAACCTAGAGAATACTTGATAGCAGATACATTCTCTAATCTTACATCCCTATCCATCTTCGCTAATCCACTCGTTATCTTCTACTTGATGATAGTATATCTACTTAAACTCTCTATATCCTCTGCGCTACTCATACTACTATCTGTCCTCCTCTTTACCTTCACACTTCTCTTTCTTAAAGTCTCCTTCTCCATAGTGAAATCTCTGTATAGGGGTGTACTAACCAATATATTTATACTAGCTACCATATTCCTCCTTCTATTTCCATCAGCTGGACTTATATCCGATCTACCTATAGGTTACACTTTATTACCCTATCCTTCAACATTCTTAGCGAAGATAATTGTAGGCTTAGTATACGGTTTGGATAATCTAATAATCGATCTTACTGGTTTATCGTTTTACTTCCTACTATCACTACTATTCTTTCTATCAGCATCTATGAAAAACTTCTTCCCATCAGTTTCTAGTATCCCATTTATATCCCCCTTCGATACATCTATGAGGATGCAGAATCTGCAAATGGAGCGTAGTATTAGAGTATTTTCTAGAATGGGTGTTATTTCGATATTGAATCCTGAATCAAGATCTATACTAGTCTTCCTGATGAAGAAGGAGTTTATAAGAGTGTTAAGGGAGGGAAGCCTATTCACTATCATACTCCTCTACCTACTAGCATCACTCATAGCTACTTCTATAAGTGGTAGCCTATCCCAGAATCAGCAGATCCTCCCATACTCCCTAACATTCATAGTAGGGGTATATTCGCTAACCATCCCGTTAATGCTGGTTAGTAATTGGAGAGCCTCAGATTCTGGGAACCTTTGGATACAGTTGACTTCGGGTATGGATATATACGCAATGGTTAAAGCTCTCCTATACACCTTCATATCGCTCTCCTCGACTATACCGGTTGTAGTAGTAGCGGTTTTATCTATGATATACAAGGTTAACCCGGTAGCACCGCTGATCCTAACCATCTCAACATCGATGATAGGATGCTCCGTAAACCTATATGTTATGATAGGTCTCATTAAATTGAAGGGTATCGGCGCTCCTTCACTACTAATCGGGCTAGTCTCTATGCTACTATCAATACTACTCCTAACACCAGTGTATATTCTAGTAATGCTAGAGTTAAATCTAGGTTTCGGAGACGCTAGGAGCTGGTTATCGATAGTAGTGGTAGTAGCATACTCTATCTTGATAACTAAGATCCTCTCGAAGGAGATCGGGAAAAACATCTATAACATCGAGTTATAGATCGATCATATCTTCAGCTTCGAGATCACAGTGAATATTCATCGAAATCTAGAGTTAGATATCATGCATTCTAGTATTTGATGGATCTATCCTAACTCAACGTTTATATGATACTTTCAGAGAGGAATCTCTGAATCAAGGTTGAAAGCTATCGAAGTATCGAATTTGGTTAAGGTTTATAGTGGAGGTATACCTGCTATAGATGGTCTTACATTCTCTGTAGAAGCTGGTGAAATCTACGGGTTGATAGGACCGAATGGTGCTGGTAAAACTACTACTCTTAGAATAATAGCTACGCTTATTAAGCCTACATCCGGCTCGGTTAGAGTTCTAGGCTTCGATGTAGTAGAGCATGCTGAGAGTGTTAGAGGTTTGATAA
>Ga0209080_1000096_pt1 | contig 64760 bp, 70 predicted proteins | sample JNZ110809AmetaG_FD_184123 | JGI IMG/M metagenome (GOLD analysis project Ga0209080, IMG submission 184123) | Hot spring microbial communities from Jinze hot spring, China to study Microbial Dark Matter (Phase II) - JNZ 110809A (SPAdes) (version 3) ...
TTTCGTCGCCCAATGGACTCTTGATGAAAAGGGCAATTTAAAGATGGAAATTGTCCGCTCACCAGACCCAGACGTAAAGCCTACACATGAAGTAATATTCCCACTACCACTACCATAATCAGAATTACCGAAACTTTGTCCTAAGCGTCCCACTTATATTCCCTCATCTTCTTTATCTAGAATCTAAGTTCAGCATTCTCAAAAGCTACCTCTTTAAGAGAAGTTTTCCAGGCGTGGATGAAAGTTTATGTATGCCGGATCATTTTGCTTTGGCGTTTAAGAGCTATTCTATTTTTATTGGTTCCCACTCCCCACCTCTTCTCGGGAATCTTATTCTGAGCTGCCCCTCCCTAAATTCGACTTTGATATCCTCTTTCTTGAGGTCTCTAGGGATCCTTAGCGTTAAAATTACTTCATCTACGGTTCTTTCTACATCGATCCAGTAAGGCCACCACTCCGGGCCCCAAATACTAAGGCCGAATCCGAATGGGCCGAACCGGATAAAATGGCATGGCAAACCACACCACCAAGATGTATAATAGTGAATAAATGAATATTTAAGGAGAATGCAGCTGAAAATCAATCATTGTGATGTTAATCTCCCTCAATAATTTAAGGGCATCGGTATAGATCCTAGGAAATAAATGTCAGCGGTTTAAATATCCTGTATAGGCTCGTAGCATACTTCAGGACCCTGACTTTAGAGAAATCTAAGCTCTCTAGGTGATCTAGGGAGGACAGCAGCACTCCGCTATGAGGCAGTTGGCCCAGCCTAGACCTAGCAGTCTCAAGCCTCCCCTTAACATCATGTATATCCGCAGTTATACTAGACTCTGTACACGAAGACTTAAAAGGAGGGATATGGAAAGGGACTTAAACCCGGAGAACTGGAGCCTCGGGCGGGACTTGAACCCGCGACCCCCGCCTTTCTGGAACTTTTACCAAGGCGGTGCCCTAACCAGCCTAGGCCACCGAGGCTCCCTAACTTCTATGAATATTTTTTGAAATTTTTATATTTTTTATGTTATTTTACTTTACTTTGTTCTTGAGGCGAACTCCTCAGATATCCTTTTATATATTTCTAGCTCCTTCTGGGAGATTGGCCTAACCCTCTTGAAGGCTTCTTCAATATGCCTTCTGTACACCTTCAATTCCTTGAGATTTTTCTTTGCTTCCTCGGGAGCTTTATTGCTCATTATGTGCTCTCTTATGGCGAGCATGACGGCTGTGTTGCATACTGCGGCCAGATCGGCGCCAGTATATCCCTCAGTCCTCCTAGCTAGTTCCTCTATATTAACGTCCTCTGCAAGGGGCTTCTTCCTTAAATGTATCTTTAGTATCTCCTTCCTAGCTTCAAAGTCTGGCAGAGGCACATAAAGGAGCTTATCAAATCTTCCAGGTCTTAGTAGCGCCGGGTCTATTATGTCTGGCCTATTCGTCGCGGCTAATACAACAACCCCCCTAAGCTCCTCTATCCCATCCATCTCCGTTAACAACTGACTTATAACCCTCTCCGTCACATGCGCGTCGCCGTATCCTCCACCCCTCACTGGAGCGATAGCATCAATCTCATCAAAGAATATTATGCTTGGAGCAGCCTGCTTCGCCCTCCTAAAGACCTCTCTTATAGCCCTCTCCGACTCCCCAACCCACTTTGAGAGGATCTCTGGACCCTTAATACTTATGAAGTTCGCCTCGCTCTCCGTCGCAACGGCCTTGGCAAGCATAGTCTTACCCGTCCCCGGAGGCCCATATAAAAGAACCCCCTTAGGCGGCCTAGCATCCATATGTTCAAAGAGCTCCGGATACTTGAGCGGCCACTCCACAGCCTCCTGAAGCTCAAGCTTAACATCATGTAGCCCACCTATATCATCCCACCTAACATTCGGAACCTCTACGAGAACCTCCCGCATAGCTGAGGGCTCAACATCCTTTAAGGCCTCCATGAAATCGCTCATTGTGACAGTAATCTTATTCAATATTTCAGCCGGAATGGTATCCTTCTCAAAGTCTATTTCTGGCAGTATCCTTCTCAGGGCCCTCATGGCAGCCTCCTTACATAGGGCTGCTAGATCCGCCCCAACGAAGCCATGGGTGATGCTGGCGATTTTCTCCAAGTCAACGTCCTCCGCAAGCGGCATATTACGGGTATGTATCTGAAGGATCTCAAGCCTACCCTGCTTATTCGGAACACCTATCTCTATCTCTCTGTCGAATCTTCCGGGCCTCCTTAGGGCTGGGTCTAGGGCGTTAGGCCTATTCGTCGCACCTATAACTACAACCCTCCCACGCGGCTTCAGCCCATCCATTAGTGCGAGGAGCTGAGCTACGACCCTACGCTCAACCTCACCAGTAACCTCCTCCCTCTTAGGCGCTATAGCATCAATCTCATCAATAAATATAATACTCGGAGCGTTCTCCTCAGCCTGATTAAATATCTCCCTTAAACGTGCCTCACTCTCACCATAATATTTGCTCATTATCTCTGGGCCACTTATGCTAAAGAAGGCGGCGTTCGTCTCATTGGCGACAGCCTTTGCGAGTAGCGTCTTACCTGTCCCCGGAGGCCCATATAATAGTACGCCTTTCGGAGCCTCTATACCAAGCCTCTCAAATAGCTCCGGATACTTTAGTGGTAGCTCAACCATCTCCCTAATTTTTCTGATCTCCTCCTTCAAGCCGCCTATATCCTCATATGTGACCCTCGGAACCTCTCTGGCGATAGCTGCTGGCTTCTCGCCTATAGATATCTCCGTGTTTCTTGTTATTATCACGGCTGGTGCTGGCGGCTGAACACCCACAACCATTAAGTCAATTGTCCTCCCCATTATGCCGAGAGGCACATAATCTCCTCGGGTAACAGCCTTCCCCTCAAGGATCTGAGCTAAATAATCCTCCGCGCCCTCAATTCGAAGGGGCTCAATTGGAGCTAAAATAACCCTCTCAGCGTTTTTAGCCTCAACCTTCCTCACAACCACCTTCTCATCTATGCTGATGCCAGCATTTCTCCTAATATAGCCATCTATGCGTATAATACCCTTACCAGCATCCTCACTATATCCTGGCCAGCATATGGCTACAGTCTTACGCTTGCCAGAGATCTCAATCACGTCTCCCGGAGTTAAGTCTAAGATCTCCATAACTTTTGGATCAACCCTAGCTATGCCTCTACCAACATCCCTGCCGCGGGCCTCTGCAACGCGAAGCGTAATCATTTTTGAACCCGACGACATATGCTCCCCCACTATCTATGATTCCCATATAAGCCTAAAATATTTGTCTTCCCTCCGCACACTACTTCGCTGACCTAATTTCCCAAAACCTTCAGTCTTCCCTTATATATTTGTCAAGCTTCTGCTTAAACACATTTTTTGGGATTGCACCGACAAGTCTCTCAACTAGGGCTCCATCCTTAAAGATTAGGAAAGTCGGTATACCCATTATCTGATATTCCGCTGGCACCCTCTGGTTCTCATCAACATTTAGCTTCCCAAAGAGAATTTTGCCAGCATACTCCCTGGCTAATTCATCCACTATTGGGATCATCATTCTACATGGCGCGCACCAGGGAGCCCAGAAGTCGATGACGACAAGACTACTACTTCTTATAACCTCATTGAAGTTTGAATCTGTAACCTTAATCGGTTCGCTGATAGGGGCATTTTTCACTTCCCTTTTCTTCTGCATATCCCGCATAAGCTCCTCAAGTTTTCTCCTTCTCAGCTTTTCTAATTCTTCCTCACTCATACATATCTCATATAGAGACATGCATTATTAATTAATATTGTTTGATGGATGAAGAAAATCTTATAAACTTTTTGGATTTGGATATAAATAGGTCGGTAAGAAAAAGGAGGGTGGCTGTGGCTTTTGGCTGAGATCAGAGTTGCAATTGCGGGTGTGGGTAATAGTGCCTCTGCTTTAGTCCAGGGCGTATATTATTATAGGGATGCGAAGGAGACAGACTTTATCCCTGGACTGGCGCATGTTAATCTCGGCGGATACCATGTCAGGGACATAAAGTTTGTTGCCGCCTTCGATGTAAATGAATTAAAGATTGGTAGAGATCTCAGCGAGGCAATTTTCGTCGAACCAAATTGCTGTCCAAGATTCGTCGACTCCCTCCCAAATCTTGGAGTTAAGGTTCTGCCAGCACCGATATTAGATGGCGTAGGGCCACATATGAGAGAAGCCTTTAAAGTGTATTCTATAGAGAAGATTAAGCCAGTTGATGTCGCTGACATCCTTAGGAAGAGTAAGGCCGATGTCCTCGTTAACTATATGCCAGTTGGGAGCTATGAGGCTACAAGATTCTATGCGCAGGCAGCTATAGAAGCTGGATGCGCCTTCATCAACTGCATCCCAGAGTTCATTGCTAGCGATAAAGAATGGATCACGAAGTTCGAAAAAGCTGGATTACCAGTTGCCGGCGACGATATAAAGAGCCAGATAGGCGCAACAATACTGCACAGAGAAATCGTCAGATTATTTGTTGAGAGAGGAGTCAAGATAGATGAAACTTACCAGCTTAATATTGGAGGAGACACAGATTTCCAAAACATGACTATGGAGGAGAGACTGAAATCTAAGCGTATAAGTAAGACGGAAGCTGTCACAAGCCTAGTTCCATATGATTTCCCAGTTAAAATTGGTCCATCAGATTATATACCATTTTTAGGAAATAAGAAAGTGTGCTACATTTATGTTAAAGGCAGGAATTTCGGTGACCAGCCAGTGAGAGTATGGGTTACCCTAGAGGTCTTCGATTCGCCTAACAGCGCTGGCATAGTTATTGATGTTATAAGGGCAACCAAGATAGCCCTAGATAGAGGTATAGCTGGACCCTTAATCAGCGTCTCAGCATATGCTTTCAAGCACCCGCCCGTTCAGGTAGAGGACCCTGTTGCAAAGAAGTGGTTTGAAGAGTTTATAGAGGGGAAGCGGGAAAGATAAAAAACATTGGTGGCAAGATGTGTCAACGAAACAACCCTAGCCAATCCTTATAAGACTCAAATATTCTGCGTAACTCCTTAACGGGCTCCTTATGTAAGTCGACCCTCAAGCTTATTATGGGGCGCGATTCATGTATCGGTTTCCTCTCAGCAACCATTAGGGCGGAGGAGCGGCTGCCTCTCCTATCTCCCCCAGCACTCTCCCCAGCCTCTAACGCCCTCATAAGTCTCTCGGCAAGCCACTCGCCCCTACTCTCCTCGAACGCAATTACCATTTCCTCTAGGACTCGGCTTGACCTTAATAGATTGCCAGCGGCAACATAATTCTCACCGATAACATGACCGCTCCATTCAGGTGTCTCTCTTCCAGTAAATGCGGTCCTTCGACCAAACGAGTCAATGATTATTATCTGCCTCTTCTCTCTTAAACTATCCTCCCTTAACAATATTTCCACAATTTCTTGTGGTGAGCGCCCCTCGCGCAGGAGCCGTAGCCCATTAACTCCATGAAAGAAGTTCGTGTATCCCTGAACAGCCAACGCCCCAACACCCGGCTCTATATGGGGGACAACGCTTCCAACAGCAAGCGATCCAGAGGCTACACAGACGCCTAAGGCTAAGGTCTCTGGGCACCTTGCAACCATTGAGAATGTTCCATACTCCTCACTCAAATAGGATTCTGGCCTCAAACCCACTCTCCCTGAGACTCAAGTCTCTTCTCAAATTTACTGGTGCAACCATTTCTATAAGTTTCTTCAGACGACCAGACATAAAATTTAATTATGGTTCTCCAAAAAGCCCATTAAAAAGCTTTAAGCATCGGAAAATGTATGACAAATATATAATGGAGGAAAACTCTAGATAATTAAAAAGTAGATCTCGGAAGTATAATGGTGTTGGAAGGAAGATTAAAGGCTGGAAAGAGTAGCCCATTGGTCAAAAAACTTGACGAACTTTCATCTAAGGGATCGGTAAAGCTCTTTACATATACTCTTTCACTAATCTTCTTTTTCACGTTTATTTTGCTTCCACCACTTGTAGGCATCATTGAGAATTTTGGGTATATTTATGAGGTGATGCATGAGCCACTATTAATGAGCAGAGCAAATAATGCCATACTTCAGTCATTTATTACGGCATTCATAGTCTCAGCTCTGGACTTAGCAGCCGCCCTACCTCTAGCATGGTTTATAGTTAGATCAAGAAGCAGAGCCGCGCACTTTATAGACACCCTTGTAGACATACCTTTCCTAATGCCAACAGCAGCATTAGGATACTCGTTATTCCTCTTTTGGAGCAGTAGCGGCGGATTACCGTCACTCTTCGGGGTTGACTCATTGGTTCCACCAGGCTTCCCGCTAGTCCTCCTACTCCACTTCGTCTTCTCATATCCAGTAATAGTTAGAGTTATGGTTGGAGAATTACTTAATTATAGAGAGGTTTATGAGGTTGCTGCCAGAACACTTGGCGCACGGCCATTGACGGCGGTCAGAACGATAACTTTGCCACTGCTTAAGCCGGGCATAATAGTCTCATACCTCTTGGCGTTCGCCCGCTCTCTCTCAGAGACAGGGGCGACAGTAATGGTTGCTGGCTCTTGGGAGAATGGACCAGTTTTTCTTTTCAGGCTTATGGAGATGTCTGAGAGAGAGATTTCAAGCGATGTTAAGAATGGGATGTTAGTATACGTGAGTTTAATGCTGATACTGGTGTCAATAGTAATATTCTTCTTAATAAGTTTGCTAGCCCCTAAGATAAGGTTCCCGATAAAGCGGGTTTTTCCATCCCTTGAGAGGAGACTAAGCTCTCCAAAAGCGGTTAGATTTCGTAACACTTCGTCTCTTTTAATCTTCCTATTAATTGTTATCCTTCCATCAATCTTTCTAGTCTTCCCAATGTTTAAAGCCATTATTAGCGGAAGTTCAAATCCCACAATCTTTAGTTCTAGTTCATGGGGAGATTATTGGCGCAGCATGATTATATCCTATATGATAGGCTCATTAGCAACGTTACTAAACATTATTTTTGGGTTACCGATGGCCATAATTATTGCAAGAAGAAAAATGGGTGTGGTATCTTCAATCCTAAGGGCTATAGTTAACATCCCGATAATTGTTCCCTCAATCGCCCTTGGAATATCCCTAAGACTCTTTTGGGAGAAGTATGCCTCATTACATGACTTCTGGGTTCTCCTCTTATCCCACACGACCATAACATATACTTATTTTGTAGCATCTATGGCGGCGGCAATAGAGAGCATTCCTCAAGAGATCGAAGACGTTGCTAGCACTCTTGGCGCCAAACCCTTTACGGTCTTTCGGAGAATAATCTTTCCACTCACAAAATACTCGGTTCTTTCAGGAGCCATTCTAGTCTTTACAAGAGCATTAGGCGAAACAGGGGCTGCTAAGGCTGTTGCAAGATCACGGGAGTTTTGGACTCTTCCGATCCTACTTGTCAGCTGGATTAAGGATGTAGAGGTGGCGGATGCTCAGAAGGCTCTTGGCGCTGGACTTTACATGATTTCTTCATTTATAATTCTTTTAGCCCTAAGGCTGGTGGAGAGAAGGAGAAGGTAACCTATGCCAACTATAAAACTAGTGAATGTTACTAAACGGTATGGTGATATCGTCGCTATCAAAAACCTAAGCATGACTATACATGATGGAGAATATATATGTATTTTAGGGCCGACTGGGAGCGGAAAGACAACATTACTTAAACTTATCGCTGGAATAATTAAGCCAGATAAGGGGGAAATTTATATTGATGGTAAACTTGTAAATGATGTCCCGCCATATGAGAGAAATATAGCCTATCTCCCCCAATACTACGCTCTATTCCCCCATTTAACAGCCCTTGAGAACGTTGCCTTCGGCCCACTTTCAAGAGGAATTGATGTTAAGGAGGCATACAAAATTTCTATGCAGATACTTGAGATGATGAGACTTGCCTGGAGAGCAAGATCTTACCCGCATGAATTAAGTGGGGGCATGCAGCAACGCCTAGCCCTCGCCAGGGCGCTTGCAAGTGGAGCTAAAATCTTGCTTTTAGATGAGCCTCTCAGCGCATTAGATGCTAGGCTTAGAGTTGAGCTAAGATATAACCTCAGAAAGATCGCGAAAGAGAATAACTTAACAACTATTCATGTAACGCATGACCAAGAGGAGACTATGGTGGTCGCTGATAGAATAATTGTATTGAGGAATGGAGAAATACAGCAGGAGGGAACTCCACTACAAGTTTATAATGAGCCGAAAAACGTTTTTGTCGCACACTTTATTGGTGAATCAAACTTTTTTGATGGATTTGTAATAGATGTGGATCAGTATGGCTCATGGGTTCAATTAAGGAATGGTCTTCTCCTACGCACTAATAATGTTGATAGGTCTGTTGGCGATAGAGTTGTTGTGATGGTGAGGGAGGAGAAGAGTAGGATTTTAAAGGCGACAAAAAAGAGAGAAGAAATTAATCTCCTTCCCGGAGTCATTATAAATGCTAGCTTTCTAGGCAACTTTATCTCCTATACAATACTATTAGATAATGGCGATAAGGTTAACTCTAAGATGCCAACAATAAACGCTATTGGGAAATTCAGTATTGGTGAAAGAGTCTATCTTAAAATTAGCCCTGAAGATTTAAGAGTATATCCATATCCCGCGCTCGGCCTCTATAGGGAGCTAGAGGTGATGTAGCATTCCGCAGGTTCGCTTGATTAATGTGACAAAGAGGTATGGTGACGTAGTCGCGCTGGATGGCATTAATCTTCAAGTCGAAGACAAGGAGTATTTATGCATAATCGGGCCGAGCGGCTGCGGAAAAACAACCATGATAAAGTGCATCGCTGGTATTGTTGAACCAGATGAGGGTGAGATTTATATAGGCGATAAATGCGTAAATCATCTTCCAATAGAGGAAAGAAACATTGGTTATGTTTTTCAGGAGATAGCCCTCTTTCCCCACATGAATATCTATGACAATATTTGTTATGGACCATTTGTTAAAGGCTATAAAATCGCCAACATTAAGGCTCTCATCGGAGAAATAATTAGTATGCTGGGTCTTCACGAAAGGATTGGAAACTATCCAGAAGAGCTTAGTGGTGGAGCAAGGCAAAAGGCTGCTATTGCTAGAGTCCTAATCTCAGGCTCACATTTACTATTGCTTGATGAGCCCCTCGGCTCTCTTGATGCTAAAGTTAGAAAGGTACTGAGGGGCGAGCTTAGGAGGCTCATTAAAGACCTTGGCCTAACAGCAATTCATGTGACACATGATCAGGAGGAGGCCATGTCTATCGCTGATAGGATAGTTGTTATGAGATCTGGCAGAATAGTTGAGGTTGGCACCCCCCTAGATCTCTATCTCCGCCCCAAAAATCTATTCACGGCGTATTTTGTTGGTGAGGCAAATTTCCTCGAAGGGGAGGTGGTAGGCGAAGAAAATAATTATGTTAAGATAGACATTAATGGGAGTGTTTTCTATAGTGCATGTAAGATTGTCCCAAACTCAAAAAAGGTTGTTGTGGCCATAAGGCCTGAGTTTGTCCAGGTGAGTAAGAAAGTTCGCTCTAAAGGGGCGTTAAGGGGAACGATTAAAAACAAATTCTTTCTTGGAAACTCAATTCGATACGAAATTTTAGCAGAGAATGGAATCACAATTTCTGCGAAAGTGCCCTTATCTTCAAGGTTTCTTAACCTCGGCGTTGGGGATAGTATAAATGTTTTTCTGCCACAAAAATTCCTTCTTCTATACCCCTACCCAGAAGAGGGATTAGAGAAGGCGATATCTATTGAATAAGATTAAGATAAAGAAAGAAAGATTAAAATATTGAATTGAGGAGCCCATATATATGGAGCGGTGGTTTGAGAAAAGGAGGAAAGATAAGGTTCTTGAGATATCTTATCGCCAGATGACATTAGCTCTTGATACAGTAAATGATCTTGATAGAGCGCTTAAAGCTGTTTTTACTGGTGATAAAGAGGGGGCAAAAACTATTATAGAGAGATTATTTTCGGTTGAGGAGGAGATTGATTATCTTAGAAGAACCGTCTTTGAAGAGCTAACGAGAGGCATTTTGCCGCCGAGAGATAGAGAAGACATAATGCATCTAGTTAAGCGTTTAGACCAGATGGCAGACTTCGTTAAAGACTCCGCAAGAAGCATACTAATTCTCTTAGACCATGAAATACCTAGTGATATCTTAAGGAATTTTCTGGACATGGCATCTAACCTCTCTAAGTGCGCGTTAACACTTAAGGAGAGCTTAAGGCTGCTCACAGAGAGCCCTGAAAAAGCTAGGGAGATGTCCATTAAGGTTGAAGAGGAGGAAAATAAGATAGATAAGCATCACATCAAGATAAAATCCATGTTGCTAAAATGTGGCGACAAAATCAGCCCATCAATATTATTGATCTTAAAAGACTTGGCTGATTATATGGAGAATGCTGCGGATAGCTGTGCTGACGTAGGAGATTATATAAGGGTTCTAACGGTTACCAAATGATCAAAAATAATATAGCCATTTAAGCGCTAGCTTTAAAAAGAAAAAATGAGATAAGTGATATGTGTGAGAAAAACTTGGAGGAAGGGTTTCCGGATAGGAAGATCATTTTAAAAAATCCGGAAAATTTTCAGCTTCAAGCCGCTTATCTTGCATACTCAGAAGCTTATGATAAGACAGATGACCCAGAGGTTAAGAAATACCTGAATCAAAATATGATAGACTTGCAGAATAATAAAATTGATTATCAGACCTTTTATAGAAATATAAATAAGTATCGCCAATTAGATGACTCTCAGTGTAAATCAAAGTCAAATATAAAATCTTTAAGTAAGAGTGAGTGGCGTAATATAATGGAGAAAATGGAGAGGGAGAAAAGATACAAGAGATGAAAATGGCATAGTCTTAATGATTTTTGGGAGATCTTTCCTAAAATTTTATTATTATGTTCTCTTATTTTCAAAAAGGTTGATATATGGATGTTTATGGAAGTGCTGGCATTTAGTATAGCGCAGGGAGCTACACAGGATGCTGGATGGATCTTTCAACTTATTTGGATAATCGCTCTCATAGTTATCTGGATTTATGGGCAACGTATACAGACAGTACTTATGTTAAGGGAGATTGAGGGCTCCCTGCGCAAACTTAAGGTTATGAGGGATAAAGGGCGGCAAATGGCTATCTCGGCGATAAATGAGGTGGGTAAACCAGTAGAGGATTTGGAGACCAGGGTAGATCGTCTACTTGAGCATGTAGATATCGATCCAGTGACCTTAGACCCTACTGGCGTAATTAGAAGATTAGAGCATATAATAGATGTCCGAGAATTCAAACTTAAGGATGAAGTTAAGCGAATAGTGCCAAATGCTGATGAAACACAAATAAATAATTTGACGAATGTTTTAGAGGCTGCCCTAGCATTAAATCAAATCTATAAAATAGTAAGGCACTATTATTTAATGGGAAAGAAAACCTTAAGCTTCTATATAATTTTACAAATCCAGATGCTTCTGCCATTGATAATGAGGGAGTCAGAAGCCTTTATTAGAGCTTTAAGAGCGTTTACGCTCGGTCAGCCCATAGGGGATGGGGCTGGGGCTCTAGTAGCTGCAAGATTAATGTATGGTAAACCGAAGAGACTCATAGCGTCAAATACCGTTGTAAGCGAGGTGGAGATTGAGGGTAGAAGGGCCTACGTGATAAAGGCTAAGGGGCCAGGCGGAAATGTTGGAAAGCCCGGTGAGGCGATAAAGCAGATTCTGGAGGAGGAAGAGGGAAGGATTGCGCTCATGATTATAATTGACGCCGCACAGAAGCTTGAGGGCGAGAAGACTGGTGAGGTTGTTGAGGGTGTTGGCGCAGCTATAGGTGGTCCGGGGGTTGATAAATATAAGGTTGAAGAGATCGCCACCAAATATGGGGTTCCATTTTATGCGATATTAATTAAAGAGGGTATTGAGGACGTGATATCCACCATGAGGAAGGAAATAGTTGATGGGGTTGAGGAGGCTATAGGGAGGATCAAGAGAATTATTCGTGAAAATACTGTGGAGGGCGATACAGTCATAATTGCTGGTATAGGCAATACTATTGGAATATCCCAATAAAAGAACTGGAGGATACTAATGGATAAGAGAGGCAGAATTAGTAGAATTTCAATCCTTCTAATAGTTATCGTTTTAATATTAGCTGTAGCCTTGGTTGAAATCTTTTCGGGTATAGGTGAGTATATAGCCTACGGAAGATTTAATCCTTTAAGTATAGCCTTGGGTTTGGGCACAATATTGTTATCAGTTTACCTTCTCCTGCAAATCATTAAAAAGCCAAAAGACATCTTTTCTGAGAGCCAGAGAACAATAACTACAATAAGATGCATGAGCTGCGATTACATAACCGCGAGGGAGTTTGAAAAAGGAGACTATGTTTTAAAGGAGATGGGCGCGTGCCCAAAGTGTGGGGGTAGTCTCCTAATATATTCAATATTCAGGGAAGTTAAAGATGAGGAACGGGGTTCTGAGCAACATAATAATAAAAATGGCATTTAGGCAGTTAGCACTAAAATATCTTTCTCGCCCACATATACTGTATGTTCAGCTTGGGCAACAGGTTTTCTGCTTACCTCAATAAAAACAGGGTAAGCCATTATATGCTTAGAGGATAAGAGCTCTGAAAGTGCCCTCTTATAAACTTCGTTATTCCCATAAATCTTGCTCAGCCACCTTTCAGCGAAGGGTAGTGTCTTAAAGTTTCCCTCAATTACCCTAAGAAGATTTTTCGCCTCCGCATTCTTTAAGGAACCTTTCGTTTTCACAAGCCTAAAAATATGCTTCTCGAAGCCCTCCTCAACTTTCCCGGCAGCGTTCCTTAATGTAACGAATGGCTCTATCGCATATACCCCTCCAAGACGTATACGTTCAATGGAGAAATGCGATACATTTGGTATCGATTTTCCGGCGTGGATTTGGTAGCGACCAACCTCATGGCCACACAAGTTGTATATTGGCTTAAATCCATACTGTTCGATCGCTGCTTGTATCTCAGAACTAACTTTAGAGATCATTACTCCTGGCCGCATAACCTTTATAGCGCTCTCAAGAGCTTTCTCAGCAGCATAAACAATATTTTCATACTCCGGGTTGAAGCATATTGTCGTAGCTGTATCAGCGATATAGCCATCTATATGGACCCCTATGTCAACCTTTACTAGGGAGCCTTCAGGTATAATGCGTTTGTCATTTGGGGGCGATGTGTAGTGAGCGGCAACCTCATTTACGGATACGTTACATGGAAAGGCTGGTTCACCGCCAAGCTCTCTGATCATGCCCTCAGCGGCTTCGCAGATCTCTATAAGCGGCATACCCTCTTCAACAACTTCTTTTATCTTCTCCCTAACTTTAGCAGCTATCCTACCAGCACGAATATATTTCTCAAGTACATCATCGGACAATGAACTATGAGAGGAGAAACTTATCAGCAACCCCCCATCCGTCACTAGATCACTTTAATCTTTTATACTTTACCTACAATATTAATTATATTATGGGCGGGCCTATGGGCTATCCAATTGTCTTAACTGCTGATAGAACCCTGATGAGCGAATACGGCGGGGCGATGTTTTTGGGGTTTAGTGCATGTGTCCCGAAGGGTCTAGTTCCCGACAGAGTTTATTTTAGAATATTCTGCCCGCCAGTTAAGGTTAATCCTGATGGTTCAGCCGCCGTAGCACCCTATGGAACTAGAAAGATAGAGGCAGCCCTGCTGGATTATGGCTTTAAGAGGGAGGAGGTCATAGTCGCCCACCCAGAGCACCTAGATAAAGTCATTGGGTCAAACACGAAAGTCCTCGGGATAACGGAGAATGACCCATTAGGCATCGGCCCAGCGACAACAACCTTTACAGAAATCTTTGGTGGAGAAGCCTATATGGCGATAAAATTCCGCGAAATCCTTAATCACCCAGCGGTCAAAAGATTTAAGCCAAGGATAATTGTTGGCGGGGCAGGTGCATGGCAGCTTGAGGATGAAAGCATTAGGAGGGAGCTTGGCATAGACACGGTTGTTATCGGTGAGGGCGAGAAGGTTGCTGGCCCGCTCTTTGAGAAGGCAATCCGTGGTGAAGATCTGCCTGGGGTTGTCTATGGTGAGGTTGTCGAGACTGAGGAGATTCCAATAATTAGGGGGGCGACCATAGATGGCATAGTCGAGATTGCAAGAGGGTGTGGGCGTGGATGCGACTTTTGTGTCCCAACACTCCAGCGCTTCAGGTGCAGGCCGATTGAGCATATTTTAAAGGAGGTTGAGGTTAACATTAAGGCTGGTAGACAACCGCTGCTTCACGCGGAGGATATATTAAGGTATCGTGCTAGGGGTCTGGAAATAAACAGGGAGGCTGTTATCGAGCTCTTCAGGAGCGTTAAGGGTTATCCGGGCGTCGAGAGGATTGGAATAAGCCACTTCGCCCTAGCATCTGTCTTAAGCGCACCAGACCTGATTGAAGAGTTATCTAGCCTATTGAACCTTAGTAGCAATCGATGGATTAGTGGGCAAACCGGAATCGAAACCGGCAGCCCAAGGCTTGTTGAAAAGCATATGAAGGGGAAGTGTAAGCCGTTTGCTCCTGAAGATTGGCCGGATGTCGTTTTGAGGTCTTTTGAGGTATTGAATGAGAATAATTGGGTTCCATGCGGGACGATAATTCTCGGACTGCCCGGCGAGGAGGAAAAAGATGTTGAGCAAACGATTGATCTTATCGAGAAGCTGCGCCCATTTAAGAGCATAATTGTCCCACTATTCTTTGTGTCTATGGGCGGGTTAAAGGAGAAGTCAAAGTCGTTTAAGCTTGAGGATGTAACACCGAGACATGCGGAGCTGATATTCAAGTGCTGGGAGCATAACTTCATGTGGATAAATAATATATTTGAGGAGTGGTGCGAGATGAGTATAAAGAGCTCTCTTATTAAGAGTGGGTTAAAGATGATTGTATCCTATGGGATTAGAGAAGCTTCAAAATATATGGACATATGTAGGAAGGAATACGGCTATGATTTAAAGTCGATGATTATGGATTATAGGAGTGGGCGACTGAAGATTAAGGCGCCAATAATTGCAAGAGTAATTAAGGCTTTTATAAAATAGCCCCTCCCTCTTTTTTATCATTTAGCGTTTAGTTTAAGTGTTTGGAATAGCCCTTATTTTAGCTCAGATGGTGTATAAAATGAAAAGGATAGGCGTTATAACAGCTGGTGGAGACGCTCCTGGAATGAATGCTGCCATAAGGGCTGTTGTTCGCTCAGCAATATATCATGGGTTAGAGGTTATAGGCATTGAAAGGGGCTATGCAGGTCTAATTGAGGGTAGGTACCGTATACTAGATAGGCGCTCTGTCGGGGGAATAATAAATCTCGGTGGAACAATACTTAGATCCGTCCGTTGCGAGGAGATTAAAACTGATGAGGGCATACAGCGGGCCGCCGAGTTCATGAAGAGCATTGGGATTGAGGGTTTAGTGGCAATTGGAGGAGATGGAACCTTCAGGGGTGCAAGTAGGCTTTATAGGGCTAGTGGAATACCAATAATTGGGGTGCCAGCAACAATCGATAACGATGTCGCCGGAACTGATGAGACAATTGGTTTCGATACCGCAGTGAATATTGCGGTAAGCGCGATAGATAAGATAAGGGATACTGCAACGTCCCATGAGAGGACATTTGTTATCGAGGTTATGGGGAGGAAGAGGGGCTTCATAGCCCTAGAGGTCGGTTTAGCTGGCGGGGCAGAGGTTGTCTTAATACCCGAGGTTAAGGTGGATCTAGATGAGGTTTGTAAAGTAATCGTGGAGGATAGAAGGGCTGGGAAGATTTCATCAATAGTTGTTATGGCTGAGGGTGCTGGAGACAGTCGGTATGTGGCAAACTATATTGCTCAGAAGACTGGGCAGGAGGTGAGATTAACCGTTCTTGGGCATATTCAGAGGGGTGGATCTCCGACGGCTAAGAGCCGCATACTTGCGAGCCATTTTGGTTATAGGGCGGTTGAACTACTGCTTACTGGGGAGAGGAAGAGAATGGTTGGCATACAAGGTGATGAGATAACATCGGTTGACCTAGATTATTCCTGGATGGTTGAGAAGGAATTAGATTTAAACAAATATAGACTGGTAGGGATTCTAAAGTAAATTCACGTTATAAAGTTTGTTAACCCGGCCTCTCTGGCTAACTCTATTGCCCTTTCCATCTCCTTAGCATTCAATCGCCTACTTAGCTCCGGCACCTCATAGGCCCTCCACTCCGGCCTATACTGGAACATAACGTTAGTCCTCGTATCCCTCCCAAGATTCTCTGCAATCCAATTAAGAATATATTTTGTGCAGCACTCAAGGTGGTTTGGTAAGACAAGAACCCTTATAATTAGCTCGCCATACCTTTTCCCATAAAGATGATTTCTAGTGCACACCTCCCAATAGCTTGGGGCGTCAGAGATCCTCTTTGCGCAATCAAAGGGGCCATACTTAAAATCTAATAAATATATGTCGACAAAACCAGCTAGGAGTCTCGCTGTCTCCTCGCTATAATATGAGTTTGAGTTCCATACTACAGGAATATTTACGTTCACGTGCCTAAAAGTCTCAAGCCACTGCGCAAGCCATGGGGTTGGCTCACCACCAACGAGATTAGCATTCCTACAGCCGCTCTTACGCAGCCGCTCGACAGCTAAGGCTAGCCGCTCAGGAGTATATACTTCCCCGCTCTCAAACCACTGGGATATCGTCCAATTTTGGCAGTGGAGGCACCGGATTGTGCAGCCCATAGTAAATATTGTTCCTGAGGGAACTAGCTCAGGCTCCTCGCCTAAATGCTCAAATATTGAGGAAACCGTTATTTGTGTACCACACCTACAATAGCCCAGCTCGCCTCTTAGCCTGTTCACTCCACATCGTCTATTGCAGAGGTGACAGTGCTCTAGAATCTTACCTGCTATAGTAATCTTAAGGTCTAAGTATGATTTCTCTGGGGTCTCCATATCCTCTAGATCCATCTTCCCGGAATCTATCTCGTTTTGAATCCTATAGAAGTCTTCAGTTAACCTCTCATGCTTGATCCATAAGTCCTTAAGGGGCTCGTTCTCATCGAATTTTGCTGGAAGTCTCTTTGCAATCATAAATTTCGCTGGCTTCTCATCACCCATCACAGCAAAATATCTCGCTAAGCTAGCCCTAGCCTTCTTATCATGGAGGACTTCCAGGGCATCTCTCCTAAAAATGTACCACATTTTTTCTCAAAAAGAAAAAAGGTTTAGGATATTATTTAAGTATTTATAGTTGATTTAGGGAAAGTTTTTAGAAGATTGGGAGGCCTATTTATTGTTCAAGTTGCAGAAATTAGTTTGGACGCTCTCACTAATTTTAATTACATCCACTGCCGCATACATCATAGTCACATATATTATTGCCCCCATCACTTTAACTGAGCGCCAAATTAGCGTGGATACGCAGGTAATATCTGATGAGAAGATTCTTCTACCATTACCAAGAAAGGTCAGCGAATTAACTGTTGAGGAGGCGATACTTTTAAGGAGGAGCATTAGAGAGTATACTGATGATCCCGTAAACCTAAATGACTTAGCGATGATCTTGTGGGCTGCATATGGCATAACTGAGCCTAAGCGTGGTCTCAGGGCAGCGCCCAGCGCTGGCGCAACATACCCCCTAGAAATATATGCTGCAATAGGCTATAAAGGCGTGAGATCTAATGAAGTCTTCCTTTGTGAAGGGATTTACAAATATGACCCGGACAGCCATACCCTACTGCTGGTTAAGAGAGGCGATTATAGAAGGGAGCTGATGAAGGCAGCCTTGGGCCAGAGCTGGGTTGGCGAGGCGCCACTAAACATTATTATTTGTGCAGTCTTTGAGAGGACAACAGTAATTTATGGGGAGAGGGGTAGAACTAGATATGTCCCAATGGAGGTTGGGCATGTGGGACAGAACATTTATCTCATTGCTACGGCTCTTAAATATGGTGCTGTAGTTGTCGGAGCTTTTCACGACGAAAGTGTATCTAAAATTATTGATGCTAAACCAGAAGAGAAGCCCATGTATATCATTCCTATAGGCATCCCGAGGAGTCCACCTAAAATATCCTTTGAAGACATTTGGGAGTATATTCTATCTAAGAGGTAATATAAGGATGGTTAAGAGATCCCACCCTGCTAAAGCTATCCGTACTAATCGTCGAGCTATCCTCAATACCCTTAATAGTGCTGTCCTCAATATATTTATTCAGCGGATACCAGATGCTAGCTCCAGAAGTAAAAATAATTCCAGAGCCCAGAAGGATCCATGTAGATAGGCTTTTAAGAATTTTAACGGTTTCCTTAGCATACTTACATGCTTTGGCTGGCATAATAATTATGGCTGAAAGACGTATAAAGAAAGAGATTCTGAGGAAAATCGTTGAGATATCTGCAGCAGTTATATTGACAATATTGCTTCTTTCTTCATTAATTATTGAGATAATGGTGCTAGATATAAGCCATCGGTACCAATGGGGGCGCAGAACATGATTTATGATGGGGAAAGCCGCCACTTACAGCATTTTCTCGAGGATAATTATATTATAGAATATGGGAAAGAGAGACCGCTCCTATGGAACTTTCCTTTTATGGATATCTGTTTACCGCACTTTGGGCACCGCATGTCTTCTGTTAAATTCCATTTCGTTATTTCAAATCCAAACCTTTTTATTACTAGTTCATTACAGTTTGGACAATAAGTATTCTCATACCTGTGCCCTGGAACATTACCTAGATAGACATAATTTAATCCAGCGTCTTTAGCAGCCTCATAAGCCTTTTCAAGGGTTCTTATCTCTGTTGATGGTATATCAGTCATTTTATAATCTGGGTGGAAGCGCAGTAAATGGATTGGTGTATCCTCACCAAGATTATTTCTAATCCACGTGGCAAGATCCTTTATTCTCTCAAGGGAATCCCCAATCTTCGGTATAACGAGGTTTGTTACCTCAATATGTATATTATGCCGCTTCATCTCCTTCAGGGACTCGAATATCGGCTCGACCGAGGGTACCATAGAATACTTCCTATAAAATTCTGGATCACCTCCACCCTTAAAGTCAACTGTTGCAGCATCCAGGTATGGTGCAATCTTCTCGATGGCTTCAGGAGTCATATAACCATTTGTAACAAAGGTGTTGAATAGTCCATGCTTGTGAGCTAGCACAGCCGTATCATATGCATATTCAAAGAAAATTGTTGGCTCGGTATACGTATAACTTATACCATGACAGCCATGCTCAATAGATGCATTAACAACCTCCTCTGGTGGGAAATCCCTGCCAATTATATCCCTCTCTTGGCTTATAGTCCAATTATCACAGAATTGACATCTAAAATTACACCCCACAGTAGCTATGGACATCACTAGTGCGCCTGGATGAAAATGTGAGAGGGGTTTCTTTCCAATCGGGTCTACGTTTGCGGCGCATGCCTTAGCATAATTAAGTGAATAAAGAACCCCTCCCTCATTTTTCCTAACATTGCAGAAGCCAAAGCCTCCCTCAGGCACATTACATCTACGGGCGCAGAGGTTACATCTAACCTTATTGTTCCCAATCCTTTCATAGAGCATAGCTTCGCGCTTCGCCATCAAAAATCAGCTCCAAGGGTTTTAGCGCTAATCTTTTATCCCCTCCAGTAAGCTCATGACATTCCAGAGCTTCACTCTAGTATACGGCGGCATATTAGGGTCTTGCAGAATCTCATCTATAACGGATATCGCGTTTGAGGCCCTGACAGCAAGAGTATACTGCGTCGATTGTAGAATATCCATGGCTTCCTTAGCGGTTCTTCTAATGTTTCTTGGGGTCGTAGTATCCTCTGAAACTTGACCGAGTATGACCAAAGCCTGCTTAATCCTCTCCTCATACTCTTGGAGCTTTTTCTTGCCCACCATATCAGCCCACCTTAATTAAAACAGAGTTGTTTTTCTAAATTAGAATTAGTTTTAGTTTCCTATTATTACGCTTTACGCTTCCACTATGCTTTGAGCGGTATTATGCCAGAAGGATTGCGCCGCTCGGTTTATATTTCCCCTTAATTTCATATCCAGTTAGATTTGCTAGCTGTTTTGCGAAATCTTCTATATCTTCCATGTATGGCATAGCTTCTTTTGGGAGTCTCTCGCGGCTTTGGCCGACCCACTCATATGCTTTAACTTCGATATAATCTGGCTTAGCTACCTTGGCTATTCTGGCGTATCCCCCAATATTCGTCATATTGAAGCCCTTAATCATCGTAAACCTCAAAACTCTACGCGTGTTAAGGCTTGGGAGGATCTCTAATGTTCTATTCAAGCGCTCCCATGCGTCCTTGATTAAAGGCCTGGCGAGCCTTATATATGTATTCTTGTCTGGAGCGAGGATACTGATATACAGCTGATATGGCAGTTTATTAATTCTCTCTAAGGTCTCAGGCATAGTGCCATTTGTGACAAGGAATGTTATCATCCCTCTCTTGCCAGCCTCCTCGGTCAGCTCTGAGATCCATGGATATAGCGTAGGCTCACCAGTCAAGCTCATAGTCATCATCGTTGGCCTTAAAGCCTCCTCAAGCTTCCTCTTATCAACCCTTTCATTCCCTCTCCAGCCAGAGAGCAACTCCATCCTCTTTTTAATCATCTCCTCTATGATCTCAGCTGGCTCATCAAATTCTTCAAGGCTTAATGGAAACTCCCTCCAGACGAGCCCCTCCCTATCACCAGAGTGAACCCTCCAACAGTGTAAGCAGTGGCAATTGCATCCAATGTATGGTGTCATTTGCATGCACCTATGACTCTGAACTGGAGGATACCATAGCTCCTTATAGCAAACTCTCCCAGACCTTAGGCTCTCCTTAGTCCAGTAGCATATCTTAACGGCGCTATGGAGATGTTTACCAACGAGCCTATAGCCCTGCTTATAATACATTCTAATAATCTCTGGTCTAAGCGGCTGGAGCGCTTCCCTCTCCATAATTAATCCTGTAATAATATAAATTGAGCGAAAAATATACTATTTTCCTTCAGCAGCTTGTGTTGTCGTTTTATTCGCAGCCTTTGTCTCTAGCTCCATGAGTCTGCTCTCAACATTTGCTATGAGATTACTTATAATTCCACTAGCCTTCTTGAGATACTCTCTGAATTCTTTTAAGAATTCAATCTTATCTCTCTCTGATACCTCCCCATCCAATAATAGCATTTTTATTGCGCGGGGGATGATGCCAGAAGAGAGATCGAGTCCTTCTATAGAGTGTATTGGGGCGAGCTGTTCAAGTAACCATTTTCTAATTGCTGAGGCGAGACTAAAATGCCCCTTCACAACCTCCTTAAACGTCTCTTTACCCCTCTCAGTTATCCTATAAACTCTCATTCTCCTCCTCCCACCACACCACTCCCCCTCAATAAACCCCTTCTCCTCAAGATCCCTTAGAGCCGGATAGAGGGAACCAGCTGTTGGAGAAATTAAGCCTAACGTGTTCTCTTTAATCCTTTTAAGCATTTCATAACCATGTGCGGGGCCCTTTAAAAGCGTATACAAGATCGCCAATTTGAGATAGCCCCTCTTTAGCTGCTCCCTCATAGACCTTGTGATCTTGTCTTCGTCCATATCCAAGAAAATTTTTATAGGTCCATGTCTTAAATATTTTGGATTCATATATATCGGCTTCCAATATATTCTCTAAGGCGATAATGGATGACCCCCTCCCCGAAAATACTAGTTGAGCTTGCAAATGTCAGTAAAGAGTATAGGGTTGGGGAGATCCACACGGTTGCGCTCAAGGAAGTCTCATTTAAAATATATGAGGGTGACCTTGTCGCAATAATGGGCCCCTCAGGCTCAGGCAAAACAACGCTACTTAACATGATAGGGCTTTTAGATAGACCATCGAGCGGAAAGATCTACTTTGAGGGGAGGGATATCTCAAAGATGAGTGATAAGGAGCTTGCCTATCTCAGGAACGCGAAGATCGGCTTCGTCTTCCAAACATTCAACCTAGTTAACAGGCTAACCGTCTTTGAGAATATTGAGCTGCCATTGATACCTAAGGGTCTCCCGCGGAGCGTTAGGGCTGAGATGGTTAAGGAGGCTCTTCTTAAGGTCGGTGGAGAATTAGAGTGGCTGAGAAAGAAGCCTAATCAGCTCTCCGGCGGCCAGCAGCAGAGGGTTGCGATCGCCAGGGCCATTGTCGGCAATCCTCTAATAATCCTCGCCGATGAGCCGACGGGAAACCTGGATAGGGCTTCAGCCAAAATTGTCGTTGAAACATTCCTAAAGCTCAATAAGGAGGGGCACTCGATAATAGTTGTGACGCATGATCCGGAGATCGCGAATTGTATGGAGAAGATATATGTTATCAGGGATGGAACAATAATTGGTCAATATTATGCTGATCCAAAAGAATCCCTACTAAATAAGATTTCGGGGGGCTATGTGTCTAGTGGGCATTAAAAGGATATTAATTATTATTGCTCTGATCACTTTCCTTCTAGCAGAGCCGCTGTCAATTTTATATACTACACGTGGTTCTCCAAGCCAAAGCGGGCAACCAATAAAGTTCATTGAAGCCTATCTTAATCCAGCATCCTACCCGGGCTCAGCTAACACGAACCTATATATCGTGTTGGAGAATGACGTTGGATCCGAGATAACGGAAGCGAGATTTAGGATAGAGCTCCCAGAAGGCTTCATTGTGAGAGAGCCTAGAGCGAACGTTCGCGCGGTTGGCGATGGAGAAAGGTTCACTATACGCTTTTCCGGGATATCAGTCCCACAGGACGCTCCTGCCGGAACATACGATGCTATTGTTTATGCAGAGTATTCAATAATGGTGGGGGGCAAATTACAATACAATTTTGCAACCATATATATCCAATTTGATGTTGAAGAGGCTCCGAAAGAATATCCAATAATAGTCTCATCGGTCTCGGTGCTTTATCGGGGTTCTCCCGCCCCGCTGCTTCCCTCGGCGAGGGGCGTGACGATTAGAGTATTTCTAACCAATAGGCTACCAGAACCCTTAGGTAGCGTAATGATTACTCCAACCCCCCCAAGCGGCTTCAATATTAGAGCTTTATCTGGAACCTATGATAGTGGGATAGCCTCCGGCGGCTCCTGCTATATAGATATAACGGTTGACGTTGATGAGGGGGTCAGCCCTGGCTGTATTGATATCCCCCTTAAGACATCTTTTGTTAGAATTGTTTCTGGGTCATCATTCATTGGGGAGCAGGACCTGAAGGTTAGTGTAGTTGTCGAGAGCCCGCACATGTATCTGCCTAATCTATCGCTGGTCTCGGTTTACTGGGGCTCGCAAATACCATCTCCGGCATACGCTGGATCACGATACACCCCATTAACGCTACGTTTCATAAATAATGGGCGATATGATATTGTTGGCGCGCTCATCGAAGTCACCTCAGAGAGTCTTAAGCCGATAAAGGGGTCTGAGGTATTGGAGATCGCTAGGTTAACCCCAGGCTCATACTCTGATGTAACGCTCTATTTCGATATTAATAGGGACGTTAGCGAGGTCAAACTTAATATTCGGGCAAAATATATCTTTGAGGAGTTTGGAACAAGTATAGAGGTTACTAGAGACTTTATTATTAATCTGCCGATTGAAAGGTATCCGGCGGCAGCCAGCTATCTTGAGCTTGTCAGCTATGGCTGGCAGAACAACTATAACGTTTTTCCAAGGACGGAGAACGCATCATTCCAAGTCGTTATTGCTAATAGGGCGCCTTTCCCAGTGAGCGGGATAATACTCTACTTAAACCTTCCAGAGAACATGTCTTCAATGGGCGAGAGAGTTGCAAGGGCGTATGTAGATGGGCCGATTAGAAGCCTAAGCACATTCCCAGCATCATTCACTGTAACTGTTGGGGATGTTAAGCCTGGTAAATATAGAGCCGAGCTTACAGCAGATTTTATATTGCAGTCCGGCGGGCCAGGAACTAGGTGCACAGAAAAGTTCAGCCTAGAAATAATTGTTAACGATGATAGAGAAGCTGTGGAGTTTATTAGCGCCAGCTGGTATGAGGGGTCCGTTGGCCCGAACACGTATGGGTCACACCTCCTAATCTTTGTAAGAAATAACCTTGTTGATAGTATGAAGGGGGCTGTTCTCGAGATAAACCTCCCCAACGGGTTTGTTAACGTGGCAGATAACTCAACATTCGTGAAGATCCCTCCATCTACTGTAAGTCCACCCTCAACTCTACCCCAATTAGGGGCCCAGGACTTAAGCACATTTATAAGCGAGTACTTAAAGGCTTATCAGACAGCTCAGGTAGCTCAGACGCGGACTTTTAGTCGAGGAGATATACTAATGTTCTCAGCCCACCTTAACATACTAGATGTTGATCTTGGCGTTCACGCGTTTAATGGGCGTCTCTCTTACATTGATCAGTGGGGTGCAAAGAGGTCTGTTGAGCTGGAGATTCCAGTAGCCGTGTTGGGTAGAACTGGGTATTTAGAGATTAAGATGAATGGTATCATAAATGTTAGAAGCCGCTTCACGAATACTTCCCTAACAGTAGAGAATATTGGTTCATCACCATTATATGACGTTTATATAAGCGTTGCCCCATATCAAGAGATGCCGCTCCTAATAGCCTCGCCCTCAGTTATATATAGGGAGAGGATCAATGCTAGCGAGAAGCTTAGCATCCCATTAACATTAGCCTATAACCCGCTTGGATTTATAAGGCAGGCTGGCGGAACAACAGTTATAACTTATGGGCCAACTCCATTACTCATATCAATTATTTATAGAGACCCCAGCGGGGCCATCAAAAGATTCAATAATACGATAACCGTTATTGTTGAGCCATTTATAGATCTTCTTATCAAGGATATTAGCGCTGTCAGTAAGTACTCCTCTACAACTATAAGTGGCATTATCGTTAATTTCGGCTCATCAACAGCCTATAGAGTGAAGGCCACCTTTACAGTCGGAGATACTAGCACGTGGACTCTGATAGGGGATATCGCGCCATCAGACGAAATGGCATTTAGAATAGAAGTTCCTGAAAAGGGTGAGGTTGGAACCCTAACAATAGAGTATTATGACCCCTTCAACCAGCAATTCTCGAAAGAGATGCCCATTAAAATTGAGGTGCAGCCCGAGATCCCAGCGGCACCGCCACAAGAAAGGAGGCTGGGCGTTGAGACATGGATCGTGGTTGGGGCGGTTATAGTGTTCCTGGCGGTAGCATCCATCCTCATCTATAGGGTTTTAAAAGCCCGCTCAACAAATAAATCGTAGTTGGGGCGAATATAATGGCGCTTTACATGCTCTTCATAGACTTTATAAGGCTTGCAACTAAAGCCTTGAAGGAGAGGAAGACTAGGGCTGTTCTCACGATAATTGGCATATCCATAGGCCCATTAGTCATGGTTATGATGAGCTCCGTTGTGCGTAGCTACTCCGACTATATTGTGGAGAGGATAACATCCTTAGGGCAGAACGCGATAGCCGTTTTCCCCAGAGAAAACTATAGGTTGAGTGAAGAGGATCTTAGCTTTATAAGATCTATGCCAGAGGTGATGAGGGCCGAGCCCTTCTACTCTACTCAGGCCCTGCTTAAAAGAGGCTCCGATGAGGTTAGGATCTCCGTCTTCGCTATAGATTATAAGTTGCTCTTTGAGGCCATTGGAAGCCTGGAAATAATGGAGGGATCCATCCCCTCCGGGACACTCAGCGCCATAATTGGTAAAAAAGTCGCCTTTAAGGACTCTGGAGAACAGTATTTTATGCTTGGCGACGTCATAACGCTGGTAGTTCCGAAAATTGAGGAGGGCACTATAATGGGAAAGAAGAACGTGAACGTTAAGATCGGCGCCATCCTTAAGGAATATGGTGGAGCATTAATAGTTGACCCGGACTCAACAGTGTTCCTACATCCGGAGGCTGGCAGGAAGATTCTGGGAATGAGGGACTGGTCTGGAATATTCGTGCTTGCCCGGGATCCAGCAATGGTTAGAGATGTTGTCTCTATTTTAAGAAATAGGTATGAAGATAGACTTCAGGTTATAGCTTTCAGCGCGATAGCCGAAGCTATTTCAAGCGTTACCATGGCAATAGACTTCATAAACTTCTCAACATCGCTTTCGGCTTTTGCTGTCGCTATAGCTGGCGTCGCGGCAACTATGATAACATCTGTTATGGAGAGAACGCGTGAAATAGGTGTAATGAAGGCTATAGGATACACGAGCAGCCAGATTCTACTGCTAATCCTCCTTGAATCTATAATGATGAGTCTAATCGGCGGCTTGGCGGGAATACTGCTTGGGATTGTCGGAGCCCATTTCCTATCCCTCAGGGGTCTAACCATAAGCGGTCTTGAATTATCCCTCGTGTTAAGCCCGAAAATAACGCCAAGCTTAATAATACAGACCCTTCTGCTCACAATAGCCGTTGGGCTAGTCGGCGGGATCCTACCAGCATATAAGGCCTCAAAAGTTCCGCCAGCAGTGGCTTTAAGATACGAGTGAGTTAGCTAGCAAAAATTTATGTCCCTTTATGTTGAAATTCATGATTAGGGAGTGGGATTGAAGGTTTCCATCGGGTCGGATGATTTATATCCGGTGGCGGTAACCCTCCTAGAGGAGCTAAAAAGGAGGGGCTTTGAGGTTAGGGCTTATGGCGCTCTAGTTAGTGGTAGGGTTGAGCCCTGGCCAGACATAGCCTTCTCCGTAGCAAATGATGTCGCAGAAGGAAGATCAGATTTCGGAATAGTAATATGTTATACGGGAACAGGCGTCTCTATAGCGGCAAATAAGGTTAGGGGCGTTAGGGCAGCTTTATGCTTTGATGCGGAGACAGCGAAAGGGGCTAGATTATGGAATGACGCCAACGTTCTAGCCATAAGCGGTAGACTAACAACCCCACAGGTTGGAAAGGAAATACTTGATGCATGGCTCTCTGTGAAAAGCCCAGATCCGAACGAAATTAATAATATAAAAAAGATCATAGATAAATGAGTAAACGTTGAGGAGCGTCATTATGTCGAGTAAGCCCACGGAGCTAACGGAGTATGATTTGGTAAGATATGATAGGCAGATCCGTATAGATGGTTTCGGCCTGGTTGGCCAGAGAAGATTAAAGAGAGCAACGATATTGGTGGCCGGGGCTGGAGGATTAGGCTTCCCAATATCAGTCTACTTGACCGCCGCCGGAGTCGGGACAATCAGAATAATTGATCCAGACATCGTGGAGCTTGATAACTTAAATCGTCAGCTCCTTCATTGGGATAGGGACATTGGGAGGAAGAAGATTGAGTCTGCACGCGAAAAGCTCTCGCAAATAAATCCAACGATAAATATTGAGGTATATGATGAAAAAATAACCGATGAGAATGCTTTGACCCTGGTTGATGGTGTAGATGCTGTTGTTGATGCTCTCGATAATTATGAGGCGAGGTTCGCCCTCAATAGAGCTTGTATAGAGAAAAGGATACCGTTCTTCCATGGAGCAGTCCATGGACTCATGGGGCAGGCAACAACAATAATACCTGGAGAGACAGCGTGCTTAAGATGCATAATATCAGCACCACCTAAACGTAACATCTTTCCAATTTTGGGCCCGGTAGCTGGGACGATAGGCTCGATCCAGGCGACAGAAGCAATAAAATACTTGGTTGGAGTGGGGAATTTGCTGAAGAATAAGCTCTTATTTTATGATGGATTCTATATGGATTTCAGCATAATAGAGATTAAGAGGAACCCTAAATGCCCAGACTGCGGCAGACTCAACGTATAGAGACCTCCTAAATAGCGAATAGAGGATAATATAATCTAATCATATATTCATGCATATTTTTCCACAGCGATAATTTATGTTTCTCTTATTCCCACATTTTCTTTTTGGGTGTTATGGTTTTTATGCCTGGGGATTTTGCAGCCGCATACTATTTGGACGAGTTCGTTAGGAATGAGATCGCCGATTACTGTAGGGGTAGGTGGATTGCCCTTGAAGGCGGGGCCATGGGCAGCAGGGTCTTTCTAAGATACCGGAGGGATGGCAGCCCCCTAAGCGTTAATAGCCCACAGGACATTTTAGATTTATTGAAGCATTTTGGCGGGCTTCATCCAAGATCCATTTATGGTTCAATCAACATTTACAAGAATTTACTGGGTAAATCTAGTCTTGAGGATCCATCTAACATAGCGTATACCTCGCCAATATGGGATATTGATGGCGAACTAAATGAATGGAAAGGTGTCATTGAAGCTGCTAGAATAATAATTGATGATCTTGAGAGGCTTGGTATAGTTAAATCCGTTTTCATTAAGTGGAGCGGTGAGGGAGCACACATCCACGTGCATGAAAAATGCTTCTCAAATGAGGCTCTACAGAAATATAATCCGCTGGATATAGCATACTCGCTAGTAGATTTAGTTTTAGATCGGTGTAGGGAGAAGATATTGGATGTGATTTCAAGGTTTAAGAGCGTTAAAGTCGAGAACACAATTGATTTAAAGAGGGTCTTTACAGCACCCCTTTCGCTGCATAGAAGAAGGAAATTATGCTGCGTTTGCTTCAAGCCCGATGAGATAGATTCCTTCGAACTCGAATGGGCTAATCCGGAGAGCTTTAAGCACAACCGCGATTGGAGAATTTATGAGGAAGCCGAAGGTGATTCAGCTGCCCTGGAGGCAATTAGAGTGATTGGTGGATACAGAGGTTGGTCTGGCATGGGAGAGGCAACCGTCAAAACCGTAATATCTGCTCCAACCGCGCAGAAGCCTGAGGAAAAGGAGACAGAAATGGAGGTCGTGCGTGAGGGTAAGATAGGGCGCTTTCAGGTCATGGGTTTACTTCAAGCGGCCAGATACTACCTCTTAACTGGTGACTTGGAGAGGGCTAAGTCCTTCGGGCTAAATAGGGCGATCTTCTATGCTTGGGCAAAGAAACGCGGTAAAGAAGTAGCCCCAAAAAAGCTTGTGAAGGGAAGGGATAACGTATACGCTAAGGTTAGCTTGGGCAGAGCTGAGTTGATTCGAATAGGAGATGAAGCGGCGTTTATGACTAAAGACGGCTGGTTTACAATAGGCGATGAGGTGCAAAGGCCGGAGGACTATGATAGGCAGATAGCTAGGCCAATAGAGAGCGTAGTAAGATATGAAAAGGCTTGGCAAACAGCAATAGAATATCTCAAGTGTTTCAGTAAAGAAACATTACTTGATCAGCAGAGATTCTTTAAAGAAGCTTACGAGCCAATCAGAGACAAGTTCCTAGAACTTGTCTTAAACCCAAAGAAATTAAAGAGAGACCTAACAGGATGGCTTTAATTTTTTAGAGATTTCAATGCCTCTATTAAAGCGGAGAAGCATTTTTCCTAGTCTCTAATAGAACTTATGCTCAAACTTACAATTTTTCTCATGTGCTGATCTTAGCTGGCTTAGAGGCAGAAACCTTCCAAGAATGCTGTTAAGGTCCTGTGAAGCCGCATTTTGGACATTTGTATTGCCGTCTAAACTGCCGGCACTTTGAGCAACGCCATATTATTATACCGCCACAATTCGGGCAGGGAAATGAGACAGCATTTGTTCCAGGCGGTATTATTCTATTGCATGATGTGCATACGGGCATTGAGGGTTTTCTACTCAATTGTTTTACACCCCAAATTGTTAATCCATAATGGGGGTTTACTCATTTATATATTTTATATTGTTTTTCCAATCCAATTATGCTGGCGAAGAGCGCTCTAAAGATTGCTGGCAAAAAAATCAAGGTCTTCCATTTTAGGGCTTTTATTAGCGCTGTTGCTTGATAATCTATATCCGTTTCCTCCGCAATAATATCCTCGCCAACCCCCTCCTTTATGGCTATTGAAAAAATCTTATCCAAGTCTTTATCGGAAAGATTATTAAGGATTTTTCTGATTAAAAGTGCCATCTTAATCTCCTTTCCCACAATTGATCTCCACCCTCTCTCATATGTTTTGAGAAAATCTCCCCCGATTTTACCGCTTATAATAGCCTTTGAGGCAACTTTTCCAGCTATCTTTGCGCCGATTCCGCCAAATATGACGCCGCCCCCACTTATTGGCTTAGTATGCCCAGCTGAATCACCAACTATCAATAAAGCGTCCCCATAAGACCGATTAATTGGGCCGCATGCAACAATTAAACCCGCATAATATCTAAGAAATCTCGAGCGGTCTTGTGGAGATATGCTAAACCGCCTCTTTATGAATTTAAGCAGCCTCCCTCCTACGTCGGAGGCGTTGCATGCAAGCCCAACCCTCGCGACTTCTTCATTCAGCGGTATCACCCACGCGAAAAAACCCGGAGCGATTTTTCTTCCCAAGTATACTTCAACGTGATCTGGGTTTAAGTCGGGAGCGCGAAGGTCTATCTGAACCCCTTTTAGGAGTTTTTTAGTATCATGAGTTCTTATTCCGAGCATGCGTGGTATCTTTGGCGCCGCCCCCTCAGCGTCTATTAATAGTCTTGCCCTCACCCTACCTCTGCCACCAGTACCTAAAAGCCATTTATCCCCATCCCTCTTAACCCAATCCACCCTTAACCCCAATTTTATAAGTGAACCACTCTTACAGGCTTTCTCAGCTAAAAATAGGTCGAAGATATGGCGGTCGACGACGCATGCGATCGGCTCTTTCCACTCGACTGAGAGCGAAATATTTGATGGTGAGAAGAAGCGTACCCCTCTAATCATATTAAGCACATATATTCCGCTGCATGGCACCCCTATCCTCTTAAGTCCGCTAATGCTCAAAAGGCCAGCGCAGTGGCATGGTAGTCCTATCTCCCCATGCTCCTCTAGAACTATTACCTTTACCCCCCTCCGTGAAGCCTCATGGGCCGCAATTAACCCGGAGGGACCTGCGCCAATAACGGCGATCTCCGCATCCTCTACGTTCATGCAAAGTGCCCCATAATGTAGGTAAACGACACCATAAGATTATTTTGATTTATAGCGCAACTTTAAAATATTTCGAGGTAGTATTTAGTGAGCATTACAGGGAGGTTTAAGATTGGCTAGGGTTGTAGTCTCTCTAAAAATATTTCCTGCGGACATAGATGTCAACTTGGATGCCTTAAAGGAGAAGATTAGGAGCGCGCTGCCTAGTTATGCCTCTATTTATAAGTTTGAGGAGGAACCGATAGCGTTTGGCTTGGTAGCCCTAATAGCGCATGTAGTATTGCCGGAAGATCTATCTGGTGGGTTGGATGAGGTTGAGAAGAGAATTCAAGAGATAAGTGATGTAAGCGATATACAAACTGTCATGGTAAGAAGGATATAGAGGAGTTTACGCGCTAATACTTATATCCGAGAAACTATTTAACTAAGAATGATAATTGTTTTGGAGAGGAAGATCATCAATGGCTAATGAAGTGCAGCTCAGGGTGGGAGATGCTAAACAAAGAGATGTGTATAGAGGTATTGCTAGAATAGATCAGAAAACTATGGAGAAGATAGGGGTTTCAGCGGGCGATGTGATTGAAATAATTGGAAAAAGGAGGACATCCGCAATAGCTTGGCCCGCTTACGCTGAGGATCAGGGCAAGGGAATTATAAGGATAGATGGGATAACCCGAAAGAATGCTGGTGTATCAATAAATGAGTATGTTACTGTCCGGAAAACTGAGGTTGTGGACGCCGTCAGCATTACCCTCGCGCCAGTAGATATGCGGCTGAATGTTGATGAAGACTTCATAAACTTTGTTAAAAATAGGCTTCTTGAGAGGACGTTCGTTGAAGGTGACACGACGCTCGTAATGATGTTAGGCCACCCAGTCCAATTTATCGTCACAAAGACTAGGCCCCATGGAGTCGTCAGATTAACTTATGATACAAACCTACAGATTCTCCCAGAGCCAGTTCCAGAAGTTAAGGGTGTGGCAAGGGTTACCTATGAGGATATTGGTGGATTAAAGGAGCAGATCCAGCGGATAAGAGAGATGGTTGAGCTACCGCTCAGGCATCCTGAAATATTCCAGAGACTCGGTATAGATCCGCCTAAAGGCGTATTGCTTCATGGCCCGCCTGGATGCGGAAAAACACTTTTAGCAAAGGCTGTCGCAAATGAGTCAGACGCATACTTCATATCGATAAATGGTCCTGAGATAATGAGTAAGTTTTATGGCGAGTCGGAGGCTAGGCTCCGTGAGATATTCCAGCAGGCACAGCAGAACGCTCCGAGTATTATATTTATTGATGAGATTGATGCTATAGCGCCTAAGAGGGAGGAGGTTACTGGTGAGGTTGAGCGTAGAGTCGTAGCTCAGCTCCTCGCACTAATGGATGGGCTCTCAGAGAGGGGCAATGTGATAGTTATAGGCGCGACGAATAGGCCTAACGCCCTAGACACAGCCCTAAGGAGGCCCGGAAGATTCGACAGAGAGATAGAGATAGGTATTCCTGATAAACAGGGTAGGTATGAAATACTTCTTATCCACACGAGGGGTATGCCGTTAGCCGAGGATGTTGATTTGAGGAAGCTTGCTGAGATGACTCATGGATTCACTGGAGCTGATCTGGCAGCCCTGTGTAGGGAGGCTGCGATGAAAGCCCTGCGAAGATACCTTCCAGAGATAGATCTAGAGCAAGAGAGAATCCCAACAGAGGTTCTTGAGAAAATGGAGGTTAAGATGGAAGACTTCTTAAACGCTTTTAAGGAGATAACGCCTACAGCGCTTAGGGAGGTTGCGATAGAGGTTCCAACCGTCCACTGGGATGAGATTGGCGGGCTTGAGGATGTTAAGCAAGAGTTGAGGGAGGCTGTTGAGTGGCCAATAAAGAGACCAGAGGTGTTCAAGAGAATGGGCATTAAACCGCCTAAGGGAATACTGCTCTATGGGCCGCCGGGCTGCGGTAAGACACTTCTGGCTAAAGCCGTTGCAACTGAGAGTGAGGCTAACTTCATAGGTATAAAGGGGCCTGAAATAATGTCAAAATGGGTCGGGGAATCTGAGAAAGCTATAAGAGAAGTTTTTAGAAAAGCTAGGATGTCGGCGCCAGCAATCATATTCTTTGACGAGATCGATTCACTTGTTCCAAGAAGGGGCCTAGGATATGGAGATAGCGGGGTGACGGAGAGGGTTATAAGTCAGCTGCTTACAGAAATGGATGGAATACAGACTCTTGAGGACGTCGTCGTTATCGCTGCAACGAATAGACCGGACTTAATTGATCCAGCAATATTGAGGCCTGGTAGATTTGATCGATTAATATATGTGCCACCACCCGATGAAGAAGCTAGATTATCGATCCTAAAGATACATACAAAGAACATGCCCCTAGGTAAAGATGTAGATTTAAAATTGCTGGCTAGCATGACAAAAGGATATTCCGGAGCTGATCTGGAGGCCTTGTGCCGTGAGGCAGCGCTGATAGCTTTAAGGCGCGACATAAATGCGAAGGAAGTAACAATGATGAACTTCCAAGAGGCTATGAAGAAAGTTAGCCCAAGTATAACGCCAGACATGGAGAACTGGTATAAGAACTGGAGCCAGCAGTTTAAGAAGATACAGAAGACAGTATCGCCATTAATAACTTAAGGCGTGGGCGTGCTAGTGGAAGATGGCGACGAAAGTATGGAGACCTCAGCCTCTCCACATAACGATACTTGAAATACTTGAAAAGAAGAACTCCCTAACAGACGTGGAGCTTCTTGAGATGTTAAGAAACACTTATGGATACAAGGATATAAGCTTCAATGAGTTAAATAAGACTATAATGCGGATGGAGATTACTGGCCTAATCCTTGTATCATCCCTAACAAAAGGAAAGCGCCTTATACAACTGGCGAAAAAATAAGTTTTTAGCCTACTATTCTCTATTGAATGAAAATTTCCACCTTAATTCTATCTCCATCTTTTAGTCCCAGTTTCTCCCGAAGATATACTGGGGATATTATCTCCAATGTATCTTTTCCATAATGGCTCCTTGAGGCGAGAACAACAGCTCCCCTTTCGCGTCCATTAATCATAGCAAAAAAGCATTTAACCATCCCATAAGTTCTGCTCTTATTTCTAAAGCCCTTAATCTCTATTCCCGGATAAGCATCTAAGGAGGCTCTTTGCATAATGCCCTTTCCATCAATTATCCTTAAATTTAGTGTTCCGGGATATGGATCAAAACCCAGCTTCTCTATGAACTGTCTTCTATATCCTTCTTGGGATACATAATAGGCTCCTTCACCAAGCCCGCTGAAAACTTCCCCCTCGATCAGTATAGAATGCGGCTTTCTCTCAAAGATCATATTTAAGTTAAGATATATCTCCCTAAGGAGGTCTTCTCCAGCCTTAGAAATTCTGATTAAGCTCCCCTCTTTACCTATAGACCGATATATGAGCCCCCTTTTCTCTAGGCTTATTAAGTGCCTTGATGCGCTCTGCTGAGATAACCCGATTTTTTTAGCAAACGAGACTGTTGAGATTCTTATTGGCTCATGATATGCGCCTATTTTGGCAAGAGCGTAAAGTAACATGAAATCCATGGCGATCTCCTTATCGATCAGCTGCTCCTTCTCCATAACCGCATCTCACTAAATTTTTATTCTAAATAATGCGTAAGTAGATGGGTCAAATTTATTTCTTTTCTCCCCCAAGAATACAGGTCATCTTTCTCTTCAGCGTCTTCAGCGTTCCCGAAACTAAAAGCGTATGGACTGCCACCTCCTCATTACTAATTTTTGTTATCGCTGCAATCGCCGCCCGAACATTCGGGAGTACCGTATGGGAGCAGCGGACTATGGCGTAGCCCATCTCCTCGTTATACTCAATTAAAGATAAGTCTGCTTGGCTTGCGCAATACTCACCAAACAAATTGGTGAGGCTATGCCATAAAGTGTTTTCAAAATCCTTTTTACGCGGGATCTTCTTGGCATCAATTTTAGCCAGTATATAGCGTCGTCTAGCTTTAGTTAGCAGTCCTCCCCCCTCCTCACAATATAAACCCCTGAACATACGTAATTTTCACTTAACTTCTTTCTATTCCGCTCAACTATAGTTCTCGGGTTCTCTGAGAGCGCCTGCCTAGCGCTGTGAAAATCTAGATCTATGAGAAAAGCTAGAAAAGCATAATCCTCCGGTCTCCTAAGCATGTATGGATTACTTGCCCCGCTTGAGATAACTATCGGCACATTATATTTCTTAGCTATCAATGCCTCTCTCCGTAAAACTCTAAGAAGGTTAATTCTAGAGGGGCTGGTTAAATAAAGTATTGGCGACATGTTAACTTCTAAGGCTGCGTTTTTTTCAGAGGCAAGCTTAGCCTCAGAGATCCCGAAAAAATGTTTTTTCGGGTCTTCCAGCGCAAAAAATATTAAGTCGACTCTCCGATCCTTAGCGGCCTGTAAAGCAACTTCTCTCGTCGCACATTCTACGGCTACTATCTCAAACTTCCATCTAACTTTACTCAAGAGCTTTAATAATTCCCCCGCATTTTTCGGCGATAAATCTATTCTGGTGACCAAATCTATATTTGAAAACTCTCTCTGCAAGGCCTTAATCGTTTCCCTATCTATGTCTGGCGGAAAGGTTAATCCAACAATACTATAACCAAGGCTAGATGCCCTCTCTATCAAAAACTTTATATCTTCTATTCGACCTGAAGGTGGGCGTAAATGTAGATCAGCGTATACCCTCTTCATATAAGAGCCCTATTTCTCGGCAAGTTTCTCTAATTTCTTTAGGATCCGACGTCTTAAATCTTATATGTATCCTTATTGGATCAGCCATACAAATCTTAAATCTTCCTCTGTAGGCTTCTTGCTTATCAAATCTGAGGTAAAGGTTGCCTCCATCTAAGTGCAGATTCAAATGTCTGGTTAAGTTTTCTTTATCGGTTAATGGGAGATTCGATGATATATTAAGTAACAGTGATCTAATTATCTCAGGCTCCCTTACCTGAGCCTTAAAAAAGATTATAGGATTATTATATTCACCATTAAGCTTGCTTCTACTAAACGTCACTTTATCTGCGTAGCCTGAAGGAAATAGATTTCTAGCGGCCGCAAGAACTTTTTCTTGGTCTTCCGTCGCATGGGCAAAAAAACTTAAATTTACATATGCAATTCTACTCTTCATCCACCAGCCACTCTACTATATACCGTTTTCTTACAACGATCTTTTAACCTTTAAGTTTTTCGAGTTTTCCATCGGCTTCTATAACGCTTTACTCGTCTTAAGTTTCCCACGGAAACCATTTTACCGCTTTTTATCATATTGCGGCATTTTTACCTAGGCATTTTTAACGAGAAAAAACTTAAAAGTTTTTCTTAAATTTTTACTGTTATGGAGATGAGCATAATCCCTACAAAAATGTTCTTTACGAAGGGTGTGGGGATACACAAGGATAGATTAATATCATATGAGCTAGCATTGAGAGACGCTGGGATAGAGAAGTGCAACTTGGTTTGCATATCAAGTATTTTCCCACCGGGCTGCAAGATAATTTCGAGAGAAGAGGGGCTCAAATTGTTAAAGCCGGGTCAAGTAACCTATGTGGTCATGGCGAAGAACGAGACTAATGAGCCAAACCGCTTAATCGCAGCGGCTGTCGGATTAGCCATACCAAAAGATGATAATGGATATGGTTATTTATCTGAGCACCACTCCTTCGGAGAGACTGCAAAGAAGGCTGGTGAGTATGCTGAAGACCTTGCGGCAACAATGCTTGCCACGAGTCTTGGAATAGAATTTGATCCAGAGAAGGCATGGGATGAGCGAAAGAAGGTATATAAAGCCAGCGGCAAGATCTTTAAGACGACACATATATGTCAATCAGCCGAGGGGCATAAGGACGGTCTCTGGACAACAGTTATAGCCGCAGCAGTATTTCTCCCATAAAATTTATCGGCCAGCCACTTATTTAGCGAGCAGGCCGCGAACTTTTCTTCCCGCCATCGTTAATCCTCTAAAAACTCTACCCCTACCCTTCCCGAGCTGAACCTCTGGGCGTAGGGTTCTATCAACCATTATCACTTCAAACCATTTATGGCGCCCGTCTTCCCAAACCCAATAGGAATTTAAAACCTCAAGGTTTGGGAATTTCCTAGCAGCCCTTTCCTCGGCTATGAGTCTCATACTTTTAGCCAGCTTATATTTAGTCACCCCCATGCTTTTAGGCCTTCTACCAGAATTCGGTCTCTCCTTCCTGAAGCCACTTTTCCTAACTCTAACGCGCACAACAATGAAGCCGGGCTTATCCTTGTAACCGAGTCTTCTAGCTCTATCGATTCGAGTTGGTTTATCGATCCTAACTATAGATGGCTCCTTACGCCACTCGATAACTCTCTGACGCATAATTTCGGCTACATAAGATTCGTGAGACTTTCTCCAAGCTTCACTCATATATTTATAGGCCAAGACAACCTACCCGTAAACTTTTACGCCTATACTAACAGGCGTAACTATTTAACCTTTTTGCCCATAAGCTTTATGGCCGCGTTTTTCGGCATTAACTAAAAATACTTATTAATTCCATGAATACTTTATCTTAGTTTGCCGTTCAGCTGAGGCGAAATATTAAGTATGCACGTCAGCTGGGTTAAGAATCTTAAAAGACCAGTTAAAGTTGCCTTTCAGGGGGAGATAGGAGCTTACAGCGAAAGCGCCATCTATGAATTTTTTGGGCAAGATGTTCAGCCAGTCCCATGTAAGCGCTTTATAGACGTATTCAGGCGTGTTGAGAGTGGTGAAACGGAGTTTGGAGTTGTCCCAGTAGAAAATTCCCTTGAAGGAAGTGTAACGCAGGTTTATGACCTATTCCTTGAGCATGACGTTAAAGTTTGCGGTGAAGTGATACTGAAAATAGTTCATTGCCTAATAGCTAATCCAGGCGTAGATTTTGGTTCAATCAAGGTTATTTTTTCGCATCCACAGGCCCTTGGGCAATGTAGAAATTTTCTTGAGAGACTTGGATGTGAGTTAATCTCCACTTATGATACTGCTGGGAGCGTTAAGTTGATTAAGGAACGTGGGATGCTCGATGCCGCTGCAATAGCAAGTGAGAGATGTGCAGAAATCTATAACATGAAGATTTTAGCTAGGGATATAGCGGACAACCCGAATAATTATACTAGATTCTTTATCCTTTCAACATTCGACGCGCCGCCGACAGGAAACGATAAAACATCGATAATATTCTCAACAAGGCATGTTCCAGGAGCGTTATATAGGGCGCTGGGAGAGTTTGCATCGCGTGGGATAAATCTGACTAAAATAGAGTCGAGACCGACTAGACAGAAGCCTTGGGAATACAACTTCTATCTAGATTTTGAGGGACATAGAACCGAAGCTAAATGCGCTGAAGCCCTTGAAGGATTAAAGGCTAACGCACTCTTCGTTAAAATTTTAGGCTCGTATCCAAAGGCTCCAGAAATAGGCAATACTACCATTTAGGATGAACATCATTCACTAATCTTTTCGATGTTATTTACTCTTATCATGAACAATGGTTTACCGCTTTTTTGAAAGCCACCAGGCTAGGTATTCTTTTCTAATTTTTCTTTTCTCGTCCTCATCGCTCTCTTGGCTACCCCTCGATTTCTCCCTAATTTCAATAATTTCTTGTAAAGTTAATGAGAGACCGCAATCCTTGCATACATATTGCTTTACTCGGCTCATGTAAAGCATTTCGCCCCCACATTCAGGGCAGTAGGGCATGCTTTTCCCTCACTTAATAAGATATTTTCTAGGCAAAATATCTTTTGGTTAATAGTGTTGTGTTAAAGCCATTTTCTTAATCAATCAGAGGCTACTACTGAAACCTCCTCAAATTTCTCCAGTCTTAATTTAGCATCGTTTGGGATGATTTTCACTAGAGGCTTTGATAAATAGAGATATAATGAGAGTTTTACAGGTGAACCTTTCACTCTAAAAACTTTGTTGGTGCATCGGGCGATACACGCATCTGAATAAATATGCTCTATGACGCCAATATCCGCATTACAGAACTTAACTAGACTGCTACTAAGAGCCTCAGCAGAAAATATATGAACTCCAAAAAAGCCATAATGTGGAATACCACCATCAATAAATCCAGTTTCTTCACCAATTTTGACAGGAATTCCATATTTTAACTCTATATCCAGAAGCATTAATGCGTATTCTGATTTTGATTCAACGATTACACCATGTAGCTCCTCTAACTCATCAGCGTCAAGAGAGCTAAAAATCTCCCTTTTAATTCTGAATCCTCCCCTGGCGCGTATCGGGTCAGAGGGTTCTCTTATCTCAACGTGAATATGCGGATCAGTCCAATAATCAAAGAACCCGGATCTTAAAAGGGTTCCTAAATTATCCCCAACATTAACGATATCTCCCACTTTTATGAGCGGTTCTAAATGTAATATTTTGATCCACCTTCCTGGATTTTCTAAACTTTGTAGGAGGATGACGTAATCATATGCTGAGCTTTTAAAGCTGCTTTTTTCCGGGCATGCTACCCTCCGTATCTCTTTTACTTCTCCAGAGACCGGTGATGGTGCAACTGAGCCAAAGTCTCTGCATGGATATATGTCGATGGCTGCATAAGCCTTATGCGCCGGGTATGGGCTGTTAAAGAATGAGAACCTTCCCTTTTCTGGACAATATATTGATACGCCCTCAGAAGAAGCTACTTTCAACATATGCTTGCAACAATCAGTACTTGTAGATGACACCTTATATACCCCTTATGCTAGATACTACTACATTATACAAGATCATAAGTTAAAAAATAAAGAGATAGGAGTTATAGTCCTTTAATCTCCACTATATATCTCTTCTCTAGTCTCTTCAGAGCATCGAATAATTCGCTCTTCTGCTTTCCATTAAAATTAAAGTATTGGGCCATTTCGCCTATCGAAGAGTGCGCTACCCCATATTTCCTCAACCTATTTTGAAGGTACTCTACTATGAGCCGCTCGATCTTGCCGCACTTCCATGTAGTATTGCGGAGGAGAACCACAATGGCGTTGCGCGTTTGTTGGGCGTCTTTTTGAGTTCTCCTAGCCATCTTCATCCTAACTAAAATATTTTGATCCCATATTTATATATTTATGACGATTCTTTTCGACCTCATTAAATTTGATTAACAATTTGATGAAAAGGTTTTACATTAATTTGCTCTTTATAGTTTATAAAAGTAGGTGATAGGTATGAGAATGATAATTTTTGGTCCACCTGGCTCTGGGAAGGGAACTTATGCCTCTAGGCTTGTAGGTATACTTGGTGTGCCGCATATATCTACTGGCGACCTTGTTCGTGAAGAAATAAGGATGCAAACTGAGGTTGGAAGAATTGCTAAGCAGTATGTTGAGAGGGGTGAATTAGTCCCAGATGATATAATTATTAGCCTTTTAGTGAAGAGACTTCAAAAACCTGACGCAGAGAGGGGTTTCATTCTCGACGGATTTCCAAGAACAATTGGTCAAGCAAAGTTTCTTGAAGAGAATTTTAAGATTGATTTGGTCATAAATCTCGTCGTCCCGGACGAATTAATAATCCAGCGCCTTTCTAATAGGCTGATATGTAAAATTTGTGGGGCGATATATAATCGACTCACATTGAAACCAAAAGTTGACGAGATATGTGATGTATGTGGTGGCGAATTATATCAGAGGGAGGATGATAAGCCCGAAGTTATAAGAGAGCGCCTAAAAGTCTATAGGGTAAACACGGAGCCATTAATAAATTACTATAGGGAGAAAAAGATTTTAAGGGACATTTACTGCGAGGATCTAACGATCCCCCCAGAGATAATCGTCAAAAAAATACTTGAAGCCATTGACGAGATGAAGAAAAAGTGAGGAGGAAAGATAATCTTCTAAGAACAGGAGAGACTTTAGGCCATTATCTTCTAAAGTTCCATTCTCGTGTAGAGTATTTTTCGTCTCTAAGCTTTATGGCGAGATTTTCCTCGTATTCCGTTACTTCTCCTGGGGCTAGCCTAATGTTAAAGGCTTCTTCAAACCCTCTTATTAGAGCCCTTTTTAGCTCGTCAAAGCTTACTTCTCTTTTAAGGTATTTATTTATAGAAGTCACTCTCTCTTCAACAGATTTTATCATTTTGTCTCTGATTTTCTCACTCGGAACCCTCAGCACAGTAAACATGAGATTTGGGTTTACGTCACGTAATATTGTGCCATGCTGGTGCACGACGCCCATACTTCTTGTCTGGGCGTTTCCGGAGATCTTCTTTCCCTCGACAACTATATCATTTATAGGCCGGAACTCTGCTGGAACACCTAAACTCCTTAAACCTCTAACTAACCCGGAGCATAGGACTTCATATGTCTTTTGTAGATCCCTTGATATTAATGGGTGCTCCTCATCCACGACGATGCTATATGTTAATTCTCCATCCCTATCGTGATAAACAGCTCCACCGCCAGTTCTTCTCCTAACATAGTTTATGCCAAGCCTATTGCATGCCTCGATATCAACCTCCTCCTCCATGCTTTGGAAATACCCTATGGAGACGGCTGACGGCTCCCATCTAAAGAAGCGTATTGTATTCGGCACAAGCTTCTTCGATCTAGCTATGGCTATAGCCTCATCTAATGCCATATTATAATATGCGTCTCTAAGCCCAGTATCGAGTAGTCTCCATACCTCAACCACCGCCACCACCCGCCCGAACTATACACTTAGCAAAATCTTCCGGGGTCGCGCCCAACAAGGCTACTTCTCTCTCTTCTATAAATCGTTTTATCCTCTCTATAATAGTCTCTTCATCTATCGTGCAACCTATAAGGGATCTCTCAAGATCCTCAATAAGATCCTCTGGATGCATAAAGAAGTCGCCAGTAATCTTTATAAAGGTTATTTGATTATCCTCTTTACTAAGCTGAACCTTTATAAGCTTGCCTCCTTCAGCCTTATACTCCGATCTTAACATAATGACCCCTAATTAGAAGATTTCAAAGCATGAGGCTAGATAAACTTAATTGAAAAATGGGGAAAGGGAAAGTTTTATGAGGAAGATCGTATTAATGTTGGGATTTTGGGAACAATATTAGGATGATGAGGGATCGGCATGCCGCAGGTCTCGGAGAGGGCTAAGCATCTAGGAACTGAAACCGCCTTTATTGTCCTAAAGGAAGTTGAGGATCTAACTCGTAAAGGTAAGAGTATAATGAACTTCTGTATTGGGCAGCCAGACTTTGATACACCAGAGTATATAAAGGAGGGGGCGATAAAGGCTATAAAGATGGGGAAGACCGGGTATACTCCATCGCCTGGAATACCGGAGCTTAGAGAAGCTATCGCCGAATTTTTCTCTAGGACTAGGGGTATAGACGTTAAGCCAGAGTGGGTCGTTGTAGCATGTGGAGCTAAACCGTTCATTGGATACACAATATTGACTGTTACCGACCCAGGAGTCGGGCATGAAGTTATATATCCAAACCCAGGTTTCCCGATATATGAATCTCTTATAAGGGCTTATGGCGCAGTGCCAGTTCCACTACCAATACTTGAAAGCAGGAACTTTAGCATAGACGTTGAGTACCTCGAGAAATTGATTAATGAAAGAACAAGGCTTTTGATATTAAATTCGCCCCATAACCCGACTGGAGGTGTCTTAGACAAAGATACTCTTGAGCAGATAGCTGATATAGTTAAGAAGCATGAGAACCTATGGGTCTTTTCGGATGAGGTTTACTCCCAAATGGTTTATGACGGTGAGTTTGTCAGTATAGCATCGATAGATGGAATGCAGGAGAGAACAATTATCGTTGATGGTGTCTCAAAGACTTATGCTATGACAGGCTGGAGAATAGGGTTTGCAACAAACCCAAAGCTTGCTGAGTATCTAACTAGGTGGGTGACGAATACAGACTCATGTGCTCCGCATCCAAATCAGTATGCTGCCTTAACAGCCCTGACAGGACCTCAAGATGACTCGAAGAGAATGATTGAGCGATTTAAGATGCGGAGGGATCTCATAGTTAATGGATTAAACTCTATTGAAGGCATTAAATGTGTTAGGCCGAAAGGAGCCTTCTACGTTTGGCCAAACGTTACTGAGGCATGTAAGATTGTGGGCGCAAATGATTCGGAGGATTTCAGGAAGCGGTTACTTTATGAATTTGGTGTGGCTGTTCTATCAGATATACATTTCGGGCATAAGAATATAGGTGAGGGCGAGCATATAAGATTCTCCTATGCCGCCTCCGAGGAAACCATTAAGGAAGGCTTAAGAAGACTAAAGGCCTTCATAGAGGAAAATATAGCTTAGAGCAGTATTTTATGCAACTTTCTTTTCTTTCCTCTTAAGAATATGTGGGATCATTCCCAGAGACCAGCCTAATAAAACTAATAGAGTTGCTGGGAAGGCTCCAGCATTTTGTATGAAGTTTGATACTATTACATCGAAGACTAGGAAGACCATGCTTATTGATGCTGCCGTTAAAAGACCTGCTCTAAGACTATATTTGGATGTCATTTGGATTGAGAAGAGACCTGATAGGAATACATCGCCTAAACCGAGCACCGTAACTCCCCTCATGGAAGGGAGCCTTGGAAGCAGGAACATTAGGGGTAAGCCGAGTCTAATCGCCCTGCCAGCAGCTTCAACCATATAACCCGTTATGAAAACATGAATAATGTCCATCGCCGTCAATAGCGCTGCAAAGGCTATAATCACCCTCCACGAAAATAAGGGGCCTATGAGAGTCGTAATAATGATCGCAAATGTCGCTGAGAAGATATTTGTGATGAGGATGACTGCTAAAATGTTATCCATCAGAAAATAGTTTAGCAACATAAAAGTTATTGTAAATATTGTGGGTGGAATAACCGATATGAGTATTTTCCTTAAGAAGAGATATGTGAAGATGAAAAGGCTATATGATAAGACTGCGATGAATAATATTTGGATAGCGTAATCCGGTATCAGACTAATCACTACGACGAGGATCCCCATAAAAATAACCATGATTATTGCTTCACGTATACTAATCTTTTTGTCTCCAAAGGCTTCTTTTAATCTCTTCCCAACCTTTCTATATGAGGAGATAGATAGGGCGATCACAACGAAGAGCGAAAGGGGGAGGAGAAGATTAACCTCTATCAAACCAAAAACCTCAGCCGTTTAAGCCCCCTTTACTTTAATGTGACTCATAGGATCATTCATCACTTTGGGGATCCATTCAAGCAGGTCTGAAGCAACCATATGATAGCCCTTCTCACTCTTCACGAAGTCCCCAGCAGCACCGTTAATAAACGCTCCGGCTACAGCTGCCTCAAAGGGATCAAAACCCTGCGCCAGAAAAGCGCCAACTATCCCGGAAAGAACGTCCCCTGTGCCACCAACGGTCATACCTGGGTTCCCGGTAAAATTAAATTTTACTCTAGTGCCATCTGAAATTATATCTACATGTGACTTTAATAGTATAACCGCATTAAGTTGCTTAGCCTGTCTTTTTATGTATTCAGCTCTCTCCTCAGGTTTACTTGGCAACTTTTCTCCAGTTAGAATTGCGTATTCGCCAACGTGTGGTGTTAGAACAGCGGACGTTTTAAGACTATGTTTAAAGGTTGCGAAAGCCTTGAGTCCATCGGCATCCAGCAAAATTGGAATCTTCTTGCTCTCAGCCTCCTCTATTATCTCTTTAACAGCCTCCTGCGTTTCTTTATGGAGACCTAAACCTGGACCAAGCACAATAGCCGTGGCTCTTTCCATGTAGCTTCTTATCACTGAGAGATTTCGTGTGCTTAAATGATCGCCTTCAAGCTTAAGTGTTATTATGTCTGGTGATATTGAGGAAATAGCATATGCGGTCTCGCGTGGAGCAGCTATATAAACTAAGTCTACCCCAGCCCTCAATGCTGCTAAAGCCGCTAGGGTTGGTGCCCCACTAAAGGTTTCGCTGCCACCAATCACGAGGAGTCGGCCGAAGTCCCCTTTATGAGCCTCTGGGGGCCTGGGCTTTACGACCATTAAAACATCGCCCGGCCCAGCAAATGTCTCTATCTCCTCCGGGATCCCAATTGACCTGACAATTAACTCGCCCACGTATTCTTTCGCCTTTAACAATCCTGGCTTAGCCTTATGGAATGTGACTGTTAAGTGAGCTTTAACAGCCTCGCCTAAGACCTCCCCTGTCTCTGAGTTTAGTCCACTTGGGACATCAACTGCAACCCGATAAGAATCCATCTCATTAATTTTCCTTATAAGCCAGGATATTGGCGGGCGTGGGGGTCTCTCTAAACCTATCCCTAGGAGAGCGTCTATTACAATGTCTGCTTTAACATCTGGGATAAGCGATGAATCGTAAACTTCAATGATATTAAGTAGCCTGTGGAGGCTGCTTAAAGCCTCCCAGTTTTTTCTCGCCTCCTCATTGACTATATCTGACGCCCTGCCAGCAAGTATAACATTAACTTTAAATCCCATACAAATCAGATGGCGAGCTGCGACAAATCCATCCCCCCCGTTTCCACCAAGACCGCAGAAGGCGGCAATTCTAATATCACGTTGCCCAGCGCGGGACGCTACCTCCTCAGCAACGCACCTCCCAGCATTCTCCATCAGCTGGAGTCTAGAGATGCCGAAGTATTCAGCATTTATGTCTAGCGCACGCATCTCTTTGGTTGTTATAACCTTTTCATTGGCTACGGCCATTAAGAGTCCTCCTTACCAGAAATTAAGGAAAGGCTTTAATATTATAAGTTTTCTATATAGTGTTGAGGGACTGGGATGCCAGTAGCCTTTGTATTAATAAATTCTGAGATTGGATCAGAAGGAGAAGTCTTAAATGAGCTTAAAAAGGTTGAAGGTGTCGAAGAAGCTTATAGTGTTTATGGAGTTTATGACATAGTTGCCAAGGTTAAGGCCGACTCTATGGAGAAACTTAAGGATATAGTTACATGGAAAATTCGTAGATTAAATAAGGTCAGGTCAACATTAACAATGATAGTCATCGAGGAAATGAAGAGAGAATAAACTGCGTGGTGAAATCAAAATTTATTTGCCGTCAGTTTAACTCTGACCTATCATCAATCAATTAAATGCCTTCTCTTCATCCGGCCAAAAATAAACTTTCATTAAAAGAGTATATTAATGTTACCCACCCCTCTTTATTTTTTGGAAACGTGAGAGGTGATGAAACGCTAAGTATTTTTTGGTGTTAAGAGGATGTTATTAATATGAGTCTAATAGATCAAATTATTCGTCTAATTTTGGCGGTTATCCTGGGGTTGGCTATTGGGTTTGAGAGGGAGAGGGCTCATAAACCAGCCGGCCTAAGAACGCATATGCTTGTCTGCTTAGGATCCTGTCTCTTCACAATAGTCTCTCTTAGATTCAGCTTGGATCCAGCCAGGATAGCTGCTGGCATAGTTGCTGGAATCGGTTTTATAGGTGCTGGGGCGATAATTGCCGAGCGGGAGAAAATTGTGGGGATAACTACTGCAGCCAGCCTCTGGGTGACCTCGGCGATAGGCTTAGCATTAGGCATCGGAGACTATATACTAGCAGTTATAGCGGCGGCGCTCACTGTGCTTATATTATTCTCACGAACAATCTTCAAAAAGGAGATTTCTTAGAGGTTAATTATTAAATGTGCGCTAGGATCATGGTGCATATAGGTTTTGATGACACTGACTCGCCTAGGATGGGGTGTACAACATATGTTGCGGCACTTATAATTGAGAAGTTGTCCGAGATGAACGTTCAATTTATCGATTACCCAAACTTAATTAGATTAAATCCGAACGTTCCTTGGAAGACCCGCGGGAATGGTGCACTCTGCCTGAGGGTCTCATGTGAGGATAGCATCTACAGTGATATAAAGGAGGCGGTGATCGAAGTTGTGGAAGAAAACTCTGACCTCGAATATGAAGGAACGGATCCAGGAATAGTTTTTCTGCGAGGTGAGGTTCCGCAGGAGATTAGAGACTTTGCCAAGAGGACTATTCAGGGAATAGTGGGAAAAGGAGAGGCTCTCAAACTGATCAGGAGATTTGGGGCTGAGGCTATCGGCTATAAAGAGGGGCTCGGCATAATCGGTGGTCTCGCCGCTATAGGTGAAACTTTAGATGGAGACCATACTTTTGAGCTAATAGCCTATAGAAGGAGGGAGAATTGGGGGACTCCCAGAAAGATTGATGAGTCATCTGTTATAGAGATGGATAGAAAGATGGGCAATCTAACATTCAATAATGTTGATCCAGAAACTGGTAGAATACTAATAACGCCTAGAGGACCGGATCCTGTGCTCTATGGTATTAGGGGGGAGAGTCCTGAGGCAGTTAAATTGGCGCATGAAATGATCCGTATATATGAGCCGATAGATCGATGGGTTATTTTCAGGACGAATCATGGGACAGATGCGCACCTAAAAACCGTCTACTCGATAAAGGATGTTAAGCCATATCATCCAGTAATAGTTCAGGGGAGAGTTGAGGGCACGCCGAGGATTATTCCTGGCGGGCATGTAATATTCCGTATTAAGGATGATTCTGGAGCAGTAGACTGCGCGGTGTATGAGCAGGGAGGGAGCCTCAGAAAAATAGCTAGTGAGCTAATCGAGGGTGATATAGTTAAGATTTATGGTGGCGTCCGACCACCCTCAAGCATTAATCCCATGACAATAAATGTTGAGAAGATTGAGGTTATCAGCCTCGCTGAGAAAATAGTTTTTCAGAACCCGCTCTGCCCAGTCTGCGGCAAAAGGATGAAATCTATGGGGAAGGGTAAGGGATTTGAATGTTATAAGTGTGGTTTTCATGGAGCAAACCTTACAAAGGTAGCTGTTAAGGCTGAGAGGGATATTAGACCAGGCTTATATATTGCGCCGCCGAGATCAGAGAGACATTTGACGAAACCATTCTCACGATACAATTTAGAGAAAAAGTGGGCTGGATTTAGAATAATACAGCCAGAAGATTTTTGGGCAAAGTGCTCGGCATTATAAGTTAATGCCCTTTTGGAAACCTTTAATTGCATCAACTCAAATATTAAATTGGATTATTTAGATTGTAGTGGTGATAGAAGATGAGTGGTGAAGTCCAATTACCGCCAGCTGTCCAAGAGAGACTCCTCAGACTACAACAGCTACAGGAGACATTGCAAACAATTTTAACGCAGAAGCAGCAGCTAGATCTAGAAATTCTTGAGATTGATAGGGCGCTTAGTGAGCTTGAGAAAGCACCTGATGACGCTGTGATCTATAAGTCTATTGGCTCATTGTTAATTAAGACGGATAAGGCTAGAATTACTAGCGAGCTTACTGAGAGGAAAGAGCTTGCTACGATGAGGGTTTCAGTTTTAACTAAGCAGGAGGAGAGACTTAGAAGCCAAATAAAGGAGCTTCAGGAAAAACTCCAGAAAGACCTGCGCCCAATGACGCAAGCCTAAACCTCACGCTAACCGTGGTGCCATGCTTGGACGGGCTGCCGATTTCCTCTTTAACTTATGAAAAGCTGGAGGAGATTTGTGAGGTAGCTGAGGAGGCTGCAAGAAGATATATATTTTCTAAGGTTAAGAGGGAGTATGTTTCAGACCTATATATTTCTATTGATTTAGAGAGTCTTGATGTCTTAAACGTTAGCATCGAAGTCGAGATAAATCTTTCTCCCCTCTGCAAGAATGTTGATGTTCAGGAGATTGCGAATGGCTCTATAAAGGCGGCATTTGAGGCCATTGAAAAGTATCTTAGTAAGATTAGGTCTGAGAAAACCTCAGAGAATTAGGGAATGAGGCAAATGGACTTTTTTAGAGAGATAATGAATATCCTTGAGGAGAGAAATGCGGGGCGCATTCTCATTCTATGTCACAAGAACGCTGACCCCGATGCTGTATGCTCGTCGTATGCCCTCTCTAACTTACTGAAACAGTTTAAGCCAAGCATAGAGGTCACGATAGCCGCGCCAGAAAGTGTGAGTAAGGTTTCAAAGGCTATTTTAGAAAGATTCTTGGTGGACGTTACTAACAGTGAGCCTGACTTTAATAAATTTGATGTAATCTTTATGTTAGATACTAATACCATACGCCAGCTGGGTGAGTGGGGTAAACGTATATGCGAGTTATCGCTACCCCTAATTGTGATCGATCATCACGCGCCTCACCCAGAAACTGAGAAGATAGCGTCTCTATGTATATGCAGAGAGGATGTTTCGGCTACATCCGAGATAATTTATGATCTATTTAAAGAGGCTGGAAGTAAACCCTCAAAGGATGTAGCTGAGGCTCTGCTCTTAGGGATAGCTTTCGACACTAGGCATTTTCTCTTAGCTAGATCATCCACTTTTAAAGTAATCACGGAGATCGTGGAATTGGGAGTAAACGTTCAAGAAGCACTACAAATCTTGATGGTGCCAATGGATATTTCGGAGCGCATAGCTAGGCTTAAGGCATGTAAAAGGATGAAAACGATGAGGATTTATGGTTGGATCATAGCCTTCTCCCATGTTGGATCCTTTCAGGCTTCGGCTGCAAGGATGCTTGTTGATGTTGGCGCGGATGTCGCCATCGTTGGCTCAGAGGATAAGGGTGAGTTATTGATTAGCATGAGATCTAGCAATGAATTCTATAATAAAACTGGTATACATCTTGGCAGAGATATAGCGAAGCCGCTCGGCGAGCTTCTTCATGGCATGGGCGGCGGGCATACAACGTCTGCGGGGGTTAATGGAACCGGAGACCTTGAAACAGCCTTTAAATATGCCATTAAAATACTTAAGGAGAAGCTAAAAGGCTGCCAGCGCCAATAAAGCCTAGATTATAATTTTTTGCCTTTAAATTGGGAAGGTTATTGGTGTAAGATTAGCTGGGTAAGATTTTATCCCCATTTTCTTCTCAATGTATTTTGCCAGGATTTCATTGAATGCGCCGCCATGATATGTTAAGACTATTTTTGGGCTGCAATCTCTGATGAAATTTAGTAGGCTGGGGAAGTCTGCGTGATCGCTTAGGGGGAAGGCTGCACCCCTAAATTTAAGGGCCCACCCTGAAACTATCGCCGAAACAAACCTATGATTAGAAGGCAAGTCCAGCTTCTTTGGAGATACAATCACGGTGTTTGCTGAGGAAATTACCTCGGAAGCTTCCCCCGAGTTAATATCAATATACTTTATTTTATGACCATAATGTTCGTAAACCTTATTGACTTTTGAAACCCTCCAATGTGATATAACCGGCATATTTGTGTTCTCGTTAAAAATTCTTATGATTTCCTGGGAATTTCCAATGGCATCTGCCTGAAATACTGGAATCTTATTTTCGCCTAAAACCTTGTATGCCCATCTAATCATCTCATCACCAACCTCTCTATCTGATGGAAATATGAATTCTGGAGATCCGTATGTCGCCTCTATAATCAGCACATCACATCTTATTGGTTCAGCTGGCTTCACAATTCTTCCCTCCCTAGTATTAAGATCACCCGTGAATAGAACTACCCCATGAGGTGTGCATACCTCAAATTCATATGAGCCGAGGATATGGCCGGATGGATGCGGTATCACCTCTAAGTCGCCGATCTTAACTTTTTCATTCACTGTTAATGGTTGCCATTTTCTTGTCTTAGCTCCTTCTATTGAGATTAACCTCATAGTTTCCTCGGAGGAGATTACTGGTATATGATTAAGTCTGAAGGAGTATGAATGGTCTGTGTGTGCATGAGTTACAAATGAGACTTTACAATTTAGTATCCTAGATTGCGCATCGAAGACTACTCTATTTCCTTTATATTCTATGGATAGTCCATTCTTCCATTTAATCCTCAAAGGGATGACCATCAACTATATGCTATGAAGAATTTAAAATTGTTTCCGCCGCTTTCAACATATAAATAATTTAGAGATTTATGTAAGAAGCTTAATTACTATGTTCTTCATATGACTTTAAGTAAAGGTAGGGGTAGTTAAGGTGTAACTATACCTTGGCAATACTTGAAACGAGAAACCTGACGTATACATATCCCTTCGCTGAGAACCCTGCTATTAAAGATATAAACCTAACCATTGAGAAAGGAGAGTTTGTCATAATTACTGGCCCAAGTGGATGTGGAAAAACCACGCTTTGCAGGTGCTTTAATGGACTTATACCACATTTTTATGGCGGTAATCTTGAGGGTGATGTGATAGTCGCTGGATTAAATACGCGGGAGCACCCTATTTATGAGCTGGCAAAACATGTTGGATTAGTCTTCCAGAACCCGGAGAACCAGCTGTTTGCTCTCACGGTAGAGAAGGATGTGGCCTTCGGGCTAGAGAATCTCGGTCTCCCTAGAGAGGAGATTCACAGGAGGGTTGATTGGGCATTAAGGGTTACTGGCATATATGATTTGAAGGATAGAGCCCCCTTCGAGCTCTCTGGTGGACAACAACAGCGTGTTGCTATAGCGTCGGTTCTTGCAATGCAGCCCGAGATAATTGTTCTGGATGAGCCAACATCTTTTCTTGATCCACTAAGCGCCAAGAGTATCTTAGAAAGTATATATCAGTTAAATAGGGAGCTGGGAATAACGGTTATACTTGTTGAGCATAGGCTGGATTTAGCCGTGAGATACGCTAATCGCGTCATTATTATGGATCAGGGCCGCATAATTTTAGATAACAGTCCCAGAGAGGTCTTTCTTGACGCTAGGGTTAAATTAATCGGTGTTGGATTGCCAAAAGTTGTTAGGCTCTATCTTTTATTGAGGGAAGATAATGTTGATCTTGGCAGGACTCCATTAAGCCCAGAAGAGCTCTCTGACCTGATCGTGGGGGTGCTTAAATCTGATAAGAGCTGAAGATGTCTATTTTATATACCCTAACGGCGTTGAGGCCCTAAGAGGCGTCTCTCTCAGCATCTCAGATGGGGAATTCGTTGCGATAATGGGACAAAATGGGGCTGGAAAAACAACATTAGTTAAACATTTTATTGGTTTATTAAGGCCTACCAGGGGAAGGGTTCTAGTGGATGGGGTTGATACGAGGAACGCTAGTGTCGCCGAGCTCGCTAGGAAAGTGGGCTTTGTATTCCAAAATCCGGATCATCAGCTCTTCAGCGAGACAGTTGAAGAAGAGATTGCTTTCGCATTAAGAAACTTTGGATTTAGTGAAAAGACTATTAAAGAGAGGGTTGATTGGGCGCTCAATCTATTAGATTTAACACGTTATCGTAAAACTTCGCCATTCATGCTCAGCGGCGGGGAGAGGAAGAGGGTTGCTTTGGCCTCTGTTCTAGCGTGGGATCCAAAAATACTAATACTCGACGAGCCGACGATAGGGCAGGATGCATATCAGAAGGAAAGGCTCCGACACTTTATAATCCAGTTAAACCAGCAGGGTAAAACTGTGATAGTTGTGACTCATGATATAGAGTTTGTTGCCGAGTGTGAGCCAAGGGTTATTTTGATGGCTAATGGCAGGATAATCGCTGATGGGGAGGCTAGGGAAGTGCTCACTGATCCGACTTTGGTGAAGGAGGCGTCTTTAATGCCGCCAGAGATAACCCAAGTATTCATAAGACTTAATGACTTCGGTTTTCCAAGAAAGGTTTTAGGCGTATACGAGGCTAAACGCCTTATTCTAGAATATCTTCGCGGTAGGGCTGGCAAATGAGCGTATTTGAAGGTTTAAGATTCAGAAATATTTCCTCGCCCATACATAGGATTGATCCAAGGGCCAAATTCATCTACGTATGCATATTATTCGCTATAGCAGTATTATTCAGTCAGCTGATACCATTATTAATATTATTCTTTTCTCAGATTCCATTAGTTATAATGGCCAAGGTTAAGAGAGAGTGGCTACGTTTAATGAGGGGCACAATGTTCTTTGCAGCGCTGATATTCATCACAAATATGATATCACTCTACTTCTATGGCGGTTATCCATCCCTACTATCAATTATAGAGCGTTCAGTGGCTATGACGCTTAGATTTATAATTCTAGTCGAATCCTTCTCAATATTTTTCGCTACAACATCGCCGGATATGCTCAGCCTATCTCTCGAACAGATGGGTGTGCCCTATGAATTCTGCTTTGCATTTATAACTGCGATAAGATTTGTTCCAGTTTTGGCTGAGGAAGCGCAGTCAATTATGGATGCGCAGAAGGCGCGTGGATTAGAGCTTGAGCGGGGGAACTTTATAAAGAGGATTAGAAATTATATACCAATCTTAATACCCCTCATAGTTAGCGCTATAAGGAGGAGCATGGAGCTTGCTGAGGCTATGGAGTCTAGGGCTTGGGGCGCATCGAAAAAGCGCACAAACCTATATACGCTTAAAATGGGCGTGAAAGATTATCTTTTCATCTCAATCTCCATTATAATACTTGTTCTCTCCCTTTATGTGTGCTTTTTCGTTTATATACCGAGCCTAGCCGAGCTAATTCGCTTTGGCTAGGCTACGTGAATTCTTCCAGCACTCATTTATTACGTTTATCAACATCTTGGCACACCTATCAATAGCCTCCCTAACCTCCTGACTAACCCCCTCCTCTAAGCCGAGATTTTTTGGTTCTATTCCCAGCAGAGCGATCTTCGCATCAGTCTCCCTCTGAATTAGCCAGGCCAGTAAGCTGAGTGGTATGGTATGTGTAGATATGGTCATGTCAGATATTTGCTCAGGCAGGATAAGCCTAGCCTCACCAGGTTTTCCGCCGAAGAGGGCTGCGTCGATTATGAGAACATGTGATGGCTTAAGCATCCTTATTTTACCGATAAAATTTTCAGGAGCTACGCCACCATATATTACTTTAGTATTTCTTGGGAGCCTCCCCCTTATTCTTCTTAAGATTGCTAATCCTAGAGAATCATCTCCTCTAAGGGGGTTGCCGACCCCGAGAATAACAAGTCTTTGATAACCACTCAGCCAAGATTTAAGCTCACTCTCAATTGACATCAACAAAATCTTTATGAACGTAGTGATTAAAAGGTTAACTATTTCCAATCTTAAGGAAAATCTAAAATACTTCAAACTTAAATTATATGTAATTTAAATTTGAGGGAAAAGACCATGAAAACCAACACGGCTGAGCAAAAGGTTCTTCTATATGATCCAACAAGGTGTACTGGCTGCCTCTTCTGCCAGATTGCGTGTTCTTACCAGCACTTCAAGGAGATCGGCTTAGAAAAGGCTAACCTCCATATAATATTCGATGATAAGACTGGTGAGTTTGAGGCGATATACTGCCATCATTGCGATGAGCCTCTTTGCGTTGCCGCGTGCCCGAACGAGGCAGCTGTAAAAGATGAGATAACAGGCTTAGTTAAAATAAACCCGATAAGATGCATTGGCTGCAAGACATGTACAGTTACTTGCCCGCTCTCAGCCCCATGGTTCAATGCTGAGCGGCGTGTTGCAGTAAAATGCGATTTCTGTGATGGCGACCCGAAGTGCGCTAAATTCTGCTCTCCGCAAGCCATTAGGGTTGCGTTGAGGAAAGAGGCTTGGGAATTTAATAGAAAACGCTATTTGGGGGTATAGTGTTATGGCTTCGCCTATCGAGTCCGAGATAATGAATTACTTAAAGAGTATTCTTGGAGCTGACTTAATAGAGGTTTATAGGCAGCGTGAGAGGAGAATATTCGCTAATGTTAAGTCAGAAGCCGTTAGAAGGGCTATTGAAGCCCTAAAGAACAAATATGGAGATATGCGTTTCATGACGCTCTCCGCTGTTGATGCTGGCTTAGACATAGAATACTTATATCATTTCCACATTGACGGTATCGTCTTAACGATCAGAACTATAAGGCCTAAAGAGAATCCAATACTCGAATCCATAGCTGACCTTGTTCCAGCAGCGAACTTCATTGAGAGGGAGATCTCAGACCTCTTTGGTATCAGATTAGTCAATCACCCGGAGCCTGAGCCCGCTGGCCTAATATTGACTAAAGATTGGCCTGAAGATAAGAGGCCGCTAAAGAAGCCTTTTGAGGGAGTGTTACCATCGAAGGCTAGGCCGGTTGCCGAAGCCTTGATGGCGAGTGGTTGCGTGGCGCCTATATCGGCTTTTGTCCAGAAGAAACGTGAAGAAGCTGGTCTACCAAAATCCGCCCCATTCCCCTTCACGGATGAGAAGGCCTTAAGCGAGTATCACGGTATCATAAAGTTGTCTGGCATGGGTGAAAGAGCTGGCTTTGATTGGGAGAAAAAGAAGCTTAGGTATAAGTAGTTTGGAGGTGGAATGATATGGTTAAATATGCCTTCTTCCTTGGATGCCAGATCCCGATGCGTCTACCAAATGTCGAAGTAGCCGCAAGGAAGGTTTTTGAGAGGCTTGGTGTGGAGACGGTTGAATTACTCGGCTATTCATGCTGTCCAGAACCAGTGGTATCCCGCCTAATAGATGAGGAGGCTGCACTAGTAATATCCGCGAGAAATATTACTTTAGCGGAGGACTTAGGCATAAATATGATGACACTGTGCAACGGTTGCTATGAAACCTTAGCCGAGGCAAATGAGATCTTAAAGCATGATGCCGAAAAGAGGGACAAGGTCAACAATATTTTGAAGAGGTATGGAAGGGAATATAAGGGTAAAATCGATATTAAACATGTGATCGAGGTTCTCTATGAAGATGTAGGTTTAGGCAATATTGAGAAGTTAGTGGTTAAGCCCCAGAAGATTCGTGTCGCATTACACTATGGTTGCCACCTTTACCGTGAATATAAGAGTGCGGATATAATGCGTAAACCTAAAATGATGAGAGAAATTGTTGAGCGGACTGGAGCACAAGTAATAGATTATGGTCTTGAGCGGATGTGCTGCGGCTACCCAAGCATGCAAGCCAGCGAGGAATTCTCACTTAAGGAGAGATTAGCCAGGAAGCTAAGCAGGATCAACAGCGCGGGGGTAGATGCCGTGGTCATGGCATGCCCAGCATGCATGATACAGTTCGAGCTTGGTCAGGTAATGTTAAGGCCATATGGAATCCAGTTCAATATTCCATGCATAAATCTTATGGAGCTACTCGCCCTATCGTTTGGAGTCCCGTCCAAAGAGTTGCTCATAGAGCTCCATAGGAGTCCTGTTCAACAATTAGTTAAGAAATTGGGGGTGTGATCTGGATGCCGGAGAAAGTTTATATAGGACCATACCGCCCGCAGCTAGTTGAGCCGGAGCGCTTTGAGCTTCTCGTTGAGGGTGATAAGATAATTGATGCTAAGATGGAACTCGGTTATATGCATAGGGGTATAGAGAAGCTGTTTACTACGAGGACATACATGCAGAACCTTGCCTTGGCGGAGAGGATATGTGGAATATGTAGCGGGATACACACGCTGTGCTATGCTCAGACAGTTGAGAGATTGATGGGTGTGGAGGTTCCTGAGAGGGCAAAGTATCTCCGATGCATATATATGGAGCTCGAGCGCCTACACAGCCACTATCTATGGTTTGGCATACTAGCTCACAGCTTACATGAGCATGAAGCCTTTGCAAAGATAATGGGTGAGAGAGAAATAATACAGGACTTATTTGAGTATCTGACTGGAAATAGGATTAACTATGCAATAAATACTATCGGCGGGGTTCGCAGAGATATTACGCCAGAGAAGGCTGAGAAAATACGTGGGGTTTTGAGGACTCTTAAGCCTCTCTCAGACTACATAATGTCACTATTAGATGACAACGGAGTCTTCACAAAGAAGACTAAGGGCGTGGGAGTATTGCCGAGAGACAAAGCTATAGAAGTCGGCGCAGTGGGCCCAACCTTAAGGGGTTCTGGGGTAGCCAGCGATATAAGGAAGGATGATCCATACGCAGCCTATGATAAGCTTGACTTCGAGGTAATAGTTGAGAAGGATGGTGATGTCCACGCTAAAGCCCTTGTTAGGGCTAGAGAGACATATGAGAGCATGAAAATTATTGAGCAGGCACTTGACAATCTACCGCCCGGAGATATATCTGTCAAGCCAGGTGAGCCTAAAGTTGGCGAGGAGGTTGGTAGGGTGGAGGCCCCGCGTGGAGAACTAATCTATTATATTAGGTCCAATGGAACAAATATTCCAGAGAGAGTCAAGGTGAGGACACCTTCATACGCTAATAACTTTGCTATACTTGAGATGCTTAAGGGCGAGAGACTCGGAAATGCGAGGACTGTGATAGAGAGTATTGATCCATGCTTCGCCTGCACCGACCGCGTGACGGTTGTTGATGTCAGGACCGGGAAGAGGAGGATTATTGCCCTAAGATAATTGGAGGTGATTTTGTATGGCTAAAATTTCCGTTTATCGTTTCCTCTCGGCTGGATGTAACGCTTGTGATGTAGAGATTTTAGAATGTCTTGTCCCACGCTATGGACTTGCTAATCTTGGTGTCGAGGTTGTCGAGGAGCCAGAAAAGGCAAATGTCTTAATCTTAACTGGCGCCGGAACAATCAAGGGTGAGAAAGCTCTATTAGAGGTTTATGAGAAGATAAATCCGCCAAAAATAGTTGTTGCCGTAGGGAACTGTTCAATCACCAAAAACATCTTCGATAAGGGCTACCCGATTATCGGCCCGCCGAATAAACTTATTCCAGTCAATTATTATATTCCTGGGTGCCCGCCCCGCCCACAAGCAATTATTAAAGCTATAGCCGACATACTTGGCGTGAAGATCGAGGAGAAGGAGGAATTCTGGAAAACGCCTGAGGGCTTTCGTGGCAGACATGAGATTGATGGAGAGAAATGTATTGGATGTGGTGCCTGCGCCCAAATATGCACCGCCGATGCGATAGAAGTTATTGATGGGCCGGAGAAGAGGATCATAAGAGTTAATTATGGACACTGCACATTCTGCGCCTTCTGTCAAGACGAATGTCCCACTCAGGCAATAAGGCTTACAGGAGTATACCATCTGCTGACAAGCGACCCACGGGCAGCTAGGGTTGAGAATGAGGTCAATTTACTCTCATGCACTATATGCGGTGGAACATTCTTCCCAGAGAAGCAGATAGAGTGGGCGTTAAAGCGTGTGGTTGAGGAGAAGGTTCCAATATACAAGGATTATCATGATAACATCTATAATTCGATGAGGATATGCCCAAACTGTAGGAGAAAAATAGAGAATATAAAGAGGGCAAAGATACTCCTCACAAATCTCTCAGAGAGGGCTAGAAGACCTTAGCATGCTGAGATAGGCACATTTTTATCCCCCTTTTCTTTATTAAAATAATTAAAAGGTTCATGTAGGAGGATAAAAATTGTCCAAGGCAGTCGGGGAAGAAAGCGTATCTGCATATTCCAAGATAGATCCAAAGTTTAGATATGAAGTCACTAAGATGCCGGGTGGAGAGAAGCTTCTACAATGCTTCCAATGTGGGACGTGTACATCAGATTGCCCAATTGCAAGGTTTAGTGATAAATATAGGCCTAGAAAAATTATTAGGATGGCTCAGCTGGGGCTGAGAGAGAAGGTTTTAAGTAGCGATTTCCTCTGGCTCTGTGCATCATGTTTCACGTGTACTGATAGGTGCCCCCAGGGAGTTGAGGTTGCAAGCGTGATAAGAGTATTAAAGAATATGGCTGTAATGGAGGGGCGAATACCAGAAGTATATAGAGTTCTCCTAGGAACCCTTGTTAAAACTGGCTACATCTACGAGATTCCTGAATCAAGGATTAAAAGGCGTGAGGCCCTCGGCCTTCCGCCGCTACCGAAAGTCAACATTGAGGGCCTAAATAAGATCCTCCGGAATATAGGTGTTGAAAAGTTCCTTGGAGGAGAACCCAAGAAGGGTGGGGAGGCTAAAGTATGGGTATGAGTCAGAAATACTTGATTTATCTGGGCTGCGCTATTCCTTACAGAGTCTCTTCCTACGAGATCTCTGCGAGGAAAGTCTTAGATAAGCTAGGCGTGGAATTAGTTGAGATGCCAGAATTTAATTGCTGTGGTCTTCCGCTAGAGCCTCTAAGCCACGAGCTGATGCTCACTCTGTCTGCAAGAAATCTTGCCATAGCAGAAAAGGTTGGCCTAAACATTTTAACCCTATGCCCTGGATGTGCTGGTACGCTGAAAAAGACTGGCAAGATACTTAAAGAGAATAAGGTGCTTAGGGAGGAAATTAATAGGCATTTGAAGGAGGACGGCTTAGAGTTTAAGGGGAATATAGAAGTTAAGCACATCTCTCAGATTCTGATAGAGGATGTTGGTCTCGACAATATTAAGAAGACGATTGTTAGGCCGCTGAGGGGCCTTAGGGTTGCTGGGCATAGTGGATGCCATCTATCGAGACCAAAGAAGTATATTGGTTTTGAGGATCCTGAGAACCCGAGGGCTTTAAAAATGCTCATCAGTATAACTGGGGCAAAGCCGATTGAGTATGCTGGTGAGACCGAATGCTGCGGCTCGACTATAGCTGCTATAGATGATAAAATCTCACTCTCTCTTGTCAGAGAAAAGCTCCTCCATGTTAAGGAGGCTGGCGCAGATGCATTAATAACAGTTTGCCCAGCCTGTCACATAATGTATGATGCTAATCAGTTGCGGGTTGAGAAGATGTTCGGCGAGAAGTATGACATCCCAGTATTGCATTATACTCAGCTCCTCGGCCTAGCCATGGGCATGCAGCCAGAAGACTTGGGCTTTGAGGAGTTGCGAGTAAAGCCCACAAAAATTTTGGAAAGGGTTTAGTGACAAAAAATAAATAATCCCTAACATAATTTTTAGGATTTTAGGATAGGATAGAATATTGATTATGCGTTTAAAAATAATTGTTACGGGTGTAGTTCAAGGGGTTGGTTTCCGCCCATTTGTATATAGGATTGCTGTTAAGAACCATTTGAGGGGATACGTTAGAAATAGAGGGGATTCATGCGTAGAAATAATTGTTGATGGCACGGATCAGGACATAAAGAACTTTTTAAGAGACCTTGTTGAGAAAAAGCCTCCGTTGGCCAGAATACATGGAGTTATAACTGCGCCGATCGAGGGATCTAAAGAATATTACGAGGACTTTCAAATATACAAAAGCACCGAGGAGACAGAATTATCTGGTTCGGTTATACCGCCAGACATAGCCATATGTGACGAATGTCTCGCCGAGATGCGTGATCCCACAAACCCAAGATACAATTATTTCTTCATAACATGCGTAAACTGTGGGCCAAGATATACTATAATAGAGGATGTTCCATACGATAGAGAGAATACCACGATGCGCGACTTCCCGATGTGCAATTTTTGTAGATCCGAATATATAGATCCAATTAATAGGAGGTTCCACGCTCAGACCGTTGCGTGCCCAAAATGTGGTCCAAAGGCATATTTAGTGGACTCTGACGGTAAAATGGTTAATCACAAGGATCCGATTAGGGAGGCTGGGAGAATTGTCTCAGAGGGCCATATTGTTGCAGTGAAGGGTTACGGAGGTTTCCACATAGCCGCCTCAACTCTCTTAGATGAGCCGCTCCAAAGGCTCAGGATGGCGAAACATAGGAGGCAGAAACCATTTGCAATAATGGCCAGGAGTTTAGAGGCGGTAAAAACATTCGCTAATGTTAGCCGATGGGAGGAAATGGTATTAACCTCCCCAATGCGCCCAATAGTTCTATTAGAGAAGAGCGAAAACTATTATCTATCTGACCTGGTTTCACCAGGCCTACATAATGTTGGAGTAATGCTTCCATATACTGGGCTACATTACATGCTCTTCGATGGTGTCTCAGATCCAGCCTTCGTTATGACGAGCGCTAACCCACCAAACCAGCCAATAATTAAGGATGAGGAGGAAGCCTTTAAGAAATTACGCGGCCTAGTAGACTACTTCTTGCTTCATGATAGGCGGATAGCTAATAGGTGCGATGATTCCGTTCTACGCCTACATGGGAGTAAAACTGTCTTCATTAGACGGTCGAGGGGATACGCGCCTGAGCCAGTCAGACTAAAGTTTAAGGCTAAATGGGGCGCGCTTGGCTTAGGAGGCGAGAAAAATAATACCGCGTGTTTAATAGTGGGCGATAAGGCTTTCCTATCACAACATATAGGCGATGTTGAGAATATTGAAACATTAGAGTTCCTTGAAAGCGCATCAAAGAGATTAATGCGCTTAACTAATAGTAATATTGAGGTTGTTTCATGCGACCTCCACCCAAAGTTTGCCACAACAATCCTCGCCAAGAGACTTTCTGAGGAATTCGGCTGGAGAATGCTCCAGGTTCAGCATCACTATGCTCATACAGCAGCCCTAATGGCCGAGCATGGTTTGGATGAGATTATAGCCATATGCTGTGATGGTTATGGATATGGCGAGGATGGTGGCGCATGGGGCGGAGAGATAATATTTGGCACGCTCAGCCAACTAGAATTTAAGCGTTTAGGCCACTTAGAAGAACAGCCACTGATAGGGGGAGATATGGCGACAAGATACCCTCTTAGGATGGCGGCCAGCATACTTTATAAACGCGTGAACATAGAGGATTGGCTCATAGAAAACAGTTCTTATCTGCCCCATGGAATTAGAGAAGCCCAGCTAATACTCTCACAGCTAAAGATGGGGGAAATAAGAATTAAGACTACTAGCTGTGGCAGAGTTTTAGATGCTGCTTCAGCGATCCTTGGCATATGTTATGAGAGGACGTATGAGGGGGAGCCAGCGATGAAGCTCGAATCAGCAGCCATTTATGGGAGAAATGTCATTGACGCTGAGCCGCAGATTAGCGGCACGGAGCTGAAGACAACAGACATAATTGTTTCCCTCTTTGAGGAAAGAAATAATTATCCTAAGAGAGATTTAGCCTACTCCATACATTATTATCTGGCTAGGGGGTTAGCCGAGATGGCTGTGAATCTAGCTGTCGAGTATGGTGTAAAGAATATTGGTTTTACTGGAGGGGTCGCATGCAATCAAATAATTGCAGAGGAGATTCGAAAATTAGTTGAGATGAACAAATTAGATTTCTTCGTCCACGAGTCCCTTCCACCTGGAGATGGGGGGATATCCTTCGGACAGGCTGTTATAGCAGCGCTCCTTTAGCATTAACTATGCTTCTATAAGCCTAATATCTCTTCTTTAATCACCCTACTGGTCTCTCCTTAAACTTTTCTCCCTCTCATATTTCACCAAGAGATGAAGATTACAGAAATCAAAGGATTAAATAAATCCTAGGGCCTCATTAGCTCATCTTTTTCCTCGATAGGGACCAATTAACATTTTTCAAGAAGAAACCCCAACATATTTAAGAGATGCTGAAGGACTTAAAAATATCTGATGAAAATAACTATAGTAATAGGCAGGCAATCGAGGGCGAAAGCCAAGAAAGTATTTATTTTAAGTCTCCAATATTTTAGAGAGACCTAGGATGTGTTTAGCTGTCCCAGCGAGGATCATTGAGATAAATGGAGATTTAGCTAAAGTTGATTTTGGCAGTGGGGTGATCAGGGAGACTAATATATCACTTGTAGATGCAAAAGTCGGTGATTACGTTCTCGTCCACGCAGGGTATGCAATACAGGTTTTAGAGAAGGAAGAGGCTGAAGAGATCCTGATGCTGTGGAAGGAGATTCTTGAGGCGGAAGAGGGGAAAGAAAACAATGCTCCATAAGGGTTTTAGGGATCCAAAGCTCGCGAAAAGAATAGTTGAAAAAATAAATGAGGTTGCGCCTAAGAAAGACCTTATAAAAATTTGTCATGTATGCGGAACACATGAATGGACTATATCGCACTATGGTATAAGAAGCCTACTGCCGGAGAACGTGGAAGTAATAGCCGGGCCGGGTTGCCCAGTGTGTATTGTGCCAGCCTCCGAGGTGGATGAAGCTATCGAAGTGGCGATGAGGGGGGCTACGCTCATTTGTTTTGGCGACGTCGCTAGGGTTCCAGGCTCCCATCTATCCCTAATGGAGGCTAGGGCTAGGGGCGCGGGTATACGAATAGTTTATAGTGTTATGGACGCCGTAAAAATGGCTGAGAAGGAGCCAGATAGGGACTTTGTATTCTTTGCAATAGGCTTTGAGACGACGGCGCCGTCAACAGCCTCTGAGATACTTAAGAAGCCTCCTAAAAACCTCACTTTCCTAATATCTCATAGGCTTATTCCCCCGGCCATGGAGCTAATGCTGGGTATGGGCGATCTGCAAATAGATGCCTTTATAGCGCCTGGGCATGTCAGCACAATTATAGGGTTAGAGCCCTATGAAATATTCCCTAAGGTCTATCGGATGCCGACAATTGTGGCTGGATTCGAGCCAGTAGACGTCCTACTCGCAATATACATGGCCCTAAAACAGATTAGAGACCGTAGGGCCGCCCTAGAGAATGAGTATAGGCGGGCCGTGAGGTGGGAGGGTAACACCATAGCTAAGGAGCTGATGAGAAAAGCTTTTAAAATAGTTAGCGGAGACTGGCGTGGAATTGGCAGGATACCGGATTCTACCTTAGCGCTCAGGGAAGAGTATTTAGAATATGATGCCCACGAGAAATATAATATCAGGATCGAGAAGGGTAAAGATATTCCGCCCGGATGCCAATGCCACCTAGTTATAATAGGGAAGATTAAGCCCACAGAATGTCCATTATTCATGAAAGCCTGTACACCGCAGAAGCCAGTAGGCTCATGCATGGTTGGAATTGAAGGGACATGCAGAATATGGGCATTAACTACACATGGATTGAAGCCCAATCAACTATAACAGTATTATTTTTATGGCTCGGCAATCCACCTATAGACGGTTTTCAATGGTATATTTAATTTCTCAGATATTTGTCTAGCGCTATACCCCTGCCTCTTAAGATCCTTAACGATAGCCCTACATTTTCTCCTTTCAGCCTTACTATATCTTGCCTTATTCTCAAAGATAACTCGTCCCTCGTGACCAAACAGAGATAAAGCTAACATAAAGGCTCTGAGATAATTACATTCTCTATTTATGTAGCCAATGAACTTAATCTGGTAATCTTCAGTTATATATCTCTTGAGATTCATTAGTATTTCCTCTATTAAATCAAAGTTCACATTAGCGCCAAACTTTACCTCCACCATCTTTTTTACTGAATCGACCGAAATTGTGTATCTTCCCCTCATATACTCGCCCTCCTAATGCTGACGGATTGTTAAATATTATAAAGAGGTGGGGTTTATAAACATTCTCATATTTTAAAATCTTAATAATGAGAAAAATTTATAAGCAGCTTCTCACATTATAAAAATTAGAAAATGAGAAGGAGGTGATGGACATGGTTGCGAGAAGGATCCTTGAAATGATTGAAAATAAGATAACTGATCGTGGACCTCCGCTAATATAACTTCATAGAAACTTTTTCTTGTCTGCAACCCCGCAATGATCGGCAAATATTATTCTGCTTCAGCTCTCATAATAAATATAATGATGGGTAAATGGAATCCTCCCTAAACTAGAGGATTCTCAGCGTAGCTAGGATTCTGTAGACCAGTCCTCCTATGAAAACCGCAAATAATATTTCGTTGACAGCTATCATTGCTGCTCTCTTCCAACCGAACTCTTTTACCAATGCTGCTATTGTTGCAGCACAGGGTATATAAAGCATTACTACCAGTGATAATGTGAACATTTGGAGTGGTGTAAGATACTCATGTAGATTTTCTGAGCCAAATAATGTCATGAGTAAGATTAGAATAAGCTCTTTTCTCAGCACACCAAATATCAGCAATACGCCAGTTATCTCTGGCAGCCCGAGCCAAATTACAGTTACCGGGCTAAGCACCCCAGAAAGAGGGGTTAGGAGATTAAATATTTCCATGATTTTAATCGCTAAGCCGCTAACAACGATTACTGGAAAAGCTATTCTGAGAAATTCCTCAAGCCTAAACCATGTCTGCTTAATGACTGTTTTTAAGTGTGGCACCTTATATTCCGGCATCTCCATTATGAGCGCCATAGGTTCCCCGGGGAGAAC
>Ga0209080_1000101_pt1 | contig 64171 bp, 73 predicted proteins | sample JNZ110809AmetaG_FD_184123 | JGI IMG/M metagenome (GOLD analysis project Ga0209080, IMG submission 184123) | Hot spring microbial communities from Jinze hot spring, China to study Microbial Dark Matter (Phase II) - JNZ 110809A (SPAdes) (version 3) ...
AATAAGGGAGGAATAGAAGAATTAGAAAAACTATTTAATAAAGAAATATATAAGGGTTATCAAAAAGTTTGGAAAAAGGGATTTCAATACGATATATCACCAACACTGGCATACTTAACTAAGAAATGGACTGAAATAAGAAATTTAAAAGTGATAATATATGGGAAATCACTTGAAATACCAAAACGAAAAATTATGGAGGAAATAATAATTTAAATATTTATTATAGAAATCTTCGAGTAATAGTTTTACCCTTGGATATAGATTCTCGAGCAGCATTTCTACCTTTAGATATAGATACTTGGATGGCATTATTACACCTAGCCTTTGATGAAAGTAAAATTGAATCATATTTGTCAAGCTTAGATTTATAATTCAATAAAGTTTTTCTAAAATCTTTAAATCCAGTAGTCAATCTTAAATATATGTTACTATGCCATGATTTAACTTCAATTATAGACATAGTGAAAGATTTAGAATAAAGTATTGGTGGAAAAGCAAGCTTTCTAGCAAAGTATATACGTAGAGTAGATAAGCTATTGGAAATCGCAGAAAAAACTTTAGAAATGTATTGTCTAAAACTTGATATCTTTGATGGTTTAGACTTTAGAATGTATGTTGTTTTATCAATTAAAGAGTAAAGTTTAACTAGACTTTCATCAGGAACGAAACCCTCACTGCTTATCATATTAACATTATTTTTGATGGAATTTTCTACAAGTTTAATAGTCATATCTTTAGTATTTACAACTCTATTGATGCAATTCCCTTTATAAGCTTCAATTTTGGTTATACAATTTTTGGATGCAATTTTTGTTTTCAAAAGTTTTATCTTTGAATTTATAATGGTCTTTTTATACTTTCTCCTAGTATACTTTAATTGTTCATTTAGTTTCTCTAGTTCGTTGCTTTTACTATTCATCATTTAGGCACTCCACTTATATGGTGCCTATTAACATTATGGATATTAGTAATCCATAGATTGCTAAAGCTTCAGCTAATACAACTGCTAGAAGAGTCTTTGTAACTATTTCAGGTTTTTCAACTCCAGCTCCAGCCATAGCTGATCCAGTATATGCAATTGCTATTGAAGCTAATAAACCACATACAGCCATTACTAAACCTGCTGATAAAGCTTTCATGGCTGCTTCATATGAAGCAAGGATTATGGAGAGTTTTCCTATGAGCATTATTGAGGTAAGTAATCCATAGATTCCTATAGCTTCAGCTAATACAACTGCTAAAAGTAGCTTTGTAACTATTTCAGGGCGTTCAGTTCCAGCTCCAGCCATAGATATACCTGCAGTTACAATTCCGTAGGCTGCACCTGATATTGGTATGCAACTTGAAAGTAGAACGCTTATAAGACCGATTATCGTTTCATCCATATTTCTTCCTCCAACAACTATTACTACAATAATGTTGATTTATTTATAAACGTTATTGATTTATGCATTTATTTAACACCTAGAGGTTTATATTCTTCTCCACCACCACGGAAGTATTTAAAGCCAAATTCAACCCATGTAAGCCTTAGTACATGTGTGAATGATACAAGTCCTTCAAGAGCCATTACTAGGGTTATTGTTCCTATAGCTAGGACTATATAGCCTGCAGCTCCAAGTGCTGGGATTGCTGAAGATAATAATTGACTTAACATTCCATGGGAAAGTGATAATGCAAGTATACGTCCATATGATACTGTATGTGAAAGTGAGCTTATTGCTGCTTCAAATGTATGAGCGAAGCCATCTATTGGATTTTCAGTTAACATCATTCCTACAAGCATTAAGACTAATGGTGCTACCACTAATGGTATGGTTAAACTGCCAGACATCCATTTACTAATATCAAATTTATATACGAATAAACCTAAGTACATTGCACCTAAATAGAACCATAACCAGCATATATGTCCAAAGAAAGCCTTTTTATATTCTCCCTCAAGTACAGCGTTGATTACACTTAATGTTAATCCTAAACTTATATGCATAATTCCAACCATTAGTGAGAGTTTAAACATTTTCATAGGTTCTTCCAATGGACTAAAAGCATGACCAATTCCCGGTATAGCTTCAAGTATGAATTCTAGAGGTGGATGATGTATGTGAAAACCGAAGAATTCACCAAACATTAAACCGCCAAATATAGCTGCAATACCACATAAAATGTATAATTCAGCTCCAGAGAGAACTAAATTGATCATTTCACCGCCAGAGAACCCTTTACGTTTAAGTATGTAAGTTGCAATTCCAAATAGTGCTAGTAAGAGTCCATGACCAACATCTGCGAAAGCTAATCCAAATAGTAATGGGAAGGTTATACTAACAATTAATGTTGGATTAATTTCATGGGTTGATGGAATATCATAAGTTTTTATTAGAGATTCAAATGGTTTTAGAGGTTTTGGAGATTTAGATAGAAATGGGGGATTATCATGTTTGCCAGGTTGTGAAACTGAGATTACTACTGATTTATTTGTAGTTTTCTCAATGGTTTCAATAATTTCGTTAACCCTATCCTTTGGAACCCATCCAAACATATATGAAAAGTAATCACTATGGAAGGTATTTTCATCCCTATCTAAAACACTTTCAAAAACTTGTTTTGCTTCTAAAATAATATTTTCATAATTCTGGCATACTTCATTTAACTTAACTTTAAGTTCGACGTTTTCAGGGGATTGTGAAAACTCATTGATTTTTGATTCAATGAAGTTTAGCTTATTCTCAAGATCATTTAAATAACTCCTATCTACATGCTTTAGCTTAAATGTAGTAGTTGATGCTTCCAACCCAAGGGTATTAATTAATCGATTCACCTTATCCAATAAAGATTTAAACTTAGCACTTTCCTCATGAGGTTTACTTAACGATTTTAAATCTATATTTTCTTCAGCTTTCAATTCTTTAATAAACTCTACAAATTCTTCATTAACCCACCATTCATCTGGATGAAAAACCTTTAAATTGATTAAAGCCAATTTGACATCATAGTAATAGTGCTTTGGCAACACTAGTTGAACTTTGCACATTTCAGCTGACTTAATTATACTTGACATATCACACATCTCCGCAGAAGAGGAGGAAATTTTCGATAAAGATTATGTAGATATGTGATTATTAAATTTTTTATTGTATACCGTTTATAATGGTATTATCGACCTTATGTAAAGGAGTTTTTGAATTGTGAAGTGTGCTGCTGTTTCAGCCATTGAAGATAATGGTTGAGGCCATACGCCTAAGACTATGCAAAGTACTGATAGAATTATTAAGGAAGACAGTATAAATGGTGAAGATTCACTTGCCTTCATAACACTTTCAATAGGCTTCCTAAATATTGTCTGTATTACACGGACATAGTATACTACTCCAATAGCACTATTTAGTAATCCTATGGCTGTCAATAAATATGCTTGAGCATCTATGGCTGCTGCAAATATTAAATACTTACTTATAAAACCATTGAGAAATGGCATTCCAGCTAGTGAGAGAAGTGCTATAGATAGTGATACACCAGTTATAGGCATTCTTCTACCAACACCAATAATTTCATCAAGATTCCTCGTATTAAGTTCATGTATGATTGATCCAGCGCAGAGAAATGCAAGTCCCTTCATTAAGGCATGATTAAAGAAGTGTACAATACCAGCCATTAAACCAAATTCCGTTCCTAAGGATAAAGCCAATAGTAAATATCCAATTTGAGCTATACTTGAATATGCAAGTAAACGTTTAATATCCTTTTGAACTAAAGCTAGAATGTTTCCAACACTCATGGTCAATACTGATAGGAAAGCTAACATCAATCTATAATCCACAATTGAAACATCAAAGATTAGATATGAAGTTCTTATTATTGCATAAACGCCAGTTTTTATTACTACACCTGAAAGCATAGCACTTATAGGGCTGGGGGCAGCTGGATGTGCATCTGGAAGCCATGAATGAAATGGTACAATAGCAGCTTTAACGCCGAAGCCTACGATCAATAATATGAATAGTAGGTATAGTAGTGGAGAAGATTTAGCATTCATTAGGGAGAGAGTTATTTGAGCGAAGCTTAAGGATCCAGTTAAACCATATAGATATGACATTGAGAATAATATGAAGGCTGAACCTACAGCGCTCATCAATAGATATTTGAAGCCTGCTTCCACAGGCTCCCAGAGATGCTTTCTAAATCCAACCAAACAATATGAGGATATGCTCATCAACTCCCAGAATACATATAGCGTTAGGAAGTCACCTGCCATAATAACTCCAATCATACCGCAAACCATTAGCAATAGTAGGGAGTAGTAAGCTGGTAAACCTGTGTCATGAGACATGTAATCAATTGAATGCAAAGTGGATATTAAACCTAAAAGGATGAAGCCAAGGGTAAATGTGAAGCTAAGCCAATCTAAAACTGTAAAGCCAATTTTAAAACCATCAACAGCTTGGTATATACTATACCTTATAATTGGCTTTTCATAGAGTAAACCTACTAGTTTAAGGCAAGCCATTAGGGAAGTTAGAAAACCAAATAAAGCCCAACCGCTAACAAGATTACGTAAACCATATCTCTCACAAATCCAACCAATAATTGGCGTTGTTACACCGAAGAATGCCAATATTAGCATTGGATATAATATTTCCATAAAACCTACCACCTCAACCTCCTCAACTCTCTAATGTCCAATGTCTTATAATGTTTATAAGCATTTATAACAAATGCTAAAGCAACACCTATTAAACAGGCTTCAACAGAAATAGCAATTATAGCTACAACGTGAGCCATTGGGTCTATAAATCCAAAAATTCTAAAATATGAAAAATTCACTAAATTCAATATAGCTGAACTAAACATTATCTCAAGTGAAATAACCATTTTAATCATATTACGTTTAGTCATAAGGCCGTACATGCCAATACAAAATAAAACTCCTGAAACAGCTATGAATGTGTATGGTTCAGTGGACATTAATGCTTCACCTCCTCACGTAAAAGTGCAATAACACCTATGGCTGAAGCAAATATGAGTATAGCTTGAGCTATTACATCAAAACTGCAATCAACCCATAAAAGTTCACTTATATAAACACCCAGATTATGGAAGGAGTAATCAGGCTTTAGAATAGTTAATGGAGCATTATCATAAGCAAATAAACCAACATTAGAAACACCATAAACTAAGAGTTGCGTGAGTATAAAGGCTAAAGCTAAACCCAACATAGTTCCAATCAATTCACTAAACTTCAAGTTAATCCACCTCCACTTTACCAGTCAACATTAAAGCAACTAGAAACAATACTGTAACTGCACCAGCTAAAACAGCCAATTGAAATACTCCAACCAATGGTGCAGATAAATAGAAGAATGCAATAGCCAAAACAATACTAAAACCACATAAAGTTATGATTGAATGCATAATCTTCTTAAATTCCAAACTTAAAACTGCCAAAGCCACTATGGAAACACCTAAAATCAAACTAACAAAATTAAAGCTCAACAACTTCACCTCACAACAACAAACTATTATGCAATTTATAATTAATAAGTTTTAAAGCTTTCCAAAAAACAAACATTATTAGCATGTAGAAATAAAAGGTAAGTGAAGAGGATTGTTTGAATGGATCTCTGACTTAATGATGAAGATAGCCTTAAACTATGGATATATTGGAGCTTTAATTGTATCTATACTTGGAAATTTTATACCATTTCTACCAATACCCTACTTATTGGCAATATATTATATGGCAGGATACCTACAAGTAGACCCAATAATACTTGGAATTATAAGTGGCTTTGGTGGAGCAATTGGAAAAAGCGTAATATATATGTTGGGATTTGAAGGAAGTAAATTAATTACAAGTGAAGAAAAGAGAAAGCAAATAGAGAAATTTAAAGAATTATTGGGTAAGTATGGAGCGATAGCAGTATTCTTCGTAACAGTAACGCCATCACCAGATGATGTAGTGATAATACCACTAGGACTCATAAAATATAGCTTCATAAAATTCTTCATAGCTACAACGCTAGGAAAGATCATATTAAGTACAGTAGTAGCATTAACTGGAAAATACTTTACGGAATACTTAAACATCGTTTTCGGTGAAGAAAATATATATGGAATATTGATTTCATTGATAATACTAACAATAACAACATTAAGCATATTGAAAATAGATTGGATGAAGGTTGCAGATATACTTGATAGAGAAGGCCCGAGGGGGCTTATAATAATGATAATTAAAGGTAGATGGAAGGAATTGTTGATAGAGAAGGGTAAAGGTTGATTTAGGTTATAAAGTTTCTTAAATCCATTTTCAAACCAAATGTACTTATCTTGCCATAAACACCATCAAAACCAGGTGTAATTGAATATTTACCTTCCCTCATACATTTAATGTAAGATGCAATTGTTTGAGAAGATATTTTTGCAATCTCATTTATTGGAGCATTCAATAAAACATTAAATTCAGAACCAAATTTAGAAACTAGATTAGAATATATATCCCAAATTCTACCACTATTAAGTTTAGAAAAATCATCTTCACTAACACCCATACTGAAAGCTATTATAGTTTGTAATGGTAAAACCTTTATGAAGGGTATATAATTTTTAGGTCTAAATCCTCTACTTCTATCAGCAAGTTCTTCAACTCTATCATCAACACCCTTAGTAAGTTTTTTCCCACAAACTGGGCATTTATAATTCATTTTTCTAGCTTCTTCAGGAGGGATAGGCCCAACATTACAATTCCTATGACCAGACCAATGATATTTACCATAAGCTGGATCAACTTCTATAGTCATTAAGAACTTACCCTTCTCCCTAAATTTAATAGCTTCTATAAGTTCTCTATAATTCATATCATTAAGATCGAATAAACAAGCTTCTCTACCAAGTCTAAATGGATATGGTGAATGAGAATCTGAGAAGCTAAGAATTGAAAATCTATCCAATTGACTTACACGCCAATTCATCTCTGGATCACTACTCAAACCAGTTTCAATAGCATAAATCTTATCAATTCTATCACCATAACAATCCTTAACATTATCAACACCACTAAAAGATCCAAACATACTCCACCAAGGAGTCCATATATGAGCTGGAAATATGAAACAAGAGGATTCAATACTAAAAACTATATCGACAAGTTCTGATGGATGCATATTAAATATTGGACGCCCATTGGAAATTACATCACCATAACGTGAGAAAACATCGGAAAGTTGTTCAGCAACCTCTAAACTAGGCATTAAAATAACGTGATGAACCCTTCTAGATTTACCTCCAAATTCGAAAACCGTACCAACTTCACAATTAACAATAAAGAAAACGTTGGAATTAAGCCTATAATGATAGAATCCTCCACCAGTATGTACAAGATCGTTTTTCAATTCTCTAAGCCAACTTGGATGTAGACAATCACCAGTACCAAGAAGATTTAAACCTTTAATTAAAGCATATGAAACCAATGTTGGAATATTCATTTGAACACTAGAACCACCACTATACTTTGAATGTAAATGTAAATCTGCATAAACCTTCATTTTACTCAGCTAACTATCATCTATTCTTAGAAGCTTAAATTTATTGCCTCAAATTATTAAAACACAAGTAATTGGAAGATAAAAAACGTTGATTTTCAAGAACTAACCTTTTCTTCACTATGTACAAGCAACTTACGATCATGGGAAGCCAATTCATAGAATTGTGTTAAATGTATAGCTGCCCTGGGACATATCCTTTCACACTGCATACAAAATATACATCTATCCAAATAGAATATTGGTCTTCTACCATTAATGGTCTTATCTGAGGAAATTAGTTCAATAGCCATAGCTGGACATTCACGGGCGCATAATCCACAACCAACACATCTATCAATATAGAATATATGCTTCCCCCTATACCTCTCAGCAGTAGGAGTTCTCTCAAATGGATATTTAACTGTAACTGGTCGTTTAAATAGGTGTTTAAATACTTCACGTATCATAGCCATCTAAAACCAACCCCCAAAAACCTACTTAAAACAAATTGTAGAATTGATAATGGAATTAAAATCCTCCAACAACCTGAAACCATTTGATCAATCCTCAACCTAGCAAATAAAGATCTAATATAAGAGCTTAGTAATACTATGAAGAGCATCTTTAAAATAAACCAGACGATAGGTGGAAGTATAGGGCCGCTTCCACCACCTAGAAATAATGCAGTAGCTAAAGCAGATCCAAAGACTAGCTTTAAATCTTCAGCAAGTCTTAGGAAAGCAAGTTTTGGACCACAATACTCAGTAAGCCATCCAGCAACAATTTCACTTTCAGCTTCAGGGATATCGAAGGGTATACGTTCAAGTTCTGCTTGAAGAGCTGTAATAAAGACTATGAATCCTATTGGTTGAAGTAAAGCTAAAGGTATCAATTGATTTTGAGATATAATTGTTACAGAAGTAGATCCAACATACATAACAACGGAAGCTGCTGAAATAAACATTGGAATTTCATAAGCTAAAAATTGTAGAATAGCTCTAGTGGCACCAACAATACTAAACCTATTGGTTGATGCCCAACCAGCAATGAATACAAAAATAGTGTAAATAGTCATTAAAGTTAGTAGTAGGACGATATCACCTTCAAAGGGAATTAAAATTGGAGAACCATCTAATGGTATATATAGAGATGCAAATAATGGTATAACAACTGCAAGTATTGGAATGTTATTGAAGAAGATGGAATCAACATATTTTGGGGTTATATCCTCTTTAGCCATAAGCTTAATGAAATCAGCTAATGGTTGAAGGATTCCACTAGGGCCAGCATATAGGGGGCCAATCCTATTTTGAAATCTAGCATAAGCCTTTCTATCAACCCACTCAAATATAAATGCTAGAAATAGTAGGAAGAGTATACCAGGAAATATTAAGATTCTAAGAATAAATATTAATGGATCCATCATTACACCCCCAAACCATAATATTTAAGACTATACCTTCTAAGTTCATCATAACTCCAGATCCAACTTTTACCATTCCCAATATCTGTGAACATTAACCTCTCAGTACAACAATAACATGGATCAATACTAGCAACAATAGCAGGTATATCAGCAATATAATGTCCCTTTAACATTTCACATAATGCTGGTATATTGGCTAATGTTGGAGTCCTCATTTTAGCTCTATATGGAACCTCTTTGCCATCAGATTTAACATAGTGTAGAAGTTCACCTCTAGGAGCTTCAACTCTAGCAGTAGCTTCACCAATAGGTGGAATACGTTTAACCTTAACATTTATTGGCCCTGGACGCATCTTCTCAAGTGCATGCCTAATAGCTTTTATAGATTCAATAGTTTCATCAACCCTAACCATAGCTCTACCCCAAACATCACATGTTGAATAAGTCACCATATTGAAATCTATTTCATCATACAATGTATATGGATCATCAAATCTAACATCACTCTTAACATCAGAAGCTCTAGCAGTAGGACCTACTGCACATAGATCTAAAGCTTTATCCTTACTTAAAACACCTACACCTTCAGTTCTAGCCTTTAAACTAGGATCTTCCATGAGCACCTTCTTATAATACTTAGTTCTCTCCTCAAGATAATCTAGATTCCTCTTAATAATTGGCTCCATTTCAGGGGTAATATCATAAACAACTCCACCAATACAATTCATAGATGGAGTAACTCTATTACCACTAATCATTTCAACGAGATCCATAACTCTCTCCCTATCCCTCCAAACATACATAAACACAGTATGGAAACCTAACTCCATACCTAAAACCCCAATCCACAATAGATGGCTATGAATCCTATTTAACTCATTAATTATGATCCTAAGATACTTAGCACGTTCAGGAACATCTATACCATAAACCTTTTCCACAGCAAGACAATAGCATGTTGTATGTGGAACATTACATATACCACATATACGTTCAGCCAAGAATATACCTTGAACCCAAGTTCTAAGCTCCATAGCCTTCTCAATACCTCTATGAACAAATCCAAATCTAGGTTTAACATCAACAATAACTTCACCATCTAAAACAAAGTTGAATTGAAAAGCTTCTTTAATAGCTGGATGCTGAGGTCCTATTGGAATAGTATAATAACTCAAACTACTTCACCTCCACCTTCCAATCTTTCCTAAGGGGATAAACACCATCAGGCCAATCATCAGGTAGAATAAGTCTTTCAAGAGATGGATGGCCATCAAAAACAACCCCCAAAAGATCATGAACCTCTCTCTCATATAAAATGGCTCCAGGAAGTATTGAAACGATAGATGGGAAATGTGGATTATCCCTAGGAATCTTAACTTTAATATTAACAAGAATTCTACGATTTAAAGGAGATAGATGATAGATTAATTCAATGGAATCACCAAGATCAGTCCCAGTTATAGTTACAATATGCCTTAAATCATATTTATCCTTTAAATACTTAATAACATCATGTAAAGCACTTGGATCAACACTCATAAATACACTCCTAGGACCATCAAATCTATAATCTAAAATCCTATTTGGAAATGCATTTGAAATATCTTTAAGAATAAAATTTACATCAAAACTCGACATGATACTTAACCTCCATTAACCAGATAAAAGTTTAGATATGAGTTTTGCAACACCATCAATAACAGCTTCAGGTCTAACGGGACAACCTGGAATATACATACTCACAGGAATAACCTTATCAACACCACCAAGAACATTATAACAACCCCAATAAACTCCACCTGAAGTTGCACATGTACCAGCAGCAATAACAAATTTTGGATCAGGCATTTGCTCATATATCCTTTTAAGTCTAGGGGCAACTTGCCTAGTAACTGCACCAGTAACCACTAGAACATCAGCATGTCTAGGACTACCCTTAAGTAGAATTCCAAAACGTTCAACATCATACTTAGGAGCTAAAGCAGCTAAAACCTCAATATCACATGCATTACATGCACCAGTACACATATACAATATCCATGGACTCCTAACCCTAGACCAAGTTACAATTGAAACCATAAAATCACCTCTTAGGGAGGAAAAATATTGCAGATAATATGATCCCTACATAAACTAAAACATAAACAATATTTGCATTGAAAGACAATAGCAAAATGAAAGCTGCAACATCAAATATTGTAAAATACAGAGCATATCTATATAACTGAACATTAAGTTGAACTTTTTCAGGGGGGAATCTATCAGTACCTTCACCACATGCATAAGGTTCTAAACTTAATTCACTACCCCTAGGCTTAATACCAATCCTCTTCAAATATATAAAGGAAATATACATTAAAATCAGTATCAATATGAAAACTATTACTGGAGAATATAATAGTTCAGACCACAAAAGAGCCACCACACACTCAATAAACGCATATAATTGTAATAATTTATAAGTTTTAAGGTTTATTCAAAATACAAGAAATTATTAATTAATAAATTAGCAAAAACATATTAAGATGTAAAACCATATGTATGGACGGAAAGGGACGGTGTGAAATTTGCCTAAGAAGAGGAAGTCTAGGGGGAGGGGTAAAGGGCAAAAGGGTAAAGAAGCAAGAGTTCAATGTGATTCCTGTGGAGCATGGGTACCGAGAAGTAAAGCAAAAAGAATAACCACATATGTTTCACCAGTAGATCCACAATTAGCTAAAGAATTAGAGAAAAAGGGTACGATAATAGCAAAATACCCAGTTACAAAGACATATTGCATATCATGTGCAGTATATAGAGGTTTAGTAAAGGTAAGAGCAGAAGAAGAAAGAAAACTTACAAAAACTAAAGGGAAAACTTAACCATTTAAATTTAATCCATCAAGAAAAGCATTTATCAACCATATACATTGACTTGATAGATAGGGGATTCTTCCAAGACTAATCCTAATAACACCAATGGAATCCAAAAACTTCTCAGAATGATGATCTAAACCTATTTGATCACCAATAATAAAACAATAATCAAAATCAGATTTAAAACTATAATTTTCAATGGGAATACCATCTTCATGCATATAAACAACATTAACACCAGAACTCCTAAGAAATTCAACAACACTTTTAAAATTCATCTTAGAAATTTTAAATCCTTTAAAAATCTTCCCAGAAAACAAATCTAAAATCATATTTGCAATCCAAACTTCATCCAAAACCATATGTTCAACTTCAAATCCATCAATACACAAAGTTTTAGGAGGGTCTGGAGGACCTTCAAGAACACCATAGAAAACAACATTACGTCTAAAATTAGATTCATCAATGAAAAATGCATTTAAAATACATCTACAAATAACATCAAGTCTACCACTAGATCCAGCAATACACCTAAGATTAAATTTGGGAGCTGTAAAAGCAGTGGAGGATTTAACTAGGAAAATCCTCCTCAAAATCAATCACCAATAAATTTAACAACCCTATAAAACCTCTCAATGATAGTAAAAGTCACAAGTATAGATAATATATAAAGTGATATTTGAACTTCATTCAATAGTAATCCAATGGAAACAATTAAAAGCCTCTCGGAACGTTCAGCTAAACCAACTCCAGCCAAATAAACATTAAGACATTCACCTTTACACCTAATATAACTAATCAAAAAACTACCTACAAGAACATATAAACCAATCAATAAATCACACATACCAGAATAAATTATTGAAGAAAAGATTAATGCATCAGAAAAACGATCGAAAACTGAATCTAGAAATCCACCCAATTTTGAAGATAAACCACCAACCCTAGCCAAAAATCCATCCATAACATCAAAGAAACCTGAAACCAAAATTAATATGCCACCTAAAAATGTATTTCCAAAATATATGTAGATGGATGAGAGGAAAGCAAAGAAGAAACCCATAATTGTGAGGATATTTGGAGAAATTCTAATCTTAAGGAGGAAAATAGCTATAGGATTAAGAAGACCTTCAACCCACTTTCTCAATTTATCCATCAACTTTACACACCAATACCAATAACAATACAAAATATAAGAAACCCAATATATAATATATAAGGCAAAAAGGATATAATGGTGTGTAGAAATGCATGAAGTTGAGGTAAAACATTGGATAGATGTATTAGCGGAAAAATTGGCATCCAAAAAACTTGAAGAACATGTGATAAATGGTGGAATGGCAGCCTCTGGGAGGATACATATAGGAAAAACCCGTGGAGAAATATTCCTACAAGCAGCAGTAGCCAATAGACTTAGGAGAATGGGTGAAAATGTTAAACATCTACTAGTAGTATACACGCAAGATCCATTAAAAGCAAAACCACCATTAATAACAAAGGAATTCGAGGAAAGATGGAAAGGTATTAGAATATTGGATGTACCATGCCCAGAAGGATGTTGTAAGAATTGGGTTGAACATTGGATGACTCCATTCTATAAATCCTATGGAAGATATGGATTGGGAGATATTGAATTCATTGAAACCTCAAAATTATATGAAACAAGGGATATGATTGAAACAATAAAAACGTATATAAGGAAAAGAGATGAAGTTAGAGAAATACTAAATAGGTATAGGGGGCAAAAATATGGTAAAGATTGGATACCATTTAAACCCTTATGCCCAAAATGTAAAAACATATCTACAACAAAAGCGATTTCAGTAGATTTAGAGAGAGAAGAAGTTGAATATGAATGTCCAAAATGTGGGAGTAAGGGTATTGTAAAAATGAATGAGGGAAAATTGGAATGGAGATTGGAGTGGGCAGCTTTATGGAAAGTACTTAAAGTAACCTTTGAACCCTATGGAAAGGATCATGCGGCTGCAGGTGGAAGTAGAGAAACATGTACTGCACTTGCAAAGGAGATATTAGGAATAGAACCTCCAGAAGGATTTCCATATGAATGGGTATACCTAAATGGAGAAGCTATGTCAAGTTCAGGAGGCATATCATTTGATTTTGCAGAATGGGATAAAGTTGCAGATCCATATGCATTAAAATACTGGTATTATATATCAAAACCAATGACGCACTTAGAGTTTTCAGTGGAGAAAATACCGCAAATATGTGAAGAATATGAAAAAGCCGAAAGAATATACTATGGTGTGGAATCAATAAAGGATAAGAAGATTGAAATGATGATTAAAAGAAGTTATGAATTAACACATAATGAAAATCCAAGTAAAGAAATGCCATTACAAATACCATATACATTTGCCATGGTACTAGTACAAATAGTTCCAAAGGGGGAGAGATGGATGGATGAAATTGTATTAAGATTAATGAAAACTGGACATCTAAAATCTAAACCCTGTGAAGAGGAAATTGAAAAGATAAAGATGATAATGGATAGAGCGGAATATTACATAGAAAATTATGCTCCAGAAAACATGAAGATAAAGATAGTTGATAAAGTGCCAGTAGAAGTAATAAGTTCAATAAGTATGAGTGAAAGGGAGTTCTTAAAAACCTTAGCAGAAAAGATTGAAATTAGAAAACCAACACCAAAAGAATTTGAAGCAGAAATAGTGGAAAACGCTAGGAGAATGGGTATTGATATTAAAAGAGCATTTCAAATACTCTATAAGGTAATATTGGGGAGGGATAGTGGACCTAGATTAGCACCCTTCATTTTAAGTTTAAATGAAGAATTCATAGTGAAAAGATTGAAGCTATTAGAATAAATTAGAAATCCACAATTGCAGTAATTCTAACACCTATAAATCCAATAAAATCTAAAAATAATTTTGATGGAGAAACTCTATCTAAACATATTACAATATAGTTATCGAAAACTTTAAAACCATGTTTAATCTTAACCCAAGACCCATTATAATAAAACCAAATAGTAGCATTAACCGGATGAATTGGTAATTCATTCTCAATGAAAGAGTAATTTAAGGAGAGAATTGAACCATTAAGATTATAATTTAAAATTGAAAGAGATAAATTATACTTTAAACTACGCTTAAAAGAAAGATCACCTATAGAAATATTAAAAGTGGAAGAACAATAAATATATGAAAAGGTATGATTATATCTACATGAAAATAATGTGGAAACACTAATATGATTGACATTAAGACCACCAAGAGACTTATACCTTAAGATATGATAAACAAAGTTGTTCATAGATTTATCAATGTAATCACGGCTCAATGGATAATGCCTTAAAACCATATAAAAGTATTTATCAATAAGTATGTTTAAAGACCTACAATACAAAACTTCAGCATCAAAAGATTTCAATGATATTGGAGACATCATGAAAACATTAATTCCAAAAAAGAGTATAATCAATGCAATTATTAATGAAGAGAATAGGAAAGTCTCCCCCCTCAATACTTCCACCCTAAAACAATTATAAAAAGCCTATTACTAATAGAGGAATAAAAGTAATAGCATAATTTAATGGGGAAATTAATGTCTTCAGGGTATTGGTATATTGTAAACCCACTAAATGCATCAAAAATTATAATCTTAAGATCACCATTAAAACATGATTTTAAGAGTGAGTAAAGCTTCATATAATCTCTAGAAATACAAATTTCATCAAGAAGTCCAATTTCATCTATAGAAATTAAGAGAGAAATAAACTTAACATATTCATCTGAGTCTCTAAAAAAATTGAAGGAATAAAATTTTGGGAGCATACTATATATGAAAACCATGGATGATGTAAGTATCAACATAAATAGTACAGCTTCAATAGAATATATACCTCTAACCACTAGCTTCACACCTCAAAACTCTAACAACATATAGTTTACCATTAAATTCAATAAAGAAACTAAAATAGAGGTTAGGAGGATTTTCAAAATTAGTTGGATTAAACTCTAAAATTATACACTTAAGCTTACAATTTAAATTTTGAATATCAATATCACATTGATTTCGACACTTATTGAATATATGAAAGAAATCATTGCTCTTATATTTAGATGTAAACATTCCTATAGCGATACTTTTAGCCATAATAATCCTACTTGAATCTTCTAAATTAGAACATACAAAGGATCCGATGATAGAGATATTGTGAAATAGGAAAATGATCGTTAATGTTATTATAAAGATAGAGAGAGAAAACTCAATGGAAATAGACATATTAACCACTTGAAATACTTATTTCAATAAATGATTCATGAAAAAACATGTTAATAATTATGAAACCCCCATAAAATTTCAGTGAATATTCTGAAGTAATAACCCCATGTGGAAGTGTAATAGAATAGGCAGAATCACCTTCACCAACAATAATCTTTCCAGATCCATCGATATTTATAAACTTTATAACGTATGGTAAAGTAGAAAGCCTATATGGAAAACTAAGTTTAATAGTGACATGTTCTAAACCATTAAAATCCCTTAAGCTTAAAGCTTCATTGATTACGGAAAATATGTAAGTACATATAAAGCGATTTTCATCAAATGAAATTTGATTAATACTACCATAAGTTACAAATCCAAAGGTTAAAACTAAAGTTAATGAAAAGATTACTGATAAAAGCAAGTTTAAAGAGTATTCAACACTCTTAATTTAAACCACTATTTAAACTAGATAAGAATGTATTTAAATGATTTAAAGTGGAAATTCATGTCCACATTTCGGACACTTAGCATAACCACAGGATCCAAAAACAGAGTATTGACATCCACCACATGAGAAAGTCCTTGAATATGTTAAATCAAATCTATATCCACATTTTGGGCAAATAAGTATCTTGGAGCCACCAGACTTAAACTTCAAGTATTTACACCAATAAGACATGACATTAAAACGAAGAAATAAAGATTTTCATATAAACGATATCATTAATATACTTTAAGTGGGTTAAGGTATTTAGGGTTGAAATCAATGTTAAATGAAGTCTACTATATAAGGTATATAGTGGCTATAATATGTTTTTCATTAGCTTCATTACAAGATTTAAAAAGTAGAGAAATATGCGATTGGATATGGATAATAATGGTCGCCATGGGAATACCATTACTCATATATGAAGCAACAATCAAATGGATGACTATCTGGATGAACTTAATGGTGATATCAATATTATTCTCAATAACCATTGGATTATTAACTTACAAATTAGATTTCTTTGGAGGAGCCGACTCAAAGGCTATAATAGCATTAAGCATATTAATGCCAATAATGCCGGAAGAAATTGCAATAAAATTGGGAACTCATAATATAATACCAGTTTCAACATTCAATAACTCCATGTTAATCTCAATAATGCCTGCAATATATTTACTCATGAAAAACGTGTATAGGATTATCATAGGTGAAAATATATTTCAAGGTTTAGAAGAAGAAAGTATACTTAAAAAATTGTTGGCCATGGCAACTGGTTACAGAATTGAATTGAAAAAGTTAAGGGAGAAAAAGTTTGTATATCCAATAGAGGAATTAAATTTTGAAGGGAATACGATTAAAAGGAGATTGAATATAAGGGTTGGAATATCCATTGGTGAGGATAAGCTTAATAACATAATTAAACTTTATGAAGAAGGTTTAATAGGAGAGGGATATATATGGGTTACGCCGGCTATGCCACTAATAGTTTTCATGCTTATAGGATTAATACTGACGTTAACATATGGGGATATAATATTTAAGTGTATAGTTAAGTTATCGATGGGTTATTGATGGTTAAAAATTATTTTTATTGGTTTTAAATTGAATTTTAAATATAAGTTGTAAATCATATCTAAAACTTTTAAGTAGTCAATATTACCGAAAAAGTGTAAGTGACTTATACATTTACAATCAGAACTTCCAAATCCAATTACTGGAGAACCATTGAGAGTATTAAGTATATCATTGGCAATGATGCATTCAAATCTTAAATCACTATGTGATGCACACATAGCTTTAACTTCAATTCCAGAGGTATTAAGTAGGTAATCTATATGCCACCATAACCTTTTATTTTGAGATAAATGCCTAGATATCCGATTATACAATGCAAACTTCTTCTTAAGTGCTGAACCAGTATAAGTGTATATGCCACTATGAAAGTCTATTAAACCAATACATCCAATTTTAATCCTACGATCATATGGAGAAGCAATTATAAGAGTATATGTTCCACCATTAAGATTTTTAAGAGATTCAAGCAAAAAGTGAACACCAAAAATTAATTTGTAACTTAAATAAATAAGTAAATGGCTGTGAAGATGAACTCGGGTTCTGATATGTGATGACGTTAGACCGTCGGAGCCTGCGCAACAATGATATAGGGTCAAAGCTCTGAGTAATTGTGATGAAGCCGCTTAAAATGAGTTGCGCAATTATTTTGGAGTAAATTCCTTGGGCTTAATCCAAGCATACATAGTTGGAGAATTCTTTATAATCTCAAAAATTTGATCCCAAGTTAAACCATATTTACTTGCTAATTCATCAAAAGTATAATTATAATGAACCCATTCATAAACTATCCTATGCTTCAAATCTTCAGGTATCTTTGAAATATCCACAACTTCAGATTCACTCATAAAAATCATAAAATGAAATTACAAAGCTATAAATAATATTTTCGCATTAAATAAAATTTCAAATTATAATCAAATTAATGGATAAGCGAAAGAGTGAAGAAATCTTCTCCTAAGATAATTTCAATGAATAAATATTCACAAATTCTAATAGTAAATAAACCAAAAAGATAAATATTTGTCTTGATGTTTAAGCTTTAGGTAAGGTGTATATTAAATGACTGTTAAGAAGATCATTGTTGTATTAGCATCTTGGGAGGAAGCTTCGAAATATGTTAGAAAAGCGGTAACAGAGTTGGCTAAGGAAAAAGGGTTTGAAGTTGAATTTAAAGAAGAAGATTATGATTTCCTAGACAAGTATGGAGTAAAAAATGAATATGGAGGGATAGATATACCTCAAGTATTCATACAAAATGAGAAGAATGAGATAAAGTATGTTATGTCTAGAGTTCCATTAGATGATAGAGGTGGGCCAAATATAAAGGAGGCAAAAGAAATAATTCTTAGAGCTATGGGTGAATTAAATTGAAGAGTATTGTGATATTATCTGAAAATGGAAATGCGAAAATACATAAGGAATTGAATATTGAATTGGAAGAAGCAGTTAAAGAAGTTGCTAAAGAAGCCATGGAATTGTGGAATGCAAGTAAATCAGATTTCATAATAATAAGAGACAACTATCCAATGGAATTAAAACTACCATTGACAAGTGAAGAATACGATGTATATTCTAAATTTAGTATGCGAAGAACAGCTCAAAAGACTGTGATAATAGAATTACCAGTTTATGTGATATCATTTGATAATGAATGGTTTGATGATGGATATAAAGACAATAGAGTATTCATAGTTACAATAGGATCACCATTAAGAGAAGAAGCAAAAAATGAACTATTGGAATGGAGTAAAGAGATGACATTAACAACAGCAAGTGAGGAAGAGGAGGAAGGTTAACTTCCAAAAATCCAAAATCTCTTCTTCTTTTCATTTCCAGACATTAATTGTTTAGCTCTCTTTTTAGCTTCTTTAGCAGCTCTCTCCTTTTCCTTTTCAATCTCTACAAGTTCTTCAATCCTTTTAATCAATTCTTCAACAGCAGATCTATCATGAAATATAGCTGTAATCTCATCTACAACTGGATTTGTAGTTATAGCTTTAATATATGGGAATAGGTAGAATATAGCCATTTCAGCTCCAATAAAACTTAATGGTTTAAATGTTTCAAGAAGCATTATAGCAGGTGTTTCAAGACCCCTTTTAACAATTTCAGTTGCAATTTTATCTATTAGTTCCTTCCTCCTTTCAGGAGTTAAATCCAAATTAACATAAGCCAAATAAAACACCAAATATTTAATTGGAAATGATACGTAATTAAATTTTTCTGTTATAGGTGCATAAGTAGATCTCTCATTCTAGAATCAGCGTATTGCCTATAAGATTTAATTATTTCTGGAAAGTTTTCAGCAGTGTTAACGTTTTCCAATAAAAGCTTATAATAGATTTCATGAGCTCCTGGAATTCTCTCTCTTAAAGTTTCATAGAGTTTTAATCCAATCTCAGCGGCTTTTTCACACTTTGGATCATGAGGTATGAAATTGCTTGAGAAGAATGAGAAGACATTTGGTTTATCATCAGACTTCTTTAATTCTTTAATTTGATTAGATATTCTACCTTCAACATATACTCCAGAAGCTCTTTCTTCAGCATACTTTTTAACACAGCATTCAGGATATCCAAGGATTAAGCCAAGTTCACTAACAAATTTTGAAGATAATTCTTCAGGATATGCCAATAATGATGGTGGTAAACTTATATTTTGCATTTGATATATAGCTCTCCTAATCTCCCTTCTAATGTAGAATAAATCTTTAAGTTTTCTACCTATATTCTTATCTTTAAACAAATAAACTTCACATATACTTGGTCTAATTTTATCCATCTCCATCCTTAAACCAAGCTTCTTAGCCCAATATTCATGAGCTTTAAAAACATCTGAATCCAAAACATACTTCTTAAACAATTTATCAATTTTACTTCTCAACTCCATTATTAATTCACCCCTCAATTGAATATCTCTAGCAGACATTATCGTCATTAAATCACTTTTACATTCAGAATCTATCTTCTCACCAATCTCCTTAGCATTGGGAAGTTCTGCAATCATCGTAAAGAATGATGCAGGTCTAATATCAAAATAAACTGAGAGAAAATCTTCAAATTTAACTCTATCAAGAATACGTTTATCTTCAAGGAAAGACCTCAAAATATCGTTCATAAAGTCACCAAAACACTCATATAAAATATTATCAAACATGTAAATAAGTGTTAGGTGAAAATATGACTTACAGAATGCCTAAATTGGAAGAATACATTGCTGGAGCATTATTATCAAATGCTCCTGGATGGCTTGTAATAGCGTTGATATCGTATATTGCAGAATACATGGAAACTACGATATTATTTGCAGAAGCAGTAATAGTAGTATCATACTTGATTTCTACGACAGTTTCAAGTTATTTGATATGTAGAATTGCATATAGAGATAGAATGACCATTGGACTAACAGTTGGCGTATCATCAATATTAGTGAATATGTTATTTACATTATTAATAAGGGGTATGCCAATGCAATTATTAATAGAAATCGTTAGTGTGCAAATATTAGGTGGAGTTTTAGGTGCATATATAATAGAGAGGAGGAGTCCATCTACCTCTTACTAAAGAAAAATCTATCTAAACTCTTAACACCAAAAATTTCATCAAGATTTATTCCAATAGCTTCTAGAATCTGTCTTAAAGTGGTTTCCATATGCCCAATATATTTCTCTACATCTATTTCATCTATCCTAGCAAGTTGAATAGGTTTAACCCCAATATCACCTTTAACTTTAACATATGATATTATATCTCCAGCACCAAGTTTTCTAGATTGAAACTTCTCTAAAAGTTTAGCTGCTTTAACATGTTGTGGGGTAGTCTTAACATAGTGATCTAAATCTCTAGACAATTTAACTCTAAAGGCTAAATCATCAAGATTCAATTCTCTATTCTTCAATTTAACATAATAATCTCTAACAACAGATTTAATCTTAGATTTAGCATCATCAAAATCCTTTAAAGTCTGAACATCACCTAAAATATCAACAACATCCATAAACAATTTCTTAAGGAATTCAGGAGTATTCCTCTTCTTACCAACAAGACCTTTAACATCAACAGAACCATCATTAAAAACCCCTAGATAATTCTTCTTAAGACCTGAAAACGTTATGTACCTATAGACTTTATCTATATCTAAATCGATCTTAAACTCTTTAATAGACCAATCAATAAGCTTCTTAACTTGCTCTTGAGTTGGTCTATGTAGAAAGATGCTATCGGTATCGCCATATAATACTTCAACACCCAATTCCCTAGCTTTTCCAATAGTTTTAGAAATTACATATCTACCAATAGCAGTTATACTTTCAGCAACCGGTGGGCAATATAATGGAAAGTTTTCATCACCCATAACTCCATAACTAGCATTTAAAAACACTTTTAAACCCTGCTCAACAACTGAATACCAAGTTCTAACAGCATCATCTAAACTCTTATCTTTAGCCTTAGGCTTAAACCAATAAACCCTCATATTTCTAAGCATGCCAATTATTATTGAAGATAACCCCCTCCTCTTAACACAAACCCAATGTGGAAGTTCTGGAACCCTATTACTCTTACATTCTTCATGTGGACAATTAATGGTTTCATAAGATAAATTCCATCTATAGAGTACAGAAGGATATAGAGAAGCAAAATCTAGAACTGTTACATCAAAGTATACACCAGATTTAGGTTCAATTACAATAGCCCCCATATACTTTTTACCCTTAATTAAAGCTTTAGTAACAGAAACACCCTTAGAAGCAATAATATCCTCTTTAGATGGAATCAAATAATTCCTCTTCCTATGTTCATAATAAAGCATATTCCTAATCCAAACAGAAACCCCCCTACGAACTACATCACCCATACTAAGCTTACTAATTCGCATAAGTAATAGTATAAGCTTCATAACAACTCCATCATTAAATGTAGTTAGCTTAAGCGTTATTTCAGCATCCCTAAAACAGTATGCAGCAAGATCATAATATGATAATTCACTAATCAAACGATCTAAACTTATCTTTCCAATTCCAAGGAGAGAATTAGCTATAGCATCTAGAGTTGCATCCTTATACTTATTTCCAAATGCATAAACTTGAATCGACCTATTGCTAAAGAACTTATATAAATCTATATGAACCCCTGGAACAACATCAACATAATTCCTACCCATAGCCAATGGAATATTTTCACGTTTAATACCAATATTTGAAGCTCTATGCCTAAGATAATTTAAATCGAAATCATCACCATTAAAAGTTAGAATTATGGGATAAGAAGTTATAAGTTTAAAAACATTTAAAAGCATCTCATCTTCATCATCATAAAATTCCAATTCAACATCCTCTGGAAGATTTACAGGTCTAATCCCACTATCAATACCTTCCCTCTTAAGCATAAATACCTTCTTTAAACCATCAGAAGATGCACATGAAACACATATAACAGGGTCTTCAGCTTTTGAAGGTTCTGGAATTCTATCAGCAGTAGATAAAACCTCAATATCTACAGCCAATCTAGGTATATCTGGAACTGGAACTAGAAATAGTGGAAGCCATTCCTTAACGCAATCTAAAACTTCAGTGGGTTCATCTTCAAAAATCTTTATAATTTGTTTTGAAACATCCGTAGGAATATCTAGAGGTACAGGTTGTAGATACCCATTAACAATCCTATAATATAACCCAGGAATTAAACCAGTATCATAAATATAGCAATTATTGTATGGAATCCTATCCTCCCAAGCCTTTGGAAGAATTTCTCTAATACTCTTCCTCCTACCACCAATAGCCAATGGATCTGAAGCAATAATTTTAGAAAATTTAACAATAGAATCTCTTATAGGATCATACTTCTCAACTTCAACAACACCCCTATAACCCTTATGTGTAACTACACTATGCATTTTAACTTGACTAGGGGTTAAATCTGTAAGGCAATATGGCATATGCCCGCTCTTATCATGCCAATAATAAATCTTCTTTGAATTTGGATCATAAAGTTTACAAAGAGCTTTACCAACAGAACCATCATAAACCACAGCTAAAAGTATACATGGACCAGTATTATCAGGTTCTTCAACACTAATTGGAACAACCTCTAATTCCTCTTCTTCAAAAGATTCTCTAAACTCCTCTTCTTCCTCAAAAACCTCTTCTTCCTCACTTCTAACCATATCTCCATTTCTCATACATTTTCTCCTTCCTCAAAAACTTCTTAAAAACCTTATAATGATCCTCACAGAGATAAACTCTACGTGGAGCATTAGAGCCAATACTTAACCCAGCTTTAGGTGCAACTTTAGAAAACTCAGAATAAGATAATGAGCGAATAGCAGATTTATTGCAATCAACAATACTACAATTGATGCCCCTATCAATTTTACCCAAACTTTACACCAATAACATAAATTATGCAAAGAAACTTATATAATAAACTTAAACAAAAATATAACAAAATTGAGAATTCATTAAAAATAAAGTGAAATAATCCATGAAAATTGGGCCCGTAGCTCAGCATGGATAGGAAAAATCCTATCCGAACTTATATCTATGGTATCGCGCGTTTTCAGATACACTTTCATTTTTGGCTGTTAAGGTTTGAGTTAGTTTGTTTTCGAGGTCTGAATATGTTATTGTTTTTATGAAATTGCTTGCTGTTTCCTTTAGTTTTCGTCTTCTGTTACTAGGGTGGCTTCTGCGTTTCTAGCTGTTGCTATGTATGAGGCGTCGTAGAAGGTTATCCCTTCTTTGTAAGCTATTTGAAATGTGTGGAAAAGTCTAGTTTTGTGAATTTTATTGTTTTTATCACGCCTCTTGTGGCTAAGTCTTTTATCGTGGTGGTGTCTATGGCATCCTCTATGGTATTGATTTCAATAATGTTGAAAGCTTCCAGAGGCTGTTACAGGCTTCATATATGGCCAGGTCTGTGGTAAATAGGTCTGCACGAGTGGCTTCTAATAATAGCTGTCAAAATTAACGCAATTTTCCTTTAAAATAGAAACTTCAAAAGGATAAATTTAAATGTTTAAATATAATCTTCAACTAAACAGGGTGAAAAATATGAGTGAGAGGAAATTGCCAAGATTTATAATGTGTTTCTGTACTGGTGAATGTCCCGGATTTGCAAAGTTGGATTTGTGGAAGTTGATAAACTTTGTTAGAAATGAGCTTGACGTAGAATACGCTATAATCCATCCTCAGCTTTGCGTCACGGATGGGGACAACTTTTTCAGGGATTACTTGAAGGAAACGGATAAAGACAAAATATACATTATCGGTGGATGCGACCCAAGGATGCAGAGGAAAATGTTTAAGGACGCTTTTGCTGAAAAGGGCTTAGACTTTGACAAGCAAGTAATTTCTCTGGATTTGAGGAATATGGAGACGGCAGAGGCCATGAAGAAGGTTGAGGAAGCTGTAAGTAAGGTGGTTGGTGCGTAAGATGGGCGAGGAGAAAACGTATTTAGGGATACCGCGAAAGGAGATTAAATGGTTTCCAACAATTAATCATGAGCTTTGCACTGGTTGCGGAATCTGTGTGGAATTCTGCCATGAACATGTTTACGAAAAGCAGGGCGACAAGACAGTTGTTGCAAGACCCTACGATTGTCTAGTGGGATGCGAGTCATGTAGACCGCGGTGCCCAGTGGGAGCCATAAGCTTCCCTTCAAAGCAGGAACTTAAGCAGATGCTTAGAGAATTGCGAAAGAAATACGGTTACCGTTAAGGCTTGCAAAGTCTTACTGAAACATACTTTCAATTATCTTTGGATTCTTAACGCTGTAGTATACCCATCTTCCCTCTTTTCTGCCTTTAACCAGCCCAGCGTTTTCCAGTATTTTTAAGTGATGCGAAGCTGTTGGCTGGGTTAAATCAAGGACTATCATAACCTCGCAAACACACATTTCCCTAACGCCCAAAAGCTTCAAAATCCTAAGCCTCTTCGTGTCCGCCAAAGCCTTAAAAAGTTTGCATCGCTCCTCAGCCTCATCAACCCTCGCCATATCATCCACAAGATGTCTTAGCTCAGCAACGTATCTCTGCGGATCTTCATGAGGACAGCGTCCGGAACTTAACAACCTCATAAGCCTTTATCAATTTTAGATTTAAGCATTTTGTTTACCAAGCATAAATAGTGAGATTAAAATATTTAAATATGTTTCTTAAAAGCTTCTACTTCAGCCTAATTGGATTCATCATCCTCTCTATTTGAAACTTGAAGGCTCCGTACTCCTTAGACTCCAATGGTGGGCAGTCCTGCAATGTTTTTTCTCCGTTTAGAAGTTTGGCTGTAAAAGCGAAGCAGCTTTGCTTCCCGCATATTTTGCAGTTCGTTTTCGGCAACAACTCGTAAATCTTTACTGGTGTTAATTCTTTTTTGGCATGAATCATTTCGGGGTCTGGCTTTCCATGGGTTTTCAGGTATATGATGGCGCGGTTTATTAGTTGCCTAGCCTCTTCGACGAGTTGGTTTGCCTCGTTTCTATCTTTGACGTAGGTCATGCTGATTCTGCCATTAGCGAAAATGGTTATCAGGTGTTGCTGGTACACGTAGCTTAATGCGCCGAGCTTTTCGGAGTATTTGGCGTTTGGAATAGCCAAATAGAGAATCGGCAAAACATCTTCTAGGAGCTTGTCAGCCTGCACCAAAAACTTAATCCTTTCCGGGTCGGCGGTGCAAGGCGAAATCTCCTTAATTTCATTTCAATTTTTCTGACAAGAATGTCCGCACATAAGAGTTCCTCAAAATTTTCGCTCATTTCTCCATGATCGCCTTTATAATCAGTTCTTTAGCCTTCTTTATGTCTTCTTGGGAAATGTATTTTTCAAGCTCTCTTTCATGTATTATCCTTTGGGGGTTATGTTTTCCCTCTCTTAGTTTTTTCAGCTCTTTCTCGTAAAGCTCGAGTTCTTCGTCCTTGCTTAACTCTCTTCCAATCTGCCTTTCTTTTGCAACTTTAACATCAAGCAGGTCTATTCCTAGGAGACTTTTTGCTATGCTTTTCAAGGCTTCTATTTTTGCTTCTGTAACCAAGGAATTTTGGTCTAGCGGTTGGGCTGTGGCTAAAAGGAAAGGTTCACATCTCTTGTAAACCTCACGCATCCTTTCAATTGTGGAAGGGTCCAGATCCCTTGTCCCGCTGTATACATGCTCTAAGCCGGAGGTATGGCCAAGCCTCAATATACTCGTTTGGGGCATGCCCAGTTAAATTGCTCCTAAAATACTTTCTTAAACTGTAGGGCCTAATTCTCTGAATTTTGTTTCCAAAGGTTAACTGCGATTGAATTCCGCTCTTAGCAATCACCTTTTCTATTTTGGCTGTTAACGTTTTTCTCCTAATCCCTTTGCCTGGATACCTCGGGTTTGCTATTATAGGGCTTTTATCAATTATTTTCTCTCCCTTACTTTCCCTAAACCTAAAATATTGGCGAATCAGCTCAACAGTTGTCTCCGGAATAAAAGTGACGTAAACGCTGTCACTTTTTGCCTGCGGAACAAACACTGCACATGGACTTACCCCCTTCTCAAAATCGTTTTTTATGCTTGAGTAGGTTAAATCACATATGTCCTTTGGTCTTAATCCTCCATAACGCATCAGCTCAATGGCAATTTTGGTTGAAAGGCTTGAAGCTGCATTTAATATTTGCCTTAACTCTTCCTTCGTTGGAATCTTGTCCAAGTATTTCACAGTCTTCTTGAAAGGCGGTTTATTTTTCACCTCAATTCCATGAAATTTCAAGAAGTTTTTGACAGCATTCCATAAAACATAAAGTCTTCCAGTAGTGTAGGAACATTTGCGAAGTTCAGATAAAGCCCATTTCCTCAAAACATCATATGCTTCACTGGAAGATAGCCCAACTAAATCTTTTTTCCAGAGCTTTCAACAAAACCAGCAAGCATATCCAGATAGTCGTGGGCTGTTCTTCCACTTCTCAAAACCTTAAGCTCATCAAATCAAGCCCTAACTTCTGCGTAATCTTCATATAGCCTCAGAGCTCTTTTAGAAAATGCGTGTCTATAACTAAACCTCTCCAAGACGCATCAAGAAAAAGGGGGAGGAAGAGATATATAAATGTTCGGATAGGAAAAATCGGGCCCGTAGCTCAGTTTGGATAGAGCGTTGGCCTCCGGAGCCAGAGGCCCCGGGTTCAAATCCCGGCGGGCCCGCTACCTCCCATATTCAGATCTTTAAATAAGTTAATGTCCATACCTCGCTAGTCTATGGCTGGGTTAAGGCTGAGATTAAACTTTTTAGAGTAAAAATGTCATAGAAACTAGAAGGAAAATAGAAAACTAAATGAAAAGATTAGGGAAAACTGTGTGATGAGCTACTTTTAGAAGATATAGATAAATACTGAAAAATCCCTTTTATGATGAATTTTAATGTATTTTTATCCATTTAAATACCGGTATTTGTTAAAATTCTAAAAGGTATTCTATCTTCGGCTCTATTAACTCCTTGTAAATATAGAAGCTAAACCTATGTATATCATGAATTATAAAGGGATTTCTATTTGGTAACGCTTCATATTTGCTTGTAAGCCCTTTTGCACTAGCTTTATCGATGATTGGTTTCACATCATCCTCTGTAATTCTATACTCTTCAAGTAACTTTAGATACGTTCTAAGCGAGTAGCCAACATATGTATTGACTGGACCTGAGAATAACCTAATGGTGCGAATTAGTACTTCATATATTTTCAATTCTTTCTCTTCTTCCACAGTAAATGGTGGGGGGATCTGGCTATTCTCTAAATACTCTTGTAATTCAAAGCTTATTACATAGTAAGGTTCGTCTTCTTTACCTCCATGTGAGGAAACATAGAAATGTGCTTTAACACATAGGTTCATTTCTTCCAAGATCTGCATGAACTTAGAGCAGTATTCCCAAACTTCATAATCTCTAAGTATTCTATCCAATGCATATAATTCAGCCGTTGTTTCTGATGGTTGAATAGCAGGAAATTTTAATGAAGGTAAAAGGTAATAATGAACTACGAATCCAATTATTCTTGGAGGAATACCATGATGTTCAACCGCTTTATTAACAGCGTCATTAAATGTAGTGCATATAAGCTTAATAATCGGTTTTATGTACGCTTCACCTTCTGTTGTCGTTTGATATAATGTAAGACGATACCAAGTATCTTCTTTGATAAATCCCATAAGCAGAAGTCTACGAGCCAATATTTGATTTACATCTTTACTTAAAATCCCCCGTCTTTTACCAAACCTAGCATCTATCCTAATGTTCTGACCTACATATATCTTCAACAACTCCTTCTCAAGCTCAGGACTTAGCATTTCTTCGAATGCTAAGGGTATCATTCAAAATATTATAATAATATTATAATAAAATAAATATAACTTAATTAAAATTCTTACCTCAAAACCTGAAAGAAAATACGAATTTCTACTAAATGAAAATTTTACAAATCAAGTTATGAAGTTGTAGAATCCTATACCTATTTATTTTCGATAGTGGATTATTACATAGTGTGTATGTTGATAGTTATTTCTGGTTTGCCTGGAACTGGTAAGAGTACTATAGCAGATATCTTATCAGAGAAAATTAGAGCACCAGTTTTAAGGACTGATGAAATAAGGAAGAAGTTGATTGAGAAACCAACTTATTCAGAGGATGAGAGGGAATTGGTTTATAGGGTAATGTTTATTGTAGCAGAGTATTTGGTGAAGCAGGGTGTTCCATGTATTCTTGATGCTACTTTTAATAAGGAGGAGAGGAGGAGGAAGGTTATTGAATTGGCTGAGAGAAATAATGTTCCTATATACTTTATTGAATGTATTTGTGATGAAGAGGTTGTTAAAGAAAGATTAAAGGGGGATAAGAGATTTTCTTCGGATGCAGATTGGGAAGTTTATTTAAAATTGAAAAGAGAATTTGAACCTATAATGCAGGATCATATAATTATAGATACAACTAGAGGATCTGTGGAGGCAGCAGATATTTTAATTGAGAAATTAAAGTTGCTTGGCGTAATTAAAGGATAGGTTGAAGTATTTTCTAGCATTTTTTACAGCGATATTCTTATCCCTTTTACCAATATTTGGATCTTTTAGTTTGAAACTTTCAACTTTCCCTCTAACATAGGCTCTATAACATTTATAGAATTGCAATAGTTTGAGGAGTTCTACATCCTTTGAAAATTCAATATATTTTTCAATAAAAAGATCACTGAGATCACTTCTATCATGAAAATCTAAATCCATGGCTAGAAATGCTACTTCACTTACAGTATCAGAAAATCTAAATCTATCTATAAACTCTAAACAATCGAAAATGTAGATTTTATTTGGAGTTATAAAGATGCTTTCGGAATATAGGTCTCCATGGCAGTCTTTAATCATTCCCTCTTTCATCCTCTTCTCAAAAAGACTTTTATTTTTGTATATAAAGTCATCAATAATCTTCTTTATGAAGTTAAATTGATTTTCAGAAATTGTAATGTTTATAAATTCTCTAGTTTGCTCAAAATTCTCATTCCAATTATACTTTATAACTTCAATTGAACCATATTTACTTATTTCCTCATTACTTTCAGCTTTAGAATGGAAATCAGCAATAATTTTAGCAATATTTTCAATAGCTTCATTACCCACTTTATTCTCTTCCAAAAGTTTTGACATTAAATATCTTTCAGGTATTCGCTTCATCTTTAAAGCATACTCAATAATTTTACCCTTACCACAAATTTTAATCTCTTCATCTTCCATAGTTATAGGAACTATCCCAAGATAAAGGTCTGATGCCAAACGCTTATTTAATCTCAATTCCTTCTCTAAATCCTCCTTCCTCTTATCCAATGTGGAAAAATCAAAATAGGGGAATTTTACAGCCTTCTTAATCTTATAAGCAAAATCTCCAGCAAGAAAAACAAAAGAATGATAGGTTTGAATAAGTTTTACCTTTTTTACTTTTTCACTATAGACTTCAGGCTTTAATAAAGCTTTTACAATTAAATTTTGTAAAGATAAATCAGAATTATCAGATACCATCAATAATAGTTATTAACTGTTATCATATATAAGCATGAGGATTTAAAATTCAATTAACAAATCTCGTAAATAGGTAAAGCTATCTACCACCACCATAAAATCTGTTAATCGATGTATCTTAAATTTAGGATTTATAGGTGTCACTATTTCTTGATAAATTTTATCTTCTCAATATTTCAACCCTCTTAGACAATTCTCTCCTAAATCTCTAAAACTCTTCAATGATTCTTCCACAAATGTATTTTACATCAATACATCTTCAATCTTATATAACTTTTGTATTAGCATTGAGACCAAGCTCTTTCCTAATTTCCTTTGGAAGAAATAACTCCCCCTTTGAACCGACTCGTTCTTTCATCATTTACTCGATTCACCGAATAAACCATAAGTTACCGAGTAAAAAATTACTACGATTTTGATAAAAGAATCTACACATATATTAAAATCCATCAATAAACAAAATAATTATTAATTTAATTAACATAGATGTTCATATGGATGTTTTTGAAGCTATTAGAACGAGACGTAGTATAAGGGTTTATGAGGATAAACCTGTTGAAGAAGAGAAATTGAAGAAGGTTTTAGAAGCAGCTAGACTTGCACCTTCAGCAGGTAATAGACAACCTTGGAGGTTTATCGTTGTAAATGATAGGAAGATTATAGAGGAACTAAAAATGATTAAAGAAAGGATGATGCCATCTGCTAGGAGACCTTATAGAGGTCCGCTTGCTACAGCACCTATAGTTATTGTTGGATGTGCTGTTCCCAGCGAAAGCTTCCCTGGAACAGATTTCTGGAAGATTGATGTATCTATAGCATTACAGAACTTAGTTTTAGCTGCATGGGAATTGGGTCTTGGAACATGTTGGATAGGAGTATTCCATGATGAAAATGATATTAAAAAGGTTTTAGGAATACCCGATGATGTTCGTGTTGTGACTATGATAACACTGGGATATCCAGCTGAAAAGAAGGATCCAGTAACCGATAGAAAACCTCTAGAGGAAATAGTTAAATATAATCGCTGGTAGTTAGTGTCAAACTTATCCACCAATTTTCTTTATCATTTTTAAATACACTATTCTACAAATTATTACGATAATTATTGTTAAGGCTATGAATAATAGAAACATGTTTTCAGTTATAATATAACCGTGGAGAATTATCCCCAAAGACCCTATAATAGAAGAATACTCTAAAATTTTACTCAATTTAATATTTGTGACATATCTAGATGCGGCTAATAAAATACATGTAAAGATTAGGGATAAACCCAGAGAAGTTGAAACAATATCATTATTTTGAATACCATTAACAAACATAAACAATCCTAAAGTACCCCAAAAAATTGGAGCAAACCCTAAAGATCTATCCTCTGAAGACACAATAAATTTAGAGGCTACATTAAATATAATAGTTTTCTAAAACAATCTAACCTTAGAGCGAAGTTTAAGACTCGTGAAGAATGATGCTTAATTAAGATTGATTTCTACAAAACTTTAGAGATGAGAAAAACATTAATAAATAGTTAAGGTTAATATTCCCATGATAACTTTGTGGATCCCAAAATGGCTTGGTGAATGTTACTCCAAACTATATATGAAGTTTAAACTAGGTTTGTTTACTTTTAATGATGCTAAGAATGTGTTGTTATTTGATGATAATAAGCTTTCAGTAGTTTTTAGCATGCTTCATTCTAAAAGGCTTATATTGGTGTTTAAGAAAAGTAGGCCTAGAATTTATAGATTGATTGATCCTGAAAACATGATTTTCATAGCTTCAGGTATGGTAAAGAATTTTGATAAAGTGAAGCAAGAAGCATATTTAAAGTTGATATTGGATTGTTTAAGATTAATCATGGAAAATATTTGTTTAGAATCTTTTGCAATTTATGGTTCAGTGGCTAGGGGTACTGCCTATAACACTAGTGATGTGGATATATTATTGATTTCAGATGATTTTCATGGTACAATAGCCTCTAGAATAGATAGCCTAATTAAAATTGAAGAAAAATTAAGGGATGAATTGAATTGGCTTAGGAAGAATGGGATATATACTGGATTGAGTTTCTACCCATTACGTAAAGTTGAAGCTGAAAAACTACCACTATTATTCTTAGATTTAACTGAGGAAGCAATAGTATTGTATGATAAAAATAGTTTCCTAGAAAGAATATTGTTGAATTTTAAATCAAAGTTGATAGAAATCAATGCAAAAAGGATTTTCATTAATAAGAAGTTTTGGTATTGGGATCTAAAACCAAATTACAAGTTTGGTGAGAAAATTGAAATTGATTAAAATAGCAAAATCATATTTGAGACAGGCAGAAGCTAGATTGAAAGATGCAGAAGATGCATTAATTGAAGAGAATTATCCATACACAGTAAGGTTGAGTCAAGAATGTGTGGAACTATCTTTAAAGGCAGTATTAAAGGCTGTGGGAATAGAATACCCGAAAATTCATGATGTATCTGATGTTCTAATTGATGTAAAAAATAGATTCCCAGAATGGTTTAAGAAAGAATTGAATTTTATATCTCAATCATCAAAAATTTTGGTGGGGAAAAGGGAGATAAGCTTCTATGGTGGGGAAGAAGCACTATTATCTCCAAATGATGTTATAGGGAGAGGGGATGCTGAAGATTCACTAAATAGAGCTAAGCACATACACATGTTGTGTAAAAAGTTGATTGAAGAAATTGCTATATGATATTATGATTGAAACTCTATGTGTTCACCAGTTGATTCAATGATTTTATAGTTCATCAATAAATGTAAATCTACTAATTCATCAATAATATCGCTGTATTCAATTGCAAATTTAACTTCAACCTTCAATGGATCATTTAAACGTAATCCCATACTCTTCTTATAACTCCATATTTTGCTATTGGCTGAAATTAATAATTCAAGTGACTTTGTAGGATAATTCCATCTTGGATCTGGATCCATTATTCTCTCTAAATGTATGCTCCTATTAGAGTATAGCATTCTCCATATGGAATCCGTTATTATTGGCATTATTGGTGCTAACAATTTAAGTATATTTGAAAATACTGTATGGAGAGTATACCATGAAGCTTTCTGTTGAGATTCCCTATATTTACCATGTTCATTATATACTCTAGATTTAACCGCTTCTAAATAATGTGACGCAAATATATTCCAAGCGAAATTGTATATTTCATTTGCAGGTGTATAAACATCCATGGAATCATATGCTGAAATACATTTTTCAATAAGTTTATTTAATGCTGATATCATTGCTAGATCTAATGGTCTAAATTCTACATCACTAATTTCTGGAAATGGAAATGAAGATATAAATCTAGCTAAATTCCAAAGCTTAGTTACAAATAAAGCTCCAGTCTTTATTAACTGTTCTGAAAATCTATAATCACTACCAAGTTTAGAAGCAGCTGCCGCCCAAAATCTAAATGCATCTACACCATACTTATCTATATATGGTTTTGGATCTATAACGTTACCCTTAGATTTATGCATAGCTTCACCCTTTTCATCTAAGCCCATACCGCTAATCCTAACATACTTGAATGCAGGTTTTTTCAATAATTGATAAACTCTTAGAATTGAATAATAAAGCCAAGTTCTAATAATATCATATCCCTGTGGTCTAACGGTATTATTAAATAACTTATCGAATAATTTATCACCATACATTGAAACATATAGTACACTTATTGATGAATCAAACCATGTATCAAGAACTTTAACTTCTCCATAAATATTATCAATACTTGCACCACAAATTGGACATAAATTGAAGGGTGGTTTATCAATCCAAGGCCTATAATATCTACCAGGCTCTGGAAGTAGAATATTATTGCAAACTTTACATTTCCAAACTGGAACTTCAGTGGCATAATATCTATCTTTACTAATAGGCCAATCAGTAGATACAGATGTAATCCAATCAATAAGTCTCTTCTTATGTTCTTCAGGATAAAATATCATAAGATCAATAATCTTCTTTAAATCTTCTTTAAATTCCACTTGTTTCAAAAAGTACTCTTTGGAATGTATAAATTCAATTGAAGTCTTACACCTCCAGCAAACTGGATGTTCATGTTCAATATTTTCAATTTTAACGATTAGATTTCTGGATTTAAGTTCATTAACTATATTATCTCTAGCTTCAGTAATACTTAACCCTCTAAGAAAGCCTGAATAATCATTCATTCTTCCATCTCTATCAATTAATACTCTAGGTTCAAGATTCATATCTCTAAAGATCTTTACATCAACACTATCACCATAACTACATATCATTGCTAACCCAGTTCCAAAATCTGGTTTAGCTTCAGGTCTCTCCACAATTGGAACTACTCTATCATATATTGGTACAATAGCATGCAACCCCTTTAAATGCTTATATCTATCATCATTTGGATTATATATGACTATGGCGCATGCTCCCAAGAGCTCAGGTCTAGTGGTGGCAATAACTATTTCCCCACCAGTCTCATGAATACCAAACTTAATATAGTAGAGCTTAGCTAAACTAGATCTATACTCTAATTCAGCATCTGCAAGTGTAGTTCTACAACGTGGACACCAATTAACAGGCCTTTCAGCTTCATAAATCAAATTATTCTTAAATAACTCAATAAATGTAGCTTGAGTTATACGTCTATACTCAGGGCTATCAGTTCCAGAACGCCAATATTCAAAGCTACATCCACTTTTAATCAAACCGTCAATGAGGAGTTTCTCAACATTATCCAATTCAGCCTTACATAGTTCTATGAACTTCTCTCTACCAATAGGGGTTGAGGCAATTTCATGAATATTTAAACCAAGTTTACGCTCCACTTGAACTTCCACTGGAAGACCATTTCTATCAGCATAGAAAGGTAATAAAACATTAAATCCCCTCATCCTAAAGTATCTTCCAACCATATCAATCTGCATATAATGAGCTAAATTACCAACATTCCAAGGACCTGAAGCATATGGTGGAGGTGTATCAAATACAATTATAGGTCTAGGATCATTAACATCATAATTGAACTTATATATACCCTCACTCCACCAAGAATCGATGATCTTAGACTCTTCAGATCTATCCCAACGCTTTTCAACTATCTTAGGTCTAAGCTTTCCACCAATAGGAATCACCAGCCAAATATTAATTTGGTTAATGATGCTAAAAATAAATTTTTCTAATAAATTTACATTCTCTTTGGAGCTTCTATCCCAAGAATATTTAAACCATTCCTTAAAGTCTTCATAACGGATTTTACAAGCATAACTCTAGCATTCCTCAACCCCTCATCTTCACACTTTAAAACTGGAAGATTATCATAGAATAAATTGAAATCCATAGCTAGATTATTCAAATATACACATAAAGATTCGAAGCTAAGTCTAGAATAAGTTTCAGAAATAACCTCTGGAAACTTAGCAACATCCACTATAAGCCTATGCTCCAATGGATCTTTAAGTTTATAAACATCATAATTACTATAATCCCAATTCACCTTATCCAAAATGTTATACGCTCTTGCATGTGCATACTGAATAAAGGGACCACTATTCTGATTAAAATCTAAAACCTTATTCCAATCGAAAACAATCCTTTTATTTGGAGAGACTGAAAGCATCGCATACCTTATAGCTCCAGCAGCAATAATTTTAGCAATAGCTTTAACTTCAGATTCACTTAAATTAGGATTCCTCTTAGAAACTTCAATAATACATCTATCCACAGCTTCCTTAAATAATCCATCTAGATCCACATATCTACCACGTCTACTAGACATCTTAAAACCTGGAAGATGAACTAATTCATAGGAATAATGCATTAAGTTCAAAGCATAATTCATAAGCCCCATACAAGCCAAAGCAACCCTTAATTGAGTTTGAGCTAAAGATTGCTCATGGCCAATAACATGAATAACCATATCAGCATCTTTAAACTGTTTAATCGTATAAGCGATATCCCTAGTTGTATAAAGCGTTCTACCATCAGACCTCCTCAATGTAAGTTGTGGAAGCTCATGGTGTTCATCTATCTTTAAAATCTTCTTTAAACCTAAATCTCTACAAACAGATTCCACATCAAATATCCAAGCATTACCATCAAATTTAACATAACCACTCCTCCTAAGGCTATCAAGAATCCTATTAACATCACCACTCCAAACAACATCACTCTCCCAATCCCAAAATTCATGTTCAATATTAAGATTTGAAAGAGTACTCTTAAAACCATCAATAACCATTGTACAAAGCTCACGAATAATATTCTTAGCATAATTCAACCCCATTTCATAATCTAAATCAAGCTTATTAATTGAGGCAATAGGATCTGGATCTGAATTAATATAGTCAGATAAAACATCAAAAAGATGTGGATTCCTTTCCCTCAATTCAGCGGCTACAGAGATCCAATCTGAAAGTTCAGAATTCAATTTAGAAATTTCATCAACATTAGCATTGGAGGATTTCAAAGTAGATAAGAGAGTATTTATACGTTTAATTTCAATGAGACAGTTTGTAATAGCATAAATCAAACCAATAAAATGATCAGACTTCAAATCACACTTAACCTTATCTTTAACACCCATATAACCATATGCAGCTATTGAAACCTGAAGACCAACATCATCTATATAAAAATGGGTTTTAACCATATGCCCCATAAACTTCAAAATTCTAGCTAAACTATCTCCAATAATGGCATTTCTACCCGCACCTATATGGAGAGGATGAATAGGGTTTGCACTAGTATGCTCAACAACAATTCTTAAAGGTTTATCCACCGGAATAGAACCATACATTAAATCTAGAGATTCAATAGAATTAAAAGTTATAAGTGCAAGTTTAGGATAATTAACCCTAAAATTTATGTAACCACCAGAAACTTCAATGCTACCAATCAAATTAAACTTTGAATTATCAATTCTAGAAGCAATATCAAGTGCAAATCTATTTGGATTAATCCCAATAGATTTAGCAAGTGTAAATGTTGGAAAAGCTAAATCAGCTGAAATACCAGGAGGTGGATACTCCAAAGAAAATTCAAAACTAGAATATCCAAGTTCTGATAAAGCATTAGAAATAGCATTAACACACTCAGACCTAAATAAACCAAAGGGGTTATATTCAACCATAAAATTCCCAAATGATAAATGGGATAAGACCAATATAAAATTAGAGTTACAATGGAAACAAATAATCATTTAGTAGGAGGTTTAAGAATAAGAGAGAGGAAAGCAGCAATAATAGATGAAAAAGCTAAAAAGAGAAGTATTTGATCATAAGAACCAAAAATCAAATATAAGTATCCAGTAAGCCAGCCAGATATTAAGCCAGCCCAAGCTTTAGCAGTATAAGTTAAACCATAATTAGCAGTAGCATAAAGAGATCCATAATAATCACCTATAATAGAAGGATAAAATGCGAAGGGTGAACCTCCAAATAAAGCCACAATAAAACTCAAAATAACAAATAGATTTGGATTACCACCAAGATATATTAAGGATAGAGTAGACAATCCAAGAAGTAAATAGAATATAAACATTGACTTAATTCTCCCAATACAATCAGAAGCGATACCAGCAAAAATCCTACTCAATCCATTACCAATTGGAAATAGGAATAAAGCTATATTCAAATACCACCCAGAGATATTAAAGGTTTTAGCAAGCATCTTTAATTGAGCAGCAAAAATTAGAACTATAGCAACAGTAAATATAAATGAAAAGTATATTATAGGCCATTGCCAAGTTAAAACCATATCTAAAGGTTTATAATTAACCTTTATACTACTACGCTTAACATCACTGGAATACTTAGGATAAGAATAAAAAGATGAAGCAAAAAGGGTTATGAAGAGAATTAAAACTCCAATAAATTGAAATGTAAAACTCAAACCATAATTTGAAATAAGCCATTGAATAAAGAGATTGAAAATGGCAGCACCAGAACCGAAACCAAAAACGACAATACCAGTAGCAAAACCACGTTTCTCGGGGAACCATTTAACAGCTATAGCTGTTGAAATACCATACAATATACCAACACCTAAACCTCCAAAACCATAGAAAAAGTATAAAACCATTGGAGAAACAGCTATAGATGATAAAATAAAACCGAAACCACAAATTATTGAAGCTAAAATAGCTATCTTCCTAGCACCATAAACATCAGCCAAAAATCCAGAGAAAGGTTGAATGAAGGTTGCAGTATAAGTAAATATGGTAAAAGCTAAACCCACAGTTGCAGAATCCCAACCCAAACATGAAATTATAGAATCTGCAAATAGAGACCATGAATACTGATATATACTAATAACCATCATAACAACAACAGCTAAAATTATAAGCAGAAACCTACGCTCCAAATAAACCACCAAAGACAACCAAAGATTAAATAAGTTAAGAATAAAAACTTAACCATAAATTTAAGGAAATCATAGATTTAAGTAAAGAAGTATCTAATGTTCATTACTCTGAAAAACAATTTTATCACCAACATTAATATTAAAGGTTTTAGCTGCATCACCTTGATTAATAGATAATTCAATAAAACCACCACTACCAATTATAATTAGAGGTTGACCCAATGGAACATCACTATAAGCTTTACAAAACTTCAATTTCAAAAGATTATCCCCAAATTTAACATTCAAAAAATCACCTTCAGATAAACCAATTAACCTTAAATGTTCACTAGAAATATTTGTAACAATATTTCCAAAATCATCAATATGAATGACTTCACCTTCAACAATATTTCCATAAACTTTTGGATTTACAAAAGTTGGGATTATTGGATCAAAAATTTCAGGACCGAAATCAGAGGGAGAAATACCCTTAGCTAAATACGCTGCCACAGGACAAAATATATCCCTACCATGAAAAGTTCTTGAAACGCATTTAAGCATATACTTATCATTTGTAATCAAGTATACATGTTTAATACCATCCATAATCGCAGAAGGTGTTAAAAGACCATTATCAGGACCAACATAGAAAGCTCTAAAACTTTCTATAATTATTGGACGTCTAATACCACCAACACCAGGATCTACAACAGCGACATGAATCGTACCTTCAGGGAAATATCGAGAAGCTCTAGAAAGAATGTATGCACCCATACGAATATCATATTTCCTAATTCCATGGGATATATCAACAATATGAGCTTCAGGACATATCGATAAAATAACAGCTTTCATTTCAGCTACATAAGAATCCCTCAAACCAAAATCAGTTAGTAAAGTTATAATGGGTTTAGACTTCATTAAAACCATAAATTATATAACATCAAAAGGTTATTTAATAGTTTGTAAATGTTTATCCAGCAAAATAAATTTTAAAACTATTAATCCAGCTATGATAGATAGCAAACTTATAATCAAATAAGCAAATTCAATTCCAAAAACGTCAGATACTAAACCAGCTATAAATGGCCAAATAGATCCAAAGGCCCATGTAAATGTTAATGAAAAACCATAAGTTAAACCCATTAAACCACTAAAAGAACTTTTAGATATAAGTGAGTATATTGAGGGCCATATTCCAAGAATAATAAGGATAACCATAGAGAGGAAGAGGGAAAGTATTCCAGCAGATAAATAACTCCTACTAAGTACAATCATAAAGGAGAATGCAGATATGAGAGTTAAACCTAGAAATACAATTCTACCCTCATGTCCAGGTTTTGATAGTAAACCCATGAGTATAGGTCCAAAAGCACCAATCAAAAGCATTAGTGCAAATATATAATTCGCTTGTTCACCAATAAAACCGATGAAACTTAGGAAAGTTGTTGTAAAAGTTAGTATTATCCTATAACATGCCACCATAATACCTAAGGTAATCAATGGATAAAAAACCCTCTTAAAAATTGAAGATATAGATTTTAAATCATATTTAGGTAGAGATTTTACCACAATTGTTGAAGTAAAATACTTAAGTGTTACACTTAAAATCAAAACGATAAATCCATAACATAACAATATAATCCTCCAACCAAGAAACTTCAATAAAAATCCAGTGAGAGCAAAAACTATTGGTAAAGATAAATCTCCAGCTGCACTAACGAAACTCAAAAATCTAGTTTCAACACCAGTATACTGATTACTGGTTATAGAGTATATTGTTGGATGGGTAAAGGATGCACCTAAACTCATAATACATGCTGAAATAATAAATTGATTAAAGTCGTATGAGAACCCCATCAATATAGTTCCAAAACCAAGCATAAACATACATGTAAATACCAATTTTGAAACATGAATTCTATCAGCTAAATGACCAGTAAAAATCTGAGGTAAAACCATGAAAAATGTGGGTATAGTCGTCAACAAGCCTTGACTAGAATAACTTAAATTCCATTCATACTTTAAAACAAGTATTATTGCTGGAATTAGTGAAGTTATAAAATCATTTATGAAGTGCATTACTGAAAGCCATATCCAAACAATAGAATATTCACGTTTAACCATATCACTCCAACTCTTTATAAGAAGTTATTAAACACTTCTATAAAACAAAATATAAACTGTTATATCTAGTGATTAGTATACTGGTGTTGAAACTAAATATATCTATCTAAATTAATCTATAACAAAAATACGATTCAAAATCATTAAAACAAAAATAACTATTTAAATTGGCAATTAAAAATAGAAAAAATAGGTGTTAATATGTCTTATCGTGTAAAGGAGTATATGGGGAAAGAATTCTTTACTATAGATGTTGAAGCTACAGCTCTAGAAGCTTCAAAATTGATGCTGGATAAAAATATTGGATATTTAATAGTTTTAGAGAGAGGAAGACCTATTGGAATGGTTAGTGAGAGAGATCTAGTATTTAAGGTTATGGCTTTAGAGAAAGAACCGTCAAAAGTTAAGGTTAGTGAGATTATGAGTAAACCTCTAATAACAGTAGATCCAGATGCAACTTTAGATGAAGTTGTTGAAATTATGGTTAAATATGATCTACGTAGAATACCAGTGGTAAAAGATGGAATAATATATGGGATGTTTAGTACACGGGATTTAGCTAGACATTTCAAGGAATATGAAGATAGAATTTTGAAAGATATAATTAAAGTCTTATCTAGATTTTCAATACCCTTTTAAATGATATAATATAAACCTACCTAATATTTTTGTATTATTATTGGTTTACCATCAATTAATGCTTTGATAATCTTCTCCCTAGCGTTTTTTACTAACCGCCAAACAGTCTTCCTAGATATATTCATTCTAATTCAAGCTTCTCCAAATGAAAACTTCTCTAAATCTATCAGTATTGATGGTGGTTGATACTTTAATTGGAGATGACTTCCTACCAATAATCTCATACCTATATCATTTACATCAACATCATCCACTCATATTACGTGATATATCACAAAATGAGGTGATAAAATGAGGTAGAGGTGGAGGGTTTGACTTGACGCTAACATTGGTATAGAGGGTGGCGCCCAATGCATCCATGGCCTCCAGCATGGGCTAGAACCCCGCACACCATTTCTATCCTCCAGATCCAGAGAATGGGTTGAATATAATTGAAGGTTTAAAGAAGAATTGAAGAACTTAAAAAGGAAATACAGGAAAAAGGTAATAAAGTAATTGTAATTGATAAACTACTGGAATTGCAATATGCAGATTTAATTTCACAGAGTTCACACATATAAGCTCCCTTATAGCTTTTAAACGCATATTTAATTGATGAAAGAACAGTTAATAACGTTTTCAATAATTCCCATTATAATTTAAATCTAAAATTTTTGGTTGATTTATTATGGTTTTAGAAAGTTTTAATGGTATGCTATAATCATTTATTCACGATGGATAATGGTTTTAGAAGATAGGATAAATATTGCTTGTAAGATTATGATGGACTTTGCTAATAGAACTGGTATTCTTGGGGTTGAAAAACCTAAGCGTTACTTATGGACGGATGCTTTTGCCGTATGTAATTTCATAGCCCTATATAAGTTTACTAAAGATAAAAATTTCTTAGATATAGCGTTGAAATTAGTTGATCAAGTTCATAAGGTTTTAGGTAAACATCGTGGAGATGATGGTAGAATTGGATGGATAAGTGGACTTAATGATCATGAAGCTGAAGAACATCCTACAATTGGTGGATTGAGAATTGGTAAAAAGCTTCCTGAAAGAAAACCTGATGAACCTCTAGATATGGACTTAGAGTGGGAAAGGGATGGACAATATTATCATTATTTAACTAAATGGATGCATGCATTAAATAAAGTTTACATAGTTACTGGAGATGTAAAATACAATAGATGGGCTATAGAACTAGCAAAAAGGGCGCATTCAGCATTTACGTATACGTCATCTGATGGTAGGAGACGTATGTACTGGAAGATGAGTATAGACTTAACAAGACCATTAGTTAATGCAATGGGTCAACATGACCCCTTAGACGGATATATCACATATAGAGAGTTACAAGCTTTATCGCCAAAAGATATTAACTGGCCAAATTTAAGTGAAGAAATAGAGGATATAGCTAAAATAATGATTGAAGAAGGTTATTGGGTTACTGATGACCCACTTGGTATAGGAGAGCTTTTATCATATGCATATAGGCTCTTTGAACTCATAAATTTGGGATATACAGTAGACTTAGAATTATTAATGAAGATATTGAGGTCAGCATATACTAGCTTAGAAATCTATATACATGAAGGTTTAGTTAGTCTTCCAGCAAATCGGAGATTAGCTTTTAGAGAATTTGGATTATCAATAGGATTAAAAGCTTCCATGAAAATGAGGAGATTCTTAAATGGAAATATAGGAAATTATTATGAGGAAATTCACTCAATTATAAAGCTTTTACAATCATATTTTCCAATAGCTGAAAAAATAGAGTCATTTTGGCTTAAAGATGCAAATAGGAGAGTTTCAACTTGGAGGGAACATAGAGATATAAATGAAGTTATGTTAGTTACAAGTTTAATTCCAGAGGGGTATATTGGTATTCGCATTGAAGATAATGAAGGATAAAGAATAAAGGTTTAAGCGTAAATTTGAATATTAAGCATTGATTTCTCGGTGTAAGAATTGATTAGACCTGTAAGTCCATATGCAGCTCTAATAATAGATGTAAACAATAAGAGATCACTAGTAATTTCAGATGTACATTTAGGATGGGAAGCATCTTTAGCTGAAGATGGAATTCATATACCATCACAAACAAATAAACTTCTAAAAAAACTTAAAGATTTAATATCACTTGAAAACATAAATAGTTTAATAATTCTAGGAGACCTAAAACATACAGTGGAAAAAATAAGTTTAGAAGAATGGCGTGAAATACCATTATTTCTAGAAGAAGTAAAAAGATTAGTGGAAGAAGTGATAATTGTACCTGGAAATCATGATGGCGATCTAAGCATACTAATACCAAATGGGATAAAACTAGAAAAACAACAAGGTATTATAATTGGGGATGTAGGATTATTTCATGGACATACGTGGCCAGATATAAGAATTCTAAGTTGTAGAACCATGATTATAGGACATGTACATCCAACAATAACCTTTAGAGATCACATGGGGTATAGAATAACAAGTCAAGTATGGGTTAAAGCTCCATGTAATATTGAAATTCTAGCGAGATCAATACTCAAAAAATATAAAATTAAAGCAAGTAATGACATTAATGTAAAGGATTTCTTAATAAGGGAATTCTCAATTGAACCAAGGGTGGAAAACTTAATTATAATGCCATCTTTCAATAACTTCCTAGGTGGTAGAGCAATAAATAGGATTTCAATTGCAAAAGATGAAGCTTTAAAAGATTTTATAGGACCAGTATTGAGGTCTGGGAGTATAAACATTGATGAAGCGGAAATATACCTATTAGATGGAACATTCCTAGGTTCACTAAAGCAATTAACAATAGTAAAATAGGTAACATTCTAAATAATACTTGATATAATTAGTAATCAAAATAATTTGTGAGATGAATTGTAAAAGATTAAATTAATTTATTAAATCATTTTCATCGTTATTAAGTAAACCAATATAATTAAAAATTAATATACTATGTCAATTAGCTGATGATAAAAGTTTTAAACACTAATACCTAACATTTTATATTGGTGTCTAAATGGGTTATGTAAAATTTGGTTTAGAACTTCTTCCAGTAACTCCAATATCTGATATAACTGAATTATCGAAACATGCAGATAATCTTGGTTTTGATGTAATATGGGTTACAGATCACTATAACAATAGGAATATCTATGTAACATTAACATCAATAGCTTTAAACACTAGAAATGTTAAGCTTGGAACCGGTGTAGTTAATCCATATGTAACAAATCCCTTATGGATCGCTTCAGCTATAGCCTCCATAGATGAAATTTCTGGGGGGAGAGCTATGCTGGGAATAGGAGCTGGAGATAAAGCAACATTAGATAAAATGGCTATTGAATGGAAGAAGCCATTAATAGCTGTAAGGGAAAGTGTAGAAGTTATTAGACGTCTTTTAAAGGGGGAAGTTGTTAATTTTGATGGAGAGATAATTAAGAGCAAAGGAGCATCATTAACATACAAACCAGTTCACGATATCCCAATTTATGTAGGTGCACAAGGTCCAAAGATGCTTGCTTTAGCATCATCAATTGGTGATGGAATATTAATAAATGCATCACATCCAAAAGACTATGATTATGCTATGAAGATAATTAAAGATTCAGCTAAAGATAGACTTAGTAAGATAGATATTGTTGCTTGTACAAGTTTTTCAATAGATAAAGATATTAACGTAGCTAAGAAAACTGTGAGACCAGTTGTAGCTTTTATAGTTGCTGGAGCTGGAGATGAAGTTTTAAAGAGACATGGTATTGAAATGGAAAAGGTAAATGTTATACGGGATCATTTATCTAAAGGGAAATTTAAAGATGCTGCAGCAGCGGTAACGGAAGATATGATAAATGCATTTTCCATATCTGGAACACCACAAGAATGTGTTGAAATGCTGGATAAACTTGTTAGAAAGGGAGTTACACAAATAGTATTTGGATCACCAATAGGTAAAGATAGGAAGATGGCATTAGAATTAATTGCCTCAGAAGTAATACCACACTTTAGAAAAACTACTTAAATAAACATTTAATTTAAGGTTTGAAGGATTCATGAATATCTCCTTAATTATTTTAGCTGGTGGTAGTGGAGAGAGAATAAAGGTATTTAAACCACTTATCAAACTAAATGGAGAATCGATTATAAGAATTATCCTTAAGAAATTTATTGACAAGTATAATGAGATACTAATAGTAGTACGTGAAAAATGGCAAAAGGAGGTACTAGAGGAGGATTTAAAGATTTTAAATACTGATATTACAAGAAAAATTAGATACGTATTTGATTCACCATTAACAGAAGGCCCTTTAGCGGCAATTTATACTGGAGTTTTAAATTCCAATTTCAATACCATAGCCGTATTACCATCAGACACACCATTCATAAATTCAAATATCCATATGATTATGATGAAATATTTAGATGATGGTTATGAAGCAGTTGTACCTATATGGCCAAATGGGTTTTTAGAGCCATTGACAGCCATATATCTTAAAGAACCACTACTAAAAGCATTAGATAAAGTCTTATCTTTAAATGAGAAGAGAGTTCAATCGATTTTAAAGATGTTAAATGTTAATTACGTAGACATATATAGATTATCATCAAATCCTGAAAAAGAATTTTTCAATATAAATACTTTAGAAGACCTTATGAGGGCATTAAATATTATGAAACATTTTGAAGATGATGAAACCATTTAATTGGTTTTAAATAATCTAACCCGGATGCTTCAAAACTTCCAATAACAATTTGGCAATACTCTTTACCACTATCAACTTCAGTAACTTCTTCTAATTTACCCTTAACAATGATTTCATCACCTACACTAGCTAAATCCATATACAATCCCTCATAACTTAAAACCTTTATAATGGGTTTAGAAGTTATAAATCCTTCAATAACTTCAACATTATCAATAATGTATGTAGCTGGCATAAATATGGAGTCTTTTGCATCTACAACCTTTGCTTTAATCTTTACAATACCGAGGGGTTTACAAATTTTATTCTCCCAAGAATCTTCAACTTCATATTCAAGTTTAACTGGATGTATAGAGAATTGCCTACCTTTATATAAAGCTCTATTCCACTTATACTTGCTATAAAGAAGTAAAGCTTCCTCAAACTTTAATGAAGGGTGAATTTTAATAATATCATTTGCCCAAGCTTTAAGAATCTCCCCCTTAGGAAGTGAGAAATCCTCTTCTTCACAATAAAGCTTCTTTAAAGTTTCTCTAACTCTAATTGCATGCTGATATCCATAAACTATTACGTCAACATCTGAATACAATGGATTATGTATACCTAGAAGTATTGAACCAGTTATACCGAAATAATCTAAATCTACATTAGATTCATCTGAAATTCTAACAACAATTTCTTTAGCTAATTCCTCCATATAATCCTTAGGTGAAATGAACAGTTCTCTAAATCTCTCTTCCGGTTTATAGTGGACTTTAACTTTATCATATGGAACCTCTATTAACTCTATGGATCTATAAACATCATAGGTAATATATTGAGGATAATTCCCCCTTAGAAAGCTCATAGTTTCCTTAACGCCCATAGCACTATAATATGGAAGTATTCTACCATACAAAACCCCATTCTTAGACCATTTAACCCTTATTTTAGATTCCATATGTGGTACATACTTTAAATATGCTAGAATACGGTTTTTAGGATGAATATTTCCAATAACGCAGAAAATTAAACCATCAACAGATTCTATGAAATCTCTATCTCTAAACCCTCTATACATAAATATACACCTTCAAAACTTAAATTCGATTTATTACTAAAACTTTATTCATAGGCAATCGTTATAAATGGTATATATTTAAGTTTGATAAATAAATTTTCAGGTAAAGGCGAAAATAATGATTATCGGAATAATAACTAGAAATCCAAATAGTTGGTCATCATATAACATAATAAGAGCTATAGAGAAACTTGGACATAAACCCCTACCATTTAAATTTAAAGATATGATGGCATACATGGATAGAGAAGATATCAAGGTGCATGTTGGGGATGTAAATATAGTTAAAGAATTATCAGCAATTATAGTTAGACCATTTGGGAGGGTTAGTTTAGATCAAGCAATATTCAGAATAGATCTATTATATGCATTACAAGAATTAGGGATTCCAATATTTAATAAACCATCAACAATTGAAAAATGTGTGGATAAATTTAGAGCATTATATACACTTAAAATTCATGGTATACCAGTTCCAAAAACTATAGTCACAGAGAAATCTAGTATAGCCTTAAAAAATGTAGATCTACTTGGAAGTCAACATATAGTTATAAAACCGATGTTTGGATCTAGAGGTCATGGAAGCACTAGAATTAGGCTTAGAGATAGAGATGTACTCTGGGAGGTTGTAAGATCACTAACATTTACTGGCCATACAATATATATGCAAGAATTCCTACCACATGGAGGAACGGATATAAGAGCATTTATAATTGGAGGGGAAATAATATCAGCAATGTATAGAAGGGGGCCTCCACAAGCATGGAAAACTAATATAGCTCAAGGAGCCACACCACAATTAATAGAAAAACTAGATCCAAAAATTGAAGAAATAGCATTAAAATCAACTGAAATCCTTGGATGTGATATTGCTGGTGTAGATATAGTTGTAATAGATAATTCCCCATACATTCTTGAAGTAAATAGTCAACCTGGATGGAGAGGTTTACAAAGTGTTACAAATGTGGATATAGCCATGGAAATAGCTAAATATGTTATTGAAAAAGCAAAAAAATGAGAGGTTTTATTATAATCCAATAGCTTTCCTTAAAATTTCATAGTTTATAAAACCAGATTTAAATGTAGACCCAGTTTTAATATTATTAACCACAACTACTGCTGGTGCAAATACGCTTGGATCAAGTTTATATAGGAAGTCTACTCCAACTTGTAGAACCAATTCTGTGAAAGATTTACCATAATCCCTTGAAGTTGAACTTGGAGATTTCTCAACAAATTCCTTAAGCTTATTATCATCATCAAAATCCACCATATAGAATGTTGAACCTCCATATAACAGCATATCATTAGTTTTACCCAACATAACCATTGGATTTGGATGTAATGGAGCTATTGGGCATATACCAAAACCATACTTTATACTCTTTATATTAAAGCCCAACGTATGAAACTTATGTAAACCAGTTTCAACGATTCTTGCACTTATCTGTATAGATCCAGCAATACTACTTGAAGAAGCAATAACCAAATAGAGGTTATCAGGTTTTACACCTGTAGATTCACTTACAAATTTAACTACATCTTCATTTGGATACATTTCAGTTTCGAGAACTAAAACAGCTTCATCACAAACCTCTGAATAACCCAATTCTTCATATAATTTCTTAGGTTTCCTAGCAAGAGCTCTAGCAGGACCACTAGCATTAGCAAAAAAGTCGCCAACCTTTATCCTCCAACCAGCTAATTGTGAAGCCATACATGATTCCACAGGATAATCAGTATAAACCATAACCGCTGGAAGAATTACACCATCAATATTAAAACTCGTTAATTTAACTTCACCTAATCCGCCAAGGCAGATCTTAGACAATATTAATCCAGCATCCCATCCACCTGGAGTCTTTAAACCCATATCAACGATAGTTGCACCAGCAACCTTATATGAAGCTATTTGAAGTTCTTTCTCCCTTCCAATGGCGTCTACAACTATATTCACAGCCAGTTTATTCATAGGTTTACTCAATTTCAAAAACCTCCTCTAAAAGCTCTTTATATGGTTCAATCAATAATTTATTATCTTCTAGAGATATATTTAGTGTTCCTCTCCCACCAACTAAAACATCCCCAAGAAATACCATGAAAGGCTTATTGAATACTACCTCCCTAACTTTAATTGATGGAATTATTGAATCCACATAAAAGCTTGGTAGTATACCTTCAACAACTCCACCAACTATAATCCTCCCAGCAGTCATTCTAGCCCCAGGATAAAGCCCACACCTCATTTTTACGATTATTGTTCCACCCATCATATATGATCCACAGAGCATTCCAGAATTACCATCAATCAATATCCTACCACCCTTCATGCCAACACCAACTTGTGAACCTGCGTTTCCATGTACAATTATAGATCCACCAGACATACCCTTACCAGGTTTTTCACCTGGAAGCTTCCCACCAATACAATCACCACAATCCTTAAAGATCTCTATGCTTCCACCCTTCATCTTTGAACCAACATAACTGCCTGCTCTACCTTCAACAATTATTACACCATTACTCATCCTATAACCAATGAAATGACCTGCATCACCTTTAACAATAATCTTCCCACCACTCATCTTATAACCTAGATATCTCAATTTACCCGTAGAAGCTCCTTCAATGATTATCTCCACATTATTCAATGCTTCCTTCGATGAAAAGCTAGGTCCTTCAACATCAAATATATCTTCAATAGTAGATTCTCTACCACCTTCAAAAATACTAATCTTCTTAATATCCTCTAAACTCTTACCAACAAAATTATCTGGGGAAATACTTCTTGCATCTATTGGAACAATAAATTTATCCTTTAATTTCAATCTATATGTGATACTCATGATATCACCTCAAATTCGTTTTAATTGGTATTTCAAATGGATTTTTCAATTCATGTTTATCTATTATGAAGTTTTCTAAAGCTATAGAGTAATAACTCTTAAATGAAGATTTCAATCTTTCATATATTGATTTAGCAAGATCTTCAGGGATTTCAGGATTCACATAGAAAGTTCTACCATAAGTAGTTTTAACAATTTCACCATTTTTAACAACAATTTCACCATCCTTAATAGTCATATATGCCCTTCTAAAAGCTTTAATCACAGCTTCATAGTCTCTACTAAAATCAATATTTCTAGGATCAATATCATATATAGCAATATCAGCATCAGCACCTAAACCTAAGTGACCCTTAATCTTCTCTAAACCTAGAAATTTAGCTGGAGATGCTCTAGTCATAATGACTATTTCATTAAGTGTAAACTCTCTATCCAAAGCGGGTATAACACACTTCTTTAAAGCCTTTTTATTCATTTTCATCATTAATTCTTCCCTAGCCTTTCTACTCATAAGCCAACTAATAACCAATGGATAATCTATGAAGGGCCCACCATTAGGATGATCAGTTGTTAAGAAAACCCTCCATAAATCCTTAGCTAATAATACAACTTCAAGTCCAATAGCCCATTGTATAGTATTAACATAACTCTTCTTACGATACCTATATGGAACTACTCCTGAAGCCGTTTCAACTTCAGTATCAGTTGTACTCCATTTCCAACGTGTAAGATGATATAAAACAAATTCAAATGGAGCATCTGCAGTCATAGTTGTAGCCGGTCTACCTGGAATCACTTGACCCATATCCAATGTAACGTAAGGATTAGCATTTAACTCCTTGGCTAAATCTTCTCCACCACTCTCCAATGAACCCCAAGAATCACCCTTATACCCCGTAAATTGCACATGTGTTATATGCATTAAATTGCCTTCAGAAATCTTCACAATATCCTTGGTTAAATTCATTGTTTTAATAGTAGTGGAATAATTACCTGGATATCCAAGTCTATTACAATGAATATGAACCTTATGTGGTATATTGAGTAATTGTGCAGATTCGGCAACAGCCACTATTATATCTTTAGGAGATAAATTGTATCCTGGAATAATATCATCAATATCTAAACCAACACCCTTAATCATCCAAGAAGCATCTGAACCGGCATCAACAATCTTTAAAGCATAAGTTTTAGTAGCATATAAAAGCCAACCCAGAAAAGCCGTTAATAGATCTTTTGAAGATTCTTGAATTAAATCTAATACGATCCAATTAGAATCAACAAGTACAAATGCCATTTTATCTATTATTGGAATAGCATTCAATTCCTCATGTGTATGCCTAGTCTTTATTGGTGGGGTAGCGGGTTCAGCAACTAATGTATAACCCATCCTAGCATACTCATAACCCAATTTAAATACATTTGGTACGGTAAGTCCAGTTTCAGACCTCTTATAAGGAAGTTTATTTGGAGTATTAGTTAAATAGTGATCTTCCGGCCTAATTAACCTACCAATATTAACTTTTGGTCCAGCAATATGTGAATGTATATCTATACCACCTGGAAGTACAAGTTTACCCTTAGCATCAATAATCGTAGCTTCATTAACATTTATCTCCAATGGATCTACAATCTTCCCATTCTTAACCCCTATACACATTTCTTCTCCTTCAATTCCATTTAGTGGATCATATACGATACCATTCTTTATAAGAATTTGACTCATGAAACCCACCCCATCTTCTCCTTAACCTTATTTGAAAGCCTACGTAATATTTCAACATCAGATAGTACATTAGGACTTAGATCAACAATTTTCTTCATCTTTATCGGGATGCCATCCATCCTATATGCTGTACCCTCACATTCTATACCAACATACCCAGCTGGGATTATAACATCAGCGAAAAGGGTTGTAAGAGACCATTTAGTATCAATAACTATAACTGGTATCTTAGATAAATGTTCAACAGCTTTACGCGGTAAATGAGCTGCAGGGTCACTTGCAATTATGAGAGCTGCATCAACATCACCATTAGAGAGAAGATCAACAGCTGTAGTTACTCCCGGTATCATTTTTGGAAACCCCCTAGAGAAATCAACTGCATATGGGTATCCAGTAAGCCAAAGTATGGTTTCATTTGAACCAGTAACATTATAATGCCCTCTCATGGGTATCATAACGAATTTAGTCCATTCATTCAATTCTTGTAAAAACTTTATTAACTCCTGTAGAAACCTATGCTTTGCACCACTCATAGTTACACCCACACCTGCAAATATAACACCATAATTGGCAGTAGTCATCAATTCAGCCAACTCCAAAACCTTTTCTCTTGAAACACCAGCAACAATGGGCGATTCAATATCAAGATTCTTTAAAGCCATTTGAAGAGCAGTTAAAAGTTCTAAATCTCTTCCAGGTTCTATCTTTATGAAGAGATCAGATGCATCAACTATAGGCGTCTTTCTAACATCTATAACCACAACCCTCCTATTTTTACGACCTTTAACATACTTACCTTCACGAATTATCAATCTAGTAAAGTGATTTAAATGTGCATGAGATGGATTTGAACCCCAAAAAATTACTAAATCAGCAAGTTGTATAACAGTTCCAAACGTTGCTCTAACGGAGCCAACTTCTTGAGCACCTTGAATTGTGGGACCATGACATATTGTACTCGTATTATCAATTACTCCACGTGTGATCTCAGCTAATTCAACACCTAACTCCACAGCTTCATTACATGTATTAGACCACCCATAAAATAATGGATACTTAGCTTTAACAAGAATATCTGCAGCTACATCAATAGCCTTATCCACATCAACTTCAATAAGTCTACCAGAATCTCTAATATACGATTTCATAATCCTATGCCTATCATAATTCAAGAATTTTGCAATTGATATTGCACATCCACCAATATTCCTAACGATCTTATCACCATCAACTTCAATTTTAAGATGATCACATAAATCCCCACAGAAGGGGCATGGAACATTTTCAAAAACTTTCTTTTCCCCAACTTTAACCGGTTTATCTAATGGAAAATAATCTAACCCCTTAGCTCCAAGAAAATTTAATAATGCACTTAAAGTTGTAAAATCCTCATTTGTAGCTTCAATATGAACTTTAATGGATTTTAAACTTGGCATACCAGTTCCATCAGTTGATGAAGACATTATGAAGTTTATCCATGGACCTAGAGGAGCAAAAACTGTTCCCGGAGAGAGATTATCATTAACCTTTACAGGAAGTACTACGCTTCCACCGCCACCAATAACTTTAGCTCTATCAATAATTCCAAGTTTACTAATATCAATTGAATTCATTTCTAAAATTGCAACTGCTTGAGAATACCTATCACTAAGTTTACCTTCACTCTCCATGGATACTCCTTGAGCCAAAGTCCTACCAGTTACTAGAAAAAATTGATTTAAAGATTGGCTCATCTAGGATGAGCCTCCTCCATTAGCTTCTCTTTAAACAATATAGAACCATCAGATGCATGTGGAGTTCTAATTAACGTATCACCATACTTCTCTATTTCACGGGCTTCATCAACAAGTTGAGAAGCATACCTCATCATTTCATGTGCAGCTGCAAGTATGGGTATATACCTTTCTCGCTCCTTAATTTTAAAGCAACCCTCAGAAGTTAGATCAGCAACTTTAACTGCAATTTCATATGCAGCCATAGCTTTAGCCTTAGCATATGGATTTCTAAATTCAGCATATTTAATAGCAACCTCTTTATCTACGACAATCCTTGGTAATGATGGTTTTTCACCAAGCTTCAAAGCACTTATAACATTATCCAATTCCAATTGTAGAAGTCTAACAACACCAGTTGAAGCAAGAACTTTAATAACATCGGTATTATACATAACCATTTCAGTTGGATCTAGAAATCCTCTACGAGCACCGATCATCGAATCAGCTAACACTATAATGTATCCTATACCCTTATCATCAAGTTCCTTAGTTATCCTTCTAGCTGGAGCATCGGATAAAACTATGATGTTTTTACCCTTCTCCCTTAAAATCTCTCTAACTTTACTTGGGCCCGGTAAAGAAGCATTTGGACTTGGAATAATATATAGATCACATTCCTCCTTCAAAGCCCTTTCAGCTAGTTCTGTAGCGTGAGTTTCAGTCATTTTTGATCCAACACTAATAACTCTAACTTCAATATCCTCTCTATCAGCTCTCTCATCTAACACATATTCTAGGAGTGGTGATGACCCTACACATCCAAGTTTTAATATACATATTTTAACAATTTTCCCAGACAAAATCCCACCTCCATCAAATCTCTACTTCAATACTTTTAACAGTTTCTAAAGCCTCCTTCAAATATAGATGGTATGGGCCAAGTCTACCACCATAATTTCCAGCATCAATTTTTACAACACCAGGAACACTTGAAGCAGCTTTAATTGCAACACCCATAGCCTTTAAAACATCATCTTTTCTAAGACCATTAATAACAATTTCATAGACGGAATTCACATCCGGTGGAAGCTTAGAATCTTTGATTAAACCCTTTAATGTTGGGCAGTATGGATGATTTGTTGTCGCTCTAAGTTTAGGATATTTTAAAGACCCAACCTTAGAACCCGAGCGAACTATACCCCCTGGAAATGGAGTAATAACATACTTAACATAGCTACGTATTGCCTTTACAGCTTTCTCAGCTGCATTTAAACCTGCCTCACGATTTTTAGCTAATATCAATAGATTACCACCAGCAACACCCTTAACAACTCCAAAGGAATCTTCAACTATGAATTCACCTTCCATAATCGGTATCCTCCAAACCTTTCTTCCATCAATGACATCTTCCTTCTCAAAACCATCACCAAATTTTGCAAGAGCCCTACCCACACTCATTTTCCTCTTAACTTTAGGAAGACCATTAAATGCAGATGCAGTAGATGCTGTAAGAATACATTGACCAACCCTTGTAAGAGTTACAAGTTTTAGAGTTGCAGGATCGCTATGATAAATTTGTATGGCAACACCTGGACGGAGATCAGGGGTTATTTTAGGGGATATTAAAGCTTCAATACCAGTTTCTCCTGGACATGCAATTACAGAGCTACCAAATCCAGTGGCTGCGCGAGCTGCGGTAAGAGCCCAATGAAAATTTACAGCAGTTACAATTATACGTGTAGCATACATTGGAAAAGCTTCTGCAAAAGTATCCTCAATAATAACATCATTAAGTTTTAAACTCAAAAATAACACCCAAATATATTAAATTCGAACTTTATATAAAACTAACTAGAAACTTGAAAAATTAGATAAACCTTTTTATAATAATGATAGACGGTGTATTGGAGCTCATGGATAAATGTAAAAGGAGTCTTAGAGGGATAAAGAGGGATTTCAATTACTGGTTTCCAGGAACTAATATCATTAATGAGATAGTAGAAGCATATGGTAGGCATATTAAGGATGGGGATATAATAGCAATTTCAGAGAAGGCACTATGTGTATCAAAGGGGAATATATATGATGAAGGAATAATAAAAAGAATCGATCCAATAACAAAAATAGCATCAAAAATAGTTAATAAGTTTGTTTGGGGAAAATTACTAAAATTCACATTTCCATCAAATGGGGCTATGAGTGTAATAGAGAACACACCATTAGATCTAGTGGCTACACATAAAAAACTTGGATTAAGGTATGGGGGACCAATACATTTTCTAAAACCATATTCAGAATATGGAATTGATGCTACAAATCTACCATATAGATATGTATCATTACCATTAAAAGATGCAGAGAGAGAAGCAAGAAAGATTAGAATTGAAATATTTAAGAAGTTAAATAGGAAAGTGAATGTTTTAATAGTGGATACTGATAGAACATTTAAACCTAAAAATCTAGATTATATAGCTATATCCACAAGACCTTCAAGTATACATGGTATAATAGATTTAGGGGGTCTAGGATATATAATTGGAAAAGTATTTAGTCATAAATTCATAGACTACCCAACACCAGTAGCATATAGCGGTATTCCAATGAAGTTAGTAGAAATTCTTAGGATAACGAAATTTGCTGATAAAATTATGGGGTATGGATTTGGGAGAAATATTGTAGATATGCTATTGAAATTGGGTAAAGAAAATTTTGATGAAGTAAAATGGATGGATATGAATAAAGTAAAGCATCATCCAGCAGTTATAGTGAGGATTATGGAATCATGATTGAAACCCCTTTATTACTGGTAATATTGCAGTTGCATTACTACTCTTCATATAAGTAACATCAACCTTATAAACCTCCTTAATTAATTTCTCCGATAAAACTTCATCTGGAATTCCATTAGCTACAATCCTTCCTTCATTAAGCAAATAAACTCTATCACTAATCATTAATGCCTCATTTGGATCATGCGTTGTAAATATTATAGCTAGATTTTTATTTGCCATTTCACGCATCAACTTCAAAATTCTAACTTTATTACCTAAATCTAAATGAGATGTAGGTTCATCTAAAAGCATTATACGAGGTTCTTGAGCTAGAGCTCTACCTATCTTTACCAATTGCTTCTCTCCACCAGATAATTCAGGAACAAGTCTATTCCTCAGATTTTCAATGCCAAGCAAATTAATAACATTTTCAACAATTAAATAATCTTTACGATCTACAAATATTAAGTTTATATGTGGTGTTCTACCCAAAAGTAAATATTCGTAAACATTAAATGGTAATGCAACGATCTCCTCCTGTGGGACGTATGCAACAATCTTAGAGTAATCTCTATAATTAAAATCCTTCAAACTTCTACCTAAAACTTCAATATAACCAGAAAAACCAGTTATAGCTTTCGCAATTATCTTAAGTAATGTAGTTTTACCAGAAGCATTGGGACCTAGAAATGTTACAACTTCACCTTCATCAACAAAGAAGTTTACATCACATAAAACCAATCTATCCTTAAAATAGGAGAAATTCAAATTTCTAACTTCAATTACATGTTTACCTTTCACTCTTAACACCACCTCTTAATATCAAAATGAATAGAGGGATGCTGATAAAGGAAACAATTATGTTAAATGGAATTTCAGCTTCAATTAAACTTCTAGAAATATCATCACTAATAATGGAGAGAATGGAACCGAGTAAAGCTGAACTAATAATGACCTTCCTATTATCAGCTCCAACAATAGGTCTAACAAGATGAGGGGTTATGAGCCCCAGCCAACCGATAACTCCAGTGACACATACAATTGAAGATACAGATAGAACGGAGAATATTATGGATAGAAATCTATTAAACCTCGGGTTAATACCTAGACTTCTAGCGATCTCATCTCCAAAAGATAAAACATTTATCCTCCAAGAAAGCAGTGAGAGAATTAAAATGGATGAAAGAATGAGGGGTGAAAAAAGGTAGAATTCACTAAAACCAACACCTCCAAAGGATCCTAGAAGCCAAAAAGTTATTTGAGGAAGCTTACTATATGGATCAGCCACATACTTAACATAACCAACACCAGCATTAAATAATGCTGAAATAGCAATTCCAGATAAAATAAGTCTTAAAACTTCATCACCATACCTGAAAATTCTACTTAAAGATATTGTTGCCATTAAAGATATTAAGCCCATAAGGAAGGATAGTCCTTCGACATAGATAGCAGAAGTATAGAAGAGAATTCCTAAAGAAGCCCCAAAAGCTGAACCACTAGAGACACCAAGTATATCAGGAGAAGCTAAAGGATTCCTAAATATAGATTGCATAACAGAGCCAGTAACCCCAAGTGCAGCACCAGCTAAAGAAGCATATAATATCCTTGGCAATCTAACTTCAAAAACTAACCTAGCTTTCCAAGACCAAGTAATCCAATCAGATAAACCTATTGGCAATCTGCCAACAAATAAAAGTGATAATAATATTAAAAGAATATTAGCTGTTACAAGTAGTAATGTGAAGGCAATAAATCTATTCAAGATTTAAAATCCCTCACTAAAATCTAAATTCAGATTCAATTAAACTTTCAGCAATTACACGGGAGATCCCATAAATCTTCATGTAATAACTAACGGCAAGATTCTTAACAGCATTAACATCACCAAAAACATCGGGATACATGATGGAAGCCATATATGCAATAAATAAAGGCCATCTAGTGCCTGGAGCATCCCATGTAATAACCAATCCAGGAACTGGATAAACTTTACCCTCTCTAACAGCTTTAACCATACTCAACTTGTAATCACCCAGTATTGATTTAACAGCAGAACTTGGAGTAGGATTATCGGAATATGTAGTTACAAATATTATATCTGGATTCCAAGCAACAATTTGCTCTGGACTAACCTTTGGAAAACCAATGCCACTAACATTACTAGAGAGAGATATACCTCCTGCTAATTCTATCAATAAATTTTGAATAAAACCAGAAGCAGGTACACGGAGAGCCTTTACAGTATACCAAACAAATAATACCCTAAGCTTATTTTGAATGCCGCTAACTTTAGATGAAACACCATACACAATACTCTTCATATAATTAACAATTTCCACAGCTCTATCAACTTCACCTAAAATTTCACCTAACAAATGTACACTTTTAAAGAAGGCTTCAGGGGTTTCTAGATCCAAATAGATCAATTTAACGCCAGCAGACTCCAATTGTTTGCCAAGGGAAGAAGCCATATAACTTCTGGTAATCACTAAATCTGGTTGAAGCTTCAAAATTTCTTCAACAGTAGGGGTTTTTTGAAATAAAACTTTACTATTCAAACTTGGGTCAAGAATATTTATCAATGGGTTATTTGCTATCCCCCAGGAATCCATGGCTACAACCTTATTAACAGCACTTTTAAACATATACAAGGTTTCAATAATAGTAACACCGCCAGTATCAGATGCAACAACAATTCTTGTAGGTAAAGCTTCAAAACTTACAATTCTATTTAAACTATCAGTGACAGTAATAGTCTTTGAAACCACAAGTTTAAAACCTGTAGGATACCAAAAGAAACCGATGAAACCAATTACAAGAAAACAAATTACAAGAATAACAATAATTGAAACATAAAGAGAACGTTCACCCATAAATTTACCTCCATAACATGTATTATCTACTTTTTATCTTTGGAAAATAAACTTTTCTAATATATCTAAATGGAGACTATAATCTAAACATCTAAATTAAATTAGAAATATTTATAAGAAAAAGACACGATACTACAAACTAACCGAATACGAGGTATATCATATATGTGTGAATCAGATATCTATGTAAAGAGTGATGGCAAAGAAGAACTCTTAGTAAAAGATGTAGTCTCACTAGTACCAAAGGAAGGAAAATTCATATTTGTAGATATAACTGGGAAAGTATATGAATTGGAGAATGTAACTATAGAGTATATCGATTTTATATCACATAAGGTTGTTTTAAGAAGAATTTAAATTAATCTCAGTTAAAGGGTTGTTAAATGAAAATAGCGATAATAGGTAAAGGCGGTGTTGGAAAAACAACTATAGCTGCATGTTTAGCTAGAATTATTGGAAGAGATGGATATAAGGTTATAGCTGTTGATGCAGATCCAAGCTTAAACTTAGCTGCATCTTTAGGAATACCAAAGAATATCGCCTTAGAAGCTCCAGTACTATTTAATGAAGAAGAATTCATTAAATCTAGAACACTTTTACCAGATGGACTATACATAATGAACCCAAAGGTTGATGATATCATAGAAAAATTTGGCGTTAAAGGTCCGGATAACGTTACTTTAATTAAATTTGGAGAAATTAAGAGTGGAGGAACCAGATGTCTATGCCCAGAATACTCATTTCTAAGAGCATTATTCTCCCATTTAGTCTTGGGAAGGAAGGATGTAGTGATATTTGATATGGTTGCAGGATTAGAACATATGAGTAGAGGAACTATAAAAGGCGTAAACCTCGTTCTATGCATAGTGGAACCAAATGTAAAGGCAATTGATGTAGCTATACAAATGAAGAAATTAGCTGAAGACCTTCAATTGAAAAACTTCAATATAGTAGTCAATAAAGTTAGATGTAAAGATGATGTAAAATTAGTTGAAAACCTCCTAGGACCTCCATTTAGCATAATACCATATGATGAGAATGTTGTAGAAGCAGATAAACTGGGTTTATCCTTATTAGATTACGCACCAAATTCAAAAGTTATAAAAGCAATAATTGAATTAAAAGAAAATATTTTTGGACACAAGTACATATAACATATAATGAAAGAAAATCACTAAACATAAGGTTTTTAACATTCACAAACTTATGTAATAACAAATTTGGAGTGTGTATAATGGATGGCTATACCATATAAAAATTTTAGAATTAAATTAGATGAGTTAAAGAGTGCTATTGGCGAAATTAAAGGTTTAGACATTAGTATAGGATATGTGATAGAGGAATGGGCAGAACCACAAGGCCCAACGCCATTTCCATCTATAACCACTTTAAGAAAATGGGATCATATACTCTTAAATAGGTATAAACCATTATACTTACCATACTGCGATCTCTGTTGTTTATGTACATATGGTAAATGTGATTTATCTAGAGATAAAAGAGGTGCATGCGGGATAGATCTTTCAGAACAACAATCTAGATTAGTAACTCTTGTGTGTTCGATAGGAGCAGCCACACATACAAGTCATGCTAGAGAACTTTTAGAGAAACTCATTGAAAGATATGGAAAGGATATGCCAATAAACCTTGGAGAACAGGTACATGTTGAAATGCCCATAACAAGACTTGTAACTGGAATTAAACCAAATACATTAAGAGATCTAGAGATAGTTTTAGATTATACTGAAAGACAAATAGTTCAAACATTGGCAAGTGTACATACTGGACAAGAAGGTAGCTGGATAGATTATGAATCAAAAGTACTTCACTTAGGAATGCTTGATCACGTTGCTTTGGAAGTAGCTGATGTAATTCAGATTTCAGCGTTAGATTTCCCAAAAGCAGATCCAGAATCTCCCTTAGTGGACTTGGGAATAGGAGTCGTAGATTCAACAAAACCAACAATATTGGTCATAGGACATAATGTTATACCAGCATCATCAATCATAGACTATTTAGAGAGGAATGGAATTAGAGATGAAGTGGAAGTATGTGGATTATGTTGTACTGCACATGATGTAACCAGATATGAAAAAAGGAGAGCGAAGATCATTGGACCCATATCATGGCAGTTAAGATTCATTAGAACAGGTATACCAGATGTTATAGTGATAGATGAACAATGTATACGTACAGATATATTAGAAGAAGCAGAAAAGATAGGTGCTGTGCTTATAGCAACTTCAAATAAAGCTTGCCGTGGACTTCCAGACAAAACTAACGATGAACCAAACAAGATAATAGAAGAACTCATTAATGGGAAAATACCTGGAGCATTAATCTTAAATGAAGAAGTAATGGCTGAAGTTGCTGTTAAAACTTCAATGAAAATAGCATCCGTAAGGAGGAGGAAAATTAAAAACCTAATTTCAAAAGAAGAACTAGTAGAATATGCTCAGAAATGTGTAAAGTGTAGAGAGTGTGAAAGAAGCTGCCCTCAAAATCTCCCAATATCAGAAGCTATAGCTAAAGCTGCAAAAAATGATTTAACAGAATTAACATCATTATACCACAGATGCTTTGCCTGTGGAAGATGTGAAAAAGCTTGTCCAAGAAATATACCAACACTAAATATGATCTTAAAGGCATCAGAAAATATTATGAGAAGCGAGGTCTTCAAAGTTAGAGTTGGTAGAGGACCCATACAAGATACGGAGATTAGAGCTGTAGGTAGGGATATAGTTTTAGGAACAATACCTGGAGTAGTAGCTTTTGCCGGATGTGCTAATTGGCCCTATGGAGCTCATGAAGTTGCAGAAATGGCCGTTGAATTTGCTTCAAGAAGATACATAGTTGTAGCTTCTGGATGTTCAGCTATGGCGATCGCCATGTATAAGAGTGAAGAAGGTAAAACACCATATGAAGAATTCAGTGGAGAATTTAATGCTGGAGGAATTGTGAATGTGGGATCTTGCGTTTCCAATGCTCATATAGCAGGTGCTGCAATAAAAATTGCAAATATATTTGCTAGACTACCATTAAGAGCAAATTATGCTGAAATAGCAGATTACATATTGAATAGAGTTGGTGCTGTAGGCATAGCTTGGGGAGCTATGAGTCAAAAAGCTGCCGCCATAGCATCAGGATTTTGGCGTTTAGGAATACCAATAATAGTAGGCCCACATGGAATTAAATATAGAAGGATGCTCCTTGGAAATAGAGATGATGAAAGTAATTGGCATGTTTATGATGCCAGAACAGGAGAAAAAGTTTACGGGGGGCCAGCACCAGAACACCTATTTTATGCAGCAGAAAATATTGGAGAAGCTATGATCATGGCAGCTAAACTTTGCATAAGACCTGCAGACACACCTCAAGGAAGAGCCATAAAACTAACAAACTACATATCATTATACAAGAAGTTCTATGGTGATGATAAACTTCCACAAGATATACCACTATTTATAAGAACTGAAGCAGACATACCAATCACATACAAAGATGAAATTATGAGAATCTTGAGGAAAACTGGATGGGTTGAAAAACCAGTAATATCAAATCCAACACTACTTGAAGAAGTTGTTAGAAAGATGGGGGGGAGTAGTCAATGAGCGTTGAATATTGGCTTAAAGGTGATATACCTCCTGGACCTATAAAAGCAACAGTAATAGCAAATATGAAACAATTAGCACATATAATAAAGCAACATAAAAAGGTAGTGTTAATTATCGGATCAGAATTAAGTAGATTGGAGAAACTTGTGGGTGAAGACATACTTAACAGAATCATAAATTTAAGCTTAATTCTAAATGCGGATGTAATAGTATCTGATGGAAATCTTGTACGGAGACTTGATGAAAAGGGATTTAAAAATTATGAAATACTTTTCCCCATGGAAATAATTCAAAAATTATCATCAGATAAACCTAAATATGACTTAGCGATATTTATAGGATTTCACTACTACTATGAATGGTTACTCCTAAACCATTTAAAACATAATGCGTATAGAAATCTAAATACGATATCCATAGATCCATATTCACAACCAAATTCAACATGGACAATGCCGTCACTACCATTACCAATATGGTATAAGAACTTATGTCAATTAGAAGAAGAAATTAAGATAAAAACTTAATAAATAATGTTGGAGGAATAATTATGGGAATAAAAATAAACATTTTAAATCCCTTGGAAGTACCAAATGAAATTGTAAAAGTATATAGTGTACCTCCAACACCAGAAAAAGGTATGTTCACAGATATACCTGTTGATGTAGGACCACAATATGAGGGGCAGAGAATTAGAAGAGAAGATATGTATGTTGAATTTGGAGGACCAAAACTCAAGTACAAATTTGAAATTGTAAGAGTAAAAAACATTGATGAAATTGATGATGGAAAAATAATAATTATAGGACAAGATATTAATGAACTTAAAGAGGGAGGAAGTTATCTTCTAGCTATAATCGTGGAAGTAGCTGGTAGAAACTTAAGTGTGGATGCTGAAGGTGTTATAGAGAGAAGAATTCATGAATTCTGTAATTATACACAGGGGTTTATGCATTTAAATCAAAGATATGATATATGGTTAAGGGTTAGTAAGAAATCCTTTAATAAAGGATTAAATTCATTTAAGTATATAGGCACAGTACTTTATAGATTATTTAAATCAGCATTTCCAATAATAGAGAAACTACAAGTAACATTTATAACTGAACCTCAAATAGTTGAAAGTCTATTTG
>Ga0209080_1000102_pt1 | contig 63951 bp, 50 predicted proteins | sample JNZ110809AmetaG_FD_184123 | JGI IMG/M metagenome (GOLD analysis project Ga0209080, IMG submission 184123) | Hot spring microbial communities from Jinze hot spring, China to study Microbial Dark Matter (Phase II) - JNZ 110809A (SPAdes) (version 3) ...
GCTATTGCCATGAAGCTCGGCCTTGACCTCCTCAAGCAGCTTTAAATCCTCATCGCTCAACTTCGCCATCTGGAGCAAATCCGGGCGGCGAAGGAGAGTCCTCTTCAACGCCTCCTTCCTTCGCCACTTCCTTATAGCCTCGTGATCGCCCGAAAGGAGAACGGATGGCACTTCCCAGCCCCTGAACACTCTCGGGCGAGTGTATTGCGGATGCTCAAGCAAACCGTTGGCGAATGATTCGCTGAGCAATGACTCACGGTTGCCGAGCACGCCGGGAACAAACCTGCTCACCGCGTCTATGATGACCATAGCAGCCGGCTCACCGCCGGAAAGGACATAGTCCCCGATAGAGATCTCATCGGTGGCTAAGTGCTCCCTGACACGCTCATCAACGCCCTCGTAATGCCCGCATATCAGGAAGATGCAGCGGTGCTGGGAGAGCTGCACGGCGACTTTGTGATTGAATGCCCTTCCCTGCGGCGAAAGGAGTATGATTGGGGGCTTACCATACTCTGCGGGCAATTCAGCCAGCACCTTTTCAACCGCATTGAATATTGGCTCCGGCTTCATCACCATCCCGGCACCGCCACCATACGGATAGTCATCAACGACCTTATGTTTGTCCTCGGCATAGTCTCGTATGTTGTGACAGTGCACCTCAACGATGCCCCTTTTAATTGCCTTCCCAAGGAGAGAGCAATTGAGCGGGCTGTCAAACCATTCGGGGAAAATGGTGAAGACATCAAACCTTATCGGCATGCTGCTCTATACCCCTCCGCTCATGGGCGTGAAGTTGCTCTCGCACCCGCAGGGATTGCAACTGAGCCTGAAAGTGATATTGCCAAAAGCGCGTGAGAAGATGGCTCGCCTCAAATGCAGCATGCTTTAGCGCGCGAGAATGAACAGCCTCATACAATCCATGGCGTGTCGCCATCAAAATTAACTTGACGGCATCCTCGCTCACAGTTGCATCGCAACCGTATGCATTTGAGCAAGCCTTGCACACGGCGCCACCATGTTCCATTGAGAAATGCACTTTCCCCGTGCCGACGGCATTCCCACAGCGAACGCATCGCTTTAGCCTCGGCATATAGCCGAGGTGCATAAGCAGCCTTGCAACAAAAGCCGCAAGCACCATCTCGCAATCTGCGCCCCTGTCGGCAACTCTCAACGCCGAGAGCAAATCATCAAATAGCCTATCATCTGGCTCTCCGTCGGGGACACTCTTCATTAGCATCTCGCAGCACTGTGCGCATGCCGCCATCAAACCGATATCCCTTCTCAGACGCTCAAAGGAACCGAGTATGCGCACCTGCGTTACGACTTCAAAAGTTTTGCCCTGTGCAAGGAAGTAGCGCCCATGAGTGAAAAGCTGAGTTGCAGGAGCAAGCCTTGTCAGCGGATTCCTTGAGCCCTTAGCGATGGCGCTCAACTTGCCACGCTGACGAGTGTATAGCGCAAGTATCCTGTCCCTTTCACCGTATGGGATGACCCTCAGAACTATCGCCTCAACCCAGTATGTCCTCGGAGCCGGGGAACGAAGACGACCAGCTTCAAAATCCGTTGATGGCATTTATGTCACTCCATTGAAAATGCCTTCGGTGAACAAAGTTACAACGCATGCCGGAAAGTTGGCCGGCGAATTGCCTTTAAGCGAAGCGTCGGCTTGAGCGAATCCTCAATTGGCGCATCAATGGTGAAGCAAATGTCAACAGGTTGCCCAACGGAAAACGCTCCCAATGTATGCCCAATGTTGGACCCGATAAACTCAACCCTCTCTCCATGCGATTGCACAGCAAGCCTGATGCGGTTGCCGGACCCGAGGGGTATGCTATCAATCACTCGTGCACCAAACAATGCAAGCAGCGGCTTCGGATTGCCACACCCGCACGGCTCTATGAGCAGCATGCTATGTGCAACTTCCTGCGATAGCTCTATCGGGTGAGCCTGTGCATCAATGCGCAGCTTTGGGATTAGATCCTCCTCGGTGAGCCACTGCGAAGCGATCTCATTCAACGAGCGCCGCAGGTTGCCTATTTCGGAGGCATGGATTGTGAATCCAGCTGCCATTGAATGCCCACCATACGACGAGAGCAAATGGCGGCAGGCGCTGAGCGCTGCCGTGACATTAAACCCGGCAATGCTCCTTGCAGAGCCCTTACCAAACTCGTCCTCAATTGCGATGAGGAATGCAGGGCGATGATACAGTTCAACGATTTTGCTTGCGACAATGCCAATCACGCCCTGATGCCAGCCACGCTTTGCGAGCACAATCACCCTCTCGGAGGTCAAATCAACATCCGATTGGATAAGCTCAATTGCCTCCTCAAGCGTGCGCTTTTCCTCATCTTGCCTTTCCCTATTGAGCGATTCAAGCCTCTCAGCGAACATCTCAGCTTCTGATTCGCTCTCGGTGAGCAACAGCCTCATGGCATCGCCGGCATCGGAAAGCCTTCCGGCAGCATTCAATCTCGGTGCGATGATGAAAGAGACATGAGCGCCAGTTATGCGCCTTGAGCGCAATCCGGCGCACTCCATCAACTTGCGCAAGCCAACCCTGCCACGCCTTGAGAGGGCGCTCAGACCATGCCATCCAAGCACCCTGTTTTCATCAACGAGCGGGACTACATCGGCTATCGTTGCGAGCCCGACAATGTCAAGGCAGAGTTCGTCATCAAGCGGTGTTTGAAAGCCGCCCACCTCAGAGATGGCGCAAAGGAGCTTAAACGCAACTCCGGTTGCCGAGAGCTCCTTAAACGGGTATTCGCAATCAAGCCTTTTGGGGTTGAGCACAAAGCATGCCGCCGGCAAGTCCCCTTTTGGCTCGTGATGGTCAACCACGATCGTCTCAATGCCATGCCTCCTTGCAAGCTCAATTTCCCCGTGCGCCGTTGTGCCACAATCGCAAGTGAGCATCAAACTGACATTGACCCTGCGAGCCGATTTTATGCCACGCTTGCTCACACCGTATCCATCCACAAACCTGTTCGGGATGAACCAATAGACCTTCGCACCCCATTGGCTCAACTTCCTTGCAAGCATTGCAGCAGCGCACACACCATCGGCATCATAATCGCCGTGAACAAGGATACCTTCTCTGTTCCGTATAGCTTCCACTATGCGCTTGGCAGCCCCCTCCATGCCAGCCATCATGAATGGGTCATGAAGCCTTTCAATGGGTGGCTTTATGAAATCCATCGCCGATGACGGCTCTGAGAAACCGCGGGAGGAGAGTATCCGTGCCAGAAGCCTCGGCAAACCGAGTCTGACCGACAGATGCTCAACATCGGCTTCATCCACCGGACTCACTTCCCAGCGCGCCTCCATAGTCACATCGTCGGGGACAGCATATGCCATTAAAGCCACCTCACTTTAACTCCCTGACAAGCAGCCTCTTCAGGCTTATGGAACCATGACCGACAAACTCAATTGACAACAAATGCCACCATGCTCCTCCAATCGTCACGCGGAAGCGCAGGCAATGCATTTGACCATTTGGCTGCACTGCCACCGCGTTTGGGATGCCATCAATAGAGACTGCCGCCTTGACATCAACCCCATCCACGAGCAGCTCACATTCAAACGAACCCTCAGGCAACCACACGGGTATGGCAATGCGACACGGCTGGCTGAAACTGAGCTTATGGAGGGGCGCAATCAAAACGGATGAAACATCGCCGTCGTCAGATAGGACAAAAGCGCAACGGGTGTCAATTCCCATCCCGGAAGCCATTGCCTTCCTCACCTGAGCATCAATGGCTTTGAGCAGAAACTTAACATCCTCACCCTCACTTTGCCTCATTGCAGCGCCGAGCAACTCCGCCGAGTAAAGCCTTTCGGCAAACTCAATCATGCCAAGGAACGAGCTCATGTCCATCTGCCGCAGCCTTTCCCCTTCCATTGTTGAACTGAGCAAAGCAAACCAGTTGAGCATGTCATTGGTGAAGTGCGTCTCCACATATGATTGCAACTGCGCCTTGAGCTGCTCAACATCAACATCCTCCGGCAAATTCAAAGAGCCGTCGGTGAGCATCTCAAGGAGCCATATTGCATTCAATCGCTCGCTCACCATCCCTCCGGAATACCTTTCATGTCCACCCTCAAATGGACCGAATGGCGGAAACGCGTGATGCCCATATTCATGTGCTGCCTCAATGAACCAATTTGCAAGCCCCCTCCCCGGCTTGACACCGCGCCAAAATATGTGCCCCGACTTGCTAACTGCCACCGGCTCGCCCTCATCGCTTATCCACACATTCAGTGGCTGAACCTCAACTGGCAGTGCGCCAACGCGAGAGCAGCTGCAACACATCGTCATAGAGAGCGAGAGAGCCACCAATGATGCATCCTTTGTCCAATCAACACTGCCACGAGTTAAACTCGGCGTCTTGAAGTGAATTCTGAGGGCAGCTTTCCAATTCCCTTCATCAATGCGCCTATATACAACCAGCATCTGATTGTAGCGGTCAAGGAATTCGGGTGCACGCCAATTCAACAGCGGAGTGAAGCAAGGTATGGGGATGAACATGGCAGCGCATCGTTTATCGTTAGCCGGCGCCGAAACTTCAACGGGGCGTATACCCAACAGCTTCAGCACCTCCGAGTTGATATGAAGCGGCAGCCATGCAGCGTTAAGCCTCGGAGAACCACCGCGAAGCTTCGCAGCCGTTCGGTAATGTTCAAGCGCCTCGTCAAGCCTGCCCAATCCGGCTAAGCCGTATGCGAGCCATTCATGCGGATGCGCCTCATCAGGATACATTTGGACTGCACGCTGTGCAAATTCAACTCCGGAGCGAAAATCCGAGTTCACAGCCATGGCGTAAATTGCCGTTTGCAACAGCGCTTCACGGTCAACAACGGCAGCAACACAAGTGTGAGTGTAAAAGGAAAAGCATAAGCCCATCGCGATGGTAAGGCGAAGCGCAACCCGAAATGCCATCGCCATAAAATTCCAGCGGCGCCGCATCGGCATCACCATCAATGACACTTGAGGGAAGTTATTGAGGCTGCAAGCTCCCCCATCATGTGCGGCGGCGCAATTAAAAGCGACATGAGAAGACGGTTTGTTTCGCTGCACTCCCAGAGCAGCCCGCTGAGCTTTGGCATCGGTCCTCGCTTTGTGATTTGACGGATGATGAGCTGCAGCGTCCCCAAAGGTGATCTCGCTTTGCCATCAAGCTCCACGCAATCATGCCCATTGAACTTGCCACGCCTATATACGATGTCAAACTTGCGCAAGTGTTCTCTGAGCACCTGCGCAGCCCACTTTTCAAGCGTCATCCCCTTGAGCAGAATGTTTGCCGCACTCCACCTGGTGACCTCAAATGAAACCTCATCACCGTGCTTGAACAGCAGCCTGACAAAGCCGGCTTCAACCTTGTGCTCACGGAGCGTCATATAGGATGGCACTTTGAAGTTGAGCCCAAAAAGCTCCCAGTCATCCCAATCGCCACTGCTGTGGTCGGAAATGCTCACGAATATCCTCTTTGCGAGCTCTTTCATGCGCTCGCCCCTTGAGCCAATAACTTGAGCTTTGAGCAACTTGCCGCACTTGTCGCACCACCAGAGCATTCCCTCACCGACATAATCGCCCACCCAGCTGAATGTGAGCACATCCCTGCCACGAACTTGATGTCTCCCGATGAGTTTCGTATCAACGCTGTGAGTGAACTCCTCGCCTCTCTTCTTGAACTCCTTAGCCATGCGTGAGAAATAAGCTTGAGCTTGCTCTTTAAGGTTGATGGCTTGACCGGCTGCCATAACTACCCATTCCAACTCAAAACGCATCATCTCGTCATCATCTGCCCTCATGTAGCCATCGTTTCGCGAGATGCGCAACTTGGCTACATGCCACTCGCTCGGGATGAGCACGCTCACACCTTGCCATGCGATGCGCTGCCATCCTTCATGCGCGGATTCCATACTCCTTTCTCCCCTTGACAGCTTAGGCTCAGAAGGTGAGCTTGCTTCGGCGCATCGCCACGCTTTGGCAAATGCCGATTGCCATACAGGTTGAAATGAGGTTGCTGCCACCGTAGCTCATCAATGGCAATGGTATGCCAGTTATGGGCATTAGGCGGAGACACATGCCTATGTTCACAACGATGTGAATTAGGAGCATGAAGAGGACGCCGCCGACAAGCAGCACACCAATTTCGTGCTCCGTGCTGCGCATCAAAATAAGCATGCGATTGAGAAGAGCAATATATAGGGCGATGACGAACACGCTCCCAACAAAGCCCAACTCTTCAGCGAGTGTGACGAAAATGAAGTCGGTGTGCCCAGCCGGAACGAACTTCAGTTTGCTCATCTTGCCGTTGAAGAGCCCTTTTCCAGCGAACCCGCCCGAGCCTATCGCAGTTTGAGCCTGTATAATGTGGTAGCCGGATTTTAAAGGGTCTGCGTATGGGTTAATGAAGGCTATCAGGCGGCGCTTCTGGTAATCCTTGACCAAGCCAACATGCCATCCAACTGCAAACAGAATAATGCTTGCGAGCACAATTGCCATGATGTGCTTAGCTGTAGCTCCGGCAAGCCAAAGCAATCCGAGCCACACGCCCATGATGACAATGGCTGTGCCAAGGTCTGGTTGTAGTAGCACAAGCAAAATCGGGATTGAAACATGCACCGCTGTGCGCAGAATGAGCTTTGCCGAAATTGGTTGCTCCCTGCAGCCCGAAAGCATAGCCGAGAGCGTTATGATACACGCCGTCTTGAAAAACTCCGATGGCTGAAGCGATAGCGGACCGAGCCTTATCCACCGCTGCGCACCACCAATCTCCTTCCCAACGGCGAGTGCAACTATCAGCATGAGGATGGAGAACACATAAATCCAGATGCTGAATTTGATCAACCGCTGGAAGTTGATCGCAGCCATGCCGAACATTACCGCCAGCCCTATAACCATGAAAACAGCTTGGCGCTTGACATAGCCTGATAGGACAACACCATTGCTGCAAGTTGCGCTCGCTAAGGTAAGCAAGCCAATCACCATCAGCACAAGTATGAGCACAAGCATCACATAGTCAAAGTTGCGAATCTGTCTCCTGCCAATCACAGCCACAGCCCCCGTCAAGCGCGCAGATTGCGCTCTGGCAAGCTATCACCATACCACTATGACTATCATCGGTTGAGCATCGGCAGGCTACTCAATGCCTCTTTGACCCGTTCCGGGGAGAAGATGGCATCCTCCATCCTGCCGCTTAAATACTCCTCGTATGCTGAGAGGTCAAAGTAGCCATGCCCGCTGAAGTTGAACGCTATCACCTTCTCCTCGCCGGTCTCCCTGCACTTCAACGCCTCATCAATCACCGCCCTAATGGCATGGGCAGTTTCGGGTGCTGGCACGATCCCTTCAACTCGCGCGAATGTCACTGCAGCATCAAATACAGCTCTCTGCGGATACGCAATCGCTTCAATGACGCCCTTATCATACAGCAAGCTGACAAGCGGTGCCATGCCATGATAGCGCAAACCGCCGGCATGTATCCTCGGTGGGATGAAGTTATGCCCGAGGGTGTGCATTTTGATGAGCGGCGTCATCCTCGCCGTATCTCCAAAGTCGTATGTGTAGATGCCATGCGTCAATGACGGGCATGCGAGCGGCTCAACAGCGATTATTCGTATATGCCTTTTGCCATCAAGCTTATCCGGCACGAACGGGAAGACGAAGCCAGCGAAGTTGCTCCCACCGCCAACGCATCCGATGAGCACATCGGGATACTCGCCGATCATCTCAAACTGCTTCTTGGTTTCGAGCCCAACTATTGTCTGGTGGAGCAGAACATGATTTAGCACGCTCCCGAGTGAATATTTCGTATCCTCGTGAGTTGCAGCATCCTCCACAGCTTCGCTTATCGCTATTCCGAGGCTTCCCGGTGAATCCGGGTCTTGTGTCAGCACGCTTCTTCCCGCATTTGTTCTGTCCGTTGGGCTTGGCAGGACTTCGGCGCCCCAAATGTTCATCAGCACCTTGCGATACGGCTTCTGTTCATAACTAACCCGCACCATGTAGACGGTGCACTTCAATCCAAACAGGTTGCACGCAAAGGCAAGAGCGCTTCCCCACTGCCCAGCACCTGTCTCGGTCGTCAACCGCTTAACGCCCTCATGCTTGTTGTAATAAGCCTGTGCTACGGCGGTGTTTGGCTTATGGCTTCCGGGCGGGCTGAGGCTCTCGTTCTTGTAGTAAATTTTCGCCGGCGTCTGAAGATACCTTTCAAGCCGCCTTGCACGAATTAATGGTGTCGGGCGCCAAAGTGAAAGGATGTCAAGAACTTCTTCGGGGATGGGTATCCAACGCTCGCTGCTCACCTCCTGTTCAATCAGCGCAGCCGGAAAGATGGGGGCAAGGTCATCCGGCGATATCGGTTGCAATGTTGCCGGGTGAATGACCGGCGGTGGTGGCTCATCTAAATCAGCTTGAATGTTATACCAGTGCCTCGGTAACTCGGCTTGTGGCAGCACGACTTTCCATCCCGCGCCCATAGCAGGCTCACCTCGCGTGAAGAATTAACCCCTTAAGTGATGCCATCATGTCTCATCTTATCAGGTTGATGGGGGAATCAATTCACTCACATTGTGGCGCATTAACTGACATGCAGATCAAAGCAACTACGCTACTGCATGTATTGGAGTCGTTTCCCTATCGTCTTTGCGGGCACGGCTCTCAAGAAGCCATCCACATCCAAGCCGTGCAACAGCGGGTGTTCCTTTAAGCGCCTAATGGCAGCATCAGCAATCTGTTTAACTCGCTGTCGCGAGAGATTTAGCCTTTTGCCTATGTCCTCATATGTGTGCATGCGCCCATCCTCAAGACCATACCGCAGCCTTATAACCATCCTTTGATTGTCGGGCAAGTCAAGCAGAGCATTCTCAATTCGCTCGCGGTTGCGAGACTTAATAGCGATTTCCTCGGGGCCGGGAACATACTCATCCTCAACGGCATCGGCAAGCGTCATCTTTTCCTCAGCGTCAACTGGCTCATCAAGCGATGTGACCTGATGCGGGTAAGTTAAAAGCTGTTCAACGACTTCTTTCGGCAAGCGCATCTTCCTTGCGAGCTCGTCTGATGTGGGCTCCCTGCCGAGCTCTTGAGTGAGCATATCCCTGATCTTACTCAGGCGGTGTATTTGCTCCGAGACCCTTGTAGGCAGCTTGACCAATTGCGCCTGTGCTTGTATTGCCCTTATCACGGCTTGCCTTATCCACAAAGTGGCACATGTGCTGAACCGACAGCCCTTGCGCCAATCAAATTTGTCAACTGCTTGTATCAAGCCTATGTTCCCCTCTTGGATCAGGTCACTCAATGGGACACCGTAGCCCCTATACCTCCTCGCTATGCTTACGACCAAGCGCAAGTTTGATTCAATGAGTATCTCCCTCGCCTCTTCGCCGTCTCGTATCACTGCGCAGAGTTCGCATTCGCGCTCCGGTGTTAAACTGCCCTCCGCCTTTAGCTGGCTCAATTCCATGAGTGCCTGCTTCATGCTGTCTATGCGTTTGGCGAGCTCGACCTCCTGCTCCTTTGTGAGCAATGGGCGCTTGCGCAATTCCTTTGCCCATGCTGCCATTGGGTCTTCAACTGCTGCACTTCTTGATCGCTCGTAGAACATCTCAATTGTCCACGCCTCGTCAACCCCTTCAACGCTGTGCAATTCACCCTCGGTGAATTGCTCCTCCGAAAGACCATTCAAAAGCGCCGGCACAAAGTCAGCATAACCTCTTGCCCTTGAGCGCCCAAAGCGCCTTTTGCGCCTGCTTTGACGAGCGCCTATGCGTGGTGGCTTGTGGCGTCCCTTGTAGGTGGTGCTGTGTGGGGATGTCTTTACTGTGGGAACCTCACAAGATAACCCGCCTCGCTTTACCTCACTTCTGGTCTTCTTTCCTTTAACAGCAATTTTGTGCTGCCCTTTTACACGAGGCATTTACACCGCCCTCTAAGGTTTAACAGCGACTTTGAGCTTACGGAAACATTTTTCACCATTAGTATAACGCTTTCGGCGCCGATGTAAAAATGGCACAAACCTTGGCGCGCAGCATGAACACGGTCGCATCCATTTTAAACTTCGCTATCGTTTTCACTCGTCGTGACAGCGCCTTATCTAACTTATGGTGTCATCCAACGCGCCGCTCAACTTGAACTCTGCAGCCTCATTTTAGCCGCCAGAACTGTATTGCGCATTAGCATGATGACGGTGAGTGGTCCGACGCCGCCGGGAACTGGCGTTATTGCTGAAGCTACTTCCTTAACGGCATCAAAGTCAACATCGCCGACTATCTTATCATCAACCCTGTTTATGCCGACATCAATGACGACAGCGCCTTCCTTAACCATCTCCGCCGTCACAAAACGAGCTCTGCCGACGGCGGCGACAAGGATGTCAGCTTGGCGAGTTATGTTCGGAAGGTCAACAGTGCGTGAGTGGCAAACAGTTACTGTAGCGTTGCGCTGGAGGAGCAGTATGGAGAGGGGCTTCCCTACGATGTTGCTCCTGCCAATTACGACAGCCCTCTTACCTTCAATCTCAATCCCGGAGCGATCAAGTATCTCAACTATGCCAGCTGGAGTGCACGGAACAAACCTGTTTCTCCCGATGAACATCCAACCCACATTCACCGGGTGAAATCCATCCACATCCTTGTTCGGGTCAATGTGCGATATGACAACCTCGGGATCCACATGCTTTGGGAGTGGCAATTGCACTATAATTCCGTGAACTGATTCATCCTCGTTCAACTGGCGAACCGCATCAATGACCTCTTGCTCTGAGGCACTTTCAGGCAACCTCCTGACGATTGAGCGTATTCCGAGGTCGTTGCATTTCCTCTCCTTGTTGCGCACATAAACTTCCGATGCCGGGTTCTCCCCGACGAGCACAACCGCGAGCCCGGGTGTAATGCCATGCTCGCTTTTTAACTCATCAAGCTCAGCCCTTATCTCCTGCTCAATTTGCGCAGCTATCGCTTTGCCATCAAGTATGCGTGCTGACATTATCAATCACCTCCAAAGCCGTTGTGAAGATAAAAGCCAATCTCAACATGATGCCAGATGCAACAAAGTAGCCTTCCTCATGGAGGCTCAAATTGCGTATGCAATGCTCAACAGGATTCCCATAGCGGCATGCGTTGTGATCGTCATCGGGCATGCAACTTTCATCGCCTCCATGAGCGTGCGCCGCCCACCCACATACCACTTAACATTGAGCATCGCCAGAAGTGCTATTGGCACGGTGAGAAAGCCAATGAGCGGCATCGGTGAGCGAAGAGATAGCGAAATGAATGGGAGAACAACATACGCAGACGCAACCAATGCGAAGTAGCCAATGGCTGCACCATTTGTGCCCAACCTGACGACCAAATTTCGTTTGCCGACGGCTTCGTCGTAAGGCACATCCGGAATTTCGTTAACCCAAAGCACGGCTGTTATGAGTGAAGCGATTGGCAATGATGCGAGGATGACTCGCCAATCCAACCTTGCGGTCTGCACAAAGTAAGCGCCGAGCACCGGTAGCACGCCAAATGACATGCCAACCGCAAATTCGCCAAGACCATTATGCGCAAGCCTTATCGGCGGCGCCGTGTAGAAGAAGGCGAAGAAAGCCCCCATGGCGCCAATGAGCAATATCGGCAATCCGACAAGGACAACAAGCCACATGCCGAGCAAGATGCCAATGAAGAACGCAACCAATCCGAAAATCAACACAGCGATTGGCTGCACAATTCCATCCTGAATGGCGCGCCCACCGCCAGTGAGAGATACTGCCCTTGAGAGCCTAATTGGATTCGCCAGCCAGTCGGTGCCGGAGAGATGGTCAAAGTAGTCATTGAGCATGTTTGCCGCTGCATGCAAGAAGAGCATGGCAAGCAGAGCCATGAGGAAGAGCGCAAGGTTGAACTTGCCATCCAACTTCCATGCGAGTGCTGTCCCAATCAGCACTGGAGCAATGCTCGCGGTGAAGAATGGGGCGCGCATCACCTGAATTGCTCTCGTGATAGCTTCAACCATCCTTCTCATCACCCCACTGTGGGCATGTCGGGGTGGCAGCCATCTCCGCACATCAAATTTTAACATATGCCTTGCAGCGAACCATGAGCATCAAACCCGTCGCAAAGTGAGTAAACTTACCAATTGGGCACGGCGAAAGGGCACTGGCGCAAATCACCTTAGCAATTACAACGTGCCGGCGGCATGACGGGAGCAGCCAATACAATATCACGATGACGGAGGGGGTAAGACATGAGTCAACTGCCACATGAGTTGCGCCGCAAGCTCGTTGAGATTGCATGGAGCGCAATCAGGTCTGCCGTCTCCGGTGAACCGATGCCGGAGCCAGAAGTCACGGAGCCGCAGCTGCTTGAGCATCGCGGCGCATTTGTGACGCTGAAGCGGCGCAGCGATGGTTCGCTCAGGGGATGCATCGGCTATCCGTATCCGATAAAGCCGCTCTGGGAAGCCGTCAGAGATGCTGCCATCTCCGCAGCCCTTCATGACCCACGCTTTCCGCCGGTGACAAAGAGGGAGCTTGACGAACTGACGCTTGAGGTCTCCGCCCTCTCACCAATGGAAGAGGTCAGGGACATCTCGGAGATACAGGTTGGGCGTGATGGATTGGTTGTGCGCAAGGGGGCATTCTCGGGCTTGCTGCTGCCGCAGGTGGCTGTTGAATATGGATGGGATAGGGATGAGTTCCTAAGCCACACTTGCATCAAAGCCGGCTTGCCACCGGATGCGTGGAGGAAGGGCGACATTGAAATACTGCGCTTCACCGCGGAGGTGTTTGGGGATGAAGAGCTGAAGCCCCAGGAGTGATGCATGCGTGAAGCTGCCCAAAATGCGCATGCTGACATTACAACCACCGGATGCAAGTGACTGGATGGCGGTTGTAATGCGCAGCCTGTTGCTCATCATGCTTGCATCGCTGATCATAAGGGGGTGGGTGGAAACCGGCGATAGGAGCGAACTTGTAACATCCGCACTGCTTCTTGCATGGCTGCTCAATGCTGTAGCTGTATTCGCCCATTGGCGTGGGGCATCATTTCGCATGCCATCCCTTGTCGTTGATGTGCTTTGGATGTGGCTCTGGATGGCGGCGGTGGATGGGCAAGCGATTTACTTCATACCGATGCTTGTGCTCGTCATCATCGTTTCCGGGATGTGGTATCGCCTCGTTGGAGCTTTTACAACGGCGAGCTTATGTAGCGCATTTTGGCTCTCCATCCAATACGGGAGTGGCTCAAGCGCGCAACAATGGATCACGATGACTTCGCTCTCCTTCTTCTTCCTTGCTGCATTGCTTTCCGGTTACATGGCTGAGGCGAGGCTGTATGCGGAACACATGCTCACAAGATACCGCCAAGAGATGTTCGCATCGCGCTACTTGCATGAGCTCATGACGCCGAGGCAACCGCCAAAGGTGAGCGGTTGGCAATTGGCACGCATATTGAGACCGGCAAGGTTGGTTGTGGGCGGTGACTTTCACGACTTCATTCGGCTCGGTGAGGAGAGCTATGCGATACTCCTCGGGGATGTATCCGGCAAGGGCGTTGATGCCCAAGTGAGAGTTCCATCGGTCAAGTCAGCGATCAAGCTCGGTTTGAGGGGCAACCCAGCAAAGAGCCTCAGCGATGCGCTCAGCCTCGCTAACAGCATGCTTGTTGAGGACCTTTCGGAGGCATTTGCGACGGCGGTGATTTTGCGCATAACGCAAAATGATGGCTGTGTGAGCGTGGCTAATGCCGGACACACACCAGTGCTGCTCTTGCGTTCCGATGGGGCTGTTGAGCATTTGAAAGCCTCAGGACCACCACTTGGCGCATCGGAAGATGTGAGCTACTCCGATGAGCAAGTTCATCTCCACAAGGGCGATGCACTCGTCATATTCACCGATGGCGTTATTGAAGCGAGAAACAAAAGCGGCGAGCCATATGGAATTGAGCGCCTTGAAGCGCTGCTTCATCGGCTCAAGGGTATGGATGCCCAGAAAATCGCCTCGCGCATACTTGAGGAAGTGCTTGGCTTCGGCACACGCACAATGGATGACGACATTACGATCATCGTTGCGAAGTATGTTCCGGAATGAATCCGGCAGCGCAAAAACGGTGGTGAGTCAAAGGGGTGGATACAAAGGGCGCAGCGGGCGCACTCATTACACTCGTGTTTTATGCCGCCATCAAGCTCATTTTGCCGGTGCTCCCGATAAAGCCAACCATCATTGCCATCTACTTTTCAATGCTCCTTCTCACTGGGGTGGCATTTTCACTTGCAAGGGCGATAGCAGTGATGCGCCACAACCTCAGCTTGAGTGCCATCGCAATGGCGCTCTGCTTCTCGCTGTGGATGGTCGGTTACTGGCTCGGCGAAACCCACATCGGGAAGCGCCTTTCCGAACTTTCAACAGTCACTCAAGAGGTTGGACTGCTTTGCTTTGCTTCCTTTGCCGGTAAAGCCGCATCGCTCATAATCCGAGAGGGCAATCTAATTCTTCCGGCTGCGATTGCTATGGCACTCGTTGATGTGTGGTGTGTGAATCTGGGAGGCACTACGCCGCGAGCTGCTGCGAGGGTTGAAAAGCTCTTTAAGGCGATGACGGTGGAACTCCCACCAGTGGGCGCAAATAGGATGCCCGTGCCAGTGCCCCTCATGGGCTTTGGCGACATATTCTTTGCCGCATTCATCATCGCAGCATTGCATCGCTTCGGATTTGAGCTCAAGCTCTCATTTTGGATCGCCGTTCTCGCCACCGCATTCGGGTTAACTCTCGTCTCACTGCTTGACATACCATTGGCTGGCTTACCGTTCATCGTTCTCGGGTTGCTCCTGCCAAACATTCGCAGGATGAAATTGACGCGCCAAGAGTGGGTTGCATCGGCGGTTGGCATTGGCGCACTTACGATCATCCTGATCGCAATCTGGCTCGTGCTCAAACGCTAATCCGAGGCAACGGCGGGATGTGCATGCCGCTCCATTTGAGGACATGCTTTTATGCCTCATAGCTTACGGGTAGCAGGTTGCCATCCTCGTCAAACGAGAGCATCTCCGGCACGCCAACCACATTGAGCCTTTTGTTTGAGAGAGCCTCCTCAAGGAGAGCCTCGGAGATGTAAAAGCAATGCAATGTGAGGGTGTCTCTGATTCGCACGATGCGCAGCTCCCTTTCACTACGCCGCCTTATCCCCATCAGCGGATACATGATGGCAGCATAGTCATTTGGCAATACGGGCGGCAGGCGCATCCTGTCAATGAAGCCGCTCGTCATGGTGTTTATCCGAGTTGAGTGCCAATCAATCTTGTCAAACAGCCGTTTCGTTATAGCCGTGCACAGCCCGATGCCGGCTGCGTTCCCATGAGAGGCTTCAGTGAGGTCAAGCGTGACGACAGCCCTCACATATGGCTTTTTCGGTTCCGGCTGACCGGCGATAACCATCCTTCCGATGATGAATGTGTCCATCCCGGTTCCCATGATGTCCTTTCCCATACGCTCAACGATCAGGACATCAATGTCATCAAATGGCAACCTCGGGCGGATGCGGTTCCAAAAGGACAGAAGGCGCCGCTCAACCGAAACGACTTCGTTCGGTGGCACGGGAATAATGTGCGCGAGTTCATGATAGCCGTTCTCAATGAGCGCGATGCAGCCGATGATGGGCAGCTTTTCCAAAAGCGCCTCTGCGAACTTCGGAATAAGCCTGACCATGCTGCGCACGCCATCACTGTGTATTACCTCGGCACCTGCCCTCTTGCCCATTCCAACCGATATCATCTTCATCAAGCCGCTGCCAACGCCGCGATAAATGTCCGGGTGGTGTTTAATTCGGTTGACGACTATAATGCCATCTGCGCTTGCAGCATGCTTATCAACGAAGACGGGCTCCCCATCAGCAGTCGTCACATGCTCAACATCCATTGTCGCAAGTATTGGCGCTTCAACGCTGCTCTCCGTTATGCCCAACGAGGCAAGAACTTCAACTTGCCCGTTAGCAGTTGCACCGCCGTGGCTCCCCATTGCCGGGAAGATGAAGGGCTCGCCGCCAGACTCACGAACAAATCTCACGATGGCTTTTAAAACATCGCCTATTGAAGCAATCCCACGGCTTCCAGCTGTTATGGCGATGCGCTTCCCTTTGACTACCTTGGCAATGCCCAATGAGGCGAGCGCTTCAAATGTCCGTTTGGTCACATCACCAACGCGCTTTCCGTAAAGTCTCTGAGTGACTTTAAACATACGCACAGATGAAACATCAACCATGAGGCTCACCTGAGGTAGATAAGGGTGCACAATTTGCATCTCCGAAGACGGCAACTAATGCACCATGACCGAAATGAGGTTAATCCCGGGCTTGATTTCGAGCTCCTCCTTAAACTGCCCACTCCCAATCTCCCTGCCGTTGATGTTGAGCTTCACCCCGGGCGCAACTGCGCCAACTACGGTTATCTTGCGCTCAATATCCCTGTCCAAGAACCTCGTCATCATTGTCGCAGCTTCGGCGCGAGAGATCGGGCGTTGCGGCTTAAACTGCTTACCCGGGTAACCGAGTATCAAACTCCCGGACGACTTTGGAGCCTCAGTTGCAGCAACTACAACATAACCCCTCGCCCACCTCGGTATGGATTCATCGTCCTCAAACGGAGTTGGAACATCCTTTGCCTCCTTTGCGCTTTCCTCAAGCCCAAGAGCCCTAACGACCAGTGCTGCAGCTTCCGCACGCGTCAATTCTCGCTTCGGCTTAAAGGTGCCATCCGGGTAACCGTAAACGAACTTTCTCGCCTGAGCCTCGGCAACATACCCCGAGAACCAATCGGCGGGATGAACATCAGTGAATGTTGGTATGCCCGAAACCTTGCGATGGACTGCCGGGAGTGCCCTCACCGCAGTTGAGAGCGTGACATGTTGACCGCCACCGGTTGTGGCTGTAACTTGAACCTCATACTGCCCGGGTTCAACCCATGTGCCATCATCGGCACGCCCATCCCACGAAACGATGTATTGCATCGGCTTACACTGCTCACCACGCACAAGATGAGCAATGCGCTTTCCCTTCTGGTTAACCACAACAACATCAACCTTCGCTTCGGCTGAGAGCACATATCCGATGCGAACGCTATCCATTTGCTCCTTCAAGTCGGTCGTGAGCACGAGCATCTTTACCGCTTCAGCCCTTGACACCGATTTATCCGGTCGGAATGTGTGATCCGGGTAGCCGTGAACTATGCCAAGTCCATGAAGCCTATCCACAGCCCTTTGATACTCCTCATGCCTGACATCAAGCAATGGCAGACCGATCGGTCGTCTGACAACGAAGGCTTCTGGAAATGCAAACACTGCCGAGAGCGCAGCTGAGACAACTTCAATCTCTGCGGGCTGACTTGCGACCTTAGCTGGCGCCCCCTCATGTTCAACTACGGCTACAAAGCCCAAACGCTCCTTCACTGCCAACTCCTGCACAAGGACGACCGCAAATGAGAGCTTGCTCTCCTCCCCCGGCTTAAGCTCTCCCAGCTGCCAAGTCAGCTTCCTTGAATCGGCGTCGTAATCGCATTTTGGCTTTGGAGAATCAACCACGAGTTCAACCCTCTGCGGTAGCTGCACTGAGGCTTTAACGCTTTGTGCTGCAGCATCGCCAACATTGCTTACAGCCACTCTAAACCAAACTTCAGCGCCAGCCATCGCGGTTGGTGTGTCCGGGACGATGACGACCGATAACTTTGCCTCAGCCCCCTCAACCCTCCCCTCACCAACCTCCGGAGGCTTCAATTCGGGCAATGCTATTGGCGGCTGCTCAACAACTGGCTGTTTCTCCTCTGCGGCTTCGCCTGCAGCAGCTTCTGCCTTTGGTGATGGCTTCGCTTCAACTTTTATCGGCACTTCGTGCTTCACATCACCAACCCAAATGCGAAGGACTGTCTCGCCAGCCCTTGCACCATAAATTGAGATTCGCTCCCCGGAAAGCAAAAGCAACGATGCCACCCTCTGGTCTTCAACAAGCGCCTTGCTCAACCCTTTCACAGCCATCTCAAACGAAGCGCCAACATCAAGCCTTATTTGGCTCGGCAGCTCATCACCGATGCAATCCATGCACATGGCAATAACCAACGCCATGGGGAGCATCCATATGAAACGCAGGCGCAATTTGCAGATGCTCATATCACAAATCCCCTCCCCGCAATTGGGTGACACCACCGTGCTCCTTATCCATCGCCTTTGGAAAGCCAATCACAAACTATGCCACGCCGAATTCGCATGTCAATGACGCACACTTCCCTGTGCCATCACATGGGCAACATGAGGACCATCGCAGCGCACTTCAAATAGCGCCTTGCGGCTGCGAGCACATCAAGCGGTGTCACTTGAGCTATGGATGACCTCAACTTCAAAAGTCCAGATGCGCCGATATTGTGAACTTCAAGCCGAGAAAGCGTTGCGCTCAACTCCCTCACATTCCCCATCTTGAGTTTCAGTTCCAATATCGCTTGTCCTTTTGCGCGCTCCAATTCATCCTCACTGATACCGCTATCACGCAAGTTCAAGAGCACCTCTTCAATCGCCCGCCGACACGCTTCAACTTTATCCCTTTCGGTGGCAATGTGAATGATCAACTCGCCAAAGCTCATGTTGGGCTCATACCATGAACGAACATAATAAGCCATTGCCCGCTCTTCCCTAAGCACCCTATAAAGCCTACCGCCATAGCCACCAATGATGTTTGAGAGCAAAAACAGGCTTGGGGCATCTGCGGCACTAATTGGCGGTGCCGAGAATGCCACAAACAGTTGCGCCAGCTTGCCGTAGAACTGGCGGACAAGATGCTGCGGCTCCTCGGGCAACTTAATCCTTGGTTGCTCAACCAATGGCGCAATGCCTTTTGGGAGTGAGATGAACGCAGCGACCAATTCCCTCCTGACAATGTCCGACTTCACATCGCCAACTACGCATATAGCTAAATTCCACGACCTGAAGTAGGCATCAAAGAAGTCAATCAAGTGTTCCCTCGCTATGTGCTTCACAGTTCGCTCATAGCCGCAACTCGGGCGTGCATACGGTGTGCCCTTAAACAGCATCTCCCTTAGGGATTGCCGTGCGGCGAGCAGCGGAGTGGTGGCAAATTGCAGCTGCGCATTCAATGCCTTCTCCCTTGCGACTTCAACAGCTTTTGAATCAAGCGCCGGTCTCATGAGCACATCGGACAGCAATTGCAGCGCCGTGTCACGATGCTGCGGCAAGCATTCGGCGCTGAAGATTATGCAGTCAGGCTCAATAGCGCAATCAAGCTCAACCCCGGCTCTTGCCAATGAGTGTAATAACTCCTCGCCACTTTGCAGCCTTGTGCCGCTTAACAACGCATGCGCAAGCATGAAGCGCACGCCGGGCGCGTGCACACCGAGTTCGTGTTCGGCACCGAGCTTCACCGCCGCGCTTATACCCACCGTCACAGCGTGCGGCATACGCACAATGGCGCACCGAAGACCGTTTGCGAGCCTAAAGCGCTCTATGCTGCCCTCATCAAGCTGCTGTGCGGGGAGAGAAGCCCACCATGAAAGCAGCAAACAAAGATGCACCGCAATGAAATACCTGAGCCAACCGATATGGATGGTGCATTGGCTCGTTGGCGATCTTCCGCGCCGGCGCATTTTCGCCTCCAACTCCAAAGCGGGCTTTGCTTGACCTCCGGCATAGCTGAATGTAAACTCAGCCATGCCTGTTCATGCGAAGCTTTCCCTTATGGCTCTGCTACTCAACTGGCTCAATCACGAGTTCATCTCCAACTGCTATGTTGAGCTCCTTTGCCGCATTGCCACAGTTGACAGCCACCTCAAGCAAGCCATAGCTGCCAAAGATGATTAACGGCTTTCCCACCGGCACATCTGCGTATGCCCTTGAGAGCTCCCCAAACTCAACATTGCCAATCCTCGCCCTCCAACCGCCGTTTGAGAATTCTCTCACCCAGCGCTCAAACTGCTCCATGCGCAGGTTCGTTATGGCATTGCCAAATGAATCAATGTGGATTATCTCGGCAACCAAACCCCTCCCACACTGCTTTGCTGCGAGCTGCGGGAGACGCATCAACTCATCTGATGGAACTTCCTCACCGAGTTCCTTCAACTCAACGCCGGCTGCAATGTGTGCGGCTACAGGCGCAAACACATCCCTACCATGAAATGTCTGGCTCAGTGAGGATAACATGAACTGCCTGTTGGTTATGTGCACGGCGAGTTTGACACCATCCTCATCAAAAGCCCAAGAGAGGACGCCGTTGTCAGGACCAACAAAGATGTAACGCGATGTCTGAACTGCTATTGGGCGTCTCTTCGTGCCGACAGTTGGATCAACTACAACACAATGAACTGTCCCGTGAGGGAAGTAACGATACGATCCCCAGAGGACAAGGGCAGCACCTGCGATTGACTGCGGCTGTATTCCGTGAGTTATATCAATGATGAGCACCTCCGGGGCTATGGACGCGATTATGCCCTTCATCACACCGACATATCCATCGGCATATCCGAAGTCGGTCAAGAGCGATATCACTGGGCGATGTCCAAGTTCACTTTCAATGCGGCTTTCAAGCCCTGACATGCGGCTCATCCTCTTGAGGCAGCGGTTAAGGTGTCTTTGAGTTTTGGGTGGGTGGATTTGTCCCCTCTGCGGGTGGCTCAGCCACTTCCATATTCGGCTCAACTTCTTCTCCCATAGATTCGTTTGAGGATAACGGCAAAGACTCCTCCGGTATGCTCGGAAACTCGTGGACAACCTTTCTGGCATCGTAGTGCGCCTTGCCTGTGCGCCTTACAAAACTTCTGCTGCGATAGCTCCTTGCTGCACGAATGCCAATTGCGCTCTCAATGGCAGCCATCTTTATATCCCACATGTATCTTCCGAAGGTTTCCCCAAGCATCCTCTCAAGCACCTGCTCAGCCTTATCCCTATCCGGCAGCCAGTAATGTGCGACTGGTCTTCCGGGCAATGTCTCCGATTCAATCTGCGAAGCGTCAACCTGTTCGGCGAACCCAGCCAAGCTCATCAGCTCCCTCATCGTCATGTTTGTCTTCACATGCTTGTATGCCGTGCGTATGATGTTGGGCAGCTTCGGGAGCACCGACGGGCTTGTAACCCGCGCGGCGACCGCCATCAGGAACTTGCGTTGCCTTTTTGTGCGCCCTACATCTCCCTCAGCATCATGCCTGAAGCGCACATACTGATGAGCCTTTTCCCCATCAAGCCACTGCCATCCCTTCTTGAGGTGAATATGCAAGTTGCCCCAATTGTCATCGTAGTTCATGTCCTTCTCAACATATAGCCAGACGCCCCCGATTGCATCCACGATTTTCTTCAGACCGTCAAATGTTGTGCTGGCGTAGTAATCAACGCTGATGCATAGTTGATCTCTGAGCACATCAACAAGCAGTTCAGGACCGCCAAATGAGTGAGCTGCATTTATCTTGTGCAAGCCATGCCCATCTATGATCACGGCTGTATCACGGGGTATTGAGAGAATGTAAGCTTTGCGTTCCGAGCGGCACAGGCTCACGACAATTATCGTATCCGCCCTGCCGTGAGTCGGCAATATTCGCCCATGCCTGTCACGGTCAACATCCCTACCGATGAGGAGCACATTTACCCTATCCTTCCCAGCAAAGATTAAATCTGGCGGGGCAATGAGGCTACACATAGCGCCGGCAATCTGGCGCATGAGTGATTTCCGTTCGGATGAGTGCCAACCACTCCAGATGCCGAGCGCCATCGGCAAGATGAAGAAGGCAAAGAAAGCAACCCCCAACAGGAGAAGCTTTTTCCTTCTGACGGCGTGTGCGGCAGGCTTTGAAAGCGAGCGGTTCATATCACTCAACGCCCGATCACTTCTCAAGTCGGATTCAAATCCCTTTAACCTTCGCTTTAAACCTTTACCCTCATGGTCTAAGTTCATCCCCCTCCGCCCCTCCGCCATGCGGAATACCACTCCAATGTCAAGGTGCTCCCATGTGACGAGCACAAATTGAGCTTACGCGCTTATCTCCACGGGCTTGCCGGTCAAGACTGACTCCTTCTCCTTCAGGCATATCAGGAGCGAGTTCCTTGCAGCTTCCCCGGAGATAATCTCTGGTTCAACACCCTTTCGTATGCAGTTGATGGCATACGAGAGTTCATCAACAAAGGCATCCCTTTGTGCGACGCGCACCCGTTTCTTCTTCCCATCTTGTGTGAACAGGAGTGGCGGGTTGCCCCACAACGAATCAAAGCGCACCGTTGCCCTCTCAAAGTAAACCGCATAACCATGCTCAAATGTGAGCCCACTCATCGCTATCATCCCAGATTCAGCACTGACACACAAGTCTGGGTCATCAAAGATGTATTGCGTGAAGATGTATTCCACATCGCCATTCTCACCGATCAGACCCCTTGAGAAAACAGCCTTTGGCATCCCAAAGAGGTATTGAACGAAGTCGCTGTCATGAATGTGCAAGTCAACGACGGCACCACCACTCTTTTGTGGGTCGGAAAACCAATCACTCCATGTCGGTCTCGTTATCACGCGCTTAAAGAATGCGCCCCTTATCTTGCCATACTTGCCTTCCTGTTGCATTCGCTTGATGAGCGCAAACTCCGGGAAGAAGCGCAACACCTGCCCGACCATCAAGTATCTCCCCTGCTCCTTAGCCACCTTGACCATCTCATCGGCATCTTCAACGGTGAGTGCGATTGGCTTCTCAACAAACACATGTTTGCCATTGCGAAGCGCCTTGATTGCGGCTTCGGCGTGCAAATACGATGGCAAGCAAATGTCAATCATGTCAATGTCTGGATCGGAAAAAAGGTCATCAAGGTTGCTATACCGCCTTATGCCGCTTAAGTCCTCAAAGCCGCCAATTGGTGTTGGCAGATTGCCACCCACCGAACGCCAATCGCCTTGAAGCTTCTTCGGATCCCTCGTAGCAACAGCTTCAACTCGTGCGCCACGAATTTTCTTATAAGCCCTGTAGTGTGTGACGCCCATAAATCCAAGCCCGGCAATTCCAACACGCACCATTTTTACTTCACCCCTCGGAGCATGAGAGGTTTAGTCCCATGTCTTTTCAACCTCACCGGCAGTATAGTTCACATACCTTGCAAGCACGAAGAGCAAATCCGAAAGCCTGTTGAGATAATGCAGCGCCTCCTCGTTGATCGGCTCGCACTTGCTCAGCCGAACTAAGGAACGCTCCGCTCGCCTACAGACAGCTCGCGCAAGATGGAGCAGTGATGCGCCCTTCGTCCCTCCCGGGAGGACAAACTTGCTCAACTTCGGCAAGCGCGCCTCAAACGAGTCAATAAACTCCTCAAGTGTCTTCACATGCTTCTCATCAATTCGGTATTGCGTGCTGTCATTTGAGGGCACTGAAACAATGTCAGCACACAACTCAAAGAGGTCACATTGCAACTGCATTAGCAGCTGCTGTATGTCGTTATCGGATATGAAAGCGATTGCCACACCGAGTAGCGAATTCAACTCATCTATGTCGCCACACACCTGTATGTATGGCGAGTCTTTTGACACGACCCTGCCGTTTGACAGGCGTGTCATACCGCTGTCGCCGTAGCGTGTGTAGACTGGCATAATGAACCCCTCCTATGACAGCCCATAAGGGCAGAATTATTGCGCATGATGAGATGGCAATGATGAGCATAATGATTGCCATTGCATGCATACTTATGCACCTCATCACCTTGCAATATACCATCACAACCGCAGCCGCTTCAAATTCGAGAGCTCCACCTTTCCCTTGCGAGCCAATTAGTCCCTCTTCCACACCTTTGACACTTCAACCGCCTCATGATGGGATGGTTTAACGCTGCATTTTCACTGCTGTCGCCTCAACGGCGCTAACTTATTTTACTGCCTTCATGAAACCGATGGCGCATCCGGCAACTATGCAGCACAAGCCAATAAAAGCCGATAGAAGGCGGATTAACCAAATTGACGGTGGCAGGATAAATGCCAACCCTACAAAAGCCCATCCAACCAAACTTACAATTGTCCCATCGCTACGCCCGATGCGCCTTTCCTCAAAATTCGCCACGAGATACCATAGCGCAATTGAGAAGCACGGCAACGAACAGAGCGCCTCACAAACTCTGGCGCCAATTAAGCCAGCCATGTAAAACATGACGACCAATACCGCATAGATGACGATGAAGATGCTCCCCCATCGGACGAGTTTCTCGGTGAGCATGTCGTCATTTTAGCGCCTCTCACTCATTCAGTCCATTTCGTAAAGCAGCATCCACACCGCTGCTCAAAATAAAAACCATCACAGTGGAGCCGGCGGGATTCGAACCCGCGACCTTCTGAATGCCATTCAGACGCGCTCCCACTGCGCCACGGCCCCACTGTCATCCTCACATTAATTCTAACGATGTCATCGCAAGAAAGCAACAGCCCAATTTGACCTCTCACAGCTCGGCAAAGCTCCCGCCCGCCCACACGAGTTTCAACGGAACAAGCTTGAGCATCCTCCTGCCCACTTCTTCAACCTCACCGAGGAGCATCGGTGATTCTCCGAATTGCGAAAGCACATCAAGCGCCCTCTCGGCATCTGACTTTGAGACGATGATGGAGAGACCGACACCCATGTTGAATGTCCGATACATTTCTGCGTCCGTAACATTGCCGAACCTTTGTATGAGTTTGAATATGGGGTGCGGCTCTGGCAAGCTGTCTATCCGCAAGCAAGCCGGCGCGGCTGTCCGAAGCATGTTCAGCCATCCGCCACCAGTTATGTGTGAGAGTGCCTTCACACTCACATCACTCTTAAGCAACCCAACAACTGGCTCAACATAGATTTTCGTTGGCGTTAGCAACGCTTCCCCAATGGTGCAGGCAAGTTCCTCGCAGTGATGTTGTGCGTCCCATCCAAGATGCTCAAAGAATATGCGCCTTGCAAGCGTCAGACCATTGCTGTGTATGCCGTTTGAAGGTAACCCGATGACGACATCGCCGGCTTCCAAATTGCTCCCGGTGATGATTTTGCTCAAATTGACTATGCCTATTGCCGTCCCGGCGAGGTCAAAGCCAAGCCCAACATCAACGCCGCGAATCATCTCGCCAAGCTGCGCAATCTCACCGCCAACAACAGCCACCCTCGCCATGCGAGCACCCTCACACAACCCCTTTGCAATCTCCTCAACGACACTTGGATTGAGGCGTTCAACGGCTATGTAATCAACGAAGGCAATCGGCTCAGCACCAACACAAAGCAGATCGTTGACATTCATCGCCACGCAATCAATCCCGACCGTGTCGTATTTCCCCATCATCTGCGCAACGAGCAACTTCGTCCCGACACCATCGGTGCAAATTGCGATGCCCAATTCGTCGGTGACTTGGACAACCGATGCGAAGTGCCCAACATCAATCACCGGCTCACCGATGCCCTTTCGGATGGAGAATGTCCGGCGAACATGTGGCAGCAAGCGCTTGAATGCCTCATCCTCGCCGCGCAAATCAATCCCCGCAAGCTCGTAACTCCAACTAACTTCACCATATCGTTGCTGGCTCATCCCGCGCAAACACCTCATGCCGTATCCGAATACGCATAACTGATTGCCACTCACCTTGACTTTGAGACCAACCTCAAAACATCAAACACCAGCCCCTCACCCACATCCATGCTAAGCAGCCCAAACCAAACATAGACAATCTGCCCCTTACCAACGCTCACAACTCCAGCTCCAGCGCCGTATGAGTTGCCCTCTTCGTCTTGCAGCTCAAGCAGCACTTTGACCTTAACATCGGGCTTAGCCTTTTCTGGTATCAACGGACGCCAGCGAAGGTCGCCAGCCTCGGGAAACGCAAACCTCTTTGGCAAGTGAGACAAAGCCACCTCATCACGAATAGCGAACGCGAGCTTCTTCTCCGGCGGTTTCTCCCACGCTATGGCAAGTGGAAGACCAAGTGAGGCGGAATGGTTGACAACACCCCTCGTTGGCTCCTTCAATCTCGCCTCATCATAGTGGAAGGGCATCGGCTGCGATGGTAGGACGAGCAAAACGCCACCATCCTCAACATACCTCCTTAGCGCCTCAAGGACATCATCTTGTCTATGGACAGTCGGGCGATAAGCCTCGCCAGAAGCATAAAGCGCAAATGGAAACGCACGCGCATTGAAAACCAGCTCATCCACAACTTGCTCCCAAGTCAACGGAGAAAGCTCAACACCCCAGTCAATCATCATCCACAGCGCCTCAGATGATGCTCCGGGAAGGATGGCAGTGCGTTTGCCGCGCATTGATTGAACCAAATCCTTAATCTCGTCATCGCTAACCAGTCTCTTCCGTGCTGATGGCTTTCTTTGACCGAGTGCCTTGAACTTGGGAGCATATTCAGATGTCGTCTTAAGTTCCCGTTCGCCATATTCAACCGATGGCTCAATTTCGCTCCCCTCAAACCACTCATTCCAACTCGTGATGATGACCCAATCGGGGTTGGCTGAGAGAGCCTCCTCCCACATGATTCGGTATGTCATCCCATCGTGTCGCTCCGTGATTGGGCGCGGCTTTGGGCGGTCAAGTTTGCTGTCATCGTAACCCGGAATGATCGTCACACATGCAATTCGCCCATCGCCAGCAAGATCAACCCACTGCTTGAATGTCTCCCTCGCCCATGCGCGTATGGCTTCAGCTGACTTCCCGGCAGTTTGCCCAGTCGGGTTGTATGTGTGTATGCCGTCAAAGACCCTCGCCGCCATCCTTGAAATTTGATCGCCGATGAAGATAGCCCCGCCCTCATATCGTCTATTGACTTCGCTTATCACCCAAAGCCACCCATCAAGCCCAATCTGCCCGATAGCTCGTGAATAGACGAACAGCACTGGCTTCCCATTAACCTTAAGCCACGCTTCGTGTCTCCCGTAGCGCTCAAGCAAATAGAGCACATCTTCAACCGCCCTCTCACGCTTCCCATCCGGGACTGTCTCAAAATAAGCTGTGACCTTTAAGCCGTGCGCCTTTGCGGCATCAAGCACCATCGCCAATGTCTTATCGTTGTAATCGTTTTGCCTCCACCAACTGACTATGAACCCATCAATGCCTGCCCCCTTTGCCCACTTGCAATGCTGCTCAATCACCCTCGGGTCTTGGCTGCTGTATGGTCCAAGCAACGGGTAATGCGTAACATTGGCTATGGTCTTCTTAGCCTCATCAACACTGCGCCATGTGTCATGGCGATACCAACCGTAGTAGAATGTCAGGACCATCTTCGGCACATTCGTCCATTTCACCTTCGCCCGCTCAAGCAATGCACCGGCATCAAGCTGAGCCAGCGCAATTCCCATACCCAAGAGAGCCACCACAAACACCGCACACAACCGCTCCATGACTATCACCCCACATGCGCTTCAACTTGTGCGCTGATCACCTCATATTCTCACCTCATAACTCGCACAACTGATGTGACATCGGGATGTCTCCTCAGGGCTTCAATAACACGGTGAAGCATTTCCGGTCCCGTGATGTCAACCACAAAGTGCACCTTTGCGAGGTTGAGCTTTGGCTGCGTTTCAACATTGCAATACGCTATGTTGACGCCGAGTTCGCTTATTATCCCGGCGAGATCGCTAAGAAGACCAACCCTATCAATCGCCTCAACTATCAACTCCGATTGGAATAAGCCCTCACCGGTCAGCTGCCATTCAAGCTCAACCACGCGCTCGGACTCGTCCGCCCTCGCTTGAATCAAATTTCGGCAGTCAACCCTGTGAACTGTGATTCCCCTGCCACGGGTTATGTAACCGGCTATCGCATCTCCCGGTATTGGGCGGCAGCATTTTGAGAGGCGCACTTGCGCTTCAATTTCTTCACCGCCCTTAAGCGCAACGCAAACTCCCATGCGACCCTGTCGCTTCGGTTTGCGCCTCTTCGGCTTTGTTGTCTCTACAGCCTGCCCAGTTGGATATAGCTTTGCAAGCACAGCCTCAGGGGATATGTCACCGTAGCCGATGGCTGCAAACAGTCCATCAATGCTCTCGCAATGGAGGGCTGAAAGCGCTTGCTTCATATGTTCCTCGCTGGTCACCAATCCCGGCGGCACACCGCGTTTCCTCGCTGCACGAATGAGCATTTCTCTGCCACGCTGCACATTCTCTTCAAACGCCCGCTCCTTTAAATAGCGCCTTATCCTGTTGCGCGCATGCGATGTGCGCACAAACCTGAGCCAATCCGGGCTTGGTCCTTTTGAGTGCTTGGATGTGATGATTTCAACGATGTCGCCATTCTTGAGCTCGTAATCAAGCGGCACAAACTTACCATTGACCCTCGCTCCGACGCACTTGTTTCCCACTTCGGTGTGTATTCTGTAGGCGAAGTCAACCGGCGTTGAACCAACTGGAAGCTCAATCACATCCCCCTTCGGGGTGAAGACGAAAACTTGGTCTTTGAACACATCGGCGATGACCGACTCCAAAAATTCCTTTGGGGAGTGAGACTCCGAGTGAAGCGCAAGCATCTGCTCCCTTATCCAGCGCAGCGCCTTATCAAGGTCGGTGTCGCTCTGCCTTCCCTCCTTGTATTTCCAATGCGCTGCAATCCCATATTCAGCCTCCATGTGCATTTCCCATGTCCGTATTTGGACCTCAAGCGGCTGCCCATCGGGACCTATGACCTTCGTGTGCAATGAACGATATCCGTTTGGCTTCGGATGCCAAATGTAATCGCTAACCATGCCCTGCATTGGTCTCCAAAGGCTGTGGACAACGCTGAGTGCCGAGTAGCATTCATTCACCGTGTTCACTATGACCCTCAACCCATGCAGGTCGTAGATGTGTTCAAAGTCAACACCATCGCGCTTCATCTTCATGTAGATTGAGTAGAGGTGCTTTGCCCTGCCGTGCACCTCGGCTTTTATTCCGGCTTCCTCAAGGCGCTGTTTAAGCACCTGCCTCGCATGCTCAACGAAGCGCTCCCTTTGCGCCCTTGCCCTTTGAACCTTTGACGATATTTCGGAGTAAGCCTGCGGGTCAATGTGCTTGAATGCCAAGTCCTCAAGCTGCCATTTAAGCATCCATATTCCGAGCCTGTGGGCGAGCGGCGCAAATACTTGCAATGTTTCGTTTGCAGTCTCAAATCGCTTCTCCGGCGGCAATGGATCAAGAGTGCGCATGTTATGGAGCCTGTCGGCGAGCTTGATTATCACCACACGCACATCCTTAGCCATTGCAAGGAGCATCTTGCGCATGTTCTCAGCCTGCCTCTTCCTCGGAGAAACGAATGAGAGGTGCTTAAGCTTTGTCACCCCATCAACGAGCTTCGCGACACCATCACCGAACTCCTGCCTTATCTCCTCAATCGGGACGCCAGCGTCTTCAACGCAGTCATGGAGCAATGCAGCCACAATGGTTTCGGTATCCATTCCGAGGTCCGAGAGTATGAGGGCGGTATTCCATGGATGAACGATGAATGGCTCGCCTGTGAGGCGCTTTGCGCCGTAGTGCGCATTCTCGGCAAACCAATAGGCTTTTGAGACCAACTCCACATCAACTTTCGGGCATGAAGCCGCAATGCGCCTAAGCAGTTCGTTCAAGCGCTCATTGGCACCATCAGCATGGCGACATCCATATTGAAGCGCTTGAACCGCAACTGCACTTGAAGAAGCGCCACTTTTCTCATCCGATGAGGTTAAACCGTATGAGTTTGCTCCTTGCGGAGCTGTCTCCATGTGCCTCACCAACATTGCAGGTTGGCTTTTTCACTCTCAAATTATGCTGCGCCCGCCGCGGACACAACCAAGTATTTATTGCGGCGTCACTTACAATGTGCATACCACCAAGCAATGTTGGCAGCGATTTGAGCGCGCTATAATGGTTGTATGGACATGTGTTGCTGGGGAGTGGTGCAACTGGCAGCACGCTGGACTCTGGATCCAGAGGTTGGAGGTTCGAGCCCTCCCTCCCCAGCCAGAATGCGTTATACTTGTGAATTGAAGACGCGGGGTGGAGCAGTCAGGTAGCTCGCTGGGCTCATAACCCAGAGGTCGCCGGTTCAAATCCGGCCCCCGCCACCATTTTCTTTTTGAATGCTCTCGGTGAGGCGCATTAACCCCTTCCAACTTCTCGGGCAGGAGGTATGTAAGGAGATGACAAACGCGCCTGAGGAGCGTGAGGGTAAGGCGCCTTATGCTGAACCACCCGCGCACCACTGCGAGATGCACGATGAACCGAGAGAAGAGAGCCCCAAAGAGGTTAAAAGCGAACAGCAAGTGGAAGGGGAAAAACAGTATGAGCCGGTTGCGTTCTTGCCCCTGAGCAAATTGAGCGTCCTCAACGCCGTCAACTTCATACTGGACTTGCTCATTGAATATGCATGGCAGAAGATGGGCTTGGTCGCCAACCCGATCACCGGCAAGATTGAACGCGATATTGAGGAGGCTCGCTTTGCGATTGATACAATTGCCGTCTTACTTGAGCACATCAAGCCGAAGCTTGACGGGCGAAAGTATGACCAACTGCGCCAGACCCTTACGACACTGCGCATTAATTTCGTTGAGCAGGCAAGCAAGGGTGAGAGCGAATCATGAGGCATAACTCAACGGCATTGGGGGTGAGTGGCATGGAAGTCATCGTCCTCAAGGACGCCGAATCGGTCGGCAAAGAGGCAGCAAAGATGATTGCCGAATTGATAAGGCGCAAGCCGAATGCAGTGCTTGGGCTGGCTACTGGCTCAACTCCGGAGCCATGTTACGCTGAACTTATCCGAATGCACAAAGAGGAAGGGCTTGACTTCTCTCAGGTGACCACATTCAACCTTGACGAATACTACCCGATTGACCCGAGGCATGAGCAAAGCTACCGCTATTACATGGACACGAAGCTGTTCAATCACATCAACATCAACAAGGCAAACACATATGTCCCGTATGGGCTTGCACCAGACCCAGACGAACACTGCCGGTGGTATGAGGAGCAAATAAAGCGCGCTGGCGGAATTGACCTTCAGATACTGGGCATCGGGCACAATGGTCATATCGCATTCAACGAGCCGGGCTCATCATTTGCCTCTCGCACACGCCTCATCGTCTTAACAGCCGAGACGATAAAGGCTAACTCGCGCTTCTTTGAGCGTGAGGAGGATGTGCCAAGATACGCCCTCACAATGGGCATAGGGACAATACTTGAGGCGAGGAAAATAGTGCTGCTTGCAACTGGCGAGGGGAAAGCCGACGCTGTTGCTGCTGCAATTGAAGGTCCGATAACGACTATGTGCCCAGCTTCAGCATTGCAACTTCATCCGGATGTGACATTCATCTTGGACGAAGGTGCTGCATCAAAGCTCAAGCGGCGTGACTATTACGAGCATTGCAGGAAACTGCTAAGCGAACTCAAGGCAAAAGGGGCATAGCGAGTGATGGCATTCCACATCCGGCTTATTAACCATCGCATTGAGTAAGTGCCTGATATATGACAGCGCCCTCGCAGTTGCGCGGATATGGTATGCCCATAAGGAAGCACACAGTTGGAACGATGTCGGTAAGCCAGACTGTGCGATATAGCCGGCAACCAGACTTAATTCCCGGACCAAAGAGGATGAGCAAGCCGCGCATTGAATGGCGTGAGTATTGCGCCGTCGGCAGTTGCTGACCATGCTCACCACCATAACCTGGTTTCACCGCATACACCACATCGCCAATCGCATCCCCGTAGATGCCGAATGGGCGTGCGTCCTCTTTCCGCAGCGCCAAAAGTATTGGGCGTTCACCGGTGTTTGGGTCACGCCAAGTCAAAAGCGCCTCAATGATTTCATCGCGCACGCGCTCATAATCTTCACCCGGTTCCACAATGCCATTTGGGTTGCGCCCCTTGAGGTTGACATAGATGTAAACTGAGCGCTGAGGGAATGCCTTCGTCCTTTCCCAATCAACCACCTCTCTCCCGGTCTGCTCATCCATTTTGGTCGCAAGTAAGCCGGCATCACGCAGTATGTTCATAACGGGCACGCGGCTGAATGGGCTTGGCAGGGCGCCGTGATCGGAGACAATGACGATAAGCGCTTCCTCACCAGCCGATGAAATCACTCGCCCAATCATTCGGTCAACGCTCACATACGACCTTCGTATAACTTCAAGCGCCTTTAAACGCACACTCTCATCTTGTGTGCAGGATGGGTCTGAACGCTTCATGAGCGAATGGTATATCCAATCGGGACAGTGGGCGTGCATGAAGAAGAGCTTCCAATCAACGGTTTGCATCATGTATTCAGCTGCCTCAGCAAGCCATCGGTGATGCATCTCCAACTCCTCAATGAATGTATCGTCGTCAATCCAGCCGAGATTAAAGGCAAAGAATGGCTCATGCGCCGGCAATGGCATGCCATCATTCACTGGGAGCGCCCGAGCAACATCACTTGGGTATGACCACCCATCAAGCTGGCAGAGGGCAGTCATGTAAAGCTTTATGTTCTCACCCCCGTGAGACAGCTCAAGCAACTTTGCTTTGAAGACAGCCTCCTTAACTCCGTCGTCGGTCTCAAATGAATCCCTCAGGATGGGGCTCCATTCGTTCGGCTTAAGCAAAGCAAGCCTGTCGTTAAAATCCTTTGAGCGACAAAGGGCACACTGCCAGTTGCCATCTGTGGATTTGAAGATGAGCAAGTGATACGACTTTTGAACCAGTGTGTATTTTGAGCGCCTCTGCGCAATGGGCAGCTCACACTCAAGCGCGCCATCAAATGGGTTGTTTGCCCAACCACTTGCCGGGCGCACTTGAACTTGCGTTGCCTGAGGATACTCTTCCGTTGAGAAGAGCTGACACCCATTCACAGTGACGCCATACTCCAAGCCCTTAAGACGCCATTCATTGATGGACAACCCGGCACCGCCAATTTGAACTCCGAGCTTTAACCTCGGCGGCCATGTTGATGGGTAGTTGAGGATAATGCTCGCCATACCAACCTTTTCAGCTGCTTCCCAGATGTATTCAGCCCTGCAATCATTTGAATCAAATGCCGGACGGATGACATTTAGCGGCTCACCCAAGTCATGGATGTGAAAGCATGTTATTCCGTGCGTGCCGGGGAATGCACCAGTGACTATGCTCGTCCAATTCGGCGGCGTAATTGTTGGGAATGGCACAAGACAATGCTCGCAAAATGTCCCGCCCTGAATGAGCTTAGAGATATTCGGCATGTCCCCGGAGTAAGCGTAACGAAGTATGTCCTCAACCGTCGGCGCATCCAAACCAATGAGCACAAGCTTCTCTGGCTTCCCTTCCATTCTCACACCACCTCCTCCGTTAGGTGACCGCAACACAAAACAAGGTTGACACACACGCTGCACACGGTGAAGCGCACATGCTTATCACTTGCTGTATGGAGGCGAGGAAGCCACTGGAAAGCTTTATGGCTATGATTAAGCATCCGTTGTGGCTTTGTAAGCCTTTGCATCATAATCAAACCTTAAGGGACACGCAACGGATGTTTGGGGGTGGGACAAATGCTGTTTTGCGTTACAACGCTGCTTGTGGCATCGTTAAACTCGCAATTCGCCGATGACTTTGATTTGGCTGTGCTTCACAAGCGTTGGCGATGGCATGCACCATCTGGCGGCGAATATTCGCTCAAAGATAACAGAGGGTGGCTGAGAATATCGCTCCCAAAGCGCAAGGGCGGCTTTAACCATTGGCATGGAGTCTTTGATGCGCCGATGTTGCTCACAGATGTTGAGGGCAATTTCGCCATCCAGACGAGGATGAGACTCGTCAAATACGCCGATGCCAACTTCCACACAGGCTTAGTGGTAGCTCACTCAACAAAGTATCTCACCATCTTCGGACCATACTGCTCACCAGCCCTATGGAAGATGAAGCGCCCAGAAATTTGGCTTGAGCGCACAGGCGAGGGCAGGTTAGCTGTAGCGCCGATGAAGTCGGATGAAATCTCCTTGCGAGTTGAGGTGCGCGGCTATGAGCTTGTGGCGTTTTGCGGTGCTGAGGGGGATTGGCGTAAGGTGGCGACGATGCGCCTTTGGTTCAAGCCGACAATGGTTGGGTTGATTGCAAAGACTTGGGGAGACGAAAGTGAACTCACCGTTGACTTTGACTACTTCAAACTTGAACCAATTGAAACCACAACCCAAGCTGATGTGCTGGACATAAATGTCAATGTGGATGCGAGGAGACGCCTTAACGAAATCAACGCGATGATTTACGGGCATTTCATTGAGCACCTTGGAAGGTGTATCTACGGCGGCATATGGGCTGAGATGCTTTACAACCGCAAGTTCACTGGCACAAGCCGTGATGGTGTCGTTGAGGGTTGGAGGCAAATTGGCAGTGGCGCAAGTTACTCTCCCGACAACACCACTTTTTATGTTGGCGGGCAGGCACAGCGGATAGACGGGCATGACGAACAGGAGCACGGTATCGCGCAGGATGGCTTGGAGATTGAGCCAAAGGCTTATGTTGGTAGGGTGGTGGTTCGCGGCGATGATGTTAAGTCAATAACGGTTTCACTCCGCTCCGGCGATCAAATCCTCGCATCGCAGAAGCTAGTCGGGGTCACAAACAGGTGGCGCAAGCTGCAATTCAGGCTTGAGCCAAAGGCTGCATCAAGCAATGCCTCGTTCGCCGTAACTTTCAAGGGGAAGGGGACACTGCACATAGGTGCTGCATCGCTCATGCCCGCCGACAACATTTATGGCATGCGCAGGGATGTCATAGAAGCCATCAAAGCAATAAGACCTCCCATAATCCGCTGGCCGGGCGGCAACTTTGTATCCGGCTACCATTGGCGTGATGGAATTGGAGACCCAGACAAGCGCCCACCGCGTTGGGACAGGGCTTGGAATGCATGGGAGTGGAACGACTTCGGCACGGATGAGTTCATTCGCTTTTGCAAGTTGGTTGGGTGCGAACCATACATATGTGTAAACGCCGGGGAAGGTTATGCCGATGAGGCTGCTGAGTGGGTTGAGTATTGCAATGGCTCACCGGACACGCGCTGGGGGAGCGTAAGGGCGCTTAATGGCAATAGGGAGCCATACAAAGTGCGCTACTTCGGCATCGGAAACGAAATGTATGGCAACTGGCAACTTGGTCACCTTGATGCCGTTAAGTATGCGCTTAAGTCAATTGAATTCGCTTTGGCAATGAAGCGCGTTGACAGGTCAATCAAGCTCATTGAGGTCGGCGTTGATGGCGCCGGGTGGAATGGTTGGAATGAAAAGGTGGTCAAGATAGCCGGAGCGCACTTTGACATGCTCTCCGTGCACTATTACCAGGGCTACAACGCAAACGATGACCCATTGCTCATCTACACAACGGTTGCATCCGCACCTGCGCGAATTGAAAGGATGCTAAACGAGGTGGCTCAGATAATTGAGCGCAACAAACCGAAGGGGAAGCGCATCACGATCGCTTTTGATGAGTGGAATGTCTGGATGCCACATCAAACGGCACAAGCTGGCTTGGAGGGCTACTATACGCTTCGTGACGGCATATTCGCAGCCGGCGTATTTCATGCCCTCCACAGGCTCGGCGGCATCGTTGAGATGGCGAACTTGGCGCAGCTTGTGAATGTGCTCGGGGCAATAAGGACAACGCAAACAAAACTGCTGCTCACCCCGATCTATCACGCCTTTGCGATGTATGTTCACGGGACGGGTAAATGGCGTCTTCAGTGCGAGTATGACTCGCCAAAGCTTTCATCTCCAACGGCTGCTGATGTTGATGCGGTTGACCTAAGCGCGACTTTGAGCGAGGATGGAAAGAGGCTATTCATTGCGGCTATCAACCGTCACCCTGAGATGGACGCAAGGCTGCACCTCAAGATTGATGGCTTCAAGCCAAAGGAGAGCGTATGGCTTGAGCTGATGACAAGCGCCTCGTTCAACGATGCAAACAAATTTGAGTCACCGGATGTGGTCAAGCCGCGCAGGGAGCGCATATCGTTGGATGACGCTTTCAAATTCACGCTGCCGAAGCACTCAATTGCCATATTGCAGTTTGAGGCGAAATCATAAACTTGGCTTTGGGAAAGCGCATAGAGTGCCCTCATAAGGTGAGCCGCACTTAACAATGTGAGGGGTGAAAGCCAATGGACGGCGGCACTGTGAGCCTCGTTTGCATGGCGGCGTTCATAGTGGCGTATGCCCTCTACGGACGCTTCCTCGGAAGGAAGGTCTTCTCACTCCGTGATGATGTAACAACACCAGCGCATGTGCTTTACGATGGCATTGACTATGTCCCAGCGCACCCAATGATACTTTACGGGCATCACTTCGCATCAATCGCCGGTCTCGGTCCAATCATAGGACCGGCAATAGCGGCAATTTGGGGATGGCTACCGGCTTTGCTCTGGATAGTGTTTGGAACGATCTTCGTCGGAGCTGTCCATGACTTGAGTGTGCTCTCCACATCAATTCGTCATGGCGCTCACTCAATTGGAGATATAGCTGTCCGAGTCATCGGGAAAAGGGCGCGCCTTCTCTTCTTGGCTTTCATCTTCTTTGCGCTATCGCTCGCTATGGGCGTATTCGTGCTGCAAATTTCAAAGTTGTTTGCACCACCACCGCCGGGTGAGTGGTCAGTCCCTGAGGCAGTCCTTCCAAGTGTCGCGTTGATTGCGCTTGCTGTCGCCTTCGGCATACTGCGTTTCAGGTATGGTTTCAACCTGACCGCCCTGACTTGCGTCGGTTTTGTTCTCATGATGCTTTGCGTCATCATCGGAACAAAGACCCCGATAACTTCAATCTTGGGTCTGGAGATGACACCGGAAGCTTGGAGCTACCTGCTCCTCGCATATGCCTACTTGGCATCGCTCCTTCCCGTGTGGTTGCTCCTTCAGCCGAGGGATTATCTCAACTCGTATTTGCTCTACTTGGGGATGCTGCTCCTTATTGTCGGTGTTGTCCTTTGGAGACCGCAAATTGTAGCTCCGGCGATAAATCGCAGTGTGCCGGACTTGAGACCAATATTCCCCGTGCTCTTCATAACTGTGGCTTGCGGTGCAGTCTCCGGATTTCACTCGCTTGTCTCATCCGGAACAACTGCAAAACAACTTGATAAGGAGACGCATGCCATCCCAATCGCCTACGGCGGCATGCTCACCGAGGGTATGTTAGCTGTGCTTGTCCTGATGGCTTGCGTGGCTGGCTTTGGGGCATACGATGAATGGCTAAAGCATTACAGCTCACACAAGCAAGCCAGTGATATGGGATTGCTCAACTTCATCGCCGCAGCTTCAAATGTGCTATCGCATGTTGGCATACCGACGCATGGCGGCAGAGTGCTCATTGCAACTGTTGCAGTCAGCTTTGCTCTGACGACGCTTGACACCGCAACGAGGCTGCTTAGATACAATGTTGAGGAACTCGCACAGAGCCTTCACATCACCCCATTAACAAACCGCTACATTTCAAGCCTTGTTGCCGTTGCAGCCATAGGCTTCTTTGCGCTGCTTCGCTTTGGCGGTAAGCCAGTTGGGTTTGTGCTATGGCAACTCTTCGGCGCTTCAAATCAATTGCTCGCAGCGCTCGCCCTCCTCACTGTCACCCTTTACCTGCGCCAACTCGGCAAGCAGACCATCTTCACACTTCTTCCAATGCTGTTCATGTGCGCCGTTACAGTTAGCGCCCTTGTGGCGAACTTGCTCGCATTCATAAGGGAGGGCAACATACCTTTGCTCATTACCGACGCATGCCTTCTCATCCTTGCTGGGTGGCTTATCGCAGAAGCGCTCATCTCCATCGTCACGATGGGTGTGGCTTTAAGGACAACACAGCGCAATGGAAACTCGTCCTAACAAATGAAGTCCCGAAAGCCATCAAGCATTTAGCGATTCTTTGTGGGCGCATCCAAAGCGTGACAAATGAGCCATAACAACTCCTGTGGTGAAGTGGCATCTTGTAGGCGGTGAGCTCCCATGTGTGAAGATGATGAATGCTACCCTGACAAGGCAAACATACCGCTGTGCCTTCATCCGATGTTTCTCGCCCTTGCTGTCCTTGCGCTGAACCTGATGCGAGCAACTTTTTGTGTGGCTCATGAGCGCCCGCCATTTGAAGTTATGGGTGTGAATGAGCGATACGAGCTTGTCATCCCGTTAGTTAATGAGCTCCCCAAAATTGATGGATTGATTGAGGAGCCCATATGGGCAATGGCTGCATGTGCAAGCGGGTTTAGGCAAGTCTTTCCATACCGCGGGATGCCAGCATCAAGGGAGACAATCGTCCTTGTAGTTGCCACAAAAGATGCCCTACATTTTGCCTTCCGATGCGCTATAGGGAGAAGGGAGAGCTTGCGCGTTTACGAAACGAGATATGACGCAGATATGTATGGCGATGAGCGTGTGACAGTTTCCTTAGACACAATGCACACCCACGACCGCACATTTGAATTTACGGTCAATGCCCGCGGCACGAAATCCGATGCCAGATTCGGCAACAGGCGTTGGAACGGGATTTGGGATGCGGCGGCGGTTATTTCCGAGAATGAATGGGTCGCAGAAATATCAATCCCATTCCGAACCCTCACATACGACCCGAAGGTGCAAAGTTGGGGGATCAACTTCTGGCGATACATAAGCGAGACACAAGAGTTATGCGGATGGGCATTTAATCCGGATAGACCATTTGATGAGAGCTACATGCCACACATAATTGTGCCGCTGGGCAGCGAGAGCAACACCGATGGCGTAATAAGGCTTCAGAACAAGTTTTTCACGGTTGTCAAATACGACGCCGACGAGAACGATATAGGTAACATGTATGGTCTGGATGGCGAATGGATGATGCGCACAAACACTTCACTCAGGTTTGTCCTGAAGCCCGACTTCAGCGAGGCTGAAGAGGCGTTTGAGAGCATTGATGTGACATATGTTGAGCAGTTTCTCCCGGAGAGAAGGGAGTTCTTCGTTCAGGGGAGCGAATTCTTCGGCGATGTCTCTCCAACGCTGTTTTATTCGCGGCGGATAAAGAGGTTTGATGCGGGCTTAAAGTTAACCGGCACATTGAAGGGAACGCGCTTCGGCGTCCTAACGACGCACGACTTTAAAGACGGAAGGCATTGCATTGCCTTGGACATCAACCACACGCCCAACACCAAGACGAGGCTGGCAATCGGCTATGTTGATGCTCTACTTGGTGGCGGACACAATCGCGGCTTTTGCGCTGAGGGAAGAATACGCTTTGGAAAACATGATCGCTTCTCACTTTCCGGTGAGTATGCGCGCCACTTCTCATCGGAGGATGAAAGGGACGGCGATTCGTTTGGGGCAAGGCTGCGTTACTATGACGGTCGTTGGTCAGCATCCGTTAACTACTCCCAAGTGTCGCCAAATTTTAACCCATTGCTGGGCTATGCTCCAAGAAGGGACTTCAAGCAATGGTCATTCAGCTTGGGCAGGGATTTTCAACCGAGGAAACGATCAAACTATCGCGGCGCCAGCATGTGGATGCGCTACGGGTTTGGTGAAACATACTCGGGAGCGTTTTTCAATCGCTCTTACAGTTGCGGGTTTAATGTCACGCTTCTCAACCATTTGAACTTGGGCATGAGCTTCAACAGGAACAAACATGCCGAGTATCACATCCGAGAGGAACCATTTGACGATTATTCGTTTTCCGCATGGGCTTCGCTTGGTGGCAATAGGGCTTTCCGTTGGGGTGGCGATTATACAATAGGGAGGGCATTTGATGGACATTACCATCAATATTCGCTGTCGCTCGGTTGGACGAAGCCAGACGGCAGTTGGCGCATCGCGTGCGAGTGGTCGCAAAGGAGACATAAGTTGCCCGGGGAGCAAGGGAGGAAGGTAGAGTCAGTTGAGCTGAACTTGACGCGCATTTTGAGCGGGGATAAATGGCTCAGCCTGCGCTACTTTCACAGGGGCGGAGATTACACCGTGAATAACTTTGCACTGGCGTTCCGCATAAAGCGCGAGAGCGGTGAGGAGCTTTACTTCATCTTGGGTGATCCAAGGGCGAGGAGTGTGCGAAAGAGTTTCATCATTAAGTGGCTCTTACCATTTTCGCTTTAATGCAGCTGAGTTGCTCCGCTGAGCAGTTGCTGTGAAGCAACTTAGCGGCGTATCAATGGGGATGCGACACCTTAAGCGAGATCGCAAAAGTGCAGGGGTGAAGCGCAGTGACTATAAGGGAATATCTCTCACGAGAGGCGAGGAGGATAACGGAAAATGCGACGAGGGATTTTACGAGTGCCGATGCATTTTGGAGGCTGCTCCCAAAGAAGCGAGCGCAATTCCTTGAGATGATGGGTCTGTCGGATTTGCCGCCATATGAGGAGCGTCCACCCGTGAAGGCGGTTACCACGGGTATTTTGGACAGAGGGCTTTACCGCATACACAAGCTTTACTATGAGAGCATTCCAAATTTGTTTGTCACGGCGAACCTATATATCCCAAAGAGGGATGGCAAAGCGCCCTTTCCGGCGGTGCTATACCTTTGCGGGCATGCTCAAAACCAAAAATGGCATTATCAAGCTCACCCAAGACAATTCGCTCAGCTGGGATTTGTGTGTTTAATCATTGAGACAATTCAACTTGGCGAGGTGCAGGGATACCATCACGGATGCTACCGTGAGGGCTGGTTCCACTGGTATAGCCGTGGCTACACGCCAGCCGGAGTTGAATTGCTCAATGCGATTCGCGCCGTTGATTTTCTGACACAGCTTGAGGAAGTTGACGGCAGCAGAATTGGGGCAACTGGAATATCAGGCGGTGGAGCAACAACTTGGTGGGTCGCAGCTGCTGATGAGCGAATTAAGGTGGCTGCGCCAGTCTGCGCGACTGCCACTTTGGCATCGCACATCTACGACAAGACGATTGATGGGCATTGCGATTGCATGTGGTGGATTAATACATACCTATGGGACTTAGCCGATGTCGGGGCATTGATTGCACCAAGACCGCTGATGATAGCCTCATCGGATAAAGATGCCATCTTCACGATCCAATCAATCCGCCAAGTCTATTTGCAGCTGAAGCGCCTTTATGAGATGCTCGGCGCAGCCGACAACCTAAGGCTCGTTGAGACACCGGGTGCCCATTCATACCACAGGATTTCGCGCACCGCCATATTCTCTTGGTTTCTGAAGCACCTTCAAGGTCGTGAGATACCGCCAGAACAAGTGGGAGACATTGACGAGTCAAAGGAGCACATGGAGCCGCTTGAAGCGTTGCGCGTGTATGTTGATGGCGAGCCGAAGGGAAACAGAGTCAAGACAATCCATGACGAATTCATCAAGCTTGCACAGCCACCGAAGATTGAGTCTGTGGCTGATTTGGAGAGAGCGCGCAAAGATGTAGTGAGCAAACTCATGCAAAAGACATTCAATGCCTTCCCAAAGGAAGCGCCACCGTTGAATTTGGAGGTGGAGTTTGAATTTGCGCATGATGGCGCCACTGGATGTAGGTTTGCCTTCACATCGGAAGAGGGTTGGCGACTGCATGGCGTATTGACCATCCCACGAAATGCTGAGCAACCTGCGGCGGCAATTTTGGCGCCGCGCAACGCGCATGAAGCCCGCAATGAGACAGAGAGGTTCTTGGGGCGCATAAATGCGCCCTGGGCGAAAGTTGTGGTGGAGCTGCGCGGGACTGGCGATACCGCATGGGGAGAAGAATTGCAATGGCATATACGCAGGGCTGCTGCATGGACTGGGCGCACCATTGCGAGCATGCGTGTGTATGATTTGCTTCGTGCGCTTGAGGCTATAAGGCTGCTGCCGCAAATTGATCCCGATTCAATAACCATCGCAGCCCGTGGCGAAATGGCTGCTGTGGCTCTGTATGCGGCATTGCTTGATGGGCGAATAAAGGCGATGGTATTGCAATCGCCACCTGCAACTCAGAATGCGCCAAGCAATCCAGATGGACATGGTGAAGCAATTGAGATGCTTAACTGCCTTCAAATAACCGACCTGCCGCAAGTTGCCGGCTTGCTTTACCCAACCGAGCTCGTCTTCGTCGGCGATATGCCCGATAGCTACACATGGGCAAAGGAACTGTATGGCAGGCTTGGTTCGCCGGATAGGTTCATTTTCGTGTCAGATGTATCGCAGTGGAAACCGAGGTTGTAAATGCCACATACCGCCTTAACCAAGTTATCCTCGGCTTGCGGGAGGGGAAAGAGAAAATGCACCCAAGTCGGGCGTCACACTCGCTTTTGCGCATTGTGTGCGCGCTCGTTTTGGCGCTCTCCATTTGCAAGATTGATGCACAAAAACAGCCCGCTGTTGATAAGGGCAGGCTCAGGGAAGTATTTCTTTCGCTCGTTCAAATTGACTCCGGCTCAGAGAACGAGGATGTCATTGGCGGGTGGGTGGCGAAGTTTTTGAGGCGATTCACAAACGATGTTGAGATTGATGAGGCATGGCAAAAGATTGGCGGCAGCGGTGGGAATGTGATTGCAAGGCTTAGCGGTGATGTGGGGTTTCCGACTGTGCTCTTAAATGCGCACCTTGATACCGTCCTCCCAACCACAGGGATCAAAGTTGTTGAAGACGGGGAAATCATTCGCACGGATGGTCGGACTATACTCGGAGCCGATGACAAAGCCGGCGTGGCAATCATACTTGAGGTGCTCAGCATACTGCATGAGCAAAACTTGAGGCACCCGCCAATTGAAGTTGTCTTTACGGTGCGTGAGGAAAAGGGGTTGCTTGGTGCAAAGGTGCTTGACATGAGCAAGTTGAAGGCGAAGTATGGGCTTGTTGTTGACGGCATGGAAGATCCATCGGTTATAATCACGCGCATGCCATCACACGACACATTTGAGGCAATCGTGAAAGGTAAGGCTGCACATGCTGGCACATCACCTGAGTTGGGCGTGAACGCGATTGTGGTCGCAGCGAGAGCTATTGCAAGACTGCAATGGGGCAGGCTTGATGAGGAAACAACTTGCAATGTCGGAATCATCAGTGGCGGCACAGCAACAAATGTTGTCGCCGAGGGTTGCACAGTGCGCGGTGAAATGAGAAGCCATAATCCAAAGCGCCTTGACGAACTGCGCAAGCGGATAAGCGAAGCGTTTGAAGCCGAGGCAAATGCTATGGGAGCGTCCGTGAAATTGGGCTTTAAGCGCCTCTACAGCGGCTTCTCAACGAGACACGATTCGCCCGTGCTTATCGCTGCAGTTAACGCGCTGAGGCAAATGGGCATAGAACCACACCTGAGAAGCATTGAAGCCGGCTCAGATGCAAGCATATTTTCCGACAACGGCATTGAGTGCGTTGTCCTTCCAACTGGCGCCTCAAACATTCACACTGTCAACGAATTCATTAACATGCGCATAATGCAACTCTGCGCCGAGTTGCTCCTTCGCACCATACTCAACCTTGCCATCGCCAAATGAAGATCACTTTGAGCTTATCGCTGGCTCAAGCCATAAAAACTGCCTTCGCTATTTTACGCCCCTTCCTTCTTTCCACCCTCTCCTTCCTTTGGCTTGCCCTCCTTCTCCTTTGGGGCAGCCCCCTTCAATGCCTTCTTCTCTGCCCTCTTTTCCAACCTCTGCAATTCAGCTTGTGCATACAACTTCCAACTCGCTTCGTCAAACACAGCGTAAGCCATCCCGGTCGTGCTGTAACCGACATAAACCTCCTCACCGGGCTTCAAGCGAACATCAGCACCCTTTAGCTGCTTTCCACCGAGGAAATACCTCGTGACCTTCGTTAGGGATACGCTTTCCTCGCCCTTCTCTGTCTTCAACTTCAACTCGCCCTTTTCCCTGTCAAAGGAAACAACGCTCCCCTTCACCGTCTCCCGCATAATGAAGGCGACAAAGCTCAACTCATCTGAAAGGAATCTAAGTTCCGTCTTGGAGCGCGGCTTGAACCCAAACATGACACCATCGCCGGCTTTAAAATCCTTCAGCGATGCCCTCTTGCCATCCCTCATCACGACCGTATCGGCTGCGACATGTGCAGTTACTTTGGCGCCCTCGGACTCAATCACAACCTGACCCTTCGCCTCGCTCACCTCAACAACTTTGCCCTTAAGACCCTCAACCAAGCGCCCCTTTGGCACCTTTGCTTCAACCTTCGCTCCCTTCTTCTCGGGGGTCTTTGTGGGCTTAGCCTCTTCAGCGGCAATCACAAAGGCTATAAGCAACATCGTTGCTCCTAACCCGAATGCAACCTTCATCGCTCCCTTCATGTCCCATCACCCCTTTGCATCTGGTTTTGCACCGCCCATTAACAAAGCGTCACCAACAACTATGTCACGCCACCAACAACTCGCTATTTCGCTTGCGCCATTTAGTGGATCATCATTCAATCAGCGTGAGCGTTCACCGTATAGGGTGAGCAGCTGTGCAGATATGCATTTGAAGTATGCCAATTGCAACAACTTGGCGGAGGGGGCCGGATTCGAACCGGCGCACCCTTATCGGGCATACGGGATTTCAAATCCCGCGAGGTTCCAGGCTCCTCAACCCCTCCGCCGTAATTTCATTGTAGCGCACTACGGGAGTAACTGCGCTCACTTTGAGCAACCATGCCGATTGTCAATCAGCCCCATGCGCTCAAATACGATGTCAACATGCCTCACGAACCAAGAATAGTCAAAGCATTCCTCAAGCTCGCCATCGGAAAGCGTCTCTCGCACTCGCTCATCCTCAAGCAGCACATCCCTCATGTGCCTTCCCTGCTCAAGCGCTTTAAATGCTGCAGATTGAGCAAGCGTATAAGCGTCATCTCTTGTCCAACCCTTCTCAACCAACTTGAGCATGAGGCGCTGCGAACAAATCACGCCATGCGTCAGCTCCATATTGCGCCTCATCCTTTCGTGATAGATGACCATGCCGTTAACTATTTCGGCGAACCGCCTGAGCATGTAATCAACGAGTATGCTCGTTTCGGGTATGATCACCCGCTCAACTGACGAGTTGGTCAAGTCCCTCTCATGCCATGTGGCTATATTTTCAAGCGCTGGAATTACATGCGCCCTTACAAGCCTTGCAAGACCACAGATTTGCTCGCACTTGTGCGGGTTGCGCTTGTGAGGCATTGCCGATGAGCCACGCTGCGCCTTTGCAAATGGCTCTTCAACTTCAAGTATCTCGGTGCGCTGCAAGTTGCGTATCTCAGTTGCGAACTTCTCAAGCGATGCAGCAATGAGGGCGAGTGTGCAAATATATTCGGCATGCCTGTCACGCTGCAATATTTGCGTTGCCACAAGCGGACGCTTCAACCCGAGCCTTTCAAGGACTATCTCTTCAACCCTTGGGTCAATCGTTGCGTATGTCCCGACTGCGCCAGAAATCTTTCCAACACCCACTATGTCCTTAACTCTCTCAAGGCGCTCCCTGTGGCGTTGCATCTCAGCGATCCAGACGCACAGCTTTAGACCGAATGTTATTGGCTCGGCATGGACGCCGTGAGTTCGTCCCATCATGATCGTGTCCTTATGCTCAACTGCTCGCCGCTTAAGTTCGTCAATCAGCTTGTCAACATCATCAATGAGGATTTCGCACGCCCGCTTCATCCTTAGCCCAAGTGCTGTGTCTTCAATGTCGTATGAGGTGACGCCCATATGCACATAGCGTGCCTCATCGCCCATGTTCTCCGTCATGGCTTTGACGAAGGCGATCAGGTCGTGATGGTAAACTTTCTCAAGCTCAAGGACTCGCTCAACTGTGAAGGATGCCCTCTCGCGTATGAGCTTCGCCGCCTCCCTCGGTATATATCCGAGCTCGCATAGCGCATCGCAGATTGCAAGCTCAACTTCCATCCAAGAGCGAAACTTCGCTTCAAGCGTCCATAGCTCCCTCATCTGCGGGTATGAGTATCGTTCCCAAATGGCGCACGACATGCCTCTTCACCTCAGCATTTGCAAGTCGGGTTGTAACTCCACATGGGTGGGGCTAAAACGCCCAACGGAATTGAAGCAGCCCTCTAAACATTGTGAAGCATGAAGCGCCAGCGTCGGCTGACACAATGCGCCATTCAAGCGCAAATCTAAAGTTGCTTCAAAAATGCGCCACCAGCTGCAGCAGGCTGGCTTGACGGGATGGAAAGGATGCTGCAAGGATTGCTCACACAGTGGCGTGGGCATCGTGTGCCTCACCAGCAGGTTATACTGCAACGAGTGATGTGAGCGCAACCCAACGGTTAACGCGGTCGGATTTTTCTGGGCGCAACCTGTGCGCCATGATCAGCGCTAATTGCTCACAGGTGAGATGGAGCATGGTGGAAACGCCATGTCAATCTGGCAATCGTGTCCGCGTTGGGCAAAAGTGGCATAGCAAGTTGAGGGACGACTCACATGGCGGGATGACAGAGCTACTAAATGAGCATCTGCTCAAGCTGTCAATCAGGGTTGTTCAGGCGCTGCCGTCGCCAAATGCCGTCTGCGCTGTCGGTAAGGCTATAGGGATGCTTGCATACCACATTGCTCGCAATTGGCGCAAGCGTGCAATGGATAACCTCAACCTCGTCTTCGGCGGCAAGTTGGACGCACAGCGCAAGCTTGAGATGGTCAAAGAGAACTTCAAGCACATGGGCTGCCTCGTTTGCGAGATGGGTTGGGATTCGGTCAGACACGGTTTGCCGCTCGCATCATGGGTGCGCTTCCATGGCTTAAAGCACATTGATGAGGCGCTCTCGCTTGGCAATGGGGTCATCATTGTAACGGCTCACTTGGGCAACTTCCCTCTGCTCTGCCGCAGCCTAAGGCAACTCGGATACAAGCTTTATCCAGTCATACGGATGCCATCAAACAGGGCTGCAAGGGAAGCGCTCATCATGCTGATGAGGCAATACGATGTTGGTTGGATACCGACGCCACCAAACACCGAGGCGGTTAAAAGCTGCCTGCGCGTCCTGAGGCGCGGCGAGATGGTATGCTTGCTCGTTGACAGGCGCGCCAAGGGATTGATCCTCAACTTCTTGGGTCTGCCAGCACCGACGGCAACTGGTGCTGCAATATTGCATATGCGCACTGGTGCACCGTTGCTCCCCGCCTTCATACTGCGAGATGGCTGCAGGCATGATGTGTTCATCCTGCCGAGGATGCAATTTGAGCTCAGCGGCGATTATGAAGCTGATGTGCGCTCCATAACGCAAGCCATAAACGAATTGCTCACCGAATGGATACTGCGCCGCCCGGAACAATGGCTGTGGATTCACAGGCGCTGGAGGCTTTGATGCGCCGCACCTATTGGAAGCGCCACTTCAGCACATTCAAGTTGGCAATGGACTTTATGGGCATTGGCGCATGTTCTCTTATGAGAGGAGTTCGGTCAACGAGGCGCTAAGGCAACTTGCGACCTCTTTGACTGCCGAGAATGCCTCGCCATAGCGCATCCTCTTCGGACCGAGCACCATTATTGACCCAATTGGCATCTCGCCGGCAAAGTATGGTGCCCCAATGATGCTGCATTCGGCGAGTATGTTAAACGGGTGTGGCGCAACCTCATCAAACAACTCAGCTCCTATCGCCGTCCATGGCTTTGCTGGGGTGGCTGCCTCAATCGGCGTTTGAAGCAACCACTCTGGAGGGTCATTCAAAACTTCAATCAGAGCATGTATGCGCTTTGCATCGGCAAATTCCGGCTGCGAGAGGAGTTGTGAAACGCTGCTTACAAAAGTGGTCATCCCATACGAACGAAGCGTCTTTTGAACCATCCTCAAGCCCAAGCAAATTGCATCCCACAATGGCTCATCAATTTGCCGTGATGTTATGAAGCGCTGCGCAATCGTGTTTGGGCGGGCGCGCAATATCTGGTCAAGCTTGAGCCCACAGAGAGCGCTCCTGAGGATGGATGAAACCTTCTCAACATTGCGCCGCTCAACTGGAGCTACAGAGTAAAACAGCCGATGCAAAGCTCCTCCATCATTTAACACAGCCACAACAAGCAGCCTCTTTGAGTTAACCGGCGACAGGCACAAGTCCTTTAGCACCTTATGCCCGAGCAGCGTGAACGAGGTTAGACCAACATAGTTGGTCAAAGAGGCGATCAACTCGCACGCCGCTTTGAGCAACTCCTCAATAGCGCCATATCTGACTCGGAATGTTGAACGCACCTTGAGCACTTCCTTTTGGGTGAGCGGCTTTGGGGCGAGTATTCGGTCAACATAAACTCTGTAGCCCTTATCGGAGGGCACTCTCCCGGCGGATGTGTGTGGCTGCTTGACTAAGCCCATGCTTTCAAGAGCTGCAAATTCAAGCCTGACCGTTGCCGGACTTATTCCTATGTCATGTTCCCTTGCAACTGATTCTGAGCTGACAGGCATCGCCGTCTCTATGTGCTTTTCAACGACGGCTTGCAGTATGCGTTCCCTGCGCGGGTTGAGCCCCAAATTGCGAGCGGAGATGGGCATCGCCGACGACACCTCGCTACAGCTTGATGAGACAACGCCTTCATGATGACCTCACACCGCCACGCTAAAGCTGTTGATTGCCCCCATGAGTTAAAGATGCCAAAGTTCGCAATGATGGTGCACGCTTGAGATTGTTCCGCCACCAAGCACCTCATCACCGCTGTAGAAAACGATGGCTTGCCCCGGCGCAACACCGATTTGCGGTTCGTCCCAAGTGACACGCGCCGTCAGCATCTCACCATCGGGATTAATGACTACCTTAGCTGTCGCCTCTTTTGAACGATACCGGTGCATGACTGTGCATATAAGCGGCTGAGCCGGCACCTCTCCACTTACTATGTTGACATCAACGACTTCCGCTTCAATCACTTGTAGCCATTGTCGTTCGCCAACTATGACGGCATTTGCATCGGCATCTATCGCAACAACATAGAGCGGCTTACCCGACGGACTCCTAATGCCCAATCCGCGCCTTTGTCCAACAGTGTAGTATGCAATGCCACGATGCTGACCGAGCAGCCTGCCATCTCGGTAAATCAAAGGACCGGGCACACCAGCCTCAGGATGACGCTCAATCACAACCCCAGGGTATTCGCCGCCGTCAACAAAGCATATATCTTGGCTTTCCGGCTTAAACGCAGTTTGCAACTTCAGTGCCCTCGCAATCTCCCTCACCTTGCCCTTAGTCATCTCACCCAACGGCAGAAGGAGCTTGCTCATGATATCCTGAGTGAGCATGTAAAGGGCATAGCTTTGGTCCTTGCGCCTATCAACCGCCCTCAGGAGCTTAAATCGCCCAGACACATCGTCAAAGGCTATCCTCGCATAGTGTCCTGTGGCGATGTAATCGGCACCGATTGCCATTGCGCGCTTGAAGAAAAGTTCAAACTTGATGAAGCGGTTGCACAGTATGCATGGGTTTGGAGTGCGTCCGCGAGCATACTCTCTTGAGAATGGTTCAACGACATGGCGCAAAAACTCGCCCTCAAGGTTCCACACATAGTGTGGTATGCCAAGTTGATGTGCGACTCTCCTTGCATCCAACGCCGCATCAAGCGAGCAGCATGTGCGTTTATTCCCTTTACCCCAAAGTTTGAAAGTTACCCCAACAACATCAAAGCCGCTTTGAAGGAGCAATGCCGCCGCAACGGAGCTATCAACGCCGCCACTCATGGCGACGAAGACCAACTTCTTGCCCATGAGCATCACCGAGGGCTTACTTGAGACGGCGCTTGGCGGATAGGAGTTTCAATATGGCTTCGCCAAATGCCTTTGCTGCATCCGGTCCGTTAGCCGTAACGATGTTTCCATCAACTTCCACATTAGCGCCTGTGTATGTTGCGCCTTTAGCCTCTATGCGGCGCCTCTCCGATGCCCAAACCGTTGCCTTCCTGCCCTTCAACAAGCCGGCGTTGGCGAGCGTGACCGGCGATATGCAAATCGCCCCGATAACTTTCCCAAGCTTGAAAGCCCTGATGAAGAGTGAGTGAACCACTTTGTCATTCCAATATTGGCTCGCACCAACGCCACCAACAAGCACAATCGCATCAAACTTTGCCGGGTCGGCATCCTTGATGAGCATGTCCGGCTTGACTGTAGCACCGAGCATCCCCTTAGCCTGTTGTAGCGTTGTTGAGGCGATGGTGACCTTTACGCCATGCGCCTCAAAAAGCTCCTTCGGTTGAAGCAGCTCCTCATCCCTGAAGTCCTTTGGAGCTATGATCATGAGCACTTGCATGCCCTTAACGCTCACGCCTTGAGCAAAAGCTGCTGTAAGCAATAGCGCTATGCCAATGCACAGCTCAAATGCCTTCACCATCGCCCGATGCATCATCTCCATCACCCCACTTCGGCGCGCTGAAGAGAGTGCCCTACAATGCCATTTGTGACGCCCACATAGCCAAACTTCATCATAATGCCAATGATGCAGCATAGCAAAATGTAGGGACAGCCGTTAAGCGGCATGAATAATGCAGGCTCGTCCGTGTGGGAAATGTTCCAACTTGCGCTGAGGGATATGCGGGTGGGCAACCACCCACCCTTACAAACGCCAAATGCGCAAGTCCCGATGCAAATGCGGCAGGTGAGCTTGTATGCGTTGCCGAAGCTCCAACGGAAGGGAAAGGGCAATCAAGGCTTTCAATGAATTGTTTGGAACGGCGCCGATAATGGTCGCAAGCTCCCCGGGCAGGGTCAATGTCATCGGCGAGCATACTGACTATAACGATGGCTTTGTGATGCCAATAGCCGTTGGGATGAGGCTTTGGATAGCCTTCCGAAAGAGGGATGATGAGCTTGTGCGCATACATTCGGTGGAGATGGATGGGCATGATGAATTCACATTGAGCGATGCTGAAAGGATGATGCGAAGTGAAGAGGCGCAGTGGAGCAACTACATTCGCGGTGTTGCTTGGGCGCTAAGGCGTGAAGGCATCAAACTGTGCGGAATGGATGCATGCATAGCGAGTGACATCCCGATTGGCGCCGGCTTGAGCTCATCGGCGGCAATTGAGACTGCGTGCGCAATAGCGATGCTACATGAGGAACTTGAAAGGTTTGACAGGACTTGGCTTGCAAGGCTTTGCCAGATGGCGGAGAACGAATTTGTGGGTGTGCGCTGTGGCATCATGGACCAGATGATTTGCCTTCACGGCGTTGAAGGGCACGCGATGCTGCTTGATTGCCGTCACCTCACATTTGAGCATGTGCGCGTCTCTCACCCGCAGTATACCTTTCTCATCGCCGATACAGCGAAGGGCAGAGAACTTGCCTCATCGGAATACAACATAAGGAGGCAACAGTGCGAGGAAGGAGTGAAGCTTCTGAGCGAGCTGTTGCATCGTCATCTTAAAGCCCTGAGGGATGTCTCGCTTGCGGAGTTTGAAGGCGTTGAACATATGCTACCAAATGTCATACGCAGGCGTTGCAGGCATGTCATAACCGAGAATGAGAGAGTGCACGCATTCAAAACTTCGTTTGAGAGCGGCAATGTGGCTGAGGCTGGCAACCTAATGAATCAGTCGCACGAATCGCTCCGCAACGATTACGAAGTGAGCTGTTTTGAACTTGACATCATGGTTGAGCTTTTGCGCTCACATGATGGCGTAATTGGTGCAAGGTTAACCGGCGCTGGCTTTGGCGGATGCGTCATTGCGCTCGCCCGTAGGGAGGGAATTGAGGATGTGATTGAGAGCGTGCGTGAAAGGTATGCTGCCATGACCGGTCTTCAACCGTCGCTGTATCCATGTGAGCCATCTTATGGCGCAAAGCTTGAGCGCTTAACATAAACGCATTGAACGCTCACCAGCTCACCTTGATGCCCGCAAGTTCTTCAAGCGCAACGATTGTCGCCTGCGTCCCTTTATCACCGAGCCCGATAGCCTCAGCTGCCCTCATCAACTGGCTGACGAGAGCCGTCACAGGGAGCGGGATCATCTTCTGTTGAGCCGTCTCAAGGACAAGCCTTAAGTCCTTGAGCTGCAGCCGTATTGAGAAGCCGGGCTCAAAATCTCGCTCAAGCATTTTTGGTGCGAGGTTTGATAACATCCATGAGCTCGCAGCGCCATCGCTAATGGCTTCAATTAGCTTGCGCATATCAAGCCCAAGGCGCTTGGCAAATACTAAGCCCTCACAAACCGCCAATATGTTGATGGCACAGATTATTTGGTTGGCGAGCTTTGCAGCTTGCCCCATGCCATTTCCTCCCATGTGCACAACTTTCTTTCCGAGCACCTTAAACAGGGGCATGCAACTCTCCATCACTTTTTCATCGCCACCAACCATGATGTTGAGCGTCCCTTCAATTGCGCCCTTCACACCGCCAGTGACGGGCGCATCAAGGAAGTGAACGCCCCTTTCGCCCAGCGCAGCCGCAATCTGCTGTGCAGCAACTGGCGATATGGTGCTCATGTCAATTACGACCATGCCTTCACGGACTCCGTGAATGACACCGTCATCGCCGAGTATGACCTCCATGACATCGGGTGTATCTGAGACCATCGTTATGACCACATCCGAACGCTCCGCCAAATCCTTTGGGCTGTCGGCAGCTGCAGCACCAGCCTTCAAAAGCTCCTCCATCTTGCCACGCGTGCGATTCCACACCACCATTGTGAAGCCAGCCTTAAGCAGGTTCATCGCCATTGGCTTCCCCATCCTCCCAAGCCCTATGAAACCAACTCGCCTGAGCTGCACATCCATCACCTCACAAACGGTAACGGCATATAAGCCATCTCCAATTGGGAATCTCGGCTGCTGCAACGCATCACTTTTGAGACCGAGCATAGGACGCCAATTTGCACGAGCCAAAACTTTCTCATGCATCCTGGTCGGGTTAAAAGTCAAGGATGTCTAAGGCGCTCTCAAATGTGGCTACGAATGTGACATCGTCAATCCTCTTAGCCCTCTTCGGCTTAATCTGGTCGGCAATCTCCTTGCTGCCAACTTGCAACCTGCCCTCAATCGGCAATTTCAATTTGAACGGCTTGCACTGATGGACACGCCTCATTGCCTCAGCTGCACCAGCCCTTATCCGCTCCCTCGCCAATTTTGGTGGGAGCATCTTCGCGCAATGCCTTGAGTAACCTTCCTTCACAGCGACTGTGACAATTTCGTCTCCGAGCAACCTTTTAGCTTCATCACACGCAGCCTTATCTCCGCTCACCATAACAACCGGGACACCATAATGCCCAGCCCCAAGCGCCACCTGCCCAATCTCACCCATCTCAATGCCGTTATACCAGTAGCGGTTTTCGGTCTTTGAACTTTGCGTGTGATGGAGGACTCCATTCGGTGTGCCCATCATAGCATGAAAGCCGATGCAAAGCACGGCATTGAAAGTTTCATCAAGCCCGACAAGCCAAGTCGGACGGTGAATTCCCGTGATGAAGTAAGCTCTCGGGTGCATCTCTTCTGGGATGAAGTTATACCCGCCACCATGCCCATCAAGCACCACGACTTCTGTTGCGCCACCTTCAAAACATCCCTCAACTGCGGCATTAACTTCGCCCATCAGCAGCTTCCTTGCTTCCTCGTAAAGTTCACGCGGTTGCTTTTCCCTCGTCTGTTCAAACAAGCACACTCCGCTTACACCCTCAAGGTCGGTAACAATGTAGACCTTCATCCTCATGCCCCCCTTACAGTTGTTCTATGCCGTCCATCAAGCAGCTCCGTAAACGCCATTATGGGTATGCAAGCATCATGGTGACGCTTTCGCCGGATGTTGACAAACTGGCTTGAGGCATTAAACTTAATAGCGTCACACACGAACAATCACACTGCCAAACGATGTCATGCTGTGTCGTTGTCAGCCGACTCGGCTGAGCATCTTTACCAAGCTCAGAAAGCGAGGTGAAGATGCGATTGCGGGCATCGTGTGGCAGGGGAGGAGGGCTGTTAAGTGCCTATCGGGCGCGTAAAATGGTTCAACAGCAAAAAGGGTTATGGCTTCATAGAGCGAGATGACGGTGAGGATGTATTCGTGCACTACACTGCCATACGAGGTCAGGGCTACCGCACCCTGAAGGATGGTCAAACAGTTGAATTTGAAATTGAGGAGACGGAGCGCGGACCGAGGGCAGTGAATGTGCGAGTTGTGCGTCAGCAACGGCGCAACTTGCAATTTGAGTGAAGCACCGCAAGGACGCAGCGTGCTTAACGAGCGGTTTACACCACACTTAAAAAGCCCACCGTCCGTTACAGGCGATAGAAGGGGTATGTATGGCTGTCAGTTTGGGCGCACCTTTTGCGCCATAATTGATTGAGAAGGGGCAGCAATTCAACGCCTTTCACATGTGGGGGGTAAAACACTTGCTGAAGCGAGCGTTCCCTTGGCTGATTCTCCTTTGGATGCTGCAAGGTGGATGCGTTGAGGTTAAAACATATGCTAAGGCGAACGGCTATGTGGTGAAGGAAATAGTCATCCGCACGAATCGCTATTACGAGAATTCGCTCAGGGAGAGGGCTAAGAGTGCCCTTGAAGGTTGGAGCATTTGGCGCTCAAGGCGCGGCGACACCGTTGAAATACACATCAGGCGCAAATTCAAACCGGAGCAGCTGAGCATGCCGCTCCCCGGAATGAAGGTTGAGTATCGGAGGAAGCTAAAGTGGTTTCCGCCCATAGGGCATTACCGATACAGCGAGACATTTGACTTAGCAAAGTTCGCCAAGGAAGTGAAGTTGCTTGAGCCAGAGATGGGCGCACTTAGCAAGGTGACAATAACGGTGCTTATCACAATGCCATCAAAGGTGCTCCCGGAAGAGAGCAACTCAAAGGATGTGCATGGCAACATTGCAAGGTGGGTAGTTGACGGCTCAGCTTGGGCAAGTGGGCAGCAAAAGTTTGAGTTTGAAGTGGCGGCAAAGGGCGCAAGAAAACTCCTGCTCTCGTTTTATGTGCTTGTTGTGCTCATAGTGCTCATTGGCGGTTACATATTCTCTCCACGCCTGATTGAATCGGCAAAGGATGCAGTTGACATGCTGCGCATGCGCCGTCTCACAATGCAAATCCGCAAGCAGAGACAAAAGCCCGAGTGAAAGAGCTTTAGTCACGGCATCAATAACTTAACGGCGATTAACCGTGCGCGTTATGAAACCAATCACAAACCTACTCCTTACTGGTGTTCCGAGGGTTGGAAAGACGACAGTGATAAAGCGGGTGATTGAGAGAGCCGGTTTGCCATTTGGCGGCTTCTACACGGAGGAAATACGAGAGGGAGAACAACGCGTCGGATTCAAGATAATCACAACCGATGGGCAAGAGGGTATATTGGCGCATGTGCGCATACAATCAAGGTATTCGGTGGGAAGGTATGGTGTGAACATTGAGGATGTGAAAAATGTGGCTATGCCGGCTCTGCAGAGGGCGCTTGACGAGGGGAAGGTCATCGTCATTGATGAGATAGCGTCAATGGAGCTTTATTGCCCCGGCTTCTCCGAACTCGTAATACAGTGCCTTGATAGCCCGCAACCATTGCTTGGGGCTATCCAGCTTAAGCCACTGCCATTCCTGAAGCGTATAAGGGAGCGAGAAGATGTTGAAGTGATAAATGTCACGCCGTTCAACAGGAATGACCTTCCGGGCAAGGTATCAAAGCGCCTTTGGGAGATGTGGTTGCAATGGCGCTCAAGTTTGCAGCAGATGCAATGCTCGGGAAGTTAGCGCGCTGGTTGAGGCTGCTTGGATACGATGTCTTCTACTCGCCAAACGCGGACGATGATGAGCTCATCAAAGTAGCAAGGGAGGAGGGAAGGATACTGCTTACGCGGGATACGCAATTGCTTCGCCGTAAGGATGTCCCGCTGTTCCTCCTCATATTGAGCGATGATTGGCAGGAGCAAATACTTCAGACGGCTCTCCGATTTAACCTTGACTTGGATGGGAAGCGGATGACAAGGTGCGTTGAGTGCAACGAATTGCTTGAGCCAGTGGACAAAGAGGAAGTGCGATACGAAGTCCCACGCCATGTCTACAGGACACAGGAGCATTTCTCACGCTGTCCCAAATGCCGAAAAATATTTTGGGCTGGTTCGCACTGCGAGCGAGCCAACAGAGTCATTGAGCGAATAAAGATGCGCATAGCCGAGCTGAATTCAAATGCACCATTAAACTCCAACGGGATGGAGGGCTGCGATCCTCCGAGAGCTACCACATCAGCGCAAGGCTAAAATTATTCTCATCGCCCAAAGCGCAATTGCGCCGCCGCCGATGAAAATTATCGCCAGAGACATAGCCGCATTCCAGAGAAGTGACCTTACGCCGGTGGGCTTCTCATCACCCATATATGACGGGTTGTTGTGCAGGATGAAAAAGCCAATGTAAACGACGGGGATAAAAAGCAAACAAACTGACGAGGCAAACACAGCCACCCAGAAGGGCAACTCGCTGTATACCACTCCTAAAACGCCAATTGACGGTATGAGCATGCCAAGTCGGTATGTCCAACCTTCATGAGGATGGTTAAGCATCTCGCACAGAATGAAGCCGCTCGTCAGCATGTGCAGTGTTATCGTCGACAGAGCCATGCCGAGCAATCCAAGTCCCATGAAAACCCTTGAGGCATTCTCTCCCATCAGCTCACCCAGTATGGGAGCGACATCGCTTGCACCCTTCACTTCAATCCCCTTTGGATGGAGCACATTTGCGGTGGCAATGATGAGAAGCGAAGTTGCGATTATGAATGGCAACACCATTCCAACCCACAGGTCAAAGTAAGCAAGTTCTGTGTGCTCCTTACGCCATCCCCTCCTCAAGAGCGAGTATGGGTAGAGGAAGACCATGTTGATCCCAACAGAAGCGCCAATGCCACCCATGACAATGGTCAACCCTTTTGGGTCACTGGGCAAGCGCGGGATAAAAAAACCGCGCAAAGCCTCGCCCCAATCTATGCCGCTTTTGAGCACGACCAAAAAGATGGCAACCAATATCCCCAGAACCATCGCTCGAAGTGAGTTTTCATAGAACCGCACACCTTTGATGCCGTAGCTGTAACTCCATGAGATAGCCACAGCAAGCAGCAAAAGCGCGCCACCGTAAAGCCATTTCGGTATACTCAATCCGACAAGCTCGGCTAAGTCCGATATCACCGAGCCCGCAAGGGCATACTGAGGGAAGTGCCAAATGATGCTGGCAAGAAGAGCCGCTATACCCCAGAACAAAGCCACTCCAGCATGCAAGCGCTCAGCAAATACCCAGTATGGACGATGACCGGTTGCAAGCGTTTGTTTTGCGATTGCCGAAAGCATGATGGCGCCCATGATGATTGCAAGCGGATGCACCCATAGCAACATGTAGCCATACTTAGCGCCCGCCAAAACGCATGCGCTGGCTGTGCCGCTTCCAAGTGTGAAGGCACTTTGCAGATATCCAGGTCCGGAGAGTTTCAGATACGCCCAAAGGCGATGAATCAACGGACGCTGAAACAGCTCAGCCATTTCGCATGACCCTTTGGATGACTCACCCATCGGATTTGCCCCCCTTATAACTTTCACACAACACACGCCGGCAAATTCAAGGCAAGTTATAGGACATGAAAGGACAGCACTTGCGGAGCGCTTTAGTAACGCTTTGTGCTGTCACACAAATCCCAACGATGCCATTCACGGGTCATTCATGGTTTGCTGCAATCTCAAAGTTAATGATGACCGGTGCAGTTCGGTCAACCATCCTTTCGCCTGCAACAACTTCAAGCGTCACAAGCCATGTCGCAAATCCTTTGAGCGATTGCTTCGGGAAGGAAAGCATCAAGCCATCCTTAATGCGATGGCATCGGATAAGTCTCGGTGAGATACCATTTGCATCAACGCATTTGCCATCGCCATTTACCGAGGTCAGCAGGTGATATCTCACCCCGTCTCCAAATGCCGGCTTAAACATATGCAGGCGGTATTTCAGATGCTCGCTTGGTTGCGAGCGCAAGTTGAGGGTTACAAAGAGCATCTCATCGGAGCGAGATATGATAGCGCTCTTCACATCAGCTCCGGGATGAATTGCTGGCATGACCGGCTCAAACTCCCTATCGTAGATGAAGACAGCGTCCTTAAAGTGCTCACCAACACTTGTTCTCTCAAACACTTCGGTTGAGCGGACAAAGCTGTTCATGAAACGACGCATGACCGCATACTGCGATTTGTATGCCATGATAGCCGCAGCCTTTAGAGCAACCACATCCTTTGGCAAAGGCAGCATTTGCCAGTCTTCAAACACCGCCTCGCTCAACACCTTTGGCGGGAATAGCGGAAGCCTTGAGAAGCTACCCTGCGGTGCTGGATACCTTCCAAAGTGCACGAGGTATTCGTAAACGCCCACATGCTCATCCAATTTCCCCTCATAACGCAACTCGGTCAGCGCCGCAAGCGAAAACACATTTGTAGCCCAATGGACGATGTGGTCATCATGCCTGTGTGGGATGAAAATGCTGGTCGGGTTAAAGCTCGCTATTGAGCGCTTAAGCTGGTCAATGGTTTCATCTGCGCAGAGCAGAAATGGCTTTGAATCCTGAGTGAGCCGGTATGAGTAACAACTCTTTATGGCGTTATTCATGCACGGATTTTCTCTCCCCCAATGCCTGAGCCACATTCGCCCCATCGCCGTCTCCGGGATGCCGAGAAACTCCACATAAATTTTCCGCGTGCCCCCGCTGAGTATGCTCAAAGCTTTTCTCGCTTCATCGGCACGCACCTTTGCAAAGCGCAACCTATCTTGAGTGCTCACAAGAACTGTCCGCAACCTTTGCTCAAGCGCGAATGTGAAGCCCTCGCCAAGCGTCACAAAGAGCACCTTCACTGATGCATCGCACCTTGAGAGCGCGGCGATCAATCCACCGCATGCCAATGCCTCGTCATCCGGATGCGGCGATACAATCATCACCCTCCCGCCGAGCTCGCTGAGTTTTATCCCGTTGATGCTTGATGCGTTTGCCCTCTCCACAAACCGATGACATTGAACAAATTGCGATGCAAGCACGCCAACGCAGATGATAACAACGAGCATGCTGGCAAATCGGCAAATAAGCTTCTGCAAGTTCGCCATCACCTCCTGCAATCTCGCAGTGAACTCGCACAAGCAGCTGTGACAGCGTTAGCCAATGCGCTGTGCAGCACACTTAGCCGTTAGCGCGAGCTTATCCCTCATGCCCAACAGCGCCATTGTAGCCAGCGAACGAACATTGCGCCTTTGGAACAACCTCAGGGATGCATTGGGGATCGGCTTCGCACCCCAAAGGAGCTTATACTCCTCGCACCCGCGAAGGAAATCAAACACAGACGCCCCTGATTCAATCGCATGCTTGATTGCGTATCCCATAAGGACTGTCCCAATGCTATGTTTTCCAAACTCAGGTGCGAATCCACCACCGTAATAGCATGTGGCGCTATCAAACCTCAAACAGTAGTGCACAGCCGTGTAAGCCCCATCAAGCTTCATGAAATGCATCGCAAGCCATCCGTTCTTGAGTGCGAGCCTTGCAAACTCGCGGTGAAAGTTTTGCACCGATGGAAGGAAGAACACACCCGGCTGTAACCTCTTCCTCCAGCGCCTCGCATGCAAGTTGAACATGACTTCAATCACTTCGCTGAGTTGGTTATCATCACTGACGACGCCAACCTGCATATCAAACAGCTTGCGCAGTTGGCGCTCCCTCCTTTTCAAACTGGTGCGCAAGTTGCCCCTCACTGAGGATAGAAGGCGCTCAAACGATTCCGGCAGGTTAAGCACTGGACAGACCTCGGAGACGCTCAAATGACATGCGATCCCATATCGCCACCCCTCATCCTCACACCATGCCCTGATCAAGGAAGGCACTTTGGAGGCGAGCGATATCTCACGCATTTCAATTACATCCCACAAGTCACAATGCGACGCCAAGTGACGCATTAGAGTGACGATTGCAAGGCGCTCCATGCCCGGCTTTATTGCAATCTCACCGTAGTCTGAGATGCCCGTCCCGATGAAGCTCATAATGTTGCTTCCGAGCACATGAGTGCGTTTGATGAAGAGCGGTGCAAACGCGATTGGCTCATCGTGATGCTCAACGCAGACGATGTGTAACTTGCCATGACCAAAATGCTTCCACCAAGTTGAGAGCCATTCGCCCGTAACGAAGATGGCTCTATTTGGCGGCACCCAACGGCTGATGCAATCATTCCAATGGGCAGCAATTTTGGCGAACTCGCCAAAGGTGGTCAACACATTAACGGCGATGCGGCTCACTTCAACCCCGAACATATCACAACCCCCAATAACCCCAGCGCAAGGTAAACGCTTTAATGGCATTGGCAGTGATATTCAGCGTGCCGAAAATCCCTTGTCGGTTTCCTCACTCAGCTCAGTTGAGCCATCCCACCTATCACCTGCGCTTCGTCTCGCCGTTAGCACAATCATAACTATTGTGGCTCACTCGGTGAGCGGAAAAGCCAAGTAGCATTACATAGTGTGCCTACAAAACTGGGCAGTTTAAAGTGTGCCAAGATGTTTGACTGCTGACTGTAAGCGGCGGGAACATCTTGCAGCAAAAAGCGCCATCGCTTCGTTGCAATTCAACATAGCGAGGTGATGACACATGCTCACATCCGAAATGGTAAAGCGCTTTGCACTTGAGTGCGGTGCGGATATAGTTGGCATCGGCTCAATGGATAGGTTTGATGGCGCCCCAAAGGAGTGCGATCCGAGATACATTTTCCCCGATGCCAAAGCCATTATCGGGCTTGGGTTCAGGATACATCGTGGATTGCTTCGCGGCATTGAAGAGGGAACATACTTTGCCGGTTATCCTGCAATGGGCTATGCCAGCATTAACGATGTGTTTGCGCCGATAGTCTTGAGGCTCGTCGGAAACTTCATTGAGGACCACGGATATGAGGCAGTGCTGTATCAAAACACGAGTGTCAGGCTCGGTTGCGGTGTCGGGAAGCCAGTGGCAGAGGGGATGCCAAAGCCGGATGTCTTCCTTCACTTCCGCATAGCTGCATTCATTTGTGGCATGGGTGAAATTGGATACAGCAAACTTCTGCTCACACCTCAGTTTGGACCGAGACAAAGATTCGCCTTCATCATCACCGATGCGCCACTTGAACCAGACCCGCTGTTTGATGGCGGCTTGTGCGACCGATGCATGCGCTGCGCCGATGAATGCCCAGCCGGTGCAATAAGCAAATCAAGGACGGTCAAAGTCACAGTTGCAGGTAGGGAGCTTGAATGGGGCGAGTTGGATGGAAGGAAATGCGGTGTCGCCTATCAGGTTGGCACTCCGCAATGCAGTCCATTCCTTGATGAGCGTGCTGCGCAGTTTGTCTCGGAGATAATTGAGGGGAAGAGCGATGCAACAAGCGGTGAGGCGTGGTCGCAAGCCAAACAATTGGTCACATACAGCAGGAATGCGTGGGAGAGTTATCATCATCCGTCGGCAATATGCGGTGGGATGGGTTGCATACGCGCGTGCATGATCCACCTTGAGTCACAAGGTAAGCTCAAAAACAAGTTCCATCAGCCATTCCGAAGAAGAAAGCCATGGTGGCACTTTGCACCCTGGTCAAGTGGAAAAACTTCATAGCTAACATGCGGGAGCAACTTCAACCGCTAAAGGCAGGAACGGAATTGCGGGAACAAAACCAGCACACCAAGCTACAATGTTAGAGATGGTTTTAGCAGCGCATTTTGATTGGCAATTGCGGAGGTGAATGAGGATGGCGAAGAAGATAGGTTACGACGATACGCCATTCCTTCCGGGGACAAGGTGGCGTGTGCACGATGGCAATCGTCCTCAACCGCCGGTTGTCTATCCGGGAACATTCAGCACACAGGATGCACCGGGAAAGCCACCGTCCGATGCCATCATCCTGTTTGATGGCACTGACCTTTCAAAGTGGCGAAGCTGCGTTGATGGTGGACCTGCAAAGTGGAAGGTTGAACATGGCTACATGGAAGTTGTGCCCGGAACTGGTGACATTGAGACGATTGAACACTTTGGTGATTGCCAACTGCATGTTGAATGGCAAGCACCGCCCGAATCATCCGGTGAAGGACAAGCGAGAAGCAACAGCGGTGTTTTCCTCATGGGACGATACGAAGTTCAAGTCTTGGACTGCTACAACAACATCACTTATCCCGACGGGACAACTGGCGCAATCTATGGGCAGTATCCGCCGCTCGTGAATGCCTGCCGACCGCCCGGTGAATGGCAGGTTTATGACATCATCTGGGAGGCGCCGAGGTTTGACGGTGATAGGCTGATAAGACCAGCCTACATCACGGTGCTTTTCAACGGCATAGTCATACACAACCACACGCCACTTTATGGGCGCACTACGCACCGCCAACTGCCAAGATATGAACCACATCCACCAGTTGGTCCGCTGCGCTTGCAAGACCATGGTGATGTAGTGCGCTTCCGAAACATTTGGTATCGCCCACTCAAGCGCTATGACGAGATGTGATTAGCATTGAGGGAAGCAAAGCGAGCCAGCCTTGACCACTTGCTTTTTGCAACCAAGAGGCTTAATGCCATGCAGGCTCAAGCCAAGATTTACATCGCTGATAGCCGGAACATGGCGGAAGTCGCTGATGAAAGTGTTCACCTTGTGGTGACTTCACCACCCTATTGGCACATTAAAGATTACGGCGTAGAGGGTCAAATTGGGTATGGGCAAACTTTGCACGAATACTTGCTGGATTTGAGTCGTGTCTGGTGCGAATGTTGGCGTGTGCTAAAGCCTGGGCGACGGCTTTGCATCAATATAGGTGACCAATTTGCTCGTGCTGTCATTTATGGGCATTACAAAATCATCCCACTCCACGCCGAAATCATCGCCCAATGCGAGACAATTGGCTTTGACTACATGGGTGCAATCATTTGGCGCAAAAAGATGACGATGAGGACAACGGGCGGCGCCGTCGTCATGGGTTCGTTCCCATATCCGCCAAACGGCATTGTGGAGTTAGATTACGAGTTCATCTTGCTGTTTAAAAAGCCAGAAAGAGGCAGAGGACAAGGGACACGAGACACCGTGTCACCTGAAATTAAGGAAGCGTCAAGACTGACCCGTGATGAGTGGAAAGAATTTTTCAGCGGGCATTGGGAATTTGCAGGTGAACGGCAAGTGTTGCATGAAGCCATGTTCCCTGAAGAGTTACCGAGAAGGCTCATCCGTATGTTCTCGTTCGTGGGTGAAACTGTCCTTGACCCGTTCTTGGGTAGCGGGACAACTGTCAAGGTCGCTTTGGGGCTGGGACGCAACGCCATCGGTTACGAAATTCAACCGCAGTTTGAGCCTATCATTCGGCAAAAACTTGGCATGACAGAAAGTGCATTAATTGCACCATCTGTAACCATCCTGAGGCGTGAAAATCCTTTGCCACCTGTTGATCCGCCGCCTGACTACATCCCGAGAGTGAAAAATGCCAAACCACTCGTTGACCCAAAGCAACTTCGTTTTGGTGAGGAGGTTACTTACAGGGTTGTTGAGGTTTTAGACGAACGGACTTTGAAGATGGACAACGGTTTAATCGTGCAGTTGCTCGGCATAGTCGTGCCACCAGAGCGAAAGGGACAAACACTCGCTTATCTGCGTCAGTTTATTTTGGGCAAGCGAGTTTTGCTTCGCTTTGACAGACCACCAGAAGCAAATGGAGCGCCAGTTCCTGCCTACCTTTACTTAACTAACCGACTTTTTGTCAACCGCAAGATGATTGAGATGGGTTTAGCAATTGCCGACCGGAAAACATGGCATCGCTACCGCGATAAGTTCTTGGAAGCGGAGGCGAAACGAAGTGGTAAGGAAAGAGGCTAAAGAGTGGGTGCTCAATATCGCATTTAATCGTTGGCAGTTTAATCGTCCAAAGTATGTGGGCAAATTAGCAGAAGCGATTCGGGAATGTGCACCGAAGTCGTTGGAGGATTGGAAACGCTACTACCACGAACAAGTGCCACAAAAGCATGTGCCAGAGGGTTGGCAAATGTTCGGCAGGAACATGGATGAACACTTGACAGAAATTGGGCGAAGGCTTTATGTGAAAATCAGTGAACAATTGAAAGCAGAAGTTGATGCCATCACTGAAACCGATTGTATCCAGTATGTGCGAGAAGTGGTCATCAACCGCACTTACGAAGGCTACATCACGGAAAAGAGAACGGTTTATGAGCAACTGGAGCAAATGCTCGGTG
>Ga0209080_1000107_pt1 | contig 63106 bp, 66 predicted proteins | sample JNZ110809AmetaG_FD_184123 | JGI IMG/M metagenome (GOLD analysis project Ga0209080, IMG submission 184123) | Hot spring microbial communities from Jinze hot spring, China to study Microbial Dark Matter (Phase II) - JNZ 110809A (SPAdes) (version 3) ...
TAGCTGTAATAGCGATACTTGTCTGCGGGGTTGGAATAGTGAACTCAATGCTAATGTCGGTGACTGAACGCTATAAGGAGATAGGAACCATAAAATGTTTGGGTGCAACGGATACAGCGGTTCTAGAAATATTCCTAATAGAGGCACTGTTGCTGGGTTTGATAGGCGGAGTTATTGGCGCGATAGTTGGCTGGCTCTCTGCGATAGTAATCTACTATGTTCAGTATGGTCCCTTGGTCTTCTTTGAGGGAGCAATAGCTAGGTACATGTATATTATTGGGACGGCGATAGGAATAGCTGTTTTGGTTAGTGTGGCTGCTGCAGCTTACCCGTCCTTGTATGCAGCTAAATTGAAGCCAGCTGAAGCCCTAAGATACGAAGTGTAAGAATTAGATACTTTTAGATGCTTCGAGGACTACTTTGGCGAGATTAACTTTATCTTCTAATGTCTTCATTATTGTGTTAGTTAAAATGGTTCTTATTCCAAGGCTTTCTATTCTTTCTTTCTCTCCTCTATCTAATTGATCTAATATAAAAACGTTTAGGAAATCTCTATACAGGTATGCTACCGAGAATGCTGACACTTCCAATCCAAGTCCGCTCATTAATTTATCAGCTGGGCCTTTTAATGGTGCTCCCGATATTATAGGGCTTATGGCGATCTTTCGTGCATGACTTTTTCTGAGGGCTTCTCTCACACCCTTTACTGATAGTATTGTACCTATACTAACTATCGGGTTGCTTGGACAAATGATTATTAGGCTACTTCTAAGTATAGATTCAATGACGCCTTCCGCAGGCTTTGCGCTTTCCACACCGACATATTTTACGCCTAAGACCCTATCTCTTGCTCCCCTTTTGACTAAATACTCTTGGAAGTGCATTAATCCTGCATCGGTCTCAATCCATGTCTCAAATTTATCATCTGTCATTGGAAGGATGTTGACCTTTAAACCAAGTCTTCTGCATATATCTTTTGTCACTTGAGAGAGCGTTAGGCCTTTCTTCAGGAGGATTGTTCTATGGATATGTGTTGCAAGATCTTTATCGCCCAAATTAAACCATTTCTCATAACCATATTTTTCTAACATTTCGAGGCAGTTGAATGTGTCCCCTTTTATTCCCCAACCCTTCTCTTCATCCACTATGCCAGCTAGAGTATAGGTTATTATGTCGAGATCCGGCGAAATATGTAGCCCAAAAAGCTCCATATCATCTCCAGTATTGACTATGACAGTTAGCTCCTCCTCCGGAACTATTTTAATGAGGCCTGAGAGAAATTTCGCGGCGCCAACACCGCCAGCTAAAGCAGTTATCATATGGAGGCACCCCAATAATTTAAGAAGACTATATCCTTAAGTGGTTTTCTGGGCGGAGGCTCAGGCTTTTCGGCCGGATAGCCTACTGTTATTAGGGCTTGGGGCTCCACGTCTCGCGGCATCCCCAAAACCTTCTTTACTGTCTCTTGACAGAAGAGAGGTGCGCAGAACCAACACGTTCCCAAACCCTCAGCGTAGGCAGCTAAGAGAATATTTTGTATTGCGGCAGCTAGGCTTTGTGTTGCCATTAGATGCTCAAATCTCCGTCTACGCCTGTCAGGATATTTGTGCATCTCCCTCATATCTATTGCAGCAACAATAATGGCTGGGGCCTCAGTAAAGCGTCTAATAGACTCTTCAGCCAATTTTTTAGAGACTTCTGTGGGGACACCATCCTTCTCGAGATCCCTTAACCAATCAGAAGCCATTTCTTCGGCTAGTCTCTTCTTTATTTTTAAATCGGTTATTATAGTGAAACGCCAAGGTTGAGCATTATGGGCTGAAGGGGCCCATCTGGCAGCCTCAATAATCCTGAGGAGAGCGTTCTTTGGGACAGCGTTCGGTAAATATTTCCTAATGCTTCTCCTACCTTTTATTATATTCCAGATGTTCTGCATTTCTTAATCAAAGCTAGGATCACTCTTTGATAGTTAAACGTTTATTACCAATTTTTGAGTAATAACTTTTAAATAAGTAAACCTATAATGAAGTTTACGGAACGCGGGGAAGATAAATGCTTCACAGGAGAAGCGTAATCTTAGCCTATATCGGCGTTTTCTCGAGTCTATCCATAGTGTTAGCGATCTCGAGGGTTGAAATCTCCTATCCTTTGCTTCCCTATCTGAAGTTTGATTTCGCTGAGGTCCCTGTTATGATAGTTTTCATGCTTTGCGGCCCAGTCCCAGCTATAGTCGCCGAGATCATCCATTGGATGGGATTAACTTTTAGGAGCGGTGCGTGGATCGGACCTTTAATGAAGTTTTTGGCAGTAATATCTATGATCATTGGCTTTTGGATTGGGATTAAAATCGGAACAAAGGTTATGCGTGAAAAAGCTGGAAGCTTAAAAATTTTCCTGCTCGGTACGATCTTTGGAGCGCTTTTAAGAGTTATTGTCTGTACCTTCACAAACATTGCTCTTTTCCTATATATAGATCCAAGGTATCTCCAATTTACGGGGACGATACTTAGAGCGATGGGCTTAAACGTTTCTTCATCGCTTGATATCTTAACATGGACACTTATATTTACTGGGATTTTCAATATGGCTCATGTACCACTGTCTTCAGTAACATCTCTACTTATATTGAAGGCGGCTTTGAAGAAAATACCTGCTATAGCGAGGAGTATATGGTTCCTACAGCTATAACTTTATATCAAATAGCTCGTTAACTGGTCTAAGCATGACATCTAAAGCCTTCCTCTCGGCATCCTCTCCACTGCGCATGTCTTCTAAGCTCTCAAGAACTTCTCTTTTAAGTTTCATCTCAAGAACCTTATCGCCCTTAGTGAATCTTATTAGTATCGCCTCTCCATCCTTAACTTCAATATTTCCTTTTCCCATAGTACATCCAGTAACGACTTGAATCCCATCAATGAGGCAGGAGTATGGGGGTCTAAGCTTCGTTTCGACAATCGCTTTAGTCTTAAAAGGATCCTTACCAAGAACCTTATTAGCAAATAGTCCTGCTTTCAATCCGAGCACAAGGAAGGGGCCGAGGTGACCATGAAACCTGGCGGCTTCATTGAGCAGGGCTCTCTCAATCCTACTATCTTCAATCAATCCGCTCTCACCTCGATTTAATACCATGATATTACGATTATATGAAAAAGTGTTACTAGCTCTGTTTAAATGCTTTTTCATTCTCTTAAAAATTGTTAGAATGGACTGGTAAGTTAAAAAAAGTTGTGGTTTTAAGCGTCAGGTGTGGTTTTGATCGGAGGCCCTCGATCAGTTATCTTATTACTGATTATCTCTAATATTACTTTCCCAATAATGGTCGTCACCTCCATTTTCTCATTTTTCAATTTTTATAATTTGAGAAGAGACTTATAAATTTTTCTCATTTTTGTATTTTTTTATAATGCGAAAAATTTATACCGTACTGCCATCAGTCATAGGATATAAGTAATTGTGTGAAGGGAGTAAAAATGACTGAAAAAGAAAAGTACTCAATAATTGTCAGGCCTGAGTGTCGGTTAGTGGAGATTAGGTTTTCCTCGCCTTTAAATCTCGACTTGATGGAGGAAGCCTTAGGCCAATTAAGGGGCTATCTTGCTGAAGAATATAGGATCAAGATTATCAGCTATGTTGATAGGAGCCGCAATTATATTAGGGCTTTTATGCTTGCTCTCTCACTATTCGGTTATGAAGACAGGGTAATATTCGAGAATAAGGCGAGGTATAGTAAAGCCGAGAGAAGACGGAGGAAAGAAATCGTTAGGGAGCTCAAGAATAAAGGCTATAGTGCCAAGAGAATAGCGGAGCACCTCAATATACCGCTAAAGACGATTTATAGATGGCTTACTGAAATGGGAGAATAACAATTGAAAGAGCCTTTTTAAGTCACAAAATAGCTAATTTCTTCGGGGCGCTCGGTTTGGAATTGCACATTAGTAGAAAAACTTATCGGAATAAGGTTTACGGTTGCTGGCTAGGTAAGAATGCTGGCGGAACCGTTGGCGGCCCTCTAGAATCTCTTTATGGGCGGGAGGAGATGTTTGATGTTTGGTGGTATCCTAAGATCATTGAGGGTGGTATGCCTAATGACGACTTAGAAATTCAGCTTGTCTGGCTTCAGGCGCTTAGAGACCGCGGGCTTTCATTGACGGCGCGAGATTTAGCTGAATACTGGCTTGACTGCGTTCTCTATAACTATGATGAGTATGGTTTACATAAGATGAATCTTAAACTAGGACTACAGCCTCCGGTTTCAGGATGGTATAATAACTGGTTTAAGGATTGTATGGGTTGCCCAATAAGGTCGGAGATATGGGCTTGTATAGCGCCGGGCGCACCGCATGTCGCCGCTAAATATGCCTATCAAGATGCTATATGCGATCATGCGGGAGGCGAATCGGTTTACGGCGAAATATTTAACGCGGTCGTCGAGTCAGCAGCATTCTTTATAGAGGACAGAGTTAAGCTGGTGCAGCTTGGTTTGGCAGCTATTCCTGAAAAATCTTTAACTTCGAAGGCCATTAGGCTAGCGCTGGAGGCCTACTTAAATGGGCTAGATTGGAGGGAAGCTCGTGAGAGGGTTAAGGAGGCCGTCTATAGCCCCATAGCCCAGTATTCGCCTATAAACCTGGGCTTTCAGACGATTGGTCTACTCTATGGGGAGGATTTCGGAGACGCTATTTGTAAGGCGGTGAACTGTGGGTGGGATACTGATTGCACTGGGGCAACGGTAGGCGCTATATGGGGAATAATATATGGTAGAGAGAACCTTCCAGAGAAATGGATTAAGCCTCTGGGAGAATCCATTATCGTGAGCAATGGTATAAGGAATATCTATGTTCCAAAGACGCTTGGCGAGCTAACGGATATTGTATGCAGTATAGGTGAAAAAGTTCTCTCATATTTCGATACTCTAGTTAAAATATCGGAAGAGGATGATTTCACGGGCGCCGAGGAAGCAATTCAATCCTCGATAAGCAGAATTAAAAGTTTATGGGATCTTTCACCCAATACCATTAGCCACGAATTAGCGAGCGTGAATATTTCAGTGACCTACGAGGATGGCCCAGCAGTCATTCCATATAAGGAGAATAGATTCACGGTAACGATTGAAAATACGCGGTTAACTATGATATCAGGTAGAGTGGAGGTTTACGCACCTAAGGAATGGATTTTAAAGCCTAACGTTCCCCAGCCAATCAAGCTACGGGTGGGGGAAAGGGCAAGCTTTGCATTCTCAGTTACCGCGCCAGCAGCTTACGTAAATCCTTCAAATGAATGTTTAGTTAAGGTGATATTAGATGAGAGGCCGCGACCAGCAATAATTCCAGTGGTTTTTGTAGGAAGTTTTCGTTGGCTAGTTTCTGAAGTCTATCGTGAACCACTATCTCTGGAGGCATCTTTACCTCCGGAGAGAGATTTGAACCTTTATTGTGCTGGCGAGAAGTGGAAGGAGGTCTCATGGCCTGAAAATTCCCTTGAGGTTGAGAGTTTCTTCATGGGAAGGCCTGGAGTAATATACCTGAGACATTTTATTTATTCGCCAAGCGATAGGAGAGTTATAGTCGGTGTACCAAACAATAGTAGAATGAGGATATGGCTTAATGGTGAGCTGCTTCATGAAACTGTTAAGCCTTTACCACTAAGGCCAAATTACGGCGGTGATGGGTCAAACTATAAGTCTGCTGAGATTAAGAGTGGTTGGAACCATATTATGATCAAGCTTGTTCGTGGCGAGGAACCTTTAAAGGCTCACTTCACCATAGCGGGTAGCGAATGGCATGATGGAATGAGCGATCTAATCCGCTGCAGATTTCCCTGGGAGTCTTGAGACTTATATATAATATATGCCACAGGTCGAATAAAGATAAATTTATCTTTATGCTACTATGATTTATTATATATGTCGCAGACAACAGTATTAGAAAAACTGAGGGCTGAGCTCCAAAAGATTGAGAGAATGCTGGCCGATCTAGAGGCAGAGAGGAAGGCGATTGAGGAAGAGTACTCCGCCGTTTTAAATGAGGAAAATAGGATATTTGAGGAGATGCGGCGCTGCAGGGATCAGTATATGTACAGCCGTCTTGAGGTGAGACTTAACGCAGTCTCTAGGCGTAGGAAGGAAATTGAGTCAAAAAAGACTGAGATAGAGAGGAAGATAAAAGGATATAGTGAGGAGAAAGAAAGGCTGCAGATGAGAATAGAGTATTTAAGGCCGAAATCTCAATCCTAGCGACCTCAAGGTATTGAGAGGTAGCCGCAGCATTGCAGCAAGCAAAAGATGGCTATATGTGGTTCCAGAGAAAAGATTAGTGTATTACTGTCCCAACCTTTGCGCCGCTAATAGCTAGAAGAACATTTTCTGGCCTAAAACCATTAACAACTATTGTTTTTATGCGCTTTTCTTTTAGTATCCGGACAGCTTCCGGGTCAATTATCTGATGTATGCCAGCCCTATGCCTATCCTCAGATAATATTTTCTCTAGGTCATTAAAGCCTATCTCATCAAGTTTTTTGGCGTCGGAATATTTTCGTGGGTCTCGCGTATATACGCCCTCCTGATCGGTCGCTTTAACTATTAGGTCTGCCCCAATCTCTGAGGCTAATAATGCTGCTACAGTATCTGTGGTCATGCCGGGCTTCACTCCGCCCATGACAACAATTCCTCTCTCACTTAAAGCCCTTACGGCCTCCTCAATGTTTTCAGGTATCTTCCTCCATGCATACCCGCCAATCATCATAGATAATACTTGGGCAAAGAGCCTCGAGACTGATATTGCTAGTTCGTCCTGCTCCTGCTCGGGCAAGCCTAGCTCACGTGCTAAGCTTATGAATTCACGGGCCAGCTTTCCTCCACCTATAATGACGGCGATCTTATGTTCTCTTTTCCCTAAGTTCATGATTAGCTCAGCGTATTTGCGGATTAGTTCTGGGTTTGGCGGCGAAGCTATAACTGAGCCGCCAATCCTTACAACAACTTTCATTATTCCGCCACCAAAGTAAATCATATTATCCTTAACGTTATTCTAAATAAATCCTTCCCTCAGCTAGACTTCTCGCCCGATTAACTGCTCAGTAACATTTTAATCTTCTTGGATCGTGGCCGCTTTTTCTCCTAAATAATATCTCCTCGTTTTTAACTGTTTGGTCGGCTTTGACGTGCGTTTTGCAAGTCACCATATTGTTAATGTGGAAGAGATGCTAAATTATTCTTTGTATAGGTCTCTCATGAAATATTTGGGGTTGCGGTGATGCTTGAGATTATTTTTCTCGGGACCGGAGGCGGGCGTTTCGCAACGATAACTCAAAGGAGGAGGACTGGTGGGATAAGGATTATCTCTGAGCAGGGCAACATAAACATGCATATTGATCCCGGTCCTGGCGCGCTTATATATTCGCTGGAGATGGGGTTGGACCCGCAGAAGATCAGGGCGATATTGGTTTCACATTCGCATCTCGATCACGCTAATGATGCTGAGCCGCTCATAGAGGCCATGAGTGAAGGGACTACTAAGAAGCGTGGTATCCTGCTGGCTGCTCGCAGCGTTTTAAGGGGTAATGAGATTTGTGAAAACTCTATATCGAGATATCATCAGGCTATGCCTGAAAAAGTTGTTGAGGCGACGGTCGGCACATCCGTAGAGATTGATGGAATAAATGTTACGGCATGTAAAGCAGTCCATTCGGATCCAGACGCTGTTGGCTTCCGATTTGAGGTAAAAGGGTTTGGCGGCTTTGCATATATGCCTGACTCAGAATATTTTAGTGATGTGTCAAAGTTTTATAGTGGACTGAGACTCCTTATACTGTCTGTTTTAAGACCGTCTGGCCAGCCATGGGAGGGACATATGACAACAGACAACGCCATAAAGATAATTGAGGAAACTAGGCCTGAGATGGCTTTAATAACTCACTTTGGGATGCAGATGATACTCAGGGGACCAGAGAAGGAGGCTGAATTGATAGAGAAGAGAACAGGTGTGCCCACTAAAGCGGCTTTCGATGGTATGAGGGTCATACTTGGGAAAGAAATAGTTTTTGGTGGTAGGTTGAGGAAGGGAAGGGATTTAAGTAGTTTTCTGCAACCCTAAGCCTTGGCTATAAAGACCTCCTCAGAAATCTTCTCCGCAGTCTCGTGTTCCGGCTTGCCAAATATTAGGGTTTTAATTCTATGCATAGCCTTCAGATCTTCTTCAAACGGCTTCAGGTCGGGTGGCGCATAGACTGCAACGTTCAGGTCCTGGTTTAAGGCGATATTATTTTTCTTCTTGTACTGCCATATTGCGTTATTAAATTCCATGAACTTTGGCAGCAGAATAACGATGTTATCTTTCCACTCATCTCTCTCCTCAGGGAAGCGCTGGACATGTATGCTCTCCTTAGAGTATAATTCGAGCCATATTGCTTCGGTTATAAATGGACATATTGGCGCCAAAAGCTTAAGTATTGTTTCCAGACACTTGTGAAGTGTATACCATGCGCCGCGCTGAAGCCTTGGGCTGAATAGGTTATCTCTGTTATAGGCTCTTGACTTAACAGCCTCAATATAGTGATCGGCGAAAATGTTCCATGTGAAATTCCTTATAGTTGTTCCAGCATGGAATGCGTTCATTTCCTCATAACCCTTCCGGCTCTCAGATATCACCTCATTTAGCTTAGCCAATATCATTCTATCCAGCGGTGCGAGTTCGTAATCCTCGCTTACCTGCGGGAAAGATGATATGAACCTGGCTATGTTCCATAGCTTTGTTAGGAATTTTGATGTTCCACGTATCCTCTCAAATGAGCATCTTATGTCGCCTTTAGTTATGTTACCTTCAAGCGCAGTCCATATCCTGAAGGCTTCGCTGCCAAACATTCTTATAACATCCTGCGGGTCAATTACATTCCCTGCGCTTTTACTCATTTTTCTACCCTGCTCGTCTACAACATGCATATGTATCCAAACATTTCTGAAGGGCTCCTTTCCGAAGAGTAAGAAGGACTTTAGAATAGTAAAGTATAGCCAGTTCCTAACAATCTCCTTCCCTTGTGGTCTAAGTGAGCATGGGAAGTTCTTTTTAAAGAACTCTTTATTCCATAGATAGCCAAGTATATAGACTTCAGAGGTGGCTGAGTCGAACCATGTGTCAAATGTTCGTTCCTCGCCACGAAACTCTCTTCCGCCACACTTTGGGCATCTGTCTATCGGCGGCGGCTCTCTCCAGGGCTGATAGTATCTTCCAGGTTCGGGCACATAGACGTAGCCGCAAGTCTTGCAGTACCATAAAGGTATCTCAGTTCCATAATATCTACGCCTTGATATAACCCAATCTATATCAATGGAATTGATCCAGTCTATAAGTATCTGCTTACTCTCCGGAGCGAAGAAGCGCATTTGGTCAGATAGCTCAAGTATCTGCTTCTTAAACTCAACCTGCTTTAGATAAAACTCCTTCATTGGAATGAACTCTATTGGATTCTTGGATCTCCAGCAGATTGGCTTGCGCTGAATAATCTTTTCCTGTTTGACGAGCAGCCCCTCAGCCTTAAGATCCTCTATTATGCGTTTTCTTGCCTCCTCAACCTTTAATCCAGCATACTTTCCGGCGTTCTCGTTCATTTCGCCCTTCTCATTTATAGCGAATATCGGCTTCAAATCGAGCTCCCTGAGTATCCTGATATCACTGTAGTCGCCGAAGCTACATATCATAACTAGGCCTGAGCCGAAGTCTGGTTTGGCATAGGGATGTGGAATGATCTCAACGACGTGTCCATATATTGGGACGATGGCATGCTTCCCTTTAAGGTGCTGGTAGCGTTCATCCGCTGGATTGAAAAGGATTATGCGGCATGAGCACAATAATTCTGGCCTAGTTGTGGCTATAAGTATTTCTTCACCAGTCTCCTGAACCTTAAATTTTATGTAGTTTAGTGTAGCTTCCTCTTCCTCATACTCGACTTCAGCGTCAGATATTGTTGTGCGGCAGACTGGGCAATAATTTGTAACCTTCTCATCCTCGTAGATGAGGCCTCTCTTCCAGAACTCTATGAAGGTTTCTTGTGTCAGGCGCCTATATTCTGGGTCATCGGTATCGTATCTGCCTCCAATCTTGTACTCGAGGTTCCATGAGTTGCAGCTTAAACCTAGGCGCTTAAACGTTTCTAGTGAGGCTTCACCGCTCTCTTCGAGCAGCTGCTTACACTTCGCTATAAACTCCTCTCTAGGGGTCTCATGCATAACTATGCCGAACGTCTTTTCAGTTTGAACCTCTATTGGCAAACCATTCTTATCTAAGCCCATTGGAAAGAGCACGTTATAGCCCATCATACGCTTATAACGCGCAAATATATCCATCCAAACATATGTGTATGCCTGCCCAATATGGACTGGAGTATTAACGTATGGGGGTGGGGTATCTATGCTAAAGACCTCCTTATTAGAGGTCTCATTAAACTTGTAGATTCCATCCTCCTGCCACTTCTTGAATAAGATCATCTCCTTGGCGGGGTCCCAGGTCTTATCTTTTATTTTAGGTTTAAAGCTTATGACCTCCTCTCCTCCCATAAAGCGTCACCATACCAATAATTTTCAAATTAAAATTATCTTTAAAGAGCATTTCTGGCGCATTAGAGCCTATCTTAGTGTCATTTAATGTACTTGGCGCTGGCGGCGGTTCAAGACGCCTTCCTCCCAGCAATAATGCCGCAAATACTAATCTTTAAGGACTAAGATATAAAGATAATTGTTTTCAGGCTTAATAGTAACATAATGTGACTATTACTTGTATTAATTATATTGTGACTTAACCTTATATTATATCCTTCTAAGTGATGATTTGTGGTGAGGATATTGGGCGATATTAGGGTTCCACAAGGAGCAACAATTTCCCTAGATGCTGTTGAGGGGAACTTATATGTGGAGGAGGGTGCAACAATTGAGGCTAAGGAGGGGCTTCAGAAGATTACGGTCTCCGGAATAATTCAATGTTATGGCGATTGTATATTTAATTGCAGTGTTTCCTCAGCGCAGCTGAGGGGTAAGGATTGCGAGGTAACCGTTAAGGGGGACTTGCTGATTGAGGGGGCTGTAAAGATTGAGAAGGGTTCACTATTTGTGGAGGGCAGTATGAAAGCTAAGAATGTTGATATTGATAGGGAGCTGCGTGTCAGGGGGGACTTGGATGCTGAGAACGTTGATGTCGGCGGGAGGCTTAATGTGGGAGGGAGTGTAAATGCAAAAGCCATAGATGTTGGTGGAGCTGTTGAGGTGGCTGGCTCAACGGTTGGTGCGCTACTGGATGTCGGCGGCTCCTTTTATGGGGAAGGTATTGTTAAAGTAGATAAAATTGATGTTGGTGGCTCTTTCCGTGCCAAATCTGAAGTCTTTGCTGAGGATCTGGATGTTGGTGGTATAGCTGAGATTGCTGGCGGGGAAATAAGGGATAAGATTGATGTTGGCGGGGCTTTCCGCTCAAGCAAACAGCTTGTCTTCAGGATTATTGATGTTGGTGGAAGCGTGAAATTGGCCGGCTTATCTAAGGGTGAGAAGATTGATGTTGGCGGAACATTAGAGGTAGACGGAGATTTAATCTTTAGTGAGATTGATGTTGGGGGGTCTGTTGTCATCTACGGCAACGCTGAAGGGATTAAGATAGATGTTGGTGGTAAGCTTAAGGTTGAGGGTCACCTAAAGCTGTCTGGCGATCTGGATGTTGGTGGAGTGGTAGATGTTGGTGGAACGCTTTGGGCTAAATCTATAGATGTTGGCGGCAGATTGAAGGCTCAGCGCATAGAAGCAATCAATTCCGTTGATGTTGGCGGAGAGATCACCACTACGGATGGGTTAAAGGCTGGGCGTGTTCGGATAGGTAAGAGAGGTAAAATACGTGGGCCAGTTGTGGCGGAGGAAGTACATATTGATGAGAGGGCTGACGTCGAAGACATTTATGCAAGCATCGTAATAATGGAGGAGAGGGCTAGCGCAAGAAACATTTATGCTAGGAAAGTGTATTTGGAGAAGTACTGTAAGGTTATGGGTGAACTCCAGTACACTGAAGAGTTGACTAGCGAAGAAAAAGTTTACTTAGCTAAGGAACCTAAGAAAGTAGATTCCCTACCAAACCCACCAGCGTAATGACATATATGCCGGCGATAATAATATATGCTGTTAGCGAGATATAATGGAATGGTGATTAATTTGTGTGCCAGTTCATCATCCAAAAAGGAGCAGTTAGATAAGGCTGAGATTGCGGGAAATGCAGCTAAGGCTATGATTAAGGTTGTTCTTTACATAGTGCTTTATGTAGCTGTTGCGGCAGTTATCCAATGGCTTTTTACGAGCTTTATGCTACAGTTTGGGATAAATATTGTGGATTACATTGGGTATGTTCAGATATTACTTGCTATAGCGTTCGGTTATCTTATTGTGAGTGGAGTAGCATCCTTCTTCTATTGGTCTATGAGGGCGAAATATGAGCATGCTACAGCAGCAGCTGTTAGGAATGTTGTCAAAATCATAGGCATTGGGGCTTTAGTTGCGGCTATAGCTGGCGGAGTAGCTGGTGGCGCAGCTGGAGTTGCCTTAGGAGGCTTTATAGGCATAGTTATAGGTTTTGCCTCCCAGCAGGTTTTAGGACAAGCGGTTGCGGGGCTATTTCTATTAATATCAAGACCCTATAAAATTGGCGACCCAGTTGTTTTAGCTGGGGAGGACGGTGTTGTTGATGATGTTGCAACGCTTTTCACGGTAGTCGTGAAAAGTGATGGCACAAGGGTGCTGATACCAAATACTTCCATATTAGGAGGCAAGATTTATCTGAAACCTAAAAGCTAAATTAAAGGGTAAAGTGTTTATAATTGAAGAGAAGGACGAGATACGAGATCTACTTTGATGTACTTGATGCTGTGAGGAGGAAGGGCGCTATAACAATAACGAAGTTATCTTATAGTGCTCAGCTTCCGGTTGATAGGGCTAAGAGCGTGGTCAATTTTTTAGTTTCAAAAGGCTTATTGAGGGAAGATAATATGGGCGGTAGAAAGGTTTATAGATTGACTGAAAGAGGTGGAGCCTTCTTAGAAGCGCTTAGAACAATTAAGAAATTTATGGGCTAATAGAATTTTCCTCCCTAAATATTTTTCAAGAGATAATTAAACATGTTAGATTATTGTTAAGTATATCTAGACCCATCGTATATATTTAAACATAATTAACCTTTTAACCCACTACATAGATATTGCTTTTAGTGTATACATATGTTGAAAAATGACCGCTCAATTATTATGTTTTTTCGTGAACTTTTCAGGGAGATCCTCTACTCCTCTCTCGGCGAGTCTGCTGGAGGTGCCGTGTTGCTTTTTATGAGGATAAATTTGGGGCGTGATCCCTATGAGGTTATTTGGGAGGATCCGAAAACCTTCTATCATGCCATGGAGAGGATTCTTGGCGCTGGAGCTAAAGTCATAATTAATCTAATGGTAATGAACATTAACGCTAAGTACGGCTTAAATATAAATGCGGAGCATTTCATCGATCTCATGCATAGCAGTGATCAAAGATCAGTTGAAGAAATGCGATTAATTCTAAAGAGGATAGCTGATTGTGTAGGTGGGAGGATGAAGAATGAGTGGCACTAGTAGGGTTCCAACAGGGATAAGCGGCTTAGATGCGGTTATCGGCGGAGGCTTTCCAAGGGGCGGTCTAATAGTTTTGGCTGGGAACCCTGGCACAGGTAAGACTATGTTTTCAGCTTCTTTCCTTTATAACGGTATAGCCAATTACGGCGAAAGGGGTATATATGCCAGCTTTGCTGAGAGTAAGGAGACTTTCTTAAGTAATATGCTTGAACTAGGATTCGACTTTAAGAGGCTTGAAGCGGAGGAAAGATTCAGCTTTCTAGACCTCATGACCGCTAAAGAGGGGGCTGTGTCAACAACTCTAGAGATGATTATCAGTGAGGTAAGCCGAATAGAAGCTAAACGCCTAGTAATAGACTCGTTCTCAGCACTAGCCCAAGCGTTCAGGGAGACTTATGAAGCCAGAATAATCTTACACACAATCCTGAGCCGCATCACGAAAATCCTGGGTTGCACAACGATCCTGATTGTGGAAGTGCCATATGGTGAGGAAAGGGTGGGGCTAGGTATAGAGGAGTTTGTTGCTGACGGCATAATCCTCCTGAAGAGGAGTAGATTGGATGGTAGAATCCTGAGGGATCTGGAGATACTTAAGATGAGGGGTATGCCGACGCCTGAAACGCAGCTGGTCTTAACGCTTAAAGGCGGCTTTAAGGCCTTCCCACCATTCAAGGTCAAGGTGATTGAGAAGCCATGCAGGTTTGAGCCTCGGCCAGACACGAAAAAGTTCTTCTCAACCGGGTCGCAAGACCTAGACGAGATGCTTGGCGGAGGCTATCCAAGAGGCTCGCTAGTGCTAATCGAAATTGGTGAGCAGATCGCAACGCTGCAATATCATCTGATTTCTGCCATAACAGCCTACAACTTTACTACTCAGGGAAGAGGAGTGATTCTGATACCATCTAGCGGCGTGGACCATAATCTCATAAGGAAGAAGGCTGAGGAGGGCGGGTTGACGGAGGACGAGATAAATAGACTTCTGAGAGTTTACATCAGAAAGTATCCTGGATTTAAACCTGAACCCTTCGTAGTAACGCTTGAGGGTGAAAGTATTACAGAGTATGTTATGAGCTGCTTCAATGCCGAGTACGAATTGATGAAGGAAACAGGTCAACCAGTGCTGCGCATAGTTGGCGCAGACACGCTAATAGACACGTATGGAGTTAAGGAGGCTCTTTCGGCGCTTAGGGCCTGCGCTATGAGGGCGAGGGAGACAGAAAGCCTGTGTATAATATTGCTTAAGCCGGGTTATCCGAGAGTAGCGAAAATCCTTTCGGCGATGGCAGATGTACATTTAAGGATTACGCGGGAGCATGGATCAGTTCTTGTTTACGGCGTGAAACCCAGAACAAACCTCCATGTACTGGAGATGGATGTGTCAAAGGGCTATCCAATACCTAAGCTGACACCAATAATCTAAAAATAATTCTCTTTCAAAGGTTGCTAACTTGAAAGCTCCTCCCTAATCTTCTGCTCTAGGCTCTTCACTTTTCCATGCTCTATAATGTTAATGCGTGTTTGAAGCCTAACCTTATATCCGAGGCGTAGGAAGAGCCCATACAATTCCTCGCCCGTTATCTTCTCTTTAATCTTACCCTCTAGAGCTAGCTTAACGAGAAGCCTCTCAACGTATTGCGCAACCTCTGGATATTGGGCCTTCGCCGCATTAAAGACCTCCCATGCCCTATCGATGAAAACTTTATCTAAAACCTCATGTGGATCAATTTCCTTAGGCTTTTCAGCCTCGGTTTTCTCTGTTAGACGCCTCTTCATCTCCATAAGCTTCCTAAGCCTTATCATCTCGAGCTCTAGATCCGACATTCTTAACCCCCTTAAAAGAACATAATATGTTACAGCATATTATTAATGTTGCTCCGCCCTATACTTTAGAATGGCGGCTATGCCGCCAAACGACTTTAATAGCATCTGCCCCTCCTCCGTCTCCGGAGATATAATTTCAACTTTTGAGCCGGTGGCCTCAGCTAGCTCAGCCAGCTCCTCAATCAGATCCTTCTCCTCAGCAACCTCAAGCGTTTGATTCCCACATTTTGGGCAAGCTTTCCCTACAAGTGATTGGGTAAACGCCAGAACCTCATGGCTCTTCATCGACTCATGATAAGTGTGTCCGCATAGTGTGCAGATAACTGTCACGCGAGTTATATCAATAGCCTCCGATAGCAAGAGCGTGTCAACTATGCCAGCCTCAAGAGCCCTTCTAACTTCCATTTCACCATAAGTTGCTAAGCCTGTATCACGCCCAATCTCGTACAGAAATCTCTGAACAATTTTCCTCTCCTCGATATATCTTACATTCCTCATTATTTCAGGAGCCTTCTCAAGAACCTCTTTAATCCCCTGCTCCCCAGTGTAGGCTGTATCAACGATGCCTATAATCTTCTCTCTGAGCCTATAGTCTAAATATGCACCCTTCTCAAAGTCGTATTTTGTCGGCCCAGGTCCACCAATAATTATTCCCTTCAAGTCCTCTATGGGTAGAAAAATTTCGTTGGCGTGCGAGGCGATCCTCTTAAAGAACTCTTGGACTTGAGCCTCACGTATACGCTCAAAACGCCTAGCAGACTGCCCTCCAGCCCTATGCTTACCCGGTATCCCTGAGGTTATCTCGTCAACTATCTCTAGGCGTCGCCCCTTTATAGTTGCAAACGTCGCCTCACTAGAATCTACGAGTATAACCCCATAGGTCTCCTTCTCTTTGATGAGGTCCTTTAAATGCTCTATGTGGAATCTGGAGTCGCACCTGTATAGGTAAATGTTTATTGGCTCAGGCGGGATAATAACGTAAGTCTCCATCTTCTCACTTCCAGGTCCGCTTTGAGGTATGGCGCCACAGAATATGACGAGACCATTCTCTGGGACCTCCTTGAATAGCTTAAGTCTTTGAATAACCCTCACTATGGCGTCCTGCACATTTTTGCGGGTTGTGGTTGACTTAATGTTTGAGGCTGTGCCCCACTCATCCTTAAGCATTGCAATTATTTCACTTATCTGCCTCCCAGGCGGAATATAAAGTGATATGAGCTCGGTCCCCCTGCCCTCCTTAGAGGCTAGAGTCTCCAGTACCTTTTTCAGGCGGAACATTTCGAGAGATGTTCTCTTTGAGCTCATTCTCCATACCCATTTATCAGCGAGCTTATCCTAAAACAATTTAAGAAGCCCTTAATTAGCGTTTAGATTTAAGACCTCTTTCTTCTCTTCTAAGTTCCCGCTCAATTCTCCTTAATAAATCCGGGTTATTTATCATTATAACTGCAAGAGAATGTGAGCACTTCTTTCTGGAAGCGAAGCCCGGGCAATTACATGTCACGGAACCACTTAAATCCCTCATAACAGTATACGTGCCGTGTTCTCCAACAACATTATAAACTCCTTCCTCAATTTGTTCAACTCTCCGCCCACATATAAGATGATATGCTTTCTCGATCATCTTATCTAGTGTCAAGGTTCTTCCTCATGCTTCGGAGTAACTTAAGATTCAAATAAATATTTTTGTGAGAAGTAATATATTGGTTTGGTTTTCCACGCCCTGAACTTAATTAATTCCTTAAGCATTTATGTGCCTATGGATATATCTAAGTCTGGTGGGTGCATTACCAATGTGGCATGGCATTTATCCTCCACAAGCAATATTTTCTAGAAGGAGATTTAGAAAGATCCTCTTAAATCCCCCAAAATTTGAACCGGGCTCCTGGTGCGGCGCAGGTAAATTATGGTTTGACCCATGGGATGAAGAATTCCTGCTTACCAGCAGACCAAGGTCTGCTGAGTCTAGAGGATATGCCCTAGAAATATATCGTTCTCGGGATGGGGAGAACTACAGTCTAATATGGCGTATAAATAAGGAGGAGATCGAATCAATCTGCAACCAGCCAGTTCAGAGCATAGAGGGAACTCAGATCTTGAGGGATCCGCTAACTGGGCGATACATGCTCTATATCTCGGTTGATGTCTCCGAAAGGAGATGGGAAACCTATTTAATGTCTGCGGACGACCCATCCGGCCCCTGGATTGGCGAAGGCTTCGCTTTGAGGCGTGATAAAGAGTATGATAGCGCCGAAGCTAGGGATCCAACAATTGACATAGTGGATGGAAAATATATATGCCTTTACAAGGCGAGAGCGGAGGGTTCAAGGGTTGTTCGTACAGCCCTAGCCCTGAGCAGAGATGGGAAGAGCTGGGTTAAGATGGGTGTTCCAACAGTTGATGGTAGGGAGCAGCCAAATTATTTACTACTATATGGTTCGATAATGGCTGGATGTAACGGGCCTACACTTATTGGCACTGCGACGAGAGAAGTTGTTAAAGATGCTGCGCTTACAGATACGTTTGCAGCCTATACTATAGACTATAGGAGGCTGAATCTTGAAACGATTTTTGAAGCTAAATGGAAGCCCGGCTCCATATATGAGCATCCAACATACCCCATTCACACTTATGCAGGTGTCGCATGCGACAGCCCTAGGGGAAGGTGGTTAATGTGGATAGAGGCCGTGGATCCAACCACGAGTAAGGAGCCCGGATTAAACCTTGAGGTAGATAGGCTACTGCTTTATATAAGTTCGGCTAAAGGGGTTTAAGTAGAACTTTATTGGAGGCGAGTTGATGGTTGAGGATGTTAATAACATAGTTCTAATAAACTCTGATACATTCAGATACGATCTGCTTCATGAACAATTTATTGTTAAGAATGGCTTAAAGGCTAGAGTGAAAAATCTTGAGAATTTCTGCGCGGACTCCGTTGAGTTCACTAGGGCTTATCATGCATCATTTCCAACCGTGCCTAATAGAGCGGATTTATTCACTGGAAGGTTTACGTTTACGTATTATGATTGGTCTCCGCTGCCCAGAGACTGGGTCACGCTTCCGCTAATCCTTAAGAAGGCTGGTTACACATGTATGATGGTGGCGGATACCCCACATATACTTAAGGACGGTTATCATTTTGATAGAGGCTTCGATGGCTGGGTTTGGATTAGGGGTCAAGAAAACGACCGCTATAGAACCAGTCCGGTGGACGTTAAGCTTCCATGCGACCCTCAGAAGCTAAGGAGCGTGGAGACCACTAAACAGCATATTAGAAACAATTACGGCAGGAGATATGAGGAAGACTGGATACCGGCGAAGACCGCAATGGAGGCTTCACGCTGGCTAGAAGAAAACTATGGGGAAAAATTTTTCCTCTATATTGACTTCTTTGACCCACATGAACCATGGGATCCCCCAAAATATTACGTGGACATGTATGATTCTGGATATGCGGGTGAGGAGGTTATCTATCCGGCTTATGGACCATGCGGTTATCTAACGGAGAGCGAGTTGCTACATGTTAGAGCGATGTATGCTGGCGAGGCCACCTTGGTGGATAAGTGGATTGGCTTCCTCTTGGAGAAGATAGATGACCTCGGACTGCTAGATAAAACGACTGTAGTATTTACCAGTGACCACGGCTTCTATCTGGGTGAGCATGGGCTTATAGGAAAATCAATAATTATGGGTGGAAGCCATGGTCTAGCACCCCTCTATGAAGAAGTGGCTCATATACCGCTAATTATAAGGTTTGCGGACAATATGGGCTTAAGGAATGGCTTAAAGGTGGATGCTCTAGTTCAAACGCCGGATATAACGGCTACAATACTTGAGATAGCTGGCATAAAGGATTTGAGCGCATTGGGTATTCAGGGTAAGTCGCTTCTGCCACTTGTTAGGGGCGAGGTGCAAGAGCTGAGGGATATAGCTGTCTCCACACCATCTTTAATAAGGGGTGTTAGGGCTGGATTAAGGGCCACAGTAAATTCCCGCGACTGGGCGCTTATACTTGCACCTGAAGAGGGCGTAAAGGAGGCGGAGAGAGTTGAAGTAACTTTCATAGTTGACGGAGAGCCAAGAACCCTAAAGCCTTTTGGACAGATAAGCACGGAGCTTTATAACCTTAAGCGTGACCCAAAGCAGGAAGTGAACCTGCTGAGCGAGGAGATGGGGATCGCAGGCAACCTTCATAAAAGATTTATAGAATTCCTTCTAGATCTTGGTGCTGCAAGAGAGGTTGTGGAGCCTTGGCTTAAATGCAAGGGAGGATTAAAGTATGTATCGTAGGCTTTTAGGAGAAAGTGCTGTTATTGCGGCCACTATATCTCGACTGGTTGAAGCCACTCCTCCTTTATAGGGACGCCGAATCCAGCCTCACGGCTAGGCGCAATATATCCGTCTTTTGGAACAGGAATATTTGGATTGGCCTCCTCAAGTGGCACGCCTGGCGGAGAAGATATGAAGAACTCCGCCCAAGGAGTGTTTGGCATAGCGTAGGTTAAATGTAGCCCATATTGATCGTTTGCGCCTCCATGAAGGCAAACAGTTAGCCCAGCAAGGTCAGCTTCATGGCAGATTTTAATGCATGCCGTTAACCCTCCCACCCAATGTATATCGGGCTGCAAAATGTCTACGGCCCTCCTCTTTATGGCCTCTTTAAATCTCCAGGGAGAGAACCAGTGCTCGACGCCAGCTAAGGAGGTCTTGCCCAATTTCCTCTCGATTGTAACGTAGCCGTCTAAGTCTTCAGGTATTAGGGGTTCCTCAATCCATCTAACATCGTATGGTTCTAAGCGTCTAGCTAGCTTTAAAGTATATTCTATGTCAAAGGCCATGTAGCAATCAAGCATTATCTCCACATCAGGCCCAGCGAGGCTTCTCGTCTCCGCAATAAGCTTCTCGTTCTGCTTAATCCCCCAAATGCCATCGGCTGGTCCATATGGGCATGCTAGCTTTATTGCTTTAAAGCCCAGCTCCAGGTACCAGTCAACATCGTTTCCAGTGGCATAACAGAATATTTTGTCTCTTGCAGGGCCGCCTATTAGCTCGTAGACTGGAGCGCCATATATCTTCCCAATAAGGTCCCATAGGGCTAGGTCGATACTACTGATAGCGCACATGGCTATCCCCTCCGAGCCGTAGGGTTTAGTTAGCCTAAACATCATGTCCCATATTCTCTCAATGGCTTGACAGTCTTCGCCCTGAATCTTCGGCCCCAAATGGTCGTTAATTATTACTGCTGCTGGTTTACCGTAAGAGATTGGGGCGGCTCCCCACGATCCATCCTCGGCGGTAACCTTCACCCATAAAGTCTCCCATCTGGGCAGCCAGCTGCTTCTATGCCTCTTATATCTGGGATATTTGGACATCGGGTTTGCTACTTCAGCATCAACTATCCAGGGTTGTCTTCTCGGCCTGGATTTAAATTCGCTTTTAGCTGGTCTTTCAAGTTTTACAACCTTCACCTCTCTTATCTTCAACTTTAAGTCACCATCAGTAATATCTTGCCTTCACTATTGATTACCATAGAGTGCAGGGAATAAAGCTTTAAGTCTCCTTTGTAGTGAAATTGTTATGGGGGTTTTACGTTGTGCTCGGAAAAAGAGGAGTTAAAGAGTAGGGTTATTGAGGTGATTGGCCTCTTAGAGAAGGTTCACCCGGAAGCTAAGCTAATTCTTAGGTGGAGTAATCCCCTGGAACTTCTTATTGCGGCGATGCTTGCAGCGCAGTTCCGCGACGATTCGGTTAACAAGGTTACTGAGAGCTTATTTAAGAAGTATAGGGCTGTTGAAGATTACGCTAATGCCAGCTTAGAGGAACTTGAGAATGATATAAGGTCTGTGAGGTTCTGTAGGGTTAAGGCTAGGAACATTAAGAGAGCATGCCAAATAATAGTCGAAAAGTATAATGGTGATGTGCCGAGCAAGATGGAGGATTTGCTAAGTCTCCCAGGGGTTGCTAGAAAGACAGCCAATATTGTCCTTTCATATGCTTTTGGCATCATTGAGGGGATAATAGTTGACACCCATGTGAGCAGGGTTTCTAAGAGACTTGGGCTGACAAACGAGACAGATCCTGAAAAGATTGAGAAAGATTTGATGGAGATAGTTCCTAGGGATAAGTGGCTTAGGTTCGCCGAACTACTGATGTTTCATGGCAGAAAAATATGTGTGGCAAGGCGCCCAAAATGCGATGAATGCGTACTCAATAAGATATGCCCCTCAACCTCTACAGCGCAATGATTTAGGTTAGGCTATTGGGGAATGCGTCTCCCTATCCTTAGGCTCGACATGCACTGAAACGATTGTTTCAGAAGCCCTACTCTTAATGGCTTCCTCTATCTCGGTAGCCATTTCATGCGCCTCCTCAACTGAAGTCTCCTCGCTGAGGGAGCATTCAATGTTAATATAGCGCTTGCCATCCGCAACATATGTTATCACGCGCTTAATCCTTATTTTACCCCCATATTTCTCGGCGGCTGCCCGTGTAAGCTCCTCCACATCCTTCTCATCCAGCACGTAGCCCCTATTTAACTCGATGTTTGACGGCTCCATGTGGACAAATATGTTTTCAACGTTGCTCACGTTCCTACGAATAGTCTCCTCAATTTTATCTGCCAGATTGTGGGCTTCACTTATGGGCGTTGACGGCTCAACCTGCACATGCAGCACGATATAGATTTTCCCGCAATGGTGGGATATGCTTATATCATGTATTCCTTTTACATCCTTAAATTTAGCCAAAAGTTTTTCAATGAACTCCTTTGTAGTCATTCCCTTTATGCCCGCCGGCTCTATGTGGAAATATATGTCTGCGTCTTTGAACTTCCTTCTTATACCATCTTCTATCTTATTCGCAAATCTATGTGCCTCCTCAAAACTTATATAATCTGGAATTTTAAGCGTGGCTCTTACATATATCTTCTCACCAATTTTCCTGACTTTCAGGCTTTCATAGCTGAATAAGCTCCCGCCGACCTTCGAGATTTCCTCCCTAACTTTTATAACAGCCTCTCTGGGCGCTATATCGCTGAGTTCTATGGCGTTGTTCCAGACTAGCCTAACGCTTAACAAAATTAGGAGAGCGCTTAATATTAACGAGGCGAACGGGTCTCCATAAAATATTCCGCGCGTTGAGAGCCAATAGCCCAAAAGCGCGATAATAGTTGAACCTAGATCTGAAAGCGCGTGATAAAAGCCAGCCGTTATGGTTGGGCTTCTTTCAGAGGCAGATCTGAAAATAAATATTCTCAATAAATCTATGAGAAGCGTGTATGTTAAAGTGATGTATCCGGCTAAGTTAAGGTTGAGCTTCATGTAAGGTTCAACCCTAGAGATTCTAAGAATTGACTCGGCGGCAATATATGCTGCCAACACCGTCAGCGTGAAGCCACCAATTAATCCGCCCAGCAACTCAAACTTTTCATGACCATACATATGATTTTCGTCAGGGGGCTTAAGCGCCGCGTGCACAGAAACCAGAAGCATAAGCGACGATAACGTGTCGAATAAAGCGTGTAGAGAGTCGCTTAATATGGCGAGGCTATTTAGGATGAGGCCTGAAAGAAGCTCTACAAAGAAGACGCTTGCAATCGCTATAGTGGAGTATTTGAGTGTCTCAGCCTTCCTAATGTTTCTACTTTTTGAGACCCGCATACATCTCTACTATTATTGCAAAAGGATTTAAGGCATACTTTATGCGCTGAGAGTTTAGAAGGCATTTTTCAGCACGTAATAGCATATATTTTTGAATAAACTTAATAAAATGCCGCCTATATTCTGAAATATCCCTCTCCCTCTATGCTCTCGACTTTTATGTGCTTCTTCTCCCCGTGCGCGCATTCTTCTAAGAACTCAGTCTACAAACTTCGGTATTATCTCTGAGGATAACTTGGCCGTAAAGCCGAGCTTATTATGGAATTTCACGGCCAGATGCTTATCACTGCTAATACAGATGTGTTCGCTTATCGGCGAAGCCTCCCCCTCAACCTCTTCGGCTCAAGGTAAGCCAATAAACATTATCGTTAAAAGGAGTTCAAACCTGAAAGTGGCGGGCCCGCCGGGATTTGAACCCGGGATCTCCGGCTCCGGAGGCGTGCACGCCGCTGCATCTTTTCGGCTCGGTGCCTTTGATCCTGGCTAGGCCACGGGCCCAGATCGCTTGACTATTCTGTTCAATGGATAATTTATTTTAAGGGTTTATTTTATGTCTTCGCTTGATGCTAATCGTAGATTACCTCATATACGCATACTAGTGGCACAATTGATGTTCCTGGGGCTGGTTTTGGTGAACCCTCCTTTTGTGAGAAGTAGGCTTTTCTGAAGTGTTGTAGAGAGATAGTTGAGTATCCATATATGGTCATTTCCTTACCATAATTCATCAGCTTATATAGCACCGTGTTCTGTCCCACCATATTCGCCACTATCTCACCGCTATCAACTTGATAATTCTTATTATAGTCCACCCAGTCCCATCCGAGCGTATAATTACCAAAGAGATTATCATTTAATCCGGGTATTAGCGCCATCCACCTCCACTTGCCGTTATCGCCACCGTACCCGGGCGCATCTCTCCCCTGAGTGTCAAAAGTTACGTATACAACTACGTGGGTAACATTATATCTCCTAAGTATTTCAATAGCCTCGGTCTCATTTGACATAAACATTCTCCCAATCTGGGCTATCTGAGTGCCATTTATTGTGCCATTATCGGCTAGCGTTGTTTTATTGGCGATAATAGTTATCCAGTAGCCGTAATCCCACCAGCTCGCAACGACAGTCCCTCTTTCACCCGGCTTCGATGGCGATGGCGGTAAGTTTTCGCGCATCCATATGAGGGTCTCTATCCAGTCTGGAACCAATGATGTTGGTTTAACTGCTAAGCTGGCTCCCGAGATTGTTGTCGGCGTATCAGCATGTGAAAAGGTTCTGGGTCCGGTGGATCGGGGCCCGAGGATAAACGTTGTTCCAAAAACATACGTTAAGGTGAAGAATATGAACATGAGTATTAGCAGGGCGGCGATGAGATCCTTCCCGATAGGTCTAACCTTTACCCTTCGCCCGACTTGTGGGAGTTTTTCAGTTAGAGTTAGAATAAGCGGCGATAGAACTCGCTTTAATGCTAATGCCCAGAGCAAGCATATTGCCGGGGATGCTAGGATAATTAGTCTAACCATGGAGCTGGCAAAATAGATTGATGTTAAACAGTAAAGGATTATAAGTATGCTTAGATTAGTTGCAGATAATGTGGCGAAGAATACTCCGACGGGCACAAAGATTATTCCGAAGCCGAAATCATAGTAGAAGGTTGCCCATGAAGAGGGTTTATGCTCGGCGACAGACTGGAAGAGTGGGCTGGCTGAGCGGAGTGATGGAATTAGGGTGAAGAGGAACTTTTCCCAAGGAAGTCTGATGAAGACAAATCCTAAGAGTACCCCGAGAATTGCCGCTGCCAGTATAATAACTGCCAGAGAACAAATAATCTTTCTTCTGGTTGCCGATATACGTCTATTTAACTCAGCCAAGAGTAGTAGAAAGAGTACTCCGAAAACAGAGAGATTTGTCGCTTCGAAGAGGAAGCCTATTCCAGTCCGTGGGTTAGCTGCAGCTATTGAGAAGGATACGCTGAAGGTAATTATATGGGATAGTAGTAGGCGAGATGAATATCTCTTTATAACTAGGAGTACGAAGGAGAAGAGCGCAATTATCGCGACAATATATCTGGCCGCACCCCAGGACATGCAGAGGTAGCCTAAAGATACTCCTGCTAGGGCGGCGTAAACAACGCTGCTCCTTAAGTCTCTCTCATTGTCTATTGCCCTGTTAAAGAACGTCAGCGTGAGGATTGCGCTTAGTATTCCAATGGTTTCGTCATCAAACCATCCGAGAGACGTTCTGCCAATATGAGATAAGTCTAAGCCCAGCAGTAATGCCGCCAATAAACCAACAGCTTCTCTCCCAAGATCCCTCCCAAGAATATATATGGCGACGCAAGTGAGCGCTGTTGCTATAATCGGAAAGATTACACATAAATTATAGAGGGGGTCTGAAAGCAGCGGGTCCAAGGGGTTTGCATTGGAGGCGAGCGAAATTCCAAGAATGCTCAAAATTTTATGTACCGCAACGGCCGTTACAGTTAAGCCGAGATTAGAGACGTAACGCATATCTCGACCGTGAGGATACCAGCCGGCATAATCGTGCCATGAGAAGAGATATGCGAGACCCTTATCCGAGATATTTTTAGCCACATAATAGTGGAAGTAGGGGTCGAACTCATTTAGGTAAGCGCCCCAGCGTAAGGGTAGGAGTCTGATGGTTGAGGCAACTATTAAAATTAGAAGAAGAGTGACCAACCTAATAAAAGAGGAGCGAGGGATCTTTGGTCGAATATATTGTATTTTAGGCAGCATCTCCGCGAATCTTCTGAATCTTTTTATTACAGCTTTCATGAGATCTCTCGACCTTGTATAATGTGTTCTCTTTGGCTTAATTAAATTAATTCCGCTATTATTTATCGTTTATTCGATGGAGAAGTTTTCTGACTTCCTCCCCACCTCTCTTTCAATGGTAGAACATCGATTTTTTGGGGCATCAATGATAATTTCCTTCCACATTTTGGGCATTTACCACTATACATCTCATATATCTCCTCAGGCGACCTTATCTCATAGCCTTGATACAGAACTTCACCACAACCATCGCAGAGTACCTGCTGCGGCATAGAAGATTTCACCATATTACCCATACAAAAAGATATTTAAAAGATTTCCTAATATGCTGGGCGGCGTACGAATCTTTTGAATTGGAATATGCTTAGGTAACATTTAAATTTAATTCTCCTTTATCCTATTTTAGGATGGTTGCTTAAATGGCTAGGGCTCTGCCAAGTCCTCTGGAGCGATTATGGAGAAGGATTAGGAAGATATTCGAATATAGGCCTCCACAAAATCTTATAGCCATAATCTTAATGCTTCTTTCAATTTTCCTGATTAGCGGAGGAATATATGATATTTCTATGCCCACTAGAGGTGCGATTCCATATGGAAGCGGCTTCCTATTCCTTTATCCCAGCCTACATGATCAGCTGCTGAGTGAAAGCATAGCCGTAATGGTGATCTATGCTTTGGGCGCAGCCGGGCTGATCCTAATCTATCAGAGCGTTAAATATAGGCGTAACCCAAGCCAAGCCTCCATGTTGATACAGGTTGGTATAGCGTTACTCATCATTGCAATCATAATACTTGAGGTTGCGCTTTACAGCTGGAAATTGGGCTTCGGCTTCTAGTATGCTTCAGATAAAGTTAAAAGTTTAAGGATTTAAAGTCATATTCTGGTTGATTCAGATATGAGGACTATTGAGTGGAAAGATGGTATTGTAGTCTCAATTGATCAATCGGCTCTTCCCGAAAAGGAAATTTGGCTTGAAATGAAAAGCTGCGCTGAAGTAGCTGCGGCGATCAGAGATATGAAGATTAGGGGGGCTCCACTGATTGGGGTTGCCGCAGCCTACGCTCTGGCATTGACAGCCCATTACTCGGAAGCAAAGACTAAAGAGGCTTTTCTTGAGGAAATTGAGCGTTCCGCTGATATGCTCAGGAAGACAAGGCCGACGGCAGTTAATCTCTTTTGGGCAATTGAGAGGATTCTGAATAAGGTTAAGGGCGCCGCTGGCGATGTTGAGGCTTTGAGAAAACTTGTTATTGATGAGGCACAGCGCATAGCTGATGAGGATGCTGAAGTAAATCGTAAGATTGGTGAGTATGGCTCAAAGCTAATAGAGGATGGTGACACAGTCTTAACGCACTGTAATGCTGGAAGACTGGCTACGGTGGAGTATGGGACGGCATTAGCTATTGTGCGAGCCGCTAGGGAGGAGGGAAAGCGCATTAAGGTCATAGCTACTGAGACCAGACCTAAGCTTCAGGGCTCTAGGCTAACAGTCTACGAGCTTATGCGTGACGGTATTCCTGTAACGCTAATAACTGATAACATGGTTGGATATGTGATGTTTAAGGGGATGGTGGATAAGGTTATTGTGGGTGCGGACAGGGTAGTCCGTGACGCCGTGATAAATAAGATAGGCACATACACGATCGCTGTCTTAGCCCATGAACATAGCATACCCTTCTATGTTGCTGCGCCATTATCAACGTTCGATCTAAAAGCGTTCGCAAGGGATGTTGTCATAGAGGAGAGAAGCCCCGAAGAGGTTACATGCATAGGGGCTGTTAGAATAGCTCCCCCCAATGTAAATGTATTAAACCCTGCCTTCGATATAACTCCAATAAAGTATGTTGATGCCATAATATGCGAGATAGGGGTTCTAGATAAAAGACAGTTCGAGAAGCTATGTGAATGTAAGGGAGATGTTTGAGGAGAATAAATCCTAGTGGAGAAGCATATGTCAGGGTTAAATGGTGAGAGGAAGGAAATCGAAGCAAAAAGGAACGTTATTGAGGCCTTACTTAGGGACAGCGGGGTTTTAATCAGGTCTGAGGAGGATTCTGAAAGGCTATCTCAGAGGGGCTATGGGATACATGAGGATAAAGGTCTATTATTGACGTTCTATGAAGCCATGTACCTATGCGGAAAAGGACTAATTAGAGTGATAGACGAGAAGACTGGCAAACAAGTCGGCTTCCAAGAACTGCTAGAGAAGTATAAGGCTATTGAGAAGAACGCTTGGATAAAATATCTTATCTACCGAGATTTAAGGAGTAGGGGGTATGTTGTTCGGGAAGGCTTCGGGCTAGGCGCAGACTTCCGCCTCTACGAAAGAGGAGAATACAGTAAGGATTCGGCAGACTATCTAGTCTACGGCATATATGAGGGCATGTCTCTCTCCATAGAGGGATTAGCGCAGATACTGATGCAAGCTCAAAATCTAAAGAAGACTTTAATATTGGCCGTAATTAATAGGAGAGGTGAAATAGTATACTACTCCCTTTCACGCCTCAACTTTTAAGATAACCTCTAATCCCCATTCCGTACTGATAATTGCGTTTTCCCAATCAATAGACTGTTAATTACTGCTGCTCTTTCTTCTGTGGCGGATTCAACGTTATATACAGGATATTATTTCCTCTGACTAAAACTTTACCGTAATTTGCAACTAGATGGTCGCCATTATATTCTTCTGCGCTGTCCAGTATAATATTCATGTAGCTGTCACAGTGTATCATGGTGCCCCTATACTCAATATTGTTCTTTAAGGTGACGCTAATATAGGAATTGAGTTGCTTCATCAACACATTTAATGGTTTTTTACTGGGCTCCATAGATACTCGCCAGGTTAGTGGCTAATACCAACAAATTCTCCTTTCTCTATAAAAGCATTACCATAAATCTTTTAAAAACTTTATGCGCCCGCTTCTCCTCAAAATTGGGGAGATACATATTTAATAATCCACAAAGTAAATTAATAGTATGCTAGTGGAAAGATGATGGGGATGGAGATTTTAAAAGATCTTGAAGAATTCTCATTTAAGGTTCATACAGAGGTCTCGCCAGCCTATTATCACGATCTCTTAATATATGTATATAGGAAGTATATTGTGCCCTTTTACTATCGTTTTGCGAATGTTAGGCGGTGGATTATTAATGGGAGAGAAACATTAGCCTTCACCCTGCTTGGATCGGATTCCTGGTATGTTGACGTTGAGATCACTACCGGAGATCCTTTCGAAGTGAGGATGAGACCCTACGGCTACAACTTCCCCCCAAAGGTTCTGAATAGAATAAAGGAAGATCTAATGATTATATTCCAGATGTTTGAGGATGAAATTAGAAGGACGACCTTATACTTCGCCTGGGTTCCAGGCAAACATCTAACAGGCGAGAAGATGCTAACAAGGAGGAAGAAGATTCTCAGCCAGATCTTCACTGGAAATATGCTTCTCCTCTTCGTCATCTTTATACTATTCAGCTACCTGGTGTTTGCTGTAGTCGGACCAGCATACGCACCAGTTGTCCTAGTTCTATCACAGTTCATCCTAGTACTGTTCTCAGATAAAATAGTCATGCAGATGGGAGATTGGCCGATCACTGAGGACTCGCCTACGGTGTATGTGCTTCAATATCATATCCCTCAAGAAGAATTTGACTTTATTAGGCAGAACTACTCTAGGGAGCGGCTTCTCCAGATCAAGAAGGAAATTTATGAGAGAACCCTGGCCCTTGGAAGACCCATCGACATTCAAGCGGTTCAAGAAGTCTTCTTAAAGCATGGCATAATAATTAAGCCTGAAAATCTACTAGTGAAAAGCATAAACGTCTACGACATAGTTAAGATGGTTGCCGGCAAATTTGAAATGCCAATTCCTAAGGTTAGAATAGCAAATATTATAATTCCTAATGCTGCTGCCACGGGCCCCTCGCCCCGCTTTAGCCTGATCCTAATAACTACTGGGCTATTAATCCAGCTGAATGAGGAAGAGATAGCAGCAGTTATTGGTCATGAGATGAGCCACGTTAAAGGTAGAGATCCGCTCATGCTCTTCATGATAACGTCAGCTGAATATTTATTTAGATGGTATATCCTCCTGCCATTTATAATGATATTTGGCTTCTTTTATGTCCTCTTCGCTCTGAGCCTAATATATTTTGTAGCGAAGTTTTTTGAGGCTAGAGCGGATCTCGAGGCAGCCCTCATACTTGAAAAATCGCATGCCCTGGCTGACGCTTTAAGAAAGATAGGCTATAGGCGCCTGTGGCTTGAGAAGACATCTGGGAGAGTTGGCAGTTGGCTTGGATTAGACCCTCACCCACCCCTATTCTTCAGGATTGAAAGGCTGGAGAGCTTAAGCTCCACAAAAATTAAGCACCCCCTCCTACAATCAATAAAGGACTGTATAAACGGGCTCTTAAGGGAAATAGGTCTCTAAAAAGAGCTCACGGCAAATAAGAACATATTAGTATAGTAAGCAAAGCATTTATATTGTCGCCATAAAACTAATTTTAGTGTCCTAAGGCTCCAGCGCAGAAAGCCGGAGGTCGCGGGTTCAAATCCCGCCGGGTCCGCCAAAATATAAAGGCCTAAATGTTTCAGGCCCATGGACCCGTGGTCTAGCCAGGATTATGACGTCGGCCTGCGGAGTTGGAGCCTAAAATAACTGCCTAAATAATTTTGTTCTTCCCATAAACTGCGCTGTGGCTGGTTTGATGCGAGAAAAAAGCAAAGTTTATTAGTCTCATTTGCTGTTTTAAAATTACTTACTCTTGAAGTTATATTGAATCAAATAGTTGGGGAAGGTTGATGGTTGATCCCATATCCATGCAGTGCGCCATTATGATGCTATGTCTTGATATGGGGGGTTCTAGAGTTTGATTAGTCCAGAAGACGCTTTTACGGTTTTTAAATCGCTCTTTGAAGAGAAGGGCCTCGTTAGGCAGCACCTTGACTCCTATAATGAATTTATTGAGCATGGTCTTCAGGAGATTGTGGATGAGGTTGGCGAAATAGAGATAGAGGTTCCGGAGGGTCCATATAAGATAAAGTTTGGCAAGGTTTATATTGCGCGGGAGACCGAGAATGGCGTAATATATGGCCCATATGTTACTGAGGTTGACGGCACACGGCGCGAAATATATCCCATGGAGGCGCGCTTAAGAAATCTGACGTATGCTATGCCTATATCTGTTGAGATGATTCAGGTTGTTGGCAATAGAGAGATTGAGAAGGAAATCGTATACATAGGCGATATACCGACGATGCTCAAGTCTAAATATTGCCACCTATACGGCTTATCTGAAGAGGAAATTATAAGGCAGGGTGAGGACCCCCTAGATCCTGGAGGCTACTTTATAATTAATGGATCTGAGAGGGTTATAGTTGCCCTCGAGGATTTAGCCCCAAACCGTATACTTACAGACGTGGAAATTAAAGGGTCTACGCCAATATATGGGGCTAAAATATTCTCGACCACCGTTGGCTTTAGGGCGAGAATCGAGGTTCGAATGAAGCCTAATGGCGCGCTGTACGTTTCGGTTCCCGGAATCCCATCGGAGATACCTTTCATAGTCCTTATGAGGGCCTTAGGGCTTGAAACTGATAAGGAAATAGCTGAAGCAGTCTCATTAGACAAGACTATCCAGAGTGAGTTGGAGCCCTCATTCGAAGATGCTGCTGGAGTGAATACTGTTGAGGATGCGCTCCTTTACATTGGCAATAGAATAGCGCACGGTCAAGTAAAGAGTTATCGTATACAAAGGGCCGAGTTCCTTTTAGACAGAAACTTTCTGCCCCATGTTGGAAGGTCTCCTAAGAAGAGAATTGAGAAGGCAATTCTGCTCGGCGAGATGGCGGCTAGGGTTATTGAGCTAAAGCTTGGTAGGCGTAAGCCAGACGACAAAGACCACGTTAAGAACAAGAGACTTAGGCTAGCCGGCCCGCTCCTCGCCGACTTGTTCCGCGTGGCTTTCAGGAACCTCTGCCGTGACATTAAGTATCAGCTTGAGAGGATGGGTTCGAAGAAACGTATGGTAAGCGTCTCGGTGGCTGTTAGGCCTGGAATAATAACTGAGAAGCTCCAGCACGCCCTGGCGACTGGCAACTGGGGTCGGGGTAAAGTTGGCATAACGCAGCTCCTTGACAGGACAAATCTGATATCCACCTACAGCCATCTGCGTAGGGTTCAGTCACCGCTAAGCAGGAGCCAGCCTAACTTTGAGGCTAGGGATCTACACGCCACGCATTGGGGCAGGTTATGTCCAAATGAAACCCCTGAGGGCGCTAACTGCGGGTTAGTTAAGAATTTGGCTCTATCGGCTTCGCTATCTATTGGCGTAGACCCGGAGAAAGTTAAGCGTGAGCTGTATAAGCGTGGAGTTGTCCCGCTGCTTGAAGCTGATGATAGGCTTAGGGCTACAGGCACAAAGGTATTTGTCAACGGGGTTCCCATAGGCTATTGTGACGATCCAGAGGCGCTTGTCAATGAAGTGAGAAGGGCAAGGAGAATGGGTGAAATATCGTCTGAAATTAACATAGCGTATTTCTCCGAAGCCTATGGTGTTAAACGCGAAGTGTATGTTAACTGTGATGAGGGTAGAATACGTAGGCCGCTTATTATAGTTGAGAATGGAGTGCCTAAACTGAAGAAAGAGCATGTTGAGAAGATTCTCTCCAAAGAGTGGACCTGGAGCGATCTAATAAAGAATGGTATAATCGAGTATTTGGATGCCGAGGAAGAGGAGAATGCCTATATCGCCCTATATCCGGAAGACCTAACACCAGAGCACACCCACCTTGAGTTAACGCCCTACGGGATCCTTGGAATCTGCGCGTCCCTAATACCCTACCCTGAACATAACCAGTCCCCGCGTAACTCATATGAGTCTGCGATGGCGAAGCAAGCCTTAGGAGTTTACGCTTCAAACTTCTCGCTCAGGGTTGACTCAAGGGCCCATATCCTACATTATCCACAAAGACCCCTCGTTAGAACTAAACCCATGGAGATTATAGGATATGATCTTAGGCCCTCCGGGCAAAACTGTGTTGTAGCTGTCTTATCCTATGAAGGATATAATATGGAGGACGCTATAATCATCAATAAGGCTTCTATAGAGCGTGGTCTCTTCCGCTCTACATTCTATAGGCTATATGAGGCTGAGTGCCGCCAATATTTAGGTGGCTTAAAGGATCAGCTAACTGTTCCAGAGCCTGGAATAAGAGGCTTCCGCGGAGAGCAGTATTACCGCCACCTCGAAGCAGATGGAATAGTGAGGTTGGAGACAGAGGTTTCTGGCGGAGATGTCCTGATAGGCAGAGTTAGTCCGCCGAGATTCCTTGAAGAATATAAGGAGTTTGAGGTTAAGGGCCCAACCATGAGAGACTCATCGATTGAGATGAGGCCGTCTGAGAAGGGTATAGTTGACGCCGTCTTTATAACGGAGACTAATGAGGGGAACAAGCTTGTGAAGGTTAGGGTTAGGGATGAACGCATCCCAGAGCTGGGTGACAAGTTTGCCTCAAGACATGGGCAGAAGGGCGTTATAGGGATGATTGTGCCGCAGGAAGATATGCCGTTTAGCGTTGATGGAGTCGTCCCAGACGTAATAATTAATCCACACGCCATACCATCAAGGATGACTATTGGGCAGTTCCTAGAGTCTATGGCTGGCAAAATAGCTGCGCTCAAGGGCGATTTTATGGATGGAACACCATTTGTAGGCGAGAGGCGTGGGGAAATCTTAAAGCGGATGCTTGTAAATCTAGGCTTCAGCTATACTGGCCGTGAGGTTCTGTATAATGGTGTAACTGGAGAGAAATATGTGGCGGACATATTTATTGGACTAGTATACTATCAGAAGCTGCACCACATGGTATCCGACAAGATTCATGCGAGGGCGAGGGGCCAGGTTCAGATGCTAACGAGACAGCCGACCGAGGGTAGGGCGAGGGGAGGCGGGCTACGCTTCGGCGAGATGGAGAGGGACTGCCTAATTGGGCATGGCGCGGCCCTCCTCCTCCAGGATAGGCTCCTCGAGGAGTCAGATAAATACGTAATATATGTCTGTGAAAACTGTGGCTTCATGGCGTACTATGATATGAGACAACGCAAATATGTGTGCCATCTCTGTGGTGATAAGGCTAAAGTCTCGCCGGTTGCAGTATCATACGCGTTTAAGCTCCTCCTTCAGGAGTTAATGAGCTTATGTATTGCGCCAAGACTTAGATTGAAGGAGAGGGCGTAAAATGGCTATGATTGAGGAAGCATATCAAAAGGTTATAGATTCAATAAAATTCGGCATACTCTCCCCACAAGAAATAAGGAAAATGTCTGTTGTAGAAATTCAGACAGCCGACACCTATGATGAGGACGGTGCGGTCATTCCATCCGGTCTCATGGATAATCGCCTAGGTGTGCTTGAGCCCGGACAGAGATGTAGAACATGCGGTAACACAGCCTCCGGCTGCCCTGGACATTTTGGGCACATCGAGCTCGCCGTGCCAATAATACACGTTGAGTTTGCTGAGATAATCTACAATCTACTACAGGCTATATGTAGAAATTGCGGTCGCATACTGCTGCCGGAGAAGACAATCACCTCCCTAAGGGCTAGGATGGAGAGATTAAAGAGAATGCTTGGTAATGTTCCATCGTCATTCTATAATAGGGTCTTCGAGGAGGCCAAGAAGAACCGTGAATGCCCATACTGCGGTGCAAAGCAGTATAAGATAGAGTTTACTAAGCCAACAATATTTCACGAGTATACTGAGGAGGGAGGCTCCCAACGCTTAACCGCCAGTATGATACGTGAAAGGTTTGAGAGGATTCGCGATGAAGATTTAGAGCTTCTTGGTTTTGATCCCAAATGTGCCCGTCCAGAATGGACTATACTGCAAGTACTGCCAGTCCCACCAGTCTATGTTAGGCCATCTATAACGCTTGAGTCAGGGATAAGATCCGAGGATGATTTAACTCATAAGCTTGTAGATATTATAAGGATAAATCAGAGGCTCAAAGAGAATATTGAGGCTGGAGCTCCAACACTCATAATTCAAGATTTATCCGAGCTACTTGAGTACCATGTCACTACTTACTTTAACAACGAGGCTTCAGGCATACCGCCCTCCAGACATCGTTCCGGGAGAGCGTTAAAGACTCTATCCCAGCGCCTAAAGGGTAAGGAGGGAAGATTTAGAAGCAACCTATCAGGTAAGAGGGTTGACTTCTCAGCTCGTACAGTCATAAGCCCAGACTCAAACCTAGACATAAATGAGGTTGGGGTTCCATTATATGTGGCTATGAGGCTCACCGTGCCAGAAAAGGTTACCCCGTGGAATATTGATAGGCTGCGCGAGCTAGTTAAGAATGGCCCAGATAGGTATCCGGGGGCGCTCTATATAGTTAGACCCGATGGGAAGCGCATTAGGCTTGAGTTTGTGGCTGATAGGGAGAAGCTCGCTGAGGCTCTTGAACCAGGTTTCATAGTTGAGCGCCACCTACAGGATGGAGATATAGTGATATTTAATAGGCAGCCTTCCCTGCACAGGATGTCCATAATGGCCCACTATGTTAAGGTTCTTCCATATAAAACCTTCAGGCTACACCTCTGCGTCTGCCCGCCCTACAACGCAGACTTCGATGGCGACGAGATGAATCTGCATGTTCCACAGAGTGAGGAGGCCCAAACAGAGGCCCGGCTGCTCATGCAGGTTCAAGACCATATTCTCTCGCCTAGGTTTGGGGGTCCAATAATAGGCGCCATTAGGGACTTTATAACAGCAGCCTACCTCTTAACACGTAAATCAACGCTCCTAAATAAGAAAGAAGTATGCGAACTCCTTGCGGCAGCAGGCTACGATGGGGATCTACCTGAGCCTGAGGTGAAGGAGCCTGAGCCCCTCTGGACTGGGAAGCAGATATTCAGCCTCTTCCTTCCAAAGGGCTTTAATTATGCGTTGAAGGCAAGCGTTTGTAGGAATTGTGATGTTTGTTTGAAGGAGGAGTGTCCTTATGACGCCTATGTTGTCATTAAGGACGGCGTCCTAATTAAGGGCGTGATCGATAAGAACTCTATAGGCGCTGAAAAGTCTGAGAGTGTTCTCCATAGAATAATAAAGGATTATGGAACTGAGGCTGGTAGAAAATTCCTTAACCAGATAAGTCGCTTACTTAATCGCTTTATAACTATGCGCGGCTTCACATACTCCTTCGATGAACTCGACCTTTCAGCTGAAGCTAAGCGGAAAATACGTCAAATAATAAGGAACGCTGAAAAGAGAATAGAGTCTTTAACTAAAGCATTGCAGGACGGGACTCTGGAGAGGCTTCCGGGTCAAACGCTTCTAGACTCATTTGAGCTTTATGTTATGAATGAGCTGGCTGAGGCTAGGGAGAGGGCTGGGAAAGTTGCTGAGGAGGACCTCAGCCTCGAGAACTCGGGTATAATTATGACTAAGACGGGTGCTAGAGGCTCAACGCTTAATATAGGGCAGATGGCTGCAATACTGGGGCAGCAATCTATTAGGGGTAAGCGTGTTATACGCGGTTACTTGGAGAGAGCCTTGCCGCACTTCAGGATTGGTGATCCGTCTCCAAAGGCTAGGGGCTTCGTATATTCATCCTATAGAGATGGGCTTGATCCGATAGAGTTCTTCTTCCACGCTATGGGTGGGCGAGAAGGGCTGGTGGACACGGCGGTCAGAACACAGCAGAGCGGATACATGCAGAGAAGGTTAATTAATGCCCTTGAGCATCTGCGCGTTGAATATGATGGAACCGTTAGAAACTCTCTCGGCGAGATTGTGCAGTTTAGGTATGGTGAAGATGGAGTTGATCCAGCCAAGAGCGATCACGGCAAGGCAGTTAATGTCAGTAGGCTGATTGAGCAGGTTAGGCTTATGATTGAAAAAGGCGAACCAGCATCGCAGGAGTATATTGAGGGCCAAGTTAACAAGGTTAGAGATGAGCTTACGCCACTGTTAGTGCGCGAGCTCTTGGAGGGGCTGAAGGCTTCTAATCTTAGTAAGGAGGGTGTGGATTTAGCAGTCAGCTTGGCAGTTGAACGCTATAAGAAAGCTTTAGTCGAGCCGGGAGAAGCCGTAGGCGTTGTCGCGGCGCAATCCATTGGTGAGCCGGGTACGCAGATGACCCTAAGAACCTTCCACTATGCTGGTGTTAGGGAGCAGAACGTTACTCTTGGGCTGCCACGATTAATCGAGATAGTTGATGCAAGGAGGGAGCCTTCAACGCCAGTAATGACAATTTACTTGGATGAGGAGCATAGGGGTAGCCGGGAGAAGGCTATGGAAGTCGCCCAGAAGATTCTATATACAACTGTTGAGGATATTGCTGAAGAAACATATGTTGATCCGGAGACCGGCGGGGTAATCGTTAGGTTGAGCAAGCGCAGGATGGATGAACGCGGCTTATCTATAGACGACCTTACCGAGATCATTAATATACCGGGCTGCTCGCTGAGGGTTGAGGGCGATTTAATGTTCATTGAGCCGAAGAAAAAGATGGACTCTAAAAAACTCTTAAATAAGGTTTTATCATATCATGTGAGAGGCATACCGGGCATAAAGAGGGTTTATGTCACCGAGCAGAATGGCGAGTGGATCATAAAGACTGATGGGTCTAATCTCCCTAGGGTTCTTGAGGTTATAGGCGTTGATCCTACGAGAACAACTACAAATAGCATACATGAAATTGAGAGGACTTTGGGAATAGAGGCCGCTAGAAACGCAATAATCGAGGAGGCTATGGGGGTACTCGAAGAGCAAGGGTTAGACGTTGACATTAGGCATGTAATGCTTGTAGCCGACATAATGACGGCGACTGGAAGCGTTAGACAGATAGGACGCCATGGAGTCAGCGGTGAGAAGCCAAGCGTCCTAGCGAGGGCAGCGTTTGAAATAACTGTGCCAAACATAGTTGAGGCAGCGGTTAGAGGCGAAGTTGATCTCCTTAAAGGTGTGACTGAAAATGTTATAGTTGGGCAGACCATACCAGTAGGTACTGGTCTAGTTGATATTTACATGACGGCCCCATCCGCAAACATGAGATCGGAGGGTGAATCAGTTGAGTAGCTTCAGCAAAAGCGAGCTTAATAGGTCGATTGCTATAGCAGTTAAAACTGGGAAAGTTTTATTTGGCTCAAATTCAACCATAAAAAGTATTATGTCTGGAAGAGCTAGGTTAGTGGTCATAGCCTCCAATTGCCCAAAAGATATACGTGAGAAGATCGAATACTACTGTAAGCTATCCGAGATACCCTTAGTCGTTTACCCTGGCACAAGCCTAGATTTAGGCTCAGCATGTGGTAAGCCATTCTTAGTATCCGCCCTAACAATAAGGGATCCGGGCGACTCCGATATACTCAAGTTTACAGGTGGTGGGAATGTCTAAGGGAATACGTTTAACCAATGAGGAATTGGAGTATATACGCCTCTTCGAGAGCTTAACTGGGGCAACGGTCAGGGACTGCATAATCGACCAAAAATTTGAAAGAGTTATCTTCGTGATTAAGGAGGGTGAGGCAGGGCTAGCTATAGGTAGGGGCGGGAAGAATATAGCGCTCCTAGAGAAGGTTACGGGCAAAAAATATGAGGTTGTAGAGTTCTCTGAAGACCCAATCCAACTGATAAAAAATGCGCTTAAGCCTGCGAATGTCAAGGAGGTTCGAATAATCAAGAAGCCTGATGGAAACGTGATAGCGGTTGCCTCAGTTGACGGAAAAGATAAAGGCATAGCCATTGGCAAGAACGGTCGAAATGCGGAGAAGGTTAGATTCCTAGCGAAGCGATACTTCAATATAAGTAACGTAATCATAGTTTAGCAAGTCGCTGCTAAAAACGAAATATTTATAACTAGAGCGATCTTGGCAAATATTAGATATGGAGTGGAGATGAAACTATGGCTAAAAAGCCTAGAGGGGAGTTTGCTGCGAGAAAACTTCGAGCTAGGAGACAGAAGTTCCGTTGGAAAGACAGGTACTATAAGAGGCGTATGCTTATGCTAGATGTTAAAGCGGATCCGCTCGAAGGAGCACCAATGGCTCGCGGAATAGTTTTGGAGAAGGTTGGTAGGGAGAGTAAGCAGCCGAACAGCGCCATACGGAAATGCGTAAGGGTTCAGCTGATAAAGAATGGTAAGGTTGTGACGGCTTTCCTGCCTGGCGACGGCGCGCTTAACGTTGTTGACGAGCATGATGAAGTGATCATTGAGGGCATAGGTGGCTCAAGGGGTCGGTCTATGGGAGATATACCTGGAGTTAGATGGAAGGTTGTAACGGTTAATGGAATAGCCCTTAAGGATTTGGTTTTAGGCAAGAAGGAGAAGCCGAGACGCTGAAACGTCCATTTTTAGGTATTTGAGAATTCCTCTAGAAGCATGCTTATGGTTCTTTCCCTATCGCTCTCCGCAACATATTCTATTGGAAAATGTTTCCTTAATGGTATGATCAGCAAGTGCAGCAGCCTATTCTCTGGGTCATTCCAAATCTCAATAATTCCTTTCTTTACCTCTAGATGGGCTTTCTCCCTTATAACCTCATAGACTTTATCAAAGTTTACATTTGTTTTAGACATCAATATTTGATCCCCAATCTTTAGCGCGTAAATGTCAAGTTTTTCCTCGGAAATGTAGTTTCTTATGAGGGCGTAGACGTAATCTACACTGGTCTTTATATCAGATATTGCGCCATAATCACTATCAGCTCTCAAAAAACTTCTAATCAATACTTTGACGAGGTTATCAACGCCTACATCCCCCTCTTCTATAAACTCTCCCTCAACCCTCTTCCTAAGGCGGTGTTTTCTCTGCTGCATCAATTCTCACTCAATATTAAATGGATCTCAATAAAAAGATCGTGATGGAAGAATAAAAGGTTGACGAGAAAATATTAGTTGTATATTTATATGGGTAATAGTCGTCGATCTTAAAGATGTTCATAAAATTCTTTTGGCTTAAGCTCTCTAAGCCCGCTGTCATGCTCCACAATATGCCTCCTTATATCGAGGCATAGGTGGCACTTTGATATGTATCCATCCCCCCTCTCCCTATATCCATACTCCTCAGACGCATACGTGAAAAGCCTCTTTATACCGTCGGATGCCACAAGCCTGCCAACCACCGGATACTCATCTAAATCAATGCCGTCTTGGCATAATATCTCAAGTTTTCTAGCATCTCCAAGGGTTATCCCAGCGCAATAGCCCGTTACATAATTATAGTAGTTATCTATGTGCACATGCCAATTTCGGGTAAGTTCCTCTAGACATGACCCGCTGAAGAACATTTTCGCCGGAAACCTCTCATATAGGTGGCCTAGCCTAAAGGGTAATCTACCCATCAGGAGCATTGATGGATAGCTTAACCCAAAATAAAGGCCTATAGGATCCTTTTCACGCATTATCGAGAGATAGCTCTCAAAGGGGAGAGTTCCACTTAAGTTTATTGACTTCAGCTGGTTGTAGAAGTTCTCCTGATAAATCATCGTGTTTCTGCCGAATATGCGTCTGCTTATCCTAACGGCGCGCTCTATACGCTCGAAGGGCACATGCTCAACTACAAACGGGTTTGCGCTGATTAATATGCCATCTAGACCAGCCCTTCTAAGCTTTAGAAGCTTCTCCTCAACCACGCTGTCGTTAATGCACCAGAAGCAGTTTGTCTCAACGAAGATTGATGGCACATCATAATTGTTGGCGACCTCAACCAAACTCAATAGAAGATCGAAGTTTAGGAAGGGTTCGCCGCCCGTGAAATGCAGTCCAACATTAACTCCAACCTGACTAAAGTCTTTAGGATAATATTCTGTGAATGATCTGGAGAGGAATTCTATAATCTCCTCGGCGCCCTTTAAGTCTATCCAGTCGCTCCTCCATTTTGGGGAGCAGGCATACATGCAGTGTCTGCACTCGCCTGTGCACTTATAGGTTAAAAATATCCCGGCTGAGAATGGCTTGGGAATATGCAGTTTACTCATATTTCACACAGCTCGATAATATCACGAAGTAAATTTAAATTTCACTTCTTGAGGATATAATGACATGGGGATGATGTGGGAAGAGTCAAGAGATTATAAGCCTATGATCGAGAGTTACTCATCTGACCCATCCATAAAATCCCAAAATTATACGCAGCAAGATTCTCGCTTCCCCTTATGGAAGGGTTAAAGCCATTAAGATGGCGTAATAATCCGGTCCACTATAATCTCAGGCTTAAAGGGCTCTATATCATCATACTTCTGCCCAAACCCTAAAAATAATATTGGCTTCTTTGTGACATAGGCTATTGAGATTGCGGCTCCGCCCTTTGCGTCAGCATCCATCTTTGTCAATATTGACCCGCTTATATTTATGTGCCTGCTGAACTCCTCAGCCTGCGAGACGGCATCATTTCCAGTTAGAGCATCCCCAACAAATATCGTTAAATCTGGCTTAACAACACGAATTATCTTCTCCATCTCAGCCATAAGATTCTTGTTTGTCTGCATTCTTCCAGCAGTATCTATGAGGACAACGTTTATTCCCTTAGCCTTAGCATACTGCACAGCGTCGTAGGCAACAGCCGCAGCATCCGAGCCATACTTATGTTTGATCATGGGAACCCCAAGCCTCTTTGCATGCTGCTCAAGCTGCTCTATTGAGCCAGCCCTAAATGTGTCGCTGCATGCCAAGACCACAGAGTAACCCCTCTTGAGCAGTAGATTCGCTATTTTAGCAATAGTTGTTGTTTTCCCAGTCCCATTTATGCCAACAAAGACAATCACGCACGGCTCCCTAACCCTTCTCTTCTCCTCGATTAGACCGATAAAGTCTACTTCCTCTCCACTCTTAAGGACTTCTAGAAGGATGCTCCTTAAAATCTCCTTTACGACTTTACGTTTATCCTCAAACCTGCTAACCCTTAAGCCAATTATCCTCCGCTCAACCTCGCTACATATATGTTCCGCAACAGTTAGGGCAACATCATTCTCTAGGAGCGTTAGTTTAAGATCCCAGAGCACTTCCTGTATCTTCTCGGGCTTAAGCTCCACGCTTGAAATTTTATCTAGAATCCCACTTAACGCGTTGCGTAATCTCTCAAACATCTGCTTATCTCAGCCTTGCCTTCTGAGCTTAGAGGATAGCTCCTGTAGCCTAACTTGCCTCTCACGCATGCTGGTTAAAACCTGGTTTAACTGCTGCTCTAGCGCAGCCTTCGCTTTGTTCAGCTCTGCTATCCTGTTTGCTATATCCTCCTTAGCCTCCTTTATCGTCTTCTCGATAGCTATCCCAGCACCTATACCATAAACCACTTTATCAGTATCCTCAAGAATAGCCTTAATATATGAGCCCCCGCCTATCGGGACAAATATTGAGTTTGAATCTTTTTTCTCAATGCCTTCCAGGGACATGCTTGCCAAGTTGAGCTCTGTTAAATTGGCGTTAACAAGGTTTATTCTTAGCTGGAGAGCTTCAGCGGTCCTCTCCAATATCCTCAGTTCAACTACAAGCCTGCTAATCTCGTCCTCTACAGATTCGGCTGGCTCCGACATAAGATGGCTCCTCAAAACAACATAGATTGAGAGGAGACTTAAATAAGTTAGGTTTTCTCCTCTACCCTCAAAATCTTTATATGGAATCGCTTAACCCTATGCTTACTACCAAAGATCTTGTATATTTCCTCTAATGCGTGCTCGGGCTTTAATGCCCTAACCTCCTTTCTAAAAATCGTTTTAAAATTTGGCTTTGTTATCCTGCCAACCACCATATAGACTTTAACTTCGCTCATTCTCGCCAACCACCCTAAGAGCCCGACCTATTATGAATATTTCTGGACCTGTTGTTAGTGAGCCTGCAACCGCAACTCGACTATTCCCTATCAAACCCGTAGATATATATGGGATTCCACAGTTAATTGTTCCAACACTAACTGGAGCTTTAAGTACCTCACTTAAAAGCTTTTCTTCGCTAGGCTTAAGCAATGGATGAGCTAAAATCCCCCTATTTGTTGCGAGTGCGAGAGAGCCCACGTAGGGTAAGCCAGCTATCTCCCCCTGCACAACCTCAACCCCCAATGTGTCAGATATAATCTTAACTTCGCTTCTTTTTAACCTTGGATCCGCAACCGCACCATAGTCATTGGCTAAAACAAGGTTCCCAAACGCCGTCCTCCTACTATCCTCCATAATAGATATATTCACATCCTTCAGAGCTTTCAGGGCAGCGAGCTCCTCATCACGCACAATATGCGGCAGGACTATGCCATTTGAATTGGCGCATACTAAAGAGCCTATAAGCGCTGATCCGCCAATATTAGTCTTTATTAATGCTATGCCAAACCACCTTTCAATCTTATTTATAGTGCTCTCTGGCAGCTGACTTGGCACAATAATAAATTTATCGGTTGCGCGCATAAAAACTCCTATACTTGCTGTTCCAAACACGTCTAAGAGGAATAGGGGCATTCTACTTTCCTTCAGCTTCAGCTAAATAAACTGTTACAACTCCATCTTTATCCTTGGTTACTCTAACCCTAACCTTGCGTGGAGGCTTCTCTATGCCCCTCTCCCATATCTTCTCATTAACCTCATTAGAGATTTTTATGGAGTCCTCATCAATCTTCATATGCCTCTTGATAAAGGCTTTCAATATGCGCATGGCTCTTGGCGCCCGCCTGGTTACAGGAGTTATCCAGGCCCTGCCAAGCGGAACAGTATATATGCGCTCCTCAACTATGTCGCTCTCCTCCTCTTTCTTTTCCACCTCTTTTACTTCTGTGCTACCGCTCTTCTCGCTCATCTAGCCCCCTCCTAAGGTTTTATCTTAGTCCTCCTCCAATGCCTCTTAGGTATCCTCGTAACTTTGCCTAGAGTCTTCACTATAACCCATGATGGTATAGGGCTGCTCTCTTTACCGGCACTTATTAACCTAAGCTTTTTCGCTAAGGGTTTATTCCTAGCCATCCTCATATCCTCCTTATTCTAATCTCCCTCTTACCCTCCTGCAACCTTTTAAGGATCTCCTTCAGCTGGTCGTCATCTATAGGTATTTTCACTAGTCCCTGCTGCGCAATCTGAATTAGCTGGGTCTCTAGCTGAGCAGCAAAGTCCGGTCTAACCATCTTCAGGTTTGCAAGTCTCTGCCTAGCTTCAACAGTGAGTATTCTCCTTAGAATAGACTGTCTTATCATCTCCTCTTTCCTACTGGCTTCAGCCTCCTGCTCCTGGGCAGCTTTCTGCTGCAGCTCCATTAACTTACGCCTTCTTATCTCCTCGAGCTCCCTCTCGTAGTCGAGCCCCACGCAAACCACCCCAATCCTAATACTTACTTAGAGCTGGATTAACCTTCTCCAGCTCCTTCTTGATCTCAGCTGAGAGCGTGTCCAAGAGACTTCTCCCCTCAGGCGTGACAATCCTGCCCTTCCCCCTTATAGTTGTGACTAAGCCAGCCTTCTCAAGCTGCTGGAGAGCCTTCCTAACTATTGCGCCGCTACCCTTCCTCGCATGTTCAGGCCTTACACCCCTTCTCTTCCTCCCGCCATACTCAGAGCGCAGTCTCTCCACGCCTATAGGGCCCATAATATAGATTTTCCTGAGCAGCGAGGCGCAGCGAACATACCACCAGTCTGGATTCTGCGGAGCTCTTTCTGCGTGAACGCCAGTTTTAACGTATGGAGCCCATTCTGGAGGCTCGACGGCATCTACATTATCCTTTAGATACCTTGCTAATCGGCTTATTAGCATTGAGGGGGGAACATCAAATGGTGTTGGCAATCTATCAATTCCCCACTTCTTTCTCTTTCTTTCACTAATCTAAAGAGGGGTCTTATAAATACTTATTTGCTTCCTGCAAAATCAGCTTGCTTATTGAAGCATCCGCCTCCTCGTTCTCGGCTTATATAATGTGAACGTATGCCCAATTATCTGAACTATTTTAGAGCCCGTTTCCTGGGCCACCCTCTGAGCTATATCCTCAACCGCGCTTTCCCCTAAAGCCGACCTTAAAACCTTAACTTTAACCCTCCGCCTGGCCTCAAGCTGCTTCATTATCTCCTTTATCTGCGAGTCTGTTAATCCTCTTTTGCCTATATGCACAGTTGGCTTCAATTGAGCGGCCTTACTCGAACCCCTACTCTTCACTCTTTCTCCTCCTCAATGGAATTCTCATACATTTACCACAATATAAACATGTGATGACGAGGTGGGGTTCCCTCCTAGGCTGCAGGCGGACACGCGAGCTCACTCCAGGAAAAATAAATTTCTTGCAGTGCCTGCATACTAACAGCCTGTACTCTTTTGGTAGGCGTGTCCTAGTCCGCATAGCTATTTTTCTGGCTATCTCAACGTATCTTTGAGATAAGTCTGGTCTGGTCTCAAGCATCTCGACGGCTAGACTAAATAATCGCCTAATGCGACTTAAAGCTATACTTGCAACCTTGCTTTTTCTTGCCATGTACAATTACTTCTGTCTCTCAAGGATTCTATAAATGTCCCTTAAAAGAATAAGCCAACTTAGATATGAGTTTATTGCAGCTCTAAGGGCTGTGGTATCCCTTGACTCAAATATTAAAGTGATGCTTTTACCATTTCTAATCAACTTAACTTTTGATCGGTATTTTATAGAGGTCTCGGTCTCAGGGAAGATAGATCTGCACACGATATCCGCCTCATCCTCTGAGGGATATGTGATGCGTATAGTGGCGCTGGCCTCTCTAATCATATATCCCACACCACATGAGAAATCTTTATGCGCGGCCCAATCTCCGCCCTTCCAGGTAGAAGGAAGAACGATATGTATGCCCAGCAGTCCTCTCCAACGCCCACATGCATGTAAGCTTGATAATTAAGTGTTTCGCCGCCAATTTTAAGGGCCGGCACCTCAAGGAACTCTGAAAGCTTTAACCTAAACTTTTCTCTTTCCGAATCTAATGCCCCGCTCATATTTAGGAATAGCGAGTTAACCTTTTCCCTCCTCTTACCGAAAGGCGTTTTAAATTCTCTCCGCAACTTCACGCCTGAAACGTATATGCGTGGAGCCTCCTCCCTGATTTCTCCGTCATTAACCTTATAAAGCCTTATTCTACCCGGACAACCCTTCCATCTATCAACAACAATAAACTTTCCGGATCCGGCGTGAATAGATTTCTCGGCAACATCAATTAGCCCCATCTTTCCACGATTAACTCTAACTAAGCCAGGTATTGTGGACGCCAAATCATTACAGAGACTTCTAACCCTCCTCGTAGGCCTATGCGAGGTCGTCAGTATTATCATCTTATCTTCCGCTTATCTTTCTAAAAAAGGAATTTAGGATCTTTTAGTGGCTTGGGCTGTTATTGCACCAACCTTGGTTGTCGGCGTATAGGCGCCGCCAGTAAACCTAAGCCCACACTTACCGCAAACCCATATGCCGACGCTATCCCTGCGTACAGATCTTAGGCCGCATTGCGGGCATATATGCCGCTTCTTCATCTCAGTAACCACGCTAACGTAACGCCTTCTAACAGACACGCCGTACCTTGGCCCAAATCCTCTGGCCGGCCCAACCTTCCTACATCTTCTGCCCACAGCTCTCCACCACCAGTTTTCTTAACTCTTCAGTTTTCTTAACAGCTATATAAGCAGCTTCCATAATCTGTTGCGGCGTTAATGCTCCCTGACCGCCCTTCTGTATAGCGCATATTCTAGAATCCTTATCGCATGTTATCGTTAATCGTGCGGTCATAACTTCCTCCTCCTCAAGCCATGGGTCGACGACTAGCTTATCACTTATATTCGCAAAAGTTACGGCGATCGGATAATTTCTTATTGGCAACGGCATATATTCTGGCTTCTTCTTGACCTCACCATTCTCAACGACGTAGACTGGTATCTTCGCGTTAAGTAGCGCTGCTAGAGAAGCTATTGCGGAAGCATCTATCAGATTGCCATCATGATTGAGAACGTATATGTCGATGAATATCACGTAAACCTTCTTTCCAGGTATTAGGCAGAGCTTTTCGAGGTCTATTGCCCGAGACTCCCGTATGCCTCTATCAACAATTCTTGCTAGTTCGATAGCGTCTTCATTCGGCGGCCCAGGCTCAAACTCTGGGGAAGCTAAGGGGACAAACTCAGAATTAACCGTGAAGGCTCCTTCGTTAGGTCTATCTGAAAATGGCTCGCCCAGCTCAACTTTAATTCCGGCTATGACCTCCGTTTTACCCAGCAGGACTCTTGCAGACCCCTCGGCCTTCTCGATCATGCCAGTTTCTATTTTAATTGATCGGTAATCAGTGAGCCCCCTGCCATCAAGTCTCTTCCCAGAGGCTATCAACTGATATATTTGTCTCTGCCTTATTCGAGAAACCATCACTGAAGACAAGTCTCCTCAACCTCCTCCTTAATTGCCACATATTTAGCCTTTAAGGCCTCCTTCTGAAGCCTGTATATCTGCTTACAGCCCTCGATCGCTAGGTTTAGGGCCTGGTTAAATTCCTCAATGGTTAAGATTCCATCCATCTGTAGGAGCGAAATTAAGCCTAGATTGGGCATGTAGGCCACTGGTATGTCGGCCTCACCCTCCTTATCCTCTAAATCATTTAAATCTAGAACTATGACCCCATCAACTTTCCCGGCGGCACATGCAACAACCATATCTCTCATAGGTATCCCAGCGTCCGCTAAGGCTAGAGATGCGACTGTCACGCCAGCGCATCTCGTTCCACCATCTGCCTGAAGAACTTCAATAAATACATCTATTGAGGTTCTTGGAAACTTTTCAAGAAATATTGCTGGCTCTAGAGCCTCCCTTATAACCTTCGAGAGCTCTATTTCGCGCCTAGATGGAGCTGGGGATTTACGCTCTTCAACCGAGAATGGCGCCATATGATATCTGCACCTTAGTAGGGCTCTGTCTGGTAGCGCTAAATGTCTTGGATGAACCTCCCTCGGACCGTAGACGGCTGCGAGTATCTTGCTCTTGCCCTGCTCAATGTACGCTGACCCGTCAGCGTTACTCAATATGCCAACTTCCATCTTTATTGGCCTAAGCTCATTTGGTCTTCTTCCATCAACCCTCAAACCGTTCTCGTTAATTAACTTAATTTTTCCACTCATGTTTTCACACCCTTCTCCCTTCTTATCATCTCGGCTATTCTATCTGTTAGCCCAGATGTATGTGCCTCTTGGGCTATCCTCTCAATTGCTAAAATAGCTAGTCTCTCATTCTCCGGGCTTGGTCCGGAAATTAATATTATGCCGTTTCGCCCAACAGTTATCTTACACTCGGTCTCCTTCTTAAGCATATTTATCATCGAAGCCTTCCGCCCAACTATCCTTGGAACCTTTGCAGGAGAGACTTTCACGATCTGTCCCTGGGTTATCTTCCCAAGCCCTGGCTCACGTATTGTAAGGATTGGGTCAATCGTCCTATCAAATGCGACAACCTTTGCGAGGATTAAATCCCCAACGTCAAGTAAGCTTGCCAAATTATCCCTCTGCTGCCTAAATGGCTTATTGAAGGCCTCATTAGCCCTTAAAATACCCTTATATGGGGAATTTATATCAACAATCCAACCATTAACGTTAACATCCTCTATTTTACCAATAACTTGGTCCCCGGGTGAGGGGATATAAACAGAGTTTAAGGCTATAACGCGGACTGTTCTACCATCATACTCAACAAGCCCAAGCCTGCTTGCGTAGATTCTAAAACCCTCTTTATACGTATTATTTCCAGCAACATAGTCTCCTTCAGCTAATAAATCTCCCGGAGTCACAATCTGCCTATTCTCAAAATAAAACATGCCAAACCCTCCAGCAGCATTTCACCCTACTTTAAAATCTTCACATCAGCATTCCCATGAGTTATCTCACCAATCTTCTCAAGTAATGGTCCATGGAGTCCGGCAGGTATCTCTAAAACTACCAGAAGTGATCCATCGCTCAACCAATTCTCGCTCTTCACTGTACCAAACGATTTAAGTATGCCATAAGACTTGCCAGTATATTCTGAGGGTATTTTAACGGCCACAGATATCTTCTCGATACTGAGTGGAAGAATTGTCCGTAAGGCTTTGATGGCCTCATTAACCTGCTCCTCAACGCTCTTAAATGGGTCAACGGAGAAGTGAACCTGCTCAAGGGCCTGCTCTATGCGCATTGGTGGATGCGGTAGCTTTGTTCTTGGGTCTACTGCGTTACGCGATATGAAGTCGATTATCTGCCTACGCTTTTCCTCAATCAATTTTCTCCTCTGCTGGGCTGTTAGCTGCAGCGTCCCCTTCTTGAGTATGATTTTAGCTACCTCTATTGGATCTGTTGTCCCAAAGGCTTCCTTGAGCTTCTTCTCAGGCGCCCTCAGACCCTTATTTGCGTCGGTGAAGATGACGTCTGTCACAAGGACTTCTGATAATGAAATAGATTTTCCACTACGATAGTCAAATGCGGGGTCTGGCTTAACGAGGATCTCGAAGTTCTCTCCGCCTATATTTATACGGGCAATAGTATAGTTCTTGCTCATTCCCCAAATACCCTTCAACCCTGTAGTTCTCTAACATACTTCTCAATTTCTTCATCGGTGAGCATCCTAAACCTCTTTGTGGAGACCGGAACAATGGCAACCTTAATTCTGGGCTGCTCGCCGCGCGCCTGCATAGATTTCAGCAGGCACTTGATGCACAATTTAATGGCTTCTTCAAGCGTCAGATCATCGCGGTACTCCTCTTTTAGGATGTTCTCAGCTGTCTCGCGGCCTATTCCTATTGCGACGGCCTTATATGCCCTGTAGGTTCCGCTCGGATCTGTTGTGAATAGCTGGCATCCGCCCTTATCCACGCCGGCGAAGATTATGGATACGCCGAATGGCCTAACCCCGCCGTGCTGCGTGTACATCTGCTTTATGTCGCCAATCCTCTTAGCAACCATCTCTACATCGACTGGCTCATCATACATTAGCCTACTGGTTTGGGCAAAGATCCTTGCCTCATCAATTAATACACGGGCATCTGAGCTCAGGCCTACGACTGCGGCTCCAATATGCTCGTCGACCTCATAGATCTTCTGGCTGAATTTTGGGTTCTGTAGCTTTGACTCTATCTTCTCCTCTGCCCCTATAACGGCGCCCTCAGGGCATAGTATACCAACTATTGTAGACCCTCTGTAAACGGTCTCTAACGCATATTCCACTTGAAACAGTCGACCATCTGGAGAGAACACTGTAATGGCTCTATCGTATGCTCCGGGCACAGCGAAGACAGACATCTACTCTTCACACGCTCCCCTATTACAATTTCAATTTCCTTTTGAGGAATAGATAAATGAGACTAAAAAATCTTTTGTATCTTTTTTACTGCTAGGATAGCCTTCTCAGCCATAGCCACGCAGCTCAATAGGTCATCTATTGTTGATAACAGCGTTGCAAGATTGTCGCCCTCATAACTTATATATGTAATGACACTTTTGCCTGAAGCCCACGTATCTATAAATAATCCTTTAGGTGCATCCAAATTATCCGGAGAAACACCGTCACGTATGGAGGCAGCTTCCTCTTCGCTCTCGTAAACGAGGGTTACATTAACCTCTGCTCTCATCGCCCCTCAACCTGGAGATGCTCTCCTTAACTAGAGAATCGATGATTTTCAAGAATTGCATTTTATAGTCATATGGTATCTGTGCCCCCGCGGCAACATCGTGACCTCCCCCCACCCCGGAGCATTTCTCCGCGGCTATGCGTATTATCTCTCCGAGATTTAGCCCGGCCCTGGCAATTGAGTCTGCTGCCCGCGCAGATACCTTGATAACTCTCTCTTTAGGTATGTATGAGTAGGCTATTAGAGGTTTGTTCGGCTTAGGAAGGCTTGTTGATATTATTGTTGAGACAGCGCTTATTGTGCGTTCATCGATGTCTTTTTCCCCATGGAGAACATATATGTTCTCCCACTCCTCGATTCTATCCGGGTTATTGTTGAGCCATGTAAGGTACTTGGTTATCATCTGCCTATACTCTTCTAGGATCCTTAAAGCCTCCTCATACGCCCTGCTCCTATCGCCCATACATATTGCCACCCCTAAGCCTGAAGCATTCATTCTCCCGGTGGCATTCAGTAGGAGAGCGTATTCCCTTGCGTCTCTAAGCGGGGTCCAGGGCTCCTCATTTACGAGGATGTAGACGGCTCCGATAAGGGAGCTTGTTATATACTCGCTCCTAAACCCTTTAGAGACCAAGTAGTCATGTAAGGCAGAGAACAGTCTACGTTTCTCGTCATGTGATAGATCTCTTAAGGCCCGCCATCTATCATTCCTCTTAAGATCAATGTCCAGTCCTCTTAAGAATGCCAGGCTCTTATCTTCTTCACCACTTATCTCAGGTATATAGGGATTTGTTGTATAGGCTAAGGCCTTATGTATTGGCCTGGTCTCTCTGCCAAAGAAGAGTAGGTCAGTTTCAACTTCTAGGAGCTTTGACTCAATGGCATCTTTAACTATTAAATCGTTAAGTCCGCCCAATCTTCTACCCTCATATTTATCTTGTAGGTCGCCTAGGGCTCCTATGACGGCTAAATGTGCGAGGTCAATATTCCTCTTATCCAGAAATTTAGATACGAGATATGCAATTCCAGAGGAGCTTATCTCCCTAGATCCATCTATGCCGAAGAGGTGCGGATTAACGTGTAAGAAATTCTCCCTGTCTTTCCCAATAGGCTGGTGGTGATCGAGTATAATTACTTGTCTATCCCCAATATTTGCGCATAAGATATCTAGGTATCCGCTCCCCATGTCAGTGAAAATTATCAAGGTATCTTCGCCGCTAAGTTGGCGTACATCGCTTAAAACCCTCTCATCCATCCACCTTTCTATTCTGATGCAGAAGTTTGCGTTGGCTCTGAGGAGCGCTTTACCCATTATTCCGGCGGCAGATATGCCGTCAGCGTCCATGTGGGAAATTATAAAGACTCTTTTACCCTTATTAACTTCCTCCAGTATTTTATCAGATGCTTTCTTAGAGGCATAGATAAAATCATTTAGGCGTCTTCCATCACTCATGAGTATCACGGTTAGCCTATGGAGGCGATAACACTCTTATACTCCCAGTTAGGCGGTAATATGCCCTTCTCCTTATAATAGTCTGAGAGGCGATGGATCTTTGATTCAACGATCTGTAGCGCCCTCCTATTAGAAGTATCCTTCCTATGCTTCTGTAGGTGCGCAGTTATACGGGCGGCCTTTCTGAGAAGGTTATCTAAATCCTCAGGTATTTTGGGGGCTAAACCATTCTCCTTTAATATCTCAACTATGCCTCTCCCAACTATGGACTTAACAAGCGGGATACCATACTGGTCACGCAGTATAACGCCTATCTTGCTTGGAGGATTCCCCTCCCTAGCAAGCTTAACAACTAAAGCCACAACCTCATCAGGTGTATATTTGCACCAGCTCGGGGGCCTTTTCCCAACTGGTCTCGTTGAGTGGGAGCGTCCTTTCTCCTTCTTAGGCAAGCTTAATCCTCCAGTAAACTCTGGAAAAAAGAAAATGCACCGATATTTAAAAGCTTTGTTCACTGATTAAACGCTTTAATATAGTGGAAGCCGCATTTAAGCGTGGCCTGTAATATTCTGTTTGTAGAAAAGATTAAAAAGGCGGCGTTCACTCAATTACTATTGAATGTTTTAGTGAGCAACGATGTGGAATAAAATAGCAAAGTGTTTGGAGGGTTATCCGGAAAGACTTAATGTGGCTAAGATCTTAATCAAGAATGGTTTGAGTATCAGGAATGGGAAAATATGTTGTGGCGATATAATTGTGCCTGTTGTTAGGGTGAGCCGAGCTGCTGGAGTCGATAGAAGAACAGTTATACAAACTATAAAGATGATTGAAAGTAACCCTGAGCTAAAAACAATCTTTAGTGGAATAAGCCCGGCTGGGGCTTCGCTGCGTGATGTTGCGAAATATTTAAACTTTGGTGTCGTCGAGATAACTCCAGTAGATGCTAAGATGCCCGGCATATTAGCTGCGGCGGCATCGCTGATAGCTCAGAAGAACATAAGCATAAGGCAGGCGATAGTTGATGATCCCGAGCTCACACCGGAACCAAAGCTGATCCTCATAACTGAAACTAAGATTCCGGGCGATCTTATCCCTGAGTTTCTGAGGATTAAGGGTGTACTGAAGGTTTCAGTGTACTAGCATGGTTTCTGGGAGATCTGCAGATGCTTGAATTAGCTGGCATTGTGGCAGCGTCCTTTCTGGCAGCCCTTTCGGGAGCAGTGGTTCCAGGTCCGATTTTCGCCCTAGTAGTTTCTGAGTCGCTTAGAGGCAGAAAGTTTGCTGGACCCCTAATTATCCTGGGACACTTTATAATTGAAGGTGTAATTATCTTGCTTATCTTTTTGGGTCTTGACCCTCTGCTAGAGCACGCGGGCGTTAAGATCGCGATAAAATATGTGGGTGGCGTCGTGCTAATCCTTATGGGTCTCCAGCTAATAAGAGGTGCCTTAAATATGAGGAGCATGGATATTAGCGAGAGCATACTTACATCTAACTCTAATGTAACAGATCTGTCGGCTTTAGGCTTAATTGTTTCCGGCTTTCTAGCCAGCTGCTCAAACCCTTACTTCTTCCTATGGTGGCTGGAGCTGGGTCTTCCAGCAATAGCGGGCTTCACGTCTATAGCTGGGCTCTCAGGTTTTCTCTCTTTTCTAGCTGGCCACGTGGCTGCCGACTTCTTATGGTTCAGCTTCTTAGGCTTCTCCTTTTATAGGGGCAGAAGAATATTAAGTTGGAAGATCATCCGGCTTCTCCTTCTGGTTAGCGCAGCCTACATAATATGCTTCGCGCTTTACATGCTGTTCGCTCACATCTGAGAGGTAATATTCTAAGATATGCTTCGCAGATATCTCGGCAAAACACTTTTACTTTGAACCTTAAATTTATTCTTTAAGCACAGTGGTGCAGTTAGCGTGGATCTGGCGATTGAGACGCAGCCTCAGAAAGTCGATGAGAAGACAAATGTATTCGATTTGCTAGCCCGCCCTATACGTAAACTCATTGAGGAGAAAGGCTTCAAATTCCCGACGGAGCCGCAGGCGAAGGTTATACCAAAAATCCTTGAGGGGAAGAATGTTCTCCTGATATCGCCGACAGCCAGCGGGAAGACTGAGGCGGCAATGCTTCCAATACTGCATATGCTCATCCAGCTCCCTAAGAAGGAGCCTGGAATAAAAGTGCTGTATATTACGCCGTTGAGGGCGCTGAACCGTGATATGCTTGAGCGCCTGGAGTGGTGGTGTAATAAGCTCGATATTAAGCTGGCTGTTAGACATGGTGATACAGATGCCAATGAGCGCTCAAGGCAAGCGAGAAGCCCACCCGACGTGCTGATAACGACTCCTGAAACCCTCCAATCCATATTGTCTGGCTGGATTATGCGCCGCCACCTACAATCTATAAGGTGGGTTGTCGTCGACGAGGTTCATGAGCTAGCTGACAGTAAACGTGGAAGCCAGCTTGCGCTCGCCCTTGAGAGGCTCAGAACAATATGTGGTAAAGACTTCCAGATAATTGGGTTATCGGCAACGATAGGATCCCCTGATAAGGTCGCCCAGTTCCTCGTTGGAAATAATCGTCCAGTTGAGATAGTTAAGGTTCCTGTTGCTAGGCTGATGAGATTGCAGATTTTATATCCGAAGCCTGAGCCCCAAGACTATGAGCTGGCGTCAATGCTCTTCACTCATCCCGAGGTTGCGGCTAGGCTGCGTGTCATGCGCCAGCTAATTGAGAAACATAATTCTGTCCTGTTATTCACAAACACGCGGGCAATCTCAGAAATCTTGGCTAGCAGGTTTAAGATATGGGACGTAAACTTCCCAGTATCTATTCACCATGGCTCTCTAGCCAAACCCTCCAGAATAGCGGCTGAGAAGGGGTTGAAGGAGGGAGAGTTGCGTGGACTCGTTTGCACAAGCAGCTTAGAGCTAGGCATCGATGTGGGGAGGATAGATCTAGTGATCCAATATATGAGCCCGAGGCAGGTTACACGCCTAATACAGCGTGTTGGTAGGAGTGGGCATAGAATTGGCCGCATAGCTAACGGCGTCATTATAACAATGGATTCGGATGACACCCTTGAAGCCATGGTTATAGGTAGAAGAACCTATATGGAGGAGCTAGAACCGGTTGATATTCCGGAGAAGCCCTTCGATGTGCTGACCCATCAGATAGCAGCCCTTCTAATTAAGAGGAAGCGCATGGAATTTAACGAAATCTATGAGATTTACAGTAGAGCCTATCCATATAGAGATCTAACAATGGACGATATAAGGCGGGTCCTCGAGTACATGCATAACCGCTTCCCGAGACTAGCCTGGGTCTCATTTGAAGACGGCGTAGCCCTTAAGCCCCGCAGGTCAAAAGACCTCTTCCAATACTTCTTCGAGAACCTCTCAATGATACCCGACGAGAAACATTATCTCGTTATTGATAAGGAGACCGATACCGCAGTAGGTCTTCTAGACGAGGCGTTCGTGGCTGAGTATGGCAAGCCTGGAATCAAGTTCATAATACGCGGAAGCCCCTGGAAAATAGTTAACATTGACGCCGATAAAATATACGTTAAGGCTGTCGACGACCCGACTGGGGCGATCCCAAGCTGGGTTGGAGAGGAAATACCTGTGCCATTTGAGGTCGCCCAAGAGGTTGGGGCAATAAGAGCCCTTGTTGAAGAGAGGCTGATGGCGGGTTTAAGCCCAGAGGAGATAGCGAGGGAGCTTTCAGGAAAGTACCCGGCTGACGAGAAGACGATACTGGACGCTATAGCTGAGACCGTTGAGCATGTTAGGAGGGGCTATCCTGTTCCAACTGATAGGCGTGTGACAATCGAGGAGTGGGAGGACTTCGTTATACTACAGTGCAATTTCGGCTCGCTAACTAATAGGGCTTTAGCTCAAATCCTAGGTCACATAATATCCGAGATGACGGGCTACTCGATAATTGTCCAGCATGACCCCTATAGAATATTTATACAGACCATGGGCGAGGTCAATGCGAAGACTGTTGCCAATATCTTCTCAGACCTTAAAGAGTTGAGCGAAGAGCAAATAAGGGATATGTTAACTAAGGCTGTCACTAAAACTGGAATATTTAAGAGGCGCCTAATACATGTCGCTAGGCGCTTTGGGGCAATACAAAAGTGGGTTGACTTCGAAAGCGTAAGCCTAAGAAATCTGATAAAAAGCTTCGAGGACACAATTATCTATGAGGAGGCTCTAAAGGAGGTCTTCACAAAAGACTTGGACTTAAAGAACCTCTTAAATGTTCTTGGCATGATGAGGCGTGGAGAAATAAAAGTTGTCATGGTTGAAACTGGAGGTGAGGTTACACCGATAGCCCGCGTTGGAATAGAGCGCGTAAGCATGAAGACGGATCTCATACCGCCAGAGAAGATGCGCAGGATCCTAATAGAGTCGGCTAAAGCTAGGCTTCTCAATGAGACTAGAACATTCATCTGCACTGAGTGCTGGGACTATATAGAAATGTTGACCATTAAGGATCTCCCGGAGAAACCGCTCTGCCCAAGATGCGGCTCATCAAAGATCGGGCTCCTAGAGGTTGATGAGGAGGAAGCATACTCATTAGTGGAGAAGAAAGGCGAGAAATTAACTAAGAATGAGGAGTATCTTAGGGATGAGGCTGTTGAGACGGCAAAATTAATCTCTAGATTCGGTAAGGCTGCAGCAATAGCCCTTTCGGGAAAGGGACTTAGGATAAGCGATGTTAAAGGAATATTGTTGAAGGAGCACTCTATAACGGACAAACTATTCGAGCTTATAATTGAGGCTGAGCGGGAGACTTTAAAGAGAAGATTTTAAGGATTAGCGTAAGGTAAAAATAATGCTTTTAACAATTAGTTGGAAGATGTGAGAGGTGGACAGATTGTTCATATCCCCCTTCGTTGCCTCCCCCGAGCCAGTTATACGTAGGCTTCTACAGATGGCTGAGCTAAAGCCGGGTGAAATATTCGTTGACCTGGGCGCTGGGGACGGCAGACCGGTGATAATTGCCGCAAAAGAGTTCGGTGCATACGCTATAGGAGTGGAGCTGAGAGAAGACCTAGTTAGACAGGCTATAAAGAAGGTTATTGAACTGGGATTACAGGACAGAGTTAAAATTATACATGACGACATTTTTAATGTGAACATAAGCATGGCCGACGTCGTCTACCTATATTTAACGACAAGCGCTAATGAGAAGGTTAGGCCGAAACTTGAGGCTGAGCTTAAGAAGGGAGCTAGGGTTGTATCCCACGACTATGAGATAATAGGCTGGAAGCCAGTTAAAGTCGAAAGGTTCTGCGAAAACTCGTTTCTAGGCTTCCCAACACACACGTTATACCTCTATAAGAGATAAGGTGAACGGTTGGCCGCCTGCGTCCTTCTTAGAGTTTTTCTTACTCAAGATCTAATCAGCGCCTTAATAAGCGGCCCCTTGAGGCGTTATCTAAGATCTCCCCTTAATGAGGGCAGAAAAATTTAGAGTCTAAGCGTACTCATGTAGAACCCCGTTAACAATAGACTTAACAACCTTAACGCTATATTTTCCAGGGGTTCCATCTATCTTCAGGACCACAATATCTGCTAAGAATCCCCTCTCTATTACGCCTACGTCAGTTAATCCCTCCAGACGCGCCTGGTTGTAAGATGTTATGGCTGATGATAGCCTTAGGGCTTCGCTGAAGTCTCTCGCCTTAACATCTATCATAAATCCCTCATGATCAATTGTGAACATGTTTAGCAGGTTTTCGAAAGCCTTATCCATGGTTAGGATGCTTCCGAAGAGGGTGTTGGGTGGAGGCTCCTTCCACTCACCCTTCTCATCCATGAATCGCTTAACGAATAAGACTTTCCCATCCGCGCTTCTACACCCCACAACGGAGAAGGCTTGGAACTCCCCTTCAGGAATCTCTTCATCTATGGCGAAGGTAGCATCGGTCACAGCTATTATCTCATGCTCCCGTCCCCTCTGAATCCTCCTCTCAATTATGTCTGAAACATATCTCATGTCCACATGATATCCATCCAATATTATTTCTACAAATAATGGTAGGATTAAGGCCCCTTCATATGTTCCACCCCCATCAAACGGCTTGAAGGATTGCCCCATAGAACCATTCGTTATGTGAACGATGTATTTTAGCCCAGATCTGTAAGCCTCCTCCAATTGTTTGGCGGAAGCCCTTGAATGGCCGCACCCAACAATGAGCCCCTTCGAGGAAGCGTATTTTATCAGATCTGGACCGAAGTCGGCAACAATATTAACTAGTCTAACCACACCAGTCTCTATGAGACTATCCAGAAGATTTCTAGCCTCAGGCATCCATGGTTCGACTATATATTCTCTTGGCTGAGCCCCAGCGCACTCCCTCCTTATAAATGTGCCCTCAACATGCAGCCCCTCTATTCTAGCCCCATCCAAACAATTTCTACCTGAGCTTAAATATTGTCTAAGAGTTTCAGCATATTTTATTAATCTATCCGTCGGCATAGCTATTGTGGCAAGCTTAACCGACGTAACCCCATGCCTAGCTAGCGATTCTGCGACTCTCCCAAACCTCTTAGCCTCAAACTTTCCACTTAGTAGGCTTGGTAAATCGTGTACATGCTGTTCTCTAAATCCTGGAAGTATAAAGAGCCCAGAGCAATCTACTCTCTCGCCAACCCTTAATCCTTCGCCTATATTAGCTATCCTATTGCCCTCAATTACCACATTAACTCTTCTCAATCCCCTCCGAGTTAAGACTACGCCATCACATAGCGTTATGGCTGACATACTCTACCCTAATAAACCGTATTTACTAAGAAGATTCTCCAAGAAGTTTTTAGACTCGATAACATCTAAATCTATGTTTCCTGTGTAGCCTGCCCCTCCAATATCAATTGCAATATAGCCCTTATAATTATGCTTGTTGAGAGCTATGATTAAGGCGTCCCAATCAACAGTGCCCCTTCCAGGCGGCAAATGATAGTTATCTCTGCCATCATTATCTGACGCATGAACATAGAATATTTTTGAACCGAGCTTCTCAACTGACAGTGGAATTATCTCTTTTTGGGCGTGTAGATGACCAACGTCTAGGACTGCCCCAAAATTCTCTGAGGCGACAGCGTCAAGCAGCCTTAGCATTGCGTCGGTATTCGCTATATTCTCGCCGACTCTGGGCTCTAGACATAGCCTTAAACCCATTTCTTTCGATATGCCGCTACAAACCCTGAATGTTTCAACGAGGTTTGACCAGAAAGCTTTCCAGTTAAATTTCGGGTCAACTTCAACCTTAAATTGGCGGCCGAAGCTTATAGCCTCCTTATATGGCAGTTCGCCTACAAACTTCAGTGGTGGTGTGAAGGAATCTAGCTGTATCATCTCGCAGTCAAGCTGACGGCAAATGTTGCAGCTCTCCCTGAAATTCTCTATTGCCTTTCCCTTCAAATAGCTGTCTGAGCTAACTATATCGGGGAAGATTGCACACAAATTTATTATTTTAACGTCCAAATCCTTACAGATATTTTTGATTTCCCTGTAACGCTCCTTGAATTCTAAAAGCTGTTTTTCGCCAACTATCTCTATCTCAATAAATTTAAACCCTAAATCAGCCATCTCTTTAATTGCTCTCAGAGAATTCTCGAAGGATGGCGGATAGCCGTATTTAGTTATGGCGAAAAGCCACGCGCAGCTAACTTTCATACGAAACACCTTGAAGATTATTTTAACGCGCCCGTATTTACCCTTTACGCAGATAGGCGCCGCAGTCATTGCAGAATTAATAATGGCTTATTGGGTGAAAATTTATTAGTCAGATTAATTCTCAAATTTTCCAGATATTAAGGCGAATAGGGAATAATGCATGGTTTTCGTGCCCTGGAGCCAAGTATCACTGTGGCGCTGTAATGGCTGTGGAATATGCTGTAGAGAGTTTGAGGTAGTTTTAACTTTTCAGGAATGGCTGAACATAACGAAGAAATATGGTGTAGGCGTTACGAGGGCTGGTTTAAATAAGTTCTATATGGGTAAAAAGCCTGACGGGTCATGCGTCTTTCTCTATATGGCTCCAAGTGGGAAATGGCTGTGCGGGCTACAAAGGAATAAGCCGCTGGCATGCAAGCTCTGGCCCTTCAAGATCCTCAACAAGCCGAAGTATGGTGATCCAAAGAAGGCGGCATTCGAATATTATGGGCATAGATTTTACGTTTACGTAGATTCCTTCTGCCCTGGAATTTATTGGGGGCCACCGTCTGCTGAATTAATATATAAGGTGATACCCGAATTCATAGAGATAGCGCTCGGAATCAGACAGGAACAGATATATTCAACAATGCAGATGCCATCAAATATCTTTATCTTAAAAACAAAAAGGGATTATAAGCTGATTTAGGCTGGCCCCTCTATTTGACGATAACCTCGCTGAAGAAATTGTGTACACATGATAAGACTCTCACATCTCCAGTAATCCTAAACTCTCCAGTCAGCCTTATATCCTCAGAAGATCCTCCAACCATAACCTTGTATGTGCCTGGCTCAACGACAAGTCTCATATAGCGGTCATAGAAGGCAAGCTGGTCAGCGAAAAGGGTGAAAGCAATCTCCCTCTCCTCCCCGGGGTTGAGCGTCACTCTCTTAAAGCCCTTCAGCTCTTTTATAGGTCTGGCTACCGACGCAACCTCATCCTGAATGTATAATTGTGCGACCTCATCACCTTTGAGAGAGCCAATATTCTTGACTTTAAATGCTATTTTGACTCTGCCAGCGGGGCCAATCTCCTTCGGCTCTATTCTTAGGTCTGAGTACTCAAATTTTGTATAGCTTAAACCGTGCCCGAACGGGAATAGCGGTTTTGCACTCATAAAGACGTAGTCTCTGAAGGATGAATGTCTTCTACTATAGTAGACTGGTATTTGGCCAGCGTCCTGCGGAATACTTATGGGCAGCTTTCCACCCGGATTATAGTCTCCGAAGAGCACATCAGCTATGGCAGTTCCACCCTCCTCGCCCGGAAACCAAGCCTCAATTATAGCTGAAGCCTTCTCAGCTGCCCACCTTATAGATAATGGCCTACCGTTTACCAGAACCAATATAAGTGGCTTATTGAGGTTGCATAGCTCTTTGAGGAGATCTTCTTGAACGCCTGGCAATGAGAGGCTTGCTTGGTCTCTACCTTCTCCGGTTACAGCTGGTAGGCGGAACATACCGGACCTCTCCCCCATAACCGCTATTACGACATCCGACTTTGACGCGATCTCCAAAGCCTCTTTAAATCCTTCCTTTGAGGGATCGTAGATGTCGCAGCCCCTAGCGAAGTATATCGATGTTTGGGGCGAAACCTTGCGCTTAATAGCTTCAAGAACGCTAACTATTCTAACAGCATCCACATCGCAATTTAAGTGCAGTGTGTAGCTATAATCACCCAAAAGCCCCCTAGTTGTGTCGGCGTTGGGCCCCACAACAGCTATGGCCCCTAAATCCCTCCTCAATGGAAGGACACCGTCATTTTTAAGGAGGATTATAGATTCCCTGGCTGCCTCCAAAGCTAGAGCCCTATCTTCAAGCGTATCAAAGGCTCTAGATGCGGCGTCAACATTAACATATGGGTTGTCAAAGAGCCCTAGAAGGAATTTTGCCCTTAAAACCCTTGTCACAGACTCATCGATTAACGACTCTGAGATGATTCCCTCCCTGACAGCGCTAAGCAGTGGTTCACCATAACACCTTGTTCTCGGGAGTTCGATATCTATGCCAGCCTCAAGTGCTTGGACAGCGGCATCCTTCTCGTCGGCGGCGACATGATGAAATGTTCTAAGCATATCTATGGCGCCATAATCGGATACAACATATCCCCTAAAACCCCATTTATACCTTAGAGTTTCGGTTAAAAGTTCCCTTGAGGCTGCACATGGTACACCATCTATGTCATGGTAGGCGTTCATAATTGAGTATGCGCCAGCAACCCTCACAGCCGCCTCAAAAGGGAAGAGGAACACCTCCCTCAACTCTCTCGGGGAAACATGTACGGGCGCACAGTTCCTCCCGCCCTCTGGGAATCCGTGGGCGGCGAAGTGCTTCGGTGTGGCTATAACGCCTGAAGACAAGTCATCTCCCTGAAGCCCCCTAATATAAGCGACTCCAATACTTGCAACCAAATACTGATCTTCACCAAAAGTCTCCTCAGTCCTACCCCACCGTGGATCTCTGGCTACGTCTAGGACTGGTGCAAGCCCCTGATGCGTCCCAATAGCTCTCATCTGCCTCCTTATAACAGACGTAACCCTCTCAATTAAGTCAGGGTTCCATGTGCTAGCAAGACCAATGGCTTGAGGGAAGGTTGTCGCTCCGAAGGCCATAAGTCCACTCAAACACTCCTCATGTATTATCGCCGGTATGCCTAGCCTAGTCTCCTCAACCAGAAATCTCTGAATATCATTGGCTATCGCAGCTATCTTAGAGGGATCTCTTGGGGATGCGGGGCTACCGGCCAGCCGCGTGACCTGACCGATACCTTTACCAATAAGCCTTCTAGCCTTTTCGCAGGAGAATTCTCCACCCTCTAGAAGCTCTGAGGATGGGACAGAGCATAGCTGCGCAACCTTCTCTTCAAGTGTCATCTTATTAACCAAGTCCCTAACCCTACACTCTACGGCGGCGCTATCCAACAAAACCCCCTCCATAAGATAAATTGCAACAATAAGATTTATAACATTAAGATGTGCAAAAATAATTTGTCTAAACAAATCTTAAATTGGAAGGGCCGGTCGTCTAGCTTGGTTAGGACGTCTGCCTGACGGATAAAAATCCAGGAGGCGCAGAAAAAACCGAGTAAGGTTTCTGCAAGGTCGCCGGTTCAAGTCCGGCCCGGCCCACCACCTTTTGAGTTCAAGTCTCTTAGATATAACCTCTTTTTATTGTTTATTTTTTTGGTGGTTGTTGGTTGGCCGGTCGGGCTAGGTATGGTTATTTGCTTGTGGATGTTGATGTTGGGCGCTGGTATGATAATGTTGCCCGCGGCTCCAAGGTTGCTGCTAACGTTTATCTCCATAGATTGGGAATTTTCTGCGAGAACTTCAATGTATCGCCTAAGCAGCTTATCGCCATGAGTGAGGGTAATTATTGAGTCTGCCCTCAAGGCCGTTAAGCCCTGGCTGGCTCATGATGGCATTGAGGTCAAAAGAAAGATCAAGATTAAAGTTGTTTCTGCTAACCAACAACATCATTCA